>Ga0209494_1000521_pt1 | contig 17033 bp, 3 predicted proteins | sample EN1Hudseemescosm_FD_184628 | JGI IMG/M metagenome (GOLD analysis project Ga0209494, IMG submission 184628) | Methane-oxidizing microbial communities from mesocosms in the Hudson Canyon - EN1B Hudson Canyon (SPAdes) (version 2) | ecosystem: Environmental > Aquatic > Marine > Cold seeps | place... | reverse complement strand
TGGACGTACAATAATGAACGACCACATACTGCAATCGGAGGTATACCTCCAGTACGATTACTGGATGTGGCTTAATCCTCTACTTTTAACTTCGGTTATAAATGGGGGGATTACAGCATTCCGAGTTGTTCAGCAAGAAAATGACGAAGTTCTGATCCGTGTAGGTCAGATTTTTGAAATGTGTTGGGTGAAATACGATTTTTAATGGTTGTATTAGCCATTGCTAATCTCCTCTATAGAAGTTAAACAATGCCTTGGATATTATCTATCCAAATAATCCTTACCTGACAGCGTGTCTCCCATTTTCAATAAATTGACGTGATGGTAGATTCCCGGCTATGGGTGTTGTTTGCTATGAGTCATTTCATAATAAAACAAAGCGCCTAATTACTTAGGTGGGACTATTATACTATTAGTTGTTGTGATTGTGTATTATTTATACGATCTATAGTGAATATTTATTAAAAAGACACTATATATTGTGATTTCTTTGCGAATCACGAGATCTGGGGGCTTGGTTATTGCTTTTCACTAATAACTTCAGACTCTCCGTCAACAGGCACCAGTTTACGCATGGCATCAAGATGTAATGCAGTGATATCAGCCTTAATATCGACCTTGTTTTCAAAACGATCTCGCCAATCGTCGGGTGTTCGGTTTTTTAGATAGAAAATCTGTGCTGTGGTGTTTCCGTTAAGGGCAGATTCAAACAAGCTATTGGCTATTTCGGTTAATCCTTTAACCCGACCTCGGTCGATGGCTTCTTGAAGTGCAGGGTTGAGTGTACGGTGCTTTTTGACTGTTTTAATGTTCATGCCTAAGGCAATAGCTAACTGCTTATAGGAGAGCCCTCTAGCAGCTAGTTTCTCGACTAATTCCAGATTGAATTTTTGAAGGGGTTTGCCGCGTTTGCCTTGGGTTGGGGTGAGGGGTGTATTGTTCATTACCTGTCTCCAACAGTGGTTTAGAGCATGGCCCCTTATCGTATAAATCATGGGGGGTATTTGCTCAAAAGTGGTAGTGTCATTATACCATTTCTGAGGCACTCAGATTAAAGGCAGAAGTGTGTCAAGAAACGGTTCAAACAGCGATTAAATTACCTCAACATCCGCTATCAATTCACCCCTCGCACCACAATCGTGCTCGCTTAAATCCACCTGCCTAAGCCCATTCTGCAATGAACAGTCGCTCGTTTTTGTAATCCAAAATAGACAAGTTAGGCTAATTCCTTATTTTAGGTCAATAATCACAGGATTTACTATTGACTGTTTAATTTTATGGGTGGATATTTAGGGAATAGGTAATAGGGTTTAGTGAGCCTTGGTCTTGTTGGATTGGAGTCACAATGACTGTTAGCTTACTAAGTTTGGCAAGGAGAAAAGGAAAATGGCAATAATCTACAACGTAAACGACGTGGTTACGGTAACTCCGTGCTTGAAAATGATGCGCGTTTGTTTTAGGAGATAATTAAATGAATATTTTTAAGGTATCAACTTCTTCTGAATTACAAAGCGCATTAACCACAGCACAGAATAATGATTCTAACGATGCTATTCAGGTTGCCCAAGGTATTTATATAGGGAACTTCACTTATGTTACAAGTGAGAGTTATGATTTGTCTATTTTGGGTGGATATTCAGCCGATTTTAGTTCAAGACAAGTTGATGCTACGAATACGGTATTAGATGGTAATAGCGCAGATACTGTCATTGCCCTAATGGCATCTAATACAAATACTGGTATCAATATTAATGGCGTAACAGTCACAAATGGTAATTCTATAGATTTAAAAGGTGGTGGACTAAGGATAGAAACAAACGGAGAAACAAATATTTCTGGAAGTATTATTTCTGAAAATAGGATTTCTCCGGCTTTGGGTAGTGGGGGTGGTATTTATATATATGGGCAAGGTGATGTTGCACTAGAAGAAAACATAATTGAAGGAAATATTGGAGGACCTGGCAGTGGTGGTGGCGGTGTATATATTCAAGGAGGCGGAGAGACATCATTAACTAATAATACAATGTCTAACAACTCTGTAGGCGAGGGTGGTGGTGCGGTGTTCATATACAGCACTGGTCATTCATTAATTCAAGGAAATATAATTGATAACAATGCTACCTTAATTGGAGCTTCTGCTGGTTTTGGTGGCTTTGGTGGAGGCATAGGTTCAACTGGAGGACTTTTTACTATAACAGATAATGTTATTACCAATAATTTTTCAGGAGGAAGTGGTGGAGGGATAACTTTAGAGGTTAAATCTGATGGAAATGTAATAACAAATAATATTATATCTGGAAATATTGCAGATTCAACTGGAGGGGGTATTTCACTTAGATTTGGCTCTTTTGAGTTATCAAATAATTTAATTGTTAACAATGCTGCAAATGGAAATGGCAGTGAAGGAGAATGGGGCGGTGGTGCTATTATGGGCTTGTATGGAGAGCCGATATACTCTGGAGGCAGTGATTCAACACTTGTTATAGTTAATAATACTATTGCCGATAACATAGCGCCACATGGTGGCGGACTCTTGCTATGGACAAGAGAGAATGCGAACAAGTCAACAATTGTAAATAATATTTGGAATAACGATGCAACTATAAAAGCCAACGATATATACATTGACAATGATCGTAATAATGACTACATCCCAAGTCCAATAGTATTGGAAAATAACGTATTTGATAATAGCAGCGAAGGTTTATATATCCATAGAACTATTGATATACCGGAATCCAATCTAAACAACGTCGACCCACAATTTGTTGATGCGGCCAATGGTGATTATCGGCTCAGTAGTGATTCACCGTTAATTAACAAGGGAGTTGTAACGGATAATACATCAAGTATTGATTTGGATGGAAACATTAGAACAGTAGGTTTTTCAGTTGATATTGGTGCATATGAGAATCAAGCTTTTGCGATTGGTGATGTTAATGAAGCACCCACTGACATCACGCTGTCATCACTAACTATTGAAGAAAACAGTGCTGCCGGTACCCTTGTGGGTGATTTATTCGCCATCGACCCTGACATGGGAGATACCCATGGTTTTAGTGTTGTGGGCGGTACAGGCTCCAACCTATTTGAAATCAATGCCAACAATCAACTGGTAGTTAAATCCGGTGCCAGCATTGATTATGAAACCATTGCCAATCCAATAGTGACAATCCGGGCCACCGATAGTGGAGGTTTGACTTTTGATAAAGCCTTTACGGTTTCTGTTGCCGATGTCAATGAAGCCCCCACCGACATCACCTTAGACAGCCTGTCAGTTGCAGAAAACAGTGTAGCTACGCATGTTGCCAATATTACCGGCACAGACCCCGATGGAGAAGTATTGACCTACAGCATTGTCGGCGGAGCGGATGCTGCAATGTTTGAGATTACAACATCAGGCGATATGCTCCATTTAGCGACTGGCGTTTCAGCTGATTATGTAGGTGGTTATGAAGCAGATAATCAACTGGATGTTCAACTTCAAGCCACCGATCCTGAGGGTTTGACTTATCAGGAATTGTTCACCATTACGGTTGAGGATGACGATGGGCACCCAGACGATGGATACCCTCATGCTATTACCACGAGTTTAACAAACGCGGTTGGCGACTTTACCTATACGGAAGGTTTTGACAGCAATGGTGATTGGTTTCAAGACATTGTTTTAAACAGCTTAGGGCTTGATGTATTTAACTATAAGTATATGACTAGCGATTACGCCAATTCAGTGCTTGAGAACGATTCCTCCCTTCATGCCGAATATTATGCGGGTGGTACATCTGATGAGTCTTGGTTTGAACGAGATATCGACACGGTTAGAGATGCTTCGGGTCAATGGGTTAATGACATTGTTTGGGGTCAAGATTATCTTTTTGATGCAGTAGGTGGTTACTACAGGTTGTCATGGGATGAACAAGAAAGTATTACTGCGGCTGATGGCAGGACTTCAACCGGAATCAATGACGGTAACGACAGTTCCGAATGGGTTTACACTAACCCGAGCCATAGTGAGGCTTATCACTATGGGTTAGTTGATGAGTTTGATGATTATCATCTAGACCCTATGTTGACGAATATTTTGTCTAGTGGTCCGATAACGTATAGTTATACCGACCTTTGGGGCAATACAAAGAGTCAAACGCACGGCTTTGATTCAACGCTTGAGGCAGAATATCACGACATTGTGATTGCGACTGGCGATGATGTTTTCTCAAGTCATTTACTTGATGGTGATGGTGAGTCACAGACGGTTACGATTGATTTGGCTGGGATCGAAGGAACAACTGATTACACGAGGGAATTCTTTAGTGGCGATGATGCCAATGGGAATTCGTATACGACTGAAACGATTACGGATCCTGATGGCGATACTTTTACTATTGCCAGAGGTACGAATGCAGCCGGGGACTGGGAAGAAAGTATTTCAGCTGACGGTGCTCGTTATAGTTTCAGTGATAGTCAGGATGCATTAGGTAACTGGATATACACTGACCAAATAACGACAGCGAGTGGTGTTTCGCATCAGTTGATCACTAGTCCTGATGATTCAGGGCATTGGGAAGGAACCTATACAATAGATGGCGTGGAGCAGGCTGATAATAATGCATTTTTTACTGCTCAGGATGATTTACTCAATGATTATAGAACCGGGTACCATGATTTCAAAAGTGTTGTGGGCGTTTTTTTTGGTGAGGCCGCAGTTCCTCCATCTCCTGGTAACAGTGCACCGACCGACATCGCTTTAGACAACCTTTCGGTTGTAGAAAATAGTGCTGGTGTGCATATAGCGAATATCACTGGCACAGACCCTGATGGCGATGCATTAACCTACAGCATAGTCGGCGGTACTAATGCTGCACAGTTTGTTGTTGGTGGAAATGGCCTTTATTTAGCTCCTGGTGTTTCTATTGATTATGAAGCAGATAACCAACTTGAGGTCCAACTGCAAGCAACCGACCCATCTGAGTCTACCTACCAAAAAATGTTCACCATTGCTGTTGAGGATGAGGACAATGAAAAAGATCATCCTATTAATGAGATTGATGGTACAGCGGGTAATGATCAACTAACAGGAACAGCAGGGATGGATGACATCTACGGTTATCAGGGAAATGATGATTTAGATGGTCAAGCAGGTGATGATTTTCTTTTAGGTGGAGAAGGCAACGATACTTTGACCGGTGGATTAGGGTATGACTGGCTTTGGGGGGATTCTGGTGATGATCACTATGTGGTAACCGACCAGTGGGATGCGATTTGGGATGACTCGGGTACCGACAGTCTTCATATTGAGGCCGATTTTTATAAGCCCCCAACCACAGTTGAAACGATTACTTATGGAGAGGGTATCAAACCACTCCCTTACTGGATCGATACGCTATTAGATGAGGACGCTTCCACTTACCGCTATCATTATCTCAATAATGATAAGAATTTTTACTATCACTTTCCAACAACACCTCCTAGTTATCTAACCGATGCCGAGGATTTAGCCGGTTGGCAGTCAGCCACAACAGAAATACAATTAGCTTTTGATGAGATTTTTAGTGGGTTAGCTAATGTCTTAGATATTAACTTTACTGAAACGGACAATCCTTATCAGGAAAATACCATTGTCATTGCCGTAAATCAGCAGATTGATTCATCAGCTTATGCTTTACCTCCAGATTACTATCCGGAATATACAGACTACCTATCATCAGACATTTTTATAGATGTTGAAAGTAGATACCCTGATTTAACTAATCCGAATTATGAACTGGATACTTTGGTTCATGAATTAGGTCATGCTTTGGGATTAAAGCATCCGCACGGAGAACAATCGGACTTATCGATTCCACCCTTTTTGTCGGTTGAAGAAGATACCGGTCAATGGACTAAGATGACTTATACCTATGGTCCAGAATACTATTCATCGGGTTTTAGTCCTTTTGATATTGCAGCGTTGCAATATATTTACGATACCCCTGAGGATTTATCGGCTAGCGATGATATTTTTTATTTTAATGCCGCTGAGGGGCAATTGATTTATGACTTAGGCGGCGTCGATACGATTTCTGCAGAAACATCGCAGGCTGGTGCGACCATCTTTTTAACGCCGGGTGACTGGAGTTATGTTGGAACACAATCGGATTTAATTAGTGCCGGCAATCAACTGACGATCAATTTTGGCAGTGACATTGAAAATGCCCATGGTAGTGGTTTTGATGATGACTTGTATGGCAATGAACTGAATAATTCGTTGATGGGACAATCGGGTAGCGATACTTTATATGGGTTTACCGGGAATGACTTGTTATGGGGCGGCCTAGGGGATGACTGGTTGTTTGGTGGTGACGGTGAAGATACTGCAGGATTTAGCGGTAGTCGAGATGATTATGACTTAGTAGTTTTGTATGAAGAGGGTGTCCACAGTGGTTATCAGGTTAAAAGCCGTGCATCCAGTGGGGTTAATGACGGGACTGATTTTTTAGATACGGATATTGAATGGATCCGGTTTAGTGACCAGACTTTAAGTACGGCTAATCTGAACAATAGCCCTTCTGAAATTACCCTTGATCATTTAACTCTTAATGAAAATGAAACGGGAGTTATTGTTGGTACATTGAGTGTGACGGATTTAGACGATACCTCTCATAGTTTGACTTTGTCAGGAGCCGATGCAGATCATTTTGAAATCGATATAAACAATCAACTCAAACTTAAGAGTGCAATCAGTGCAGATTATGAATCACAAGCCAGTTACAGTGTAATGGTGACGGCGACAGATTCTGCCGGTCATGGTTTGAGTAAAGAGTTTGTGGTGAATGTGAGCGATGTTAATGAAACCCCAACAAACATCACACTCTCATCTTTCACTATTCAAGAGGACAGTAGTTCGGGTACGGTGGTGGGTAACTTATCCGCGACCGATCCTGAGGGCAATGCCAATAGTTTCAGTTTGATCAGTGGTACGGGTTCACACTTGTTTGAAATCAATGCCAACAACGAATTGGTAGTTAAATCGGGAGCGATGCTTGACTATGAAACGCTTAGTCAGCCATCGATTACCATCCGTACCACGGATAGCGGCGGTTTGGTTTTTGATGAAACTTTTACAGTCTCGGTTACGGGTGTCAATGAAAATCCTATAGTGAGTGACGGCGAAGCGCCGAGGATCACATCGGTTTCACTGAGTGATTTTAATGTGGTTTTAGGAGTTGATGGTTATGAGTTATCTGCTTTGCCGATCGCATTTGGTTTAACGGATAATTTGTCTGGGGTTGATAGTTATCAACTCTTCTGGGATAACCCTTCTAATTCGCAGCAAGTTCATATTTCAGGAAATGGTTCAGGTGAGATTTCTGGTTCTTTTCAACCAGAACATGGTACGTCATTAACCGAGTATGCAGAGAATGGTGAGTATACATTTTCATTTCTATACCTAAAAGATCAGGCTGGAAATGAGGATTGGATTCATCAGGATGAATTGCATGAATATGGTTTGATAATGGATCAATTTAATTTTACGGTTTCGGGGAGTACCCAGTCAGACGGCGAGGCGCCGAGGATCACATCGGTTTCACTGAGTGATTTTAATGTGGTTTTAGGAGTTGATGGATATGAGTTATCTGCTTTGCCGGTCGCATTGGGTTTAACGGATAATTTGTCTGGGGTTGATAGTTATCAACTCTTCTGGGATAACCCTTCTAATTCGCAGCAAGTTCATATTTCAGGAAATGGTTCAGGTGAGACTTCTGGTTCTTTTCAACCAGAACATGGTACGTCATTAACCGAGTATGCAGAGAATGGTGAGTATACATTTTCATTTTTATACCTAAAAGATCAGGCTGGAAATGAGGATTGGATTCATCAGGATGAATTGCATGAATATGGTTTGATAGCGGATCAGTTTAATTTTACGGTTTCGGGGAGTACCCAGTCAGACGGCGAAGCGCCGAGGATCACATCGGTTTCACTGAGTGATTTTAATGTGGTTTTAGGAGTTGATGGTTATGAGTTATCTGCTTTGCCGATCGCATTTGGTTTAACGGATAATTTGTCTGGGGTTGATAGTTATCAACTCTTCTGGGATAACCCTTCTAATTCGCAGCAAGTTCATATTTCAGGAAATGGTTCAGGTGAGATTTCTGGTTCTTTTCAACCAGAACATGGTACGTCATTAACCGAGTATGCAGAGAATGGTGAGTATACATTTTCATTTCTATACCTAAAAGATCAGGCTGGAAATGAGGATTGGATTCATCAGGATGAATTGCATGAATATGGTTTGATAATGGATCAATTTAATTTTACGGTTTCGGGGAGTACCCAGTCAGACGGCGAGGCGCCGAGGATCACATCGGTTTCACTGAGTGATTTTAATGTGGTTTTAGGAGTTGATGGATATGAGTTATCTGCTTTGCCGGTCGCATTGGGTTTAACGGATAATTTGTCTGGGGTTGATAGTTATCAACTCTTCTGGGATAACCCTTCTAATTCGCAGCAAGTTCATATTTCAGGAAATGGTTCAGGTGAGACTTCTGGTTCTTTTCAACCAGAACATGGTACGTCATTAACCGAGTATGCAGAGAATGGTGAGTATACATTTTCATTTTTATACCTAAAAGATCAGGCTGGAAATGAGGATTGGATTCATCAGGATGAATTGCATGAATATGGTTTGATAGCGGATCAGTTTAATTTTACGGTAGTATCAACTACAGATAATCAATCCCCCACTGATATCACTCTGGACCATCTTTCGGTTGCAGAAAACAGTGCCGGTGCGCATGTGGCCAATATCAGTGGCACCGATCCTGATGGGGATGCTTTGACCTACAGCATTGTTGGCGGTGCCGATGCAGCGATGTTTGAAGTAGTTGGCAATATGCTTCATTTAGCTTCTGGCGTTTCGGCTGATTATGAAGCAGATAGTCTGTTAGAAATTCAACTGCAAGCCACCGACTCGGAGGACTTGACCTATCAGGAGACGTTTACTGTTAATGTCGAAGATGTTGTTGAAAATCAGTCAGTGATTATCGACTTTGATGGAGTGTCATCTTTTATGGATCACACTGTATATTCAGAAGATGGTTTTAGCCTAACTACCACGGTAGGAGAGGTTCGGATTAACAATACGTTTTCAGCAGGGAATAATGCCGCACAACCCAGTTTCGGTTTTGGTCAGATGGATTCGGGTTTTTTATTGGCTCATTCCAGTGGAGTAAGTTTTTCGGTGTCATCAGTTGATTTGTTGGAAGCGACCACGTATCCGGATGATTTCGGTGTCACGATGGTTGGTATACGGAGTGACTCGAGTACAGTAGAGCAAACATTTACCCTTGATGGTCTGTCAGGTGCTGAGACATTTGAATTTACAGATGATTTTACTGGATTGGTATCGCTTGAAATCAAAGAGGATAGTACAAACGATCACCTGACCGAATCTGTGCAGATTGATAATCTGACTGTTACATTGGGTACCTACAATGGTACGCCGACCGATATCACTCTAGACCATCCTTCGGTTGCAGAAAACAGTACTGCTGGCACTGTCGTGGGTGATTTATTCGCCACCGACCCAGACATGGAGGATACCCATAGTTTTAGTATCGTGGGGATTGACCAACCTTTTATATTTACATCTGAGATCACCACAGCCAGTGCGGTTTCCATAGCGCAGTATGGTTCAGATTACAGTGGTGGTTCGAGTGAAGTCTTAATTAAACTGACGTTATCAGCGGATATGGCCGGTTTAAAGACCCAGAGTTTGATTGATCAAGTCGAATCGATTGGGGAGGGAGTGTTAGACTTAAATCTGGACTGGAGTCAGTTTGAGGCGATCGGTAACAATATTGCGGCTGCAGGTACGTTTTATCAGAGTAAAAAGTTAACGAGTGACAGCTATTTACAGGTCAACACACTTGAAGACGGGATTCAGTTGACCGTTGGTTCATGGCGAACAGATGAACCGGCGCTTACTCTGGTGGATAAATTGACTCCGACAACTCCCTTTGTGACAGATTTACCTACGCGTGTTGACCTTGCGACATTGTATTTAAACCCAAAAGATAATACTGTTGTTGATGTTGCAGAACTTACTTATGGTGGGACTGTCGGGGCTAATTATCATCAAACAGAGGGCCTCAGTTTTACTCAGAGTTTAAGTAATGTGGGTGGTACGGGATCCACTCTGTTTGAAATCAATGGCAACAACCAACTGGTGGTAAAAGCAGGTGCTACGCTTGATTATGAAACCCTAGCCAATCCAAGGGTTACCATTCGGACAACGGATAGTGGTGGTTTGACGTTTGATAAAACCTTAGCGCTTACAGTGGCCGATGTTAATGAAGCCCCAACTGATATCACACTATCATCTAACACGATTGAAGAAAAGAGTACTGCTGGCGCCATCATAGGCGATTTTTCAGCGACAGATCCTGACTTAGGTGACACCCATAGCTTTAGTGTGATTGAAGGTACGGGGTTCAGCCTGTTTGAGATTAACGCCAGTAACCAGTTGGTAGTTAAATCAGAGGCTACACTTGATTATGAAACTCTCCCCAGTCCAATGGTTACTATTCGAACCACCGATAGCGGCGGTTTGACTTTTGATAAAACATTTACGGTTTCAGTACAAGATGTAGATGAACTACCTCCAATAGATATTAGTTTAGATAACTTTTCGGTTGTAGAAAACAGTGCCGGTTCGCATATTGCTAATATCAATGGTACAGACTCAGATGGCGATACGCTGACTTATTCCATTGTTGGTGGTGCGGATGCAGAGCTGTTTCTGATTGAAACACTCCCCTCAATTACCATATACCCCTCAGTGCCACCTGCGTATGCGCTCCGTTTAGCCTCGGGTATTTCGGCTGATTATGAAATGGATAGTCAATTAGAGGTTCAACTTCAAGCTACCGATACAGATGGATTGACTTATCAAGAGACGTTTGTGATTGCGGTCATCAATAGTGATGGCTCAAATGATGGCGATCTACAGGGCACATCAGAAAATGATATTTTTAATGGTGGTCCTGGGAGCGATGTTTTATACGGTTACTGGGGCGATGATATTTTTTATATCACCTCAAAAAGTGGCGTTTATACCGATACGGTTGAAGGAGGGCAGGGGTCTGATACTTTGGTAGTCAATTATGCTGGTGTGAACAGTATGGCCGATTTGAGTATTGCGGTAAATGGTGATTGGATGACCTTTACTGACGCTAACGGTGGCGTGATTAATGCCCGAGAAGTTGAGCAGTTTACGGTGGGTGATCATGATTATCAGCATTTTACGGGTACTTTTGATGGTTCATCTGGCATCAATCAAAATGTAACAGGATTATGGTCTGAGAGTGAGAATCTGTTAACGCTCTATGGCAATGCTTCATCCTTCTTGAATGATTTTTCTAATACTGACCAGAATCTACCCGGTCATAGCTCTACTGAAGACTTAAAGATCATCGGTAATGCTTCTGGCAATTCAATTAATCTTGGGGTGATAGGAACGGTCGATCAAACTAATGATTACAGCGGTACCCTAACGCTAAATTTGGGTGCGGGTGATGATGCTTTGAATTTATATCAACCCGATGGATTGGCTTCAGATTCTACTACGCACACGATTGATTTAGGTGAGGGTTCCGATACTTTTTATACTGCCTACGGGGCTCAATCTGTTGCAGTCAGTCAATTGGATGGAGGCGAGGGTCAGGATACGCTTTATTTTGATGGCACCAATACCGTTGAGTTAACGTTGACAACGAGTGGAGCGAGTCATTTTGAAAATATTATTGGGGGTCAAAGTGATGATGTAATTAAAGGTGATAGTAGTTCGAATACACTGGAGGGAAATTCTGGGGCCGATACGCTTTATGGTTATGATGGCAATGATGTGTTGTATGGGGCGTTACAAAATGATCCGGACCGAAGTTATGATGAAGGCGGTAATTTTTTATATGGTGGCTTAGGTGATGATCAATTAACCGGGGGTTATGGTGATGACTTGTTGGATGGTGGTGTTGGACAAGATCATTTAACAGGCGGTAGTGGAGCTGATGTTTTTGTCATTCAAACCACAGATATGAGAATGACTCTTGAGGATGCTGATGTTATTGAAGATTTTGAAAATGGTATTGACAGTCTGATCTTTGAGAGTGCATTGAGTTCTATTACGGTGACACAGGAATTGAGTTTGAATGGAACGGATACCATTGTTCAAGATACGGCTACCGGACAATATCTTGCCGTTATAAAAAATACTTCTGCTGATCAAATCGATAAGTTTGATTTTGTTGATGGTAACGATTTGATTGTTTTGACCAATCAAAATCATACCGGCACGGTCTTTGATGGTCCTCTGGCGAATGCCAAGGTCTTTGTGGATGTGAATGGTAACGAGATCTGGGATGATGGCGAGGATTATACCTTTACCGATGAAAATGCGCAGTTCGAGTTAAACAGTACGCAAGACGGGGGTCTGGTGATTACCACCACTGAGGAGACAGTCGATACCTTATCGGGCGTTGCGGTCTCTGGGTTAACGTTAAAAGCCCCCGAAGGTGCTAGCGTATTTACCCCGGTGACCACTCTATTGGTAGAACTGGTTGCCTCTGGTGTTGCAAATGCTGAAGCGACCTTAAAAACTGCTCTGGGGTTACCGGATGTGGATTTAGCGACCTTTGACCCTATGACAGCCGGTCTGGATGATCCCAATGCCACCCAATACCTCAATGCCAATGCCCAGATTGTCGGGACCTTAAAAGCCTTATCCTCTTTAACGGTAAACAGCAGTTCAGGGTCTATCACTGAACAGGCCGTTTTAGATAGTGGTATGGGGGCTTTAACCGGTCTGATTGCAGGTGCCGCCACCACAGGAATAGTGGTTGATTTAAGCGATGAGGCCACAGTAGCTGATTTAGGAGGGGCACTGCAGAGCGAGTATGAAGGCTCTATTGATACGACTGCATTTAGCAATGCTCTAACGACTGTTAAGACGGCAGTGGCCAATGTCAATGATGCAATTAACAATGTCACCAGTTACAGTGGTGAGAGTGCTAAAAACCTGATGGCGGTGGCGCAAACCACACTGGCAGAACAGACTAAATCATTGGTGACATCCGGCACTGCTATTACTTTGGCCGATACGGCGAACTTTGAGGCTAATCTGGAGGCCGCACAAGAGGCGATTGCCCATAACCCGACCCGGATTGACTTAACCGGCGATAAGACCGTGATAAGCGGTGCCAGTGGACTGGTTGTGGGTGCTTTATCGGCGGTGGATGCTGATAGTGGCGAGAGTCATAGTTTTAGTTTATCCGGCACTGATGCGGGCTTATTTGAGATTGTGAACGACAATACCTTAAAGTTTGGTTCAGACAGTGTGACCGATTATGCAGTACAAGCGGATTACCAATTTGAACTAACAGCGACCGATAGCAGTGGTTTGTCCTATACCCAGTCGGTAACCATTGAGGTTGATAACCCGGTTGACCGAGTAATTGCAGATACCCCGTTTAGTTTTAGTTATGACGTGGTGAATGCTTCTGAGGCCTCAGTTGAATTATATAACGGTGTTGACTACACCGGTGGCTCGACTGAAAGTCTGATTAAGCTGACCTTGAATGTCGATATGGCCGGTATTCGCCACGGTGATTTGAGTCATATTGAATCGATAGCCGGTGCTGCACTGGATATGAACATTGACTGGAGTCAGTTTGAGAGTATCAGTGATTTAACCGGAACTGCTGGAGAGATGTTCCATGTTGAGAGTCTGGTGGGTGCTGGGATGTTCCTTGGAGCGAGTACGCAAGATGACAATCCTACTTTACTTAATGGATTAGCCTTGTCATCAATCAATACCTCCACTGTTCCGACCTTAACCTTAGTTGATAATGTTACCCCTGCGGATGTACGAGATCCGGATTTACCGTCCACCCTTGACTTGGCAGCGATTTATTTAAATCCTGTGGATACGATGATTGAGACGCATCTCACCTTTAGCGGTACCGTTGAGGGGAATCAGGGTGCTGAGACCTTGACACAATACGATACTGAAAAAGATATTAAGGTTTATTCTTTAACTATAAATTCGATTGCTGAGGATGACATTGTTAATGCGGTTGAATCTCAGGCAGGGTTTACGCTCAGCGGGACGAGTTATGGAATTTCTGATGGTGAATTAATTACCATTACTCTAGGAGATGATAGTTTTCAGAGCTCGGTTCAGGGCAATAGCTGGTCGGTAGATGTTGACTCTACTGATCTTTTAAATTTAGCACAAGGCACACATGTTGTTCGTGTGGGTTCAAGTGCTGAAGGAATTCCTGGCAATCTCAGTGCAAGCAGAACATTCACTTATGACAGTGTGGCTCCAACGGCCTTGGTGATTGATGCGATTACCGGGGATGATCGATTGAATTATGCTGAACAGAGTAGTGATTTGACCATCTCAGGTAGCGTTCAAGGTGTTGAGGACGGTCAATCGGTTCTGTTGGATTTTAATGGCACCCAGTATGAAGCGTTGGTTGCTGCAGACAGTTGGTCTGTTGCGGTATCTGCTACTGAGGTTCAATCACTGGGAGAAGGTACCTTTACAATCACTGCGGATGTGAGTGATCTAGCCGGTAACAATGCGGTACAGAGTCAGCGAGAATTTAGCTTGTTGACGGATAAGCCTTTTACTTTTAAGTCGGAATCAGTTTCTGCCAGACAAGCTTCTGAGGAGTTATATGGAGTGGATTATACCGGTGGGTCTTCAGAGACGTTGATTAAACTGACGCTGAATGCTGATATAGCAGGATTTATCAATGAAGACTTGTCATCTATCACGTCTATAGCCGGTGCGACATTGGACATGAACATTGACTGGAGTCAGTTTGAGTCCTTAGGCGTTCTAACAGGCAATGATGGTGACTGGTTTGAGATGAAAAGTCTGGTGGATGCGGGTACATTTTTAGAAGCGAGTACGCAAGATGACAATCCCTCTTTATTTGAGGGTTTGACGATCACTTCATTAAGAACGGATGAGCCGGCCTTGACGTTGGTGGACAATATTACCCCTGATGATATTCGCGATGTTGATCTGCCTTCAACGTTGGATCTTGTGACCATTTATTTAAATCCATTAGATAGCCTTGAAAGCACTTATTTTTCATATTCTGGTTTGGTTAATGTGAACCAAGGTGAAAGTGAAATTAGTCAGTATAGTTCATCGGTTGAGGTGGTGACTCACCGTGCCGATGCCACCATCCTCACCACTGACAACGAACTGCTTGATGGACTCACAATGAACCTCTGGGATAACGGCGTAGATTTAAATCAGGGCGTTGCCATCAATGGCGGTGAGATAGAAGTTGAACAAACTATCGACTTTGATGAGATCAAATTATCCGACCCTGATGCTTATGACATGGATTTAACCATTGGTGATGCTTTAGACGTTCTTCGTCATATTGTTAAGTTAGAGACCTTAACCGGTGCTGCTTACCATGCAGCGGATGTGGATAACGATGACGACATTGATATTGGTGATGCGTTAGATGTACTGCGCCATATTGTGAAACTCGACACCATTGATACCTTTGACCTGATTGATGAGGCAGGTAACCGAGTCACCCAACTTGAAGACAGTAATCCATCCGTACCGCCACAATGGACTTTGATTGCTAATGGAGATGTGGATATGTCTGGGTCATTTGCTACGGAATATACTATTGAGCAAACTGGTACGAGTGATGTGGTGGTTGATCAGCCGATTGTTTAGGGGGTTTCGTCGAACGAGGCACAGAGCGCACGGTAGTCGGTTTAAATTAACCAGGTGGTCGAGGAATTGGGTGTCGCCTTGAGTGTTAATTTACTCACATGTTCTGTGAGCAACCCTGTGCGCAACTCCGACACAACTGACTTAAGTCATTGCTGTGTCAAGAGTCGTTGCAGGGTTGTGTATTATTTATACAATGGGTCTATGTTAGATCAAAATTAATCCGTTTTATTTCCTGCTGTAACCGTGTGAACTCTAGGCCGCCTGAGTACAGGTAGAGCGAGATGCTTTGCTTTTTGTGGCCCATGAGTTGGCTTATCGTTGACTCGGGTACACCGGCGTTCTCAAGGGCGGTGGCAAAGGTTCTGCGTAGGCTATGGAAGTCGTGTTCTTTACTGAACCCTAACTTGGTCTTGTAGCGACCGAATCGCTTACTGATATTGTGGCTGCGTTTGTTGGAACGACCTGCAGGAGTCAGGTTGGGGATAAGGTAACCATCGGGTGAGGAGGCTTTGAGTCTGTTGACTAGGTCTGTGAGTGCCGAATGAATCGGTACGACCCTAATGCTGTTTTGGTTTTTACCCTGTTTAATCTCAAAGCCCTCGTTAACGTCTACGGTCGTTAATTGGCATATCTCTTCAATGTGCAGACCGAAGTATAAAGCAATGACTGAGAGGTCATATAGAAGTACAAGTATAGCTGATAATAGTAGTTTGAGTTGCTCTTGTGAGTATGGCACCTTGTTAATTGTTACCAATTTGTTCCACAAGAGCAATGCCATGTCAGCGAAAGGGTTTTTGTCAATAAAACCTGATCGAACACACCATCTGAAAAATGATGATAGGTCTCTGTGAAAGCTTCATCAGTTGTGATTCCGCAATTGATTAATGTTTAAAATGCCTGAAAAGAATTTTTTTAACAGTCCAAGATAATTAATTTGGGTCATTTGACACAAATTCAATATTAGTTTGTTTTTGTCTATTTTGGATGATAAGCGCTATTGGTTTAATTGGTTATAATTGAGCTTTGATGATTTTAAGTAGATTTATTATGGTTGGTACAATGAATTCACCCGCTTCAATCATGTTAGACAAAACTTCGTTAGGTACAGGCAATGAATTCCGAATAAACACTGCGGTTTCAGGATCACAGAATATTCTTGGCACGATAAAGCTTGATGAAGGTGGCTTTTTGGTTTTGGGTTCGCCTTCTGATGGTACGAATAACACTTGGGGACAGCGCTATGATGCCGATGGATTAGCAAAAGAGTCTCAATTTAACT
>Ga0209494_1000519_pt1 | contig 17055 bp, 16 predicted proteins | sample EN1Hudseemescosm_FD_184628 | JGI IMG/M metagenome (GOLD analysis project Ga0209494, IMG submission 184628) | Methane-oxidizing microbial communities from mesocosms in the Hudson Canyon - EN1B Hudson Canyon (SPAdes) (version 2) | ecosystem: Environmental > Aquatic > Marine > Cold seeps | place... | reverse complement strand
ATCTCTGGGGGGCTATAAAATGCCTGCCTGAGACACGACAAAGGTGGTACTTATCCATCTTGTAATATACATGTAATGTACTTGTCATATAGCTGTCATATTAGTTTTTTAAACTACAGATATGACTGAATTAAATAGTAATATACAGAAGCCCTCATTGTTTCAACATGGAACATTGACCCGGCATCAACGTTGGCGGCTTATTAAAGATAATGTAGCAGGTAAAGGCGTTATATTTGGTGGCCTTGGTGTTATTGTTGCCATTGTATTGATTTTCTTTTATTTGCTGTATGTGGTCTTTCCATTGTTTGGTGATGCAGAAGCAGAATCAGTGGCCCAATATAAGGTACCCGAAATGCAATTGGGTAAAACTTTATTATTGGCAATGGAAGAGCAGAATGAAGTGGCTGTCAGATATACTGAACAAGGACAGGCGATATTTTTTGCAGTAGCAACAGGAAAAACCATACGGGTAGAAGCCCTTGCGATACCTGAGGGTGTACAGATTACAAGTTTTGCCCCAGGGAGCCCAGCTAAAGGGGTTGTTGCCTATGGATTGTCTGATGGTCGTGCGCTTGTGGTGAAGCATGATTATAAAATCAGTTACCCTAATGATGTACGTTTAATTACCCCCGTTATTGAATACCCTCTGGGTAAAGAACCCTTGCTTATTGATACCGAAGGCAATGCCTTAGAAAAGGTTGCTGTCAGAATTGAAGAAGAGATAAGCACTTTAGCTGCCAAGACAGCTGATAACAGGGTTGTGTTAAGCAGTTATGCTAAAGAAGAATCCATGTTTGATGACGAGCCCAGTCTGGAGCAGACAGGTTCGGTGTTAGATTCAATTGCCATGGATGTTGATTATTTATTGATTGAAAAAGAACATAGGCTGATGTACCTGGCAAGCAAGGATGGGCATATCAGTGTTTATAGCATTATCGATAAAGAAACCCCTGAATTAATACAACATCTGAGTGTTGTTGAAAAAGGCAGGGACATTAGCAGTCTAGAGTTTTTAAATGCAGAAATCTCCTTGTTAATTGGCGATAGCAGTGGTCTGTTATCGCAGTGGACAATAGTCAGAGATGATAAAAATCAGCAAGTGATGCAAAACCTGCGAACATTTAAAGTTTCAGATTCGGCAGTTGTTGCGATTAATGCAGAACAGCGCCGCAAAGGTTTTATTACCGCAGATGCAAAAGGTAATATCGGTATTTATCATTCAACAGCTGAAAGAGAATTGATTAAAGAAAACATTTCTCAATCATTCCCCGCGGCTTTAACTCAGTCACCCAGAGCCAATGCCTTTTTGCTGCAAGCAGCTGATAACACAATCAGTTTCTGGAACGTACATAATGAACATCCTGACGTTTCTTTTGATTCAATCTGGAAAGAAGTCTGGTACGAAAGTTATCCAAAGCCCGATTATATTTGGCAGTCGTCTTCAGCAAGTAATGATTTTGAACCTAAAATGAGTTTGACGCCATTAGTGTTTGGGACTTTAAAAGCTGCGTTTTATGCCATGATGGTGGCAATGCCACTGGCAATTATGGGCGCTATATATACTGCGTATTTTATGGCACCTGCGATGCGCAGTTATGTTAAACCCAGTATTGAGCTTATGGAAGCTTTGCCTACCGTTATTCTGGGCTTTTTAGCTGGTTTGTGGCTAGCCCCATTTGTAGAAGCTAATTTAGTCGGCATATTTTCTTTGTTTATGATTGTGCCATTGGCGGTGATGATATTTGCTTATTGTTGGCAGCAGCTACCAAAGTCAATTAGGCATCGAGTGGCTAATGGCTGGGATGCTGCTTTACTTATCCCTGTTATCCTTATTTCAGCCTGGTTTGCCTTTGTTATTAGCCCTGCTATTGAGCAACTCTGTTTTGCCGGAGATATGCGGGTCTGGATGAATGATTCATTTGGGATAGGCTATGACCAGCGTAACTCTCTGGTCGTTGGGTTGGCGATGGGCTTTGCTGTGATTCCAACGATTTTTTCTATCACAGAAGATGCTATTTTTAGTGTGCCCAAGAATCTAACGGTAGGATCATTAGCACTGGGTGCGACACCTTGGCAGACCATGATTAGAGTGGTGTTATTAACAGCAAGTCCAGGTATATTTTCAGCGGTGATGATTGGTTTTGGGCGGGCCGTGGGTGAAACCATGATTGTATTAATGGCAACGGGCAATACCCCGGTGATGGATTTAAGTATATTCCAGGGAATGAGGACTTTATCGGCAAATATTGCCGTAGAAATGCCTGAGTCTGAAGTGGATAGCACACATTATAGAGTCTTATTTTTGGCCGCATTAGTGTTATTCCTGTTTACCTTTGTTTTTAACACCCTGGCTGAACTTATCCGTCAGAATCTAAGAGAGAAGTACAGTTCCTTATGAGTATTAAAGAGTGGTTTAAAAGTGGCTCACCCTGGGTCTGGTTAAATGCAGCGGCGGTAAGCACCTGTATTATATTAGTGATTGGATTATTACTTCTGGTTGCAGTACGTGGCATGGGACATTTCTGGCCTGCTGATGTGGTTGAATATAGCTACTTTGAAGGTGAGAAGAGAACGCTGGTGGTCGGTGAGCTGGTCGATAGCAGTGTGATGTCAGCAAAAATGGCTAAAGAATCTGGCTATAAACTAAAAGATAATGCCGAGACTTTGGTTCAACATTTAATTAAAACAGGAAATAGAGATATTTCCGGGATGGATTTTCGCTGGATACAACAGCAAAATATTCAATCAGAAAGTAGCCCGGATGAAATGATCACCATTGAACGACGGGAATGGGGGAATTTTTATGGCCGATTACTTGCTGTAAAAGAAAATGGAAAAGTTATTGCTTCAGGCGAAAAAGCCTGGCCTGTTGTGCAAGAAAGACTTGAGCAAGCTTTGGATATATTTGAAGAAATTGAATATCTACAGAAAAAGGAAATTGGCGCAATTAATTATCGCTTAGAAAGGTTGCGTCTTAAGCAAAAAAGCCTTGAGCTAAAAGGAAAATGGACAAGCGAAGCAGCTGAAAATCAAGTTAAAGAAAAAGCTGAATTAGATAAAGAATATCAAGGTTATCAGCAACAGTTAGCAGCTTTGTATAAAAAAATCAGAAGAGATAGTCTGCTTGCTTCAGAGTCAACAGGGAAAGAGTTAGAGATTCCTTTAGAATCAGTGGTTCATGTTATTCGACCTAATAGCATGAATGTTTTTACTAAAATGGCTCAGTATGTCGCTAAGTTTGGCGAGTTTGTGTCGGAAGACCCTAGAGAAGCAAATACCGAGGGCGGTATTTTTCCCGCTATTTTTGGTACGGTGATGATGGTGATGTTAATGGCTGTGATCGTGACCCCTTTTGGGGTTATTGCAGCAGTGTATTTACGTGAGTATGCAAAACAAGGCTTCACCACACGCTTAATACGAATCGCTGTTAATAATCTGGCGGGTGTGCCTTCGATTGTATATGGGGTGTTCGGCTTGGGTTTCTTTGTTTATATTCTGGGTGGAAATATTGATGCTTTATTTTTTCCTGAATCGGCACCTGCTCCGGTGTTTGGAACACCCGGCTTGTTATGGGCTTCACTAACGCTGGCTTTACTAACATTGCCGGTAGTTATTGTTTCCACAGAAGAAGGTTTATCAAGAGTACCTAAATCAATAAGGGAAGGTAGTCTGGCATTGGGGGCAACTAAAGTAGAAACTTTATGGCGTACAGTGTTACCGATGGCCAGCCCGGCCATGATGACAGGATTAATTTTGGCGGTTGCCAGGGCAGCAGGTGAAGTAGCACCTTTGATGTTAGTTGGGGTGGTAAAACTGGCACCGACTTTACCATTAGATGGTAACTTTCCTTTTTTACATTTAGATAGAAAATTTATGCATTTAGGTTTTCATATTTATGATGTAGGATTTCAAAGTCCTAATGTAGAAGCGGCGAGACCGTTAGTTTATGCAACATCATTATTATTGGTGATGGTGATTATTGGCTTAAATCTATTTGCTATTGGAATAAGAAATAATTTACGGGAAAAATTTAGAGCACTGGAAGGGATGTAATTAATGGGGCGCGGGCTTTAGCCTGCAAACTTTTATTATCTATGCGGGCTAAAGCCCGCTCCCCATCACCTTGAGCTAAATCAAACCTCTAATTAAAGAAAACAGAAATATATTATGACTGAACAAAGAACTCATGCAATTGATATGGCTTCCATAGCAAACTCAGAGCAAAATAAAACAGAGCCAACAGATACCTGTATCAAAGTTGAGAATTTAAATCTGTTTTATGGTGAAAAACAGGCCCTGTTTAATGTAAACATGGAAATACCTAGAAAAAAGGTAACGGCCTATATTGGCCCTAGTGGTTGCGGTAAATCGACTTTGTTAAGAAGTATCAACCGGATGAATGATCTGGTGGATAGCGCCAGAATTGACGGTAAAATCTTGCTGAACGGGGAAGATATTTATGATAAAGCGGTGAATGTTGCTGATCTACGTAGGCGCGTAGGGATGGTTTTTCAAAAACCCAATCCATTTCCTAAATCTATTTATGAGAATGTTGCGTATGGACTACGTATTCAGGGGGTGAATGATCGTAAAACGCTTGATGAAACGGTAGAAAAATCATTACGTGGCGCTGCCTTGTGGGATGAAGTAAAAGATCGTTTGCAAGACAATGCACTGGGTATGTCGGGTGGACAGCAGCAACGCCTTGTTATTGCGCGTGCTATTGCTATCGAGCCAGAAGTTATGTTGTTAGATGAGCCTGCATCGGCATTAGACCCTATTTCAACCTTGAAAATTGAAGAATTAATTCATGAGTTGAAAGAAAAATATACTATCGTTATCGTGACTCATAATATGCAACAAGCCGCCAGGGTCTCCGATTACACAGCATTTATGTATATGGGGGAGTTAATTGAGTTTGACTCAACCAATGAATTGTTTACCAATCCAACAAAAAAACAGACAGAAGACTATATTACAGGTAGGTATGGTTAAAATCTCTTAGCCCTTTTTAGTGGGTCAGAGTAAAGTCAAAATAATTCTCTTTTTCAAAATAATTTTGATCTGAGATAAGTGTAATAGCTGTAGAGTTTAATCAAGTCTGCTCTACAATGATTTAAAGGAAAGATAATGGAAAGCAGAGCAAGTGGACAACATATTTCTCATCAATTTGATGACGAAATGGAAGATATCAGGCATAAAGTGTTAACCATGGGTGGATTGGTTCAACAGCAGATGGAAGACGCTGTTATCGCTTTTATAACAAGTGATCAAGAATTAGCAGAAAAAGTATTGCTTCAGGATGACCTGGTTAATAATCTGGAAATGGAAATTGATCATGACTGTATTCAAGTTATTGCCAAGCGTCAACCGACGGCTATCGATTTGCGCATGTTGATTTCGGTTATTAAAGTGATCACTGATTTAGAACGTATCGGTGATGAAGCAGGGCGGATTGCAAAGATGGCGATTCGTCTGGATGCAACCGATTATTATCATGATCAATATCATGAATTAAATCATCTGGTAGAGATTGTTAAAAGCATGCTAAGTGGGAGCCTGGATTCATTTGCCCGAATGGATATCGAAAGGGTGGCAAAGATTACCCGTAAAGATGAAAAGGTAGACAGGGAATATACCAGTATTATTCGACAGTTAATTACCCGGATGATGGAAGACCCCAGAAATATTACCCGAATGTTAGATATACTTTGGACTGCTCGTGCTTTAGAACGAATTGGTGATCATGCCTGTAATGTGTGTGAACATGTGGTTTATATCGTTAAAGGTGATGATGTCAGGCATTTAGATCAAGAACAACTGGAAAGTAAAATAAGAAAATGACCGCAATAAATATTCTTGTTGTTGAAGACGAAGATGCCATCAGAGAAATGTTGGTGATGGTGCTGGAGCAAGCTTCTTTAAGTGTTATTGCCGTAGCGAGTGCCGAAGAAGCGCAAAATTCGCTGGCAGATAATAGCAGGCCAGATTTGATTTTGCTGGACTGGATGTTGCCTGGTATTAGTGGAGTTGAATTAGCAAGACGTTTGAAAACGGATGATTTATTTAAGACTTTACCTATTATCCTGCTAACAGCGCGAGGGGAAGAGGAAGATAAAGTGCGAGGTCTTGAGATTGGTGCTGATGACTATATGACCAAGCCATTTTCACCCAAGGAATTGATAGCTAGAATAAAGGCAGTACTGCGGCGGAGTGGTAAAAGTATTGAAGAGGAAGTGGTGAAAATCAGTGATATTTCTCTTGATGTAAGTAAGCATCGAATTGCTATTGCTGGCAAAGTGCTTGTCGTGAGTCCTACAGAGTTTAAATTGATGCATTTTTTTATGACCCATCAAGATAATGTTTATAGTCGAACACAGTTGTTAGACCAGGTATGGGGGCGTAGTGCCTATATTGAGGAAAGAACAGTCGATGTTCATATTAGACGCTTACGAAAAATTCTTAAAGACTATAAAAAAGATGAATTAATCCAGACCGTTCGTGGTTTTGGCTATCGCTTTTCAGTGGTTGACTGATGGGCGTGTTGTGGCTTTGGCGAAAAGAGGCAGGTTATATTGTTTTATTTATTATAATCGCCGCGGTGTTGAGCCATTTTGTTGGTTATTTCATGCAGATGTTTGTATTGATTTTAAGCTATGTGGTTTGCAGGCAGGCTTTTTTAATATTCAGACTAGAAGCCTGGTTAAGTCATGGAGCCAGTGGAAAACCGCCGCAAGGTACAGGTGTTTGGAGGGATATTTATTATCATTTCTATCGAATTAAACAAAAAGAAAAAAAGAGAAAAAAAACCCTAGGTAAGATCATTGAACAATTTCGTAAGTCGACAGACGTGTTACCTGATGCAGCCGTGGTGCTTGGCGATCATGATGAAATTGAGTGGTCTAATAAATTGGCCAAACATGTACTCGGGATAAAAAGGTCAGATAAAGGCCAGAGGATGGATAATCTGATAAGGGCACCTGAATTTGTTCAATTTATAAAAAATAGAAATGAGAAGTCAGCATTAATCCTGCCGTCCCCCATTGATGACAAAATAATTTTGCAATATAAAATTGTTGGGTATGCTGATGGACAGCATTTAGTGGTTGCGCATGATGTGACTCAGCAAAAACTTATGGAAGCCATGAGAAAGAATTTTGTCGATAATGTTTCTCATGAGCTTAGAACGCCGCTCACGGTTTTGAAAGGTTATCTTGAAACCCTACAGGACATGGATGACAATCAATCCACTGTATTAACTGGCTCATTGCAACAAATGAATGAACAGACAGATCGTATGCAATATCTGGTGGATGATTTATTATTATTGGCACGGCTGGAAACTAAAAAGAAACGAAAAGAATGTATTGATGTTGCGCAGTTGATTCATAATATTTGTTTGGATGGACAGGCAGTAGAAAAGCAATATCAGCGTATTGAGATGGATGTGGTCAGTGGCATATGCCTGCATGGGGAAGAGCAAGATTTACGTAGTGCTTTTTCTAATTTAATTATGAATGCATTAAAGTATTCTGATGACGAAAGCATCATTAAAGTTATTTGGAAGCAAGAGGCAAAAGACTTGATTTTTGAGGTTATTGATAAAGGTGAGGGAATAGCTGCAGCAGATATACCGAGAGTAACTGAACGCTTTTTTAGGGCGGATGTAAAACGCAGTAAAAAACTAAGTGGGACAGGTTTGGGCTTGGCAATTGTTAAGCATGTATTGATCAGGCATGATGCAAAGCTGGAGATAAGCAGTGTGAAAGGTAAAGGCAGCCGATTTAGTTGTGTTTTTCCAGCTAATCTTATTTGTTAGTCAGGCGTGCTGTTGCTTGAAAATATAAGAAACCTGACTATGATTGTTAGTGTGCGAAGTCAGTTGACTGGTTGGCAGTATTTTTCACATTAATCATTATCAAGGAATTAATCTCATGAAAATATTTATCGTTATACTTGCTGCATTATCTTTTAATGCCTATGCTGCCCCCGTCAATATAAATAAAGCTGATGCCGAAACAATTGCAGAGTCTTTAAATGGCATTGGTTTAAAAAAAGCACAAGCTATTATCCAGTATCGTAAAGAAAATGGAGCCTTTAAAACAGCTAATGATTTGGCTAATGTAAAAGGGATAGGAGAAAAGACTGTAAATAAGAATAAAGCAGATATTCACTTCTCTAAGGTAAAGGCAAGTAAAAAATAAGAAACAGAAAAGCAACAAAAGTCTAAATAAATGAGGCTTTAAATGTTCGGCTAACATGGAAGTTGGCATCATATCCTGCCAATGGGGTAATGATTAGCGAGCATTGATTTATGGTCATTAACCCTTTAAGATGGCTATAGCGATATTTATCAGGTGGATGTATTTCTTTTGCCCATTTTTCTGGTACAACTATCTCAGATGAATTAATCTATAAACAAGTTATAAATGGAACACTTGATATTCAAGTTAATTCAGCATTAGCCGTGACAAAAAATAACTTAAAAACAGTCCTCTAAAATAGAGGGAACAAAAAGACTGAATACAATATTTCAGTCTGCAGATAAAGTTTTTAGGGGATTATTGCTTAATGCTTGTGCGCATAGGAATTATGCAATATCTGGTTCACGATTAGAATTTTCATGTTTGATGATAGGATTGAATTTATCAGCTTTGGACGACTACCCAACACCATCACTATAGAAAAGCTAAAAGCAGGCGTATCATATGCTTCAAACCCAGTGATAGTTAAGTTTATGGAAAACCTTCGATATATAGATAAACTTGGTCGGGGCTTAGCTATGGTTTATATGTTTGCTAGCAATAATAAAAAAAGTTGTTTTTGAAGAAGTAGTCGAAGAATTTAGAGTGATGTTAGAGTTGTAAGGCTACTTTGTAAAGATTAGTGGTAAAGCAGTTTTAATTCTCAGTAATAAAATAACAAAAATAGATTTATTAATAATGAAAAACGAAAATATTCAGCAAGGTCCCCAAATCAATCCGTCTCAATATGGCTACCCAATGCCATATCAGCAAGAAGATGAGATAGATTTATATGAGCTATGGTCTGCTATTTGGCAAAGAAAACAAATGATTTTTTTTGTTTCACTTGTGGTTACATTGATCGCATTTGCTTATGTATTAATGGTAAAGCCAATATATAAGGCAGAAATATTTTTTCTACCACCGTTAGCTCAAGATATACAGGAATTAAATTTTCAAGGGATTCAAGACATGGATGTAGCTTCTATAGCGAGGGTTAGTCCTGAAAAAGTATATCAAGAATTTCAAAAAAACTTACAATCTAAAAGTTTAAGGAGAGAGTTTTATGAAAAGCCTAAGAATTATGATTGGTTTCAGAAAGCAAATAATTTAGATAATAGTGATGTGCAGCAGACCTTTGAAGATAAATTTGATGAGAAATTAAAGGTTAAAGTTCCAAAGACTGGTAGTGCAAATTTTATTAGCTTATCGTTCGAGGCAGAAGATAAAGAATTAAGTGCTACGTGGTTGAACTCCTATGTGGATTTTGTAGTTTCTAAAACAAGGCATCAGCTGGTTATAGCATCAACTACTGAATTAAAAAACAACAAACAATTTCTCTTGGATAAAGTTGCAGGATTAAGGAAAATCGCGCTTAGTCGAAGAAAGGATAGGATTGCTTTATTACAGGAGTCTTTACTTATAGCTAAAATGAGTGGAAATACTGACCCTGTAAAACTAAGGGGAAGTGATATTGATAAGGAGTATATGAGGGGATCTAAAGCAATAGAGAGTGAGATCAATGTGTTGCAAAGTAGGAAAAATGAGGACCCTTTTATTGAAGGTATTCGAGATTTTCAAGAGAAAATAGCGTATTTAGATGCAATTTCAATTGAAGAAAAAAATATTACCCCAGTCACTATAGATCAGGCGGCGTTAGTTCCAGTGGATCCAATAAAGCCAAAAAAGAAGCTGATTCTCTTAATTGCTTTGGTGTTGGGTGTTTTTATGGGTATTTTTATAGCTATAGTTCAAGCATCATTATGCAAGAATAAAAAGTTAGAAGAGTAATGAATAAGGGGGGGAGGCTTGCTTTATTTGTAGCCGGTACTTGTAGTATGATGAATTATTTTAGTTGACCAACAGCACTAGTATTGATATGATGTTCCGATATTCAGTTATCGCTGATTTATCAAGTCTTAGTCCCCATCGTCTAGAGGCCTAGGACACCGCCCTTTCACGGCGGTAACGGGGGTTCGAACCCCCCTGGGGACGCCATATATAAACCCAAGCACTGAATCAGTGTTTGGGTTTTTTTATATCTAAATTTATTTTTCTAATAGTTCGAAATCAAGCGTTATCTTTATACTCCTCTGCAAGTTTTTTCAAAAAATAAGGAGGTATAGTTCTGTTTTTTCAGTTCCTCAATAGTTCGTAATACATGCCTAGGGAGCGCCAATATTCTCTAATTTTACGAAGTACTTTTTAGGGTAACGCTCAAACAGTTCTTTACTAAAAATCAAATTTAATACCGCTCTTCTTTTGGTGCGTCTATTCATTCACATTACTGAAATATTTGCAGAGACTTATCCTGAATTTAAAGTTTGCAAGGATAGTAAGCAATTGATCAAGATGTGGTTAAAAACTGTTACATGAAGATCGACCCGGTTCTGCAATAGGGGGTATAGGGCGTTTGTGCATCGTGACTAAGCTAATTCAACCTTTAAGTGGAAGCTATGGCAAAGCAGGTAAATAATGCGTTGTTTGCTAGTAGATATTTCCACAATCATTTTATTGGGCCCACAGCATTGGGTTTACGACAAAATGTTGAGTGTTTTATTGCAAATACACTACGAAATAGTAACTGGAATTTAATTGTATGGAGTATGGAGTATGGAGTACGAGGTAGATTGTAAGTGCAGTTACTGTGGTCGCGAGGCCTTTGGGGTTTAATATAAGGTGTTATCTGGGTAAAATAATAAGATAAGATGGGCAGGCGCGGTAGAGCAAGTGTTGGTTTTTAACAGAATGATTAAGCAGTGAAATAAAAGCCAGGTAATAGTCTGGAATATGGCAAGTCATTTGCTGTGTAGTACAGAGCTAATGTATGTAGATAAGTTAAGGGATTGCTGAGGGCAAAATTGTTAACTATCAGGGAATAGTAGTTGTTTACAACTTGATTTAATACTGATTGAAAGCTATAATCCCCTGTTGTTTTCTATGGGTTAAGTAATGGCTAAAAAATCTGGCTATTCGACTATTAGTAAAGTACTGATTATGCAGGCTTCAATTGCACTCAGTATTACGATAGGTTTTTTAGCATTTGGTACAGAAAATATGGCTTTATCCTCCATTATTGGCGGGCTGACTGCTTTTTTACCGAATCTGTATTTTGCTTATCGAATATCATTATTTAAGGGTGAAAGTGCAAAAAAAATTGTACAGTCCTTTTATAGTGGTGAATCAAGAAAGGTCTTGATGACATGCGCGTTATTTGCGGTAGCATTTCAGGTGCCAGGGGTGCAGTTTCTCCCTTTAATGGTCTGTTTTGTAGCGGTATTATCAGTTTTTTGGCTTGCACTTATATTATTTGTGCAGGATTTTGAATATAAGAGTGTGAGAAAAGATGGCTAGCGAAGGCGGTACTACAGGGTATATTGTTCACCATTTAACACCACTGTCAGTGGGCGAAGGATTTTGGACCTTACATTTAGATACGCTGTTTTTTTCAGCGGTATTAGGTGCCCTATTTATTTGGTTCTTTAAATCTGTTGCTGAAAAAGTGACAACAGGTGTGCCAGGACTTGCTCAAAATTTTGCTGAAATGATGGTTGAATTTGTTGACCAGCAGGTTAAAGATACCTTTCATGGTCAAAGTAAATTAATTGCGCCTTTAGGTCTGACTATTTTCTGCTGGGTATTTCTTTGGAATATGATGGATTTACTCCCTGTTGATTTGTTATCACTGATCAGCTCGTTAATGGGTATTGAATACTTGAGAGTTGTGCCTAGTACTGATTTAAATGCCACTTTTGCACTTTCAATCAGTGTTTTTATCCTTATTATTTTTTACAGCATCAAGATTAAAGGTGTTTTTGGTTTTGCCAAAGAATTAACCTGTACACCTTTTGGTCCATGGATGATGCCTTTTAACTTATTGTTAAAGGTAGTTGAAGAGATTGCAAAACCAATTTCTTTAGCACTTAGGCTTTTCGGTAACCTTTATGCCGGTGAGCTTATCTTTATACTTATTGCCCTGTTACCTGCATTTTTACAACCCTTGCTAAGTTTTCCATGGGCAATATTTCATATCTTAATTATCGTACTTCAAGCTTTTATATTCATGGTATTGACCATTGTTTATTTAAGTATGGCGCACGAAGATCATTAATTCTTTTTTAATTTTAACTTTAAATATAACAATACTTTTGGAGGTATTATGGAACTTGCAGCGTTAATTGCAGATGTACAAGGTTTAACAGCCATTGCGGTTGGTCTTATTCTTGGTATGGGTGCTGTTGGTACAGCGATTGGTTTTGGTTTGTTAGGTGGTAAGTTCCTTGAAGGTGCTGCACGTCAACCAGAATTAGTTCCAATGTTACAAGTAAAAATGTTCATCGTTGCGGGTCTATTAGATGCGGTAACTATGATCGGTGTTGGTATGGCGTTATTCTTCACATTTGCTAACCCATTCCTATCTGCAGTGACTGCTGCAGCAGGTTAAATAAGGGTTGAGTGGACATGTCCACTTATAGAAAATTTATGCCTTTGGGCGTAAGTTAGTTTTTATTCAATAGCAATTCAAGGGGAACACCGTGAGTATCAATGCTACTCTGATCGGTCAAATGATCACGTTTACACTATTAGTATGGTTTACCATGCAGTACGTGTGGCCACCGCTAATTGAAGCCCTGGAAGAACGTAAGAAGAAAATTGCTGAAGGTCTTGCTGCTGCAGAAAAAGGGCAGGAAGATGTGAAGTTAGCAGAGAAAAAAGCAATTGAATATCTTAAAGAAGCTAAAGCCGAGTCTGCAAATATAATTGCACTTGCTCAAAAACGTGCCAATGATGTTGTTGAAGAATCAAAAGGAACCGCCAAACTGGAAGGTGAAAAAATGATTGCTTCAGCTAAAGCACAAATCGAGCAAGAAATTCAGCAAGCAAGAGAAAGTTTACGTAAAGAAGTGTCTTCACTGGCATTTAAAGCGGCAGAACAAATTTTGCAAGAAGAAGTTGATAAAGCTAAGCATAAAGATATTGTTACCAAAGTCTCTAATCAGTTAGGGTAAATACAATGAGTGAATTATCAACACTGGCTAGACCTTATGCAGAAGCAGTTTTTAAAAGGGCGTTAGAGGGCAATTCAGCCGCTGAATGGTCTGATATGCTGGCTTTCCTGTCTGTAGTGATACAAGACCAGGAAATGTCTGTAATTATAGCTAACCCAAAAGTGAGTCAGCAACAATTGACTCAACTGTTATTAGATATTTGTCAGGATCAATTAAAAGAAGAAGGTGTAAACCTTGTTAAGCTTTTGGTTCAAAATGACAGAATAATATTGACGCCACAAATTTCAGCGCTTTATGAGTCTTATAAAGCTGAGCATGAAGGTTATGTCGATGTTGATGTCATGAGTGCATATGCTTTATCTAAAGAAGAACAGAAAAAGTTTGCTTCTAAACTGGAAAAAAAGTTGAACAAGAAAGTTCATATTACAACATCAATCGACAAAAGTCTGATTGGTGGGTTTCTTGCTAAGGCAGGCGATACGGTAATTGACGGTTCAATTAAAGGTCAGCTTCAACAATTAGCTAAGAAACTCTAATTAGGGTGTAAAAAAATATGCAATTAAATCCATCTGAAATCAGTGATCTGATTAAAAAGAAGATAGAGAATTTCGACGTTAATGTCGAAGCTCATACAGAAGGTACTGTAGTCAGTGTGACTGACGGTATCGTACGTGTACACGGCCTTTCTGAAGCAATGCAAGGCGAAATGCTGGAATTTCCTGGCAATAGCTATGGTATGGCGCTTAACCTGGAAAGAGATTCTGTCGGTGTGGTTATGTTGGGTGCATACCAGCATATCACTGAAGGCGATACAGTAAAGTGTACTGGAAAAATTTTAGAAGTACCTGTTGGTGAAGCGTTATTAGGTCGTGTAGTAGACGGTCTTGGTAATGCTATCGATGGTAAAGGTGCTATTGAAACAACTGAAACTTCACCTGTTGAAAAAATTGCACCGGGTGTAATTGCCAGACAATCAGTGGATCAACCTGTTCAATTAGGTTTGAAATCAATTGATTCTATGATTCCAGTTGGTCGTGGCCAACGTGAGTTAATCATTGGTGACAGACAAACAGGTAAAACAGCGATTGCGATTGATGCGATTATCAATCAAAAAGGTACTGGCGTTAAATGTATCTATGTTGCGATTGGTCAAAAACGTTCATCTATTGCTAACGTAGTACGTAAGCTAGAAGAACATGATGCATTAGCTCACACAATTATCGTTGTGGCTTCTGCTTCTGAATCTGCAGCACTTCAATTCATTGCACCCTACACGGGCTGTTCAATGGGTGAGTTCTTCAGAGATAAAGGTGAAGATGCATTAATTATTTATGATGATTTAACCAAGCAAGCTTGGGCATATCGTCAAATGTCATTATTACTTCGTCGTCCACCAGGTCGTGAAGCGTATCCAGGTGACGTTTTCTACATTCACTCTCGTTTATTAGAGAGAGCTTCTCGAATTAATGCAGAAGAAGTAGAAAAATTAACGGGCGGTAAAGTAAAAGGTAAAACAGGTTCTTTAACTGCATTACCTATTATTGAAACGCAAGGTGGTGATGTATCTGCTTTTGTACCCACTAACGTAATTTCGATTACTGATGGACAGATTTTTCTAGAGTCTGATTTATTCAACTCGGGTATTCGTCCTGCGGTTAATGCGGGTTTATCTGTATCACGTGTAGGTGGTGCGGCCCAAACCAAGATAATCAAGAAACTAGGCGGTGGTATTCGTCTTGATTTGGCTCAATACCGTGAGTTAGCGGCATTTGCACAGTTCGCATCTGATTTAGATGAAAGTACTCGTAAGCAAATTGAACGTGGACAACGTGTTACTGAGTTAATGAAACAAGATCAGTATTCACCAATGTCTGTTGCTGAAATGGGTGTTTCATTACACGCAGCGAACGCAGGTTTTCTTGATGACTTAGAAGTTTCTAAAGTACGTGATTTTGAAGCGGCTCTGCAATCCTATATGAAGTCTGAAGAAGCTGATTTGATGCAAAAAATCAATGACACAGGCGATTATAGCGATGAAATCAAGAAAGGCATTCAATCTGCAATAGAAGCTTTCATTAAAACAAGTAGCTGGTAAGGGGCTCGCAATGGCTGTTGGTAAAGAAATACGTACACAGATCGCGAGTATTAAAAATACTCAAAAGATCACTCGGGCAATGGAAATGGTTGCTGCGAGTAAAATGCGTAAAACGAAAGACAGAATGCAGGCAACGCGTCCCTACTCAAAAAAGATTAGCCAGATCATAAGACATCTGGCTCATGCTAATCCTGAGTATAAGCATCCTTTTTTAATTGACCGTGAAGTTAAACGTGTCGGTGTTATTGTTATCACCTCTGACCGAGGCTTGTGTGGTGGTCTGAATTCTAATTTATTTAGAACAATACTTAAGGACCTTTCTGCCTGGGACAAAGACAATGTTGACGTTGATATTTGTACGATTGGTACAAAGGGTAGTAGCTTTTTCTCAGCGATCAATGCAAACCTGGTAGGGCAAATTGGTAAACTAGGTGATACGCCACATCTTAATGATATCGTAGGTATTATTAAAGTTATGCTGGATGCATTTACAGAAGGTAAGGTTGATGAGTTATACGTGGTTAGCAATGAATTTGTTAATACCATGACTCAGAAGCCGACAGTTGAAAAATTACTACCTGTTGTTGCTGTTGAATTGGAAGACGATGCTGAAGATCACTTTGGTAATAAGCATTGGGATTATTTATATGAACCTGACGCAAAAGAAGTATTGGATACACTACTGACTCGTTATATTGAGTCAATTGTTTATCAGGGTCTGGTTGAAAATAATGCCTGTGAGCAGTCAGCTAGAATGGTTGCGATGAAAAGTGCTTCTGATAATGCTGGTAATATTATTGATGAACTGCAACTAGTTTATAACAAGGCTAGACAAGCAGCTATTACGCAAGAGATTTCAGAGATTGTTGCAGGTGCTGCCGCTGTTTAGGCTGTTTAAAAATGGCCGATAGCTACACGAATTTAGAATTAGAGAGGACGAAAATGAGTAATGGTAAAATCGTTCAGATTATTGGAGCAGTCGTTGATGTGGAATTCCCACGCGAAGATTTGCCGAAAGTATATGATGCGTTAAATGTTGAAAGTAAAGACTTGGTTCTGGAAGTTCAACAACAATTAGGTGACGGCGTAGTTCGTACAATTGCTATGGGTACAACTGATGGTGTAAGCCGTGGGTTAGAAGTTAGCAATTCAGGTGATGCTATTAAAGTACCGGTAGGTCAAAAAACTTTAGGACGTATTATGGACGTTCTAGGTGAGCCTATTGATGAAAAGGGCCCAATTGGTGAAGACGAAAAGTGGGTTATTCACCGCGATGCGCCTTCATATGAAGAACAGGCTCCTGCTAACGAATTGTTAGAAACAGGCATTAAAGTTATTGACTTGGTTTGCCCATTCGCTAAAGGTGGTAAAGTTGGTCTTTTTGGTGGTGCTGGTGTTGGTAAAACAGTAAACATGATGGAGCTTATTCGTAATATCGCGATTGAGCACAGTGGTTTCTCTGTATTTGCTGGTGTTGGTGAGCGTACTCGTGAGGGTAACGATTTCTACCACGAAATGACAGATTCAAATGTAATCGACAAAGTATCGTTAGTTTACGGTCAAATGAATGAGCCACCAGGAAACAGATTGCGTGTAGCTTTGACTGGTTTAACAATGGCGGAATTTTTCCGTGAAGAAGGACGTGATGTTTTATTCTTCGTAGATAATATCTACCGTTACACACTAGCGGGTACAGAAGTATCAG
>Ga0209494_1000515_pt1 | contig 17147 bp, 15 predicted proteins | sample EN1Hudseemescosm_FD_184628 | JGI IMG/M metagenome (GOLD analysis project Ga0209494, IMG submission 184628) | Methane-oxidizing microbial communities from mesocosms in the Hudson Canyon - EN1B Hudson Canyon (SPAdes) (version 2) | ecosystem: Environmental > Aquatic > Marine > Cold seeps | place... | reverse complement strand
GATTTGGGTAAAGGCAATGTCGACTTTGACTTGTTTTTTGACTGGCTGAAAAAGCTCAATTACCGTGGTGATTTCATTTTGCAGGCGGTACGCGGCGAAGATGATATAGCCATTGCACAGACCTTTTTTGATTTCACCAAAAAATATGTTGGTATGCTGTAAATGGACCTGGGGTTAAAAGATAAACTTTATATCATTTCCGGTTCCAGTCGGGGCATCGGCAAAGGCATCGCAGCGGTATTGTTAAAAGAACAGGCCAAAGTGGTGCTGTGTGGTAGACATGCCGAAAGCTTGAATGACACCTTTGAAACTTTTAACCAAGCGTATCCCGGTCAGGTCTATCAGGCTTGTGGAGATGTCAGCGAAGTTCAAACACTGGCCAAAATCGATGCATTGCTTGAGGCCGAAAACCTCGAAGTCAATGGTGTGGTTGCCAATGCAGGGGCGGTCAAACCTGTCCCAGACATTGCCATATCTGCAACGGACTGGCAATGGTATTTTCAAGCAAACCTGTTTGTCGCCGAAACCCTCGTCAATCACTTCACAGACAAGTTAAAACAAACTCAGGGCTGTATCACCTTTATCAATTCTATCGCCGGACTTGAAGAGATTGGTGCGCCTATGCCGTACAGTGCTAGCAAAGCTGCACTGAATAGTTATGCCAAAGGGCTGTCAAAACGAATGGCACAATTCAAAGTCAGGGTCAATACGGTGTCTCCAGGCAATGTATTGTTCGAAGGTGGCAACTGGGACAACAAGCTTAAGGCAAACAGGGAAGGGGTGCTTGACATGATAAAGCGCAACGTGCCACTTGATTGCTTCGGAAAACCTGAAGATATCGGCAACGCGGTGGCCTTTTTAGCCTCTGCTAATGCCAACTTTGTCACTGGTGCCAATCTGGTCGTCGATGGCGGACAAACCAATTTACTTTAGATAACCGTTATGAACCAAGTCAAACCAGTTAATGAGTTACTCCAACTCGAAAACAAAAACGTTCTGATCACCGGCGGTGCCGGCTTTTTGGGTTATTATTTTTGTGAGGCGGTGATCGAGATGGGCGGCAATCCCATTATTCTGGATCTCAAAGTCGAGGATATCGACAGTGCTAAACAAAGGCTCAAAGACAACAAAAACACAGATATCGAAGGCTATACCATTGACTTAACCAACCCATCATCAATTGTCGATACCATTAGCAATGTTATCAAAGACGTCAAAAAAATCGATTGCTTGATCAACGGTGCCGCTTTTGCAATGAAAAACCTGCAAGACGATGGGCGTGACTTTTTTGCCCCATTTGAGACTTATGAAAAAGATTTGTGGCAGGTCAGCCTTGATGTTAACCTGACCGGCACGTTTTTGATCACCCAGCAGGTGGGTGCCCATATGAAAGAAAACCAATCTGGCTCGATAGTTAATATCGCTTCGGATGTGGCCGTGATCTCCCCTGATCACCGTATTTATCAAAAAGACAGCCGCTTCGATTATGAAGGTGTGCCGTTCAATACCCCGATTGCCTATTCTGTAACCAAAGCCGGTATCCTCGCATTTACCCGTTATTTGGCGACATATTGGGCGCAAGATGGCATTCGCGTGAATTCTATATCTCCGGCCGGGGTTGACAGAAATCAGGATGCAAAATTCAAAGAACAACTGGAATATCGTATTCCTTTGGGCAGAATGGCCAATGCCAACGAGCTTAAAGGTCCAGTTATTTTCCTATTGTCAGATGCCTCCTCGTACGTTACTGGTTCAAATATGATGGTCGATGGTGGTCGATCCATTTGGTAAATCATTTAAATTTTAAGGGAAGACATGTTTAATAAAGAAATCAAAGTAGGTAATAAAATCATCGCAAAAAATCAGCCGGTGTTTATTATCGCAGAAGCCGGTGTAAACCATAATGGTGATATTAGTATGGCCAAACAGTTGATTGACTTGGCCAAAGAAGCCAACGCGGATGCTGTCAAGTTCCAAACCTTTACCGCAGAAAAACTCAATACTGTCAGTGCACCCAAAGCGACTTATCATGTTGAAACCACCGGTGATGAACAGTCCTGGTTTGACTTGCTCAAGTCACAAGAATTAAGCCGCGAAGATCACGTTGAGTTGCTCGACCACTGTAAGAAAAAGGACATCATGTTCCTGTCAACGCCTTATGACAGCGAAGGTGCTGACCTGTTAAAGGAATTGGGTGTACCGTTGATCAAAGTGGCCTCGTCAGATAACAACAATATTCCTTTTTTAAGACACCTGGCCAGTCTGGATATCCCGTTGATTGTCTCTACGGCCATGTGTGATATGGCTGAAATTGGCGAAAGTATTGTCGCGTTAAAAGCACAAGGGGTCAAAAATCTGGTTGTTTTACACTGCACCGGCAATTATCCTGCTGAGCTTGAAAACATCAACTTAAGAGCCATGCAAACCATCGAAAAAGAGTTTGATGTGCTGATCGGTTATTCTGATCATAACCTCTCCCATATCAATCCAATCGCAGCAACAGCCCTGGGTGCCACAGTGTATGAAAAACACTTCACTTTGGACAAGACCCTGCCTGGCCCGGATCATCGTGCTTCATTGAGCCCTGAAGAACTGAAACAGTTCGTTGCGGATATCAGAAATACCGAGGTGGCCTTGGGTTCGTCTAAAAAAGTGGTGCTGGAGTCTGAAAAAGAAAACCGCACCAAACTGAAAAAGAGCATTGTCGCTAACGTTGACATCAAAAGGGGCCAGACAATCGACGAAAGCATGTTGTGTGTTAAAAGGCCGGGTACCGGCTTGGCACCTAAGTTATGGGACAGCCTGATTGGCAAAACCGCAACAACCGATATCAAAAAGGATTCGTTGCTTACTGAGTCTGAATTTGAATAAACCACAGCTATGAAGAAAAAAGTTATTATTATAGGTGCCAGTGGGTTTGCCAAAGAAGCCTGGGGGTTTGTCAACAAGGATCGCTATGAGGTTTTGGGGTTTTTGGATTCGAATCCCAAACTGCATGGCAGTCAATTGTGTGGATTGACCATTCTCGGCGACGATAGCTTGCTCAAAGACCTGATGGCCAATGGGCTGGATTATTGTTTTATCGCTATTGGCAATCCACGAGTCCGGCAAAAAATAGCGCTGAACGTAAAATCAGTCGGTTTAAAGCTGCTTAACCTGATCCACCCCAGTGCAGTCATTGCCGAGACGGTCATTATTGGCGAGGGCTGCATTATCTATCCGAATGTGACGATTAATACCGACGGCAAAATTGGCGATTGCGTGTTGATCAATTCAAACGTTTCCATCGGCCACGATATTACAGTTGGAGATTGTGTCAACATCAACCCCGGTGCTAATGTTGCCGGTAACGTCAATATCGACCAAGGCAGCTTTTTAGGCATTGGTTGTAATGTTCTGGAAAACATCAGCATTGATAGCGGCATTACTGTTGGCGGCGGTGCCTTGGTCAATAAAGATTTGAACGAGCAGGGCATCTATGTCGGTGTGCCTGCAAAGAGAGTAAAATAATGCCTGTTTTTGTATCAACGACCTATAGAGAAAATGGCACCTTGACCACTGAAGTGGTAGAAGAGCTGTTAGCAAACGGTATTTATAATATTGAACTAGGTTCAATTCACAAAGAAGAGGCTGATCTGCGGGATAAGCTGCTCAGTTTCAACGGTAATTATATTACTCATAATTTCTTTCCGCCGGATAATTCCAGAATTGTGCTGAATTTGGCATCTATTGACGAATCCATTCGCAGGGGCTCTATCGAGTTTATCAAAAATGCACTGGATTTTGCAGTTTCCATTAAAGCCAAAATTTATACGGTGCATCCTGGCTTTTTGGTTCATCCTAAAGGCGAAGGTATTGAAGGTGGTAGTTATGATTTTAAATTCGACATCGACAAAGACAAACTGAATATTGCTTTGTTTAACCGGTGCAATGAACTGTTTGTCGAGTCACTAAAAGAGCTGGACTACCACATTGAAGACAAACCAATTCGTATTGCGGTCGAAACACAGGGCGCCATCGAAAAGAAAGACATTTTGTTGTTTTCAAAACCTGCGGATTACAAATTGTTTTTTGAAGCAAAATTCAGTGAAAAAATCGGTATCAATTTGAATCTGGCCCATACCCATTTGGCCTCTATTGCCTGGGATTTTGATAAAACTGCGTTTCTGAACGAAATCAAAGACTCGGTTATTGCCATCGAAGCCAGTCATAATGATGGCACCAGAGATGACCATGTGGCTCTGAAAGAAGGTGGGTGGTATTTTGATGACCTTCAGTTGTTCAAAGGTTGGGATATCCCGATGATCGTTGAAACCCGCTTTACTAGCATGAGGAGTGTTAAAAACTCTGTGCGTATGTTAAACGATATTTAATGGCCTAACTAAGTATTTGGCGACTTACTGGCCTGATGATGGCGTTCGATGTAATGCTCTTTCTCCTGGAGGGATTTATAACGGCTAAGGTGATGAGTTTGTTGCTGGGTTGCAGTCCTTGATGCCCATGGGGCGAATGGCAGATAAAGATGAGTATCCGTGCGACGGTTCAGTATATGCGCTCTGATGCATCTTCCTATATGAAGGGTCAAAATATAGTTCTTGATGGCGGTAGGTCTGTTCGGTGATTTTCTGATATCCTATGGTCGAAGCAAGTTTTTTACATTACTAAAAACTTTATTTGCCAATTTGCCTATGGCATCATCCACGCAACAAATTTTAGTAGCATATTCTCAATATAAATAGTTGTACTTTTAGAACCCCTAGCTATTTTGTGAGCATAATTAATTTTCTTATGAACTTATTATTGACTTTTTACGGCTAATTTAATAATTTCAAAAGTAACAAAATGATCAATAGATTTGCAGTTTTGCTAGCTATTCGGTTGTCTAAATAAAAAAGCAATTTAGCTTAACGAGTTCTATAATTTTCAAGATCCAGGAGTGATTCACTTTGATTGATTTAATTAATACAGAAAACATATTTCCTGAATCAAGAAAAGCTGTACTTATAAGCTCCTCATTTGGGTTATGGCCAATTCTTGAGTATGAGTTAGATTTGGCACAGCGTAAGTTAGATGAAGGTTGCCGGGTAATATTTCTAATTTGTGAGGGAGATGTTCAGTCTTGTGAGGCAAATAAGAACTATAATAACAAGCTGATAAAAAGACATTGTTTTGAATGTAAATCTAGAGTGAAGTATGGTTTAGAATGGCTTCAGACTACAACCAATAATCTTTCAGTCATCAGTCATAATACGCTGTTGCCAGAGCAACAAGAATCTATAGATTCTATACTAGATTCATTAATCGAATATGATGCAGAGCGTATCCGCTCTCTAGTTAATATTTGCGATACTGATATCTTTGAGTCTTCTGTTTCTGCACTTATTACTGAGGTGCAAGAATCAAAACCATGTTTTTCTAAGCATTTTAAGAAATTTAAATTGCACCTTCGTGTCGGTTTGGAGAGTTATTACTCTGCAGTCAATATTTTTGATGAGTGGTCATTGGACGAAGTCTATATTTACAATGGGAGATTCCCAAAATATAGACCGATGCTTAGAGTAGCTAATAAAATTGGGATAGCTGTCAAAGTTTATGAATATCCGTATTCGGGCTTTGAGAACTATTTTACGATTGATGGTACTTACCCCCATGATTTTGGAAATACGTCAAAGCTAATTCAACAAGTTGTGACATCGGCTCAATTAACTGAAGAAAAAATCATCAGTGAAGGTGCAAATTGGTTTACGGGGCGTATGATTGATAAGACCCAGCTGGCCGAGCCAATGATACCATCTTATAATCACTGGCAAAATACAGGTGAAACCGGAGAGTGGGAAGATAATTTTTACAATATTGTATTCTTTGTATCAAGTGAGCATGAATATTATGCAATTAAAGAAGTCAGGGAGACGCAGCCGTATGGGCAAGTTGAAGCGTTGCTAACTATACTTTCAGCTACCAGAACAGCGGTAGTTCATGTGAGAATTCATCCTAATCTACAAGATAAAGATCCTGTTTTTCTTAGTCAAATTATGGATCTAGAGGATGAAAGACGGATAAGTATTATTGATGCCAACTCTTCCGTTGACAGTTACGAGCTCATGAGTAAGGCTGACCTGATAGTATCATTTGGATCCACAACCGGTATTGAAGCAGCCTTCCTTGGTAAGCCGGTGATAACTATAGGGGTATCACTATATGACGCGTTTCCAGCCACCGCTTTAGCTTATACTCATAATGAATTGGTAGAGTTAGTGACAGACGCAGAGAGTAATGATTACTCGAAATTTCCTTCAATTACGCAGCGTAATATTGAGGCGTGTAAATTTGCTTATGGACTTTGTAACTTTGGAGAACGGCCAAAATACTTGGTTCGTCAGTCATTTGCAGGAGGGACTATGTTGTCTTCAGAAGGGAGAATTAAAATTCAAGCCAAGCTGTATATTGTCATTTTTAATCGATTAATTGATCTGCCATCTAAGTTGATAAAAGGCTTAATGTCTTTAAGTGACCCTTATAAGAGGAAGAAGTTTTTGGTTAACCCGATTGGTTTACTCATCACAAAACTGTCCCGACATGAATAAGTATTTGTAGTGTGATGATTTTGATAAATATATAGATTAGCCATATGAAATCAGTTTTTTTTAAATAGATGACCCACTCGTGAATAATATTGACTTCGATTTTCTTGAATCCGCAATTACTACAGACTCTAAGTTATTTTCAAATAATGAAATATTAACTTGGCTTAGTGATCGACGTGAAGCAACGCAAACAGTTGTCCGTCAAATCCATTTAGCTTCAATGAAAAACTGGAAGGTTGATGAATTAACCGGAGATGTAAGGCATGTAACCGGGCGCTTTTTTTCAATTGAAGGGATAAGGGTGAGAACTAATTGGGGTGACTTGCCTCGCTGGGATCAGCCCATAATTAATCAGCCGGAAGTCGGCTTTCTCGGATTTATTGCTAAAAAGTTTGATGGAGTATTACATTTTCTTGTTCAAGCGAAAATTGAGCCAGGTAATATAAACATAGTCCAACTTTCACCTACTTTGCAGGCCACTAGGAGTAATTATTCTCAGATACACAAAGGCAAGCGGCCTCGATATCTCGAATATTTTAACGGAGAGAAAAAGGTCGATCTTCTCCTAGATCAACTTCAATCTGAACAGGGGGCGCGGTTTCTTCGCAAGCGAAACCGAAATATCATAGTACAGTTATTAGACGGAGATGATGTTGAACCGCATGATGACTTTAAGTGGATGACAATTGGCCAGCTAAAAGAGCTTATTCGGTTGGACAATGTGGTTAATATGGACACTAGAACTGTGCTTTCAGGAGTTAGTTATGGAGGGTACTCTAAAGCTGCTCTAGAGGGGATGTACAGATTTGAGTCGAGCAGGAAGGATTCGCGGCCAATGCTCAGGTCCGCGCTGCTCAACGGGTCGACTCGTAATAGCTTTCGAGATATTCTTTCATGGATTACAAATTTGAAATCCACGTATGATCTTTTTATTGATAAAATTGCAATTAACCAAACGTCTGATTGGCGCCACTCAGGTGGTGTTATTGCTAGGCCGGATAATAAATATTTTTCGGTTATTGGTGTAAATGTTTCTATCGAGAATAGGGAAGTCATAAACTGGGACCAACCTATGGTGCAGCCCTCTCAGGAAGGTCTAGTCGCATTTATAGTTCGTCCAATAGATGGAGTGTATCATTTTTTGGTTCAGGCAAAACTTGAGGCAGGCAATTTTGACATAATCGAGCTTGCTCCCACTGTGCAATGCCTGACAGGAAATTACAGAATAGGTCTTAATGAATATTCAGTTCCTTATATAGATGAAGTACTGGCGGCTGATAAAGATTGTGTACTCCTTGATGTCATGCAAAGTGAAGAAGGTGGTCGTTTTTTTAATGAGCAGAATCGAAATATGATAGTTGATGTTGGTGAGAATTTCTCGTTAGAGATTGGTGATAATTATTGTTGGATGACTTTAAATCAACTCCTTCGTTTAATTGAATTTAATAATTATCTAAATATTGCTTCTAGAAGTCTCATTTCGGCTATAAAGTTTTAGGAAACGCTCATTATGTCTAATTCTATAATACGAATAGGAGTTCTTGGTTGTGCCAAGATTGCTAAGCGGTCATTAATACCCGCTATATTATCTGTTCCTAATTGCTTTAAATTGGTTGCAGTCGCCAGTAGAAGTAATACTAAAGCCAATGACTTTGCTGATATCTTTGGTTGTGAAGCAATTGTGGGATATGAGAAATTGATTGCTCGCGATGATATCGATGCGTTATATATTCCGTTGCCAACAGGATTACACTCGGAATGGGTTGCAAAAGCCATTGCTACTGGGAAGCATGTGTATGTAGAAAAATCCTTTGCCCTAACTTCAAGTGAGACTATTTCTCTAATTGAAATGGCTTCTCGTGAGGATATTGCAGTGATGGAAGGTTATATGTTTCTGTATCATAAGCAACAAGCTTTGGCATTATCTTATCTGCATGGCGGCCTCATAGGTGAGCCTCGACATTTCCATGGTTGCTTTGCTTTTCCTCCATTGGATTTAGATGACTTTCGGTATAAAAGGGATCTTGGTGGTGGGGTTTTGATGGATGCAGCAGGTTATCCGCTACGTGCAGTTCGATTTTTCTGCGGTGAGTCTATGATTGTTCATGCAGGAACTGTGTACCATGACCCTGACAGCGGAGTTCCAGTTTGGGGTAGTGCTTTTTTGTCTAATAAGGAAGGTCTGGGTGCTTCTATTGCATTTGGATTCGATAATTTCTATCAATGTCATTATGAAATATTGGGTTCTAAAGGAAAGTTGAGAGTTGATCGAGCGTATACACCTGGACCTAGTTTTTCGCCAAAAATAACGATCGAAACTTCGGATAACGTCCAGATTGTTGAGGTGGAACCAGATAATCATTTTATTGGTGCAATGTTAGAATTTCATAGCCTTATCAGAAATAAAGTAGATAGGGCACAGCACTACCAAGCCATTCTTGCTCAAAGTCGAGCGTTGGATGATATAAAAAATCATGCGCTGCTGGACGCAGAAACGGAACAGAACTGAGTTATGAAATGTATAGTTTTTGGTGCCGGCGGTTACCTTGGGAGACATATTGTGGTTGATTTGGTCAGTCAGGGGCATGAGGTAAATATTCCCTTAACACAAGATGGAAGTCGACTTGATCTAACGAAACCCAAGTCTCTTGTTCAGATTGATTGGGATGTGGATGTCGTATATATGTTTGTTGGTGTTACAGGAACAAGTGCGTCCTTTGATCAATTTGATACATTCCTTCTGGGTAATGAACTTAGCCTCTTGAATGTGTTGAATTCGATCAAACTATCACCAAACAGACCAAGGGTCGTTTTTCCTTCGTCTCGCTTGATATACCGTGGTTCTGAAAAGCAATTGTTGGAAAGTGATTTGCAGCAATCTAACACCCTTTATGCTGCTAATAAGATTGCTTGTGAGCATTACTTGAGTGCTTACGCTAAAGCTTTTGATATTCCTTATACAATTTTTCGTGTTTGTGTCCCATATGCGAATTTATTAGGCGAGCAGTATTCGTTCGGTACGGTGGGCAATCTAATTACGCAGGCTAAGAATAATGGAAGAATATGTCTTTATGGAGGAGGCCTCGTCAGGCGGACTTTCACGCACATCCAAGATTTGATAGAAATGATCTTGAGCGCCTCTTCGCATCCTTTGACAGTAAATCAAACTTATAATATTCCGGGTGAAAATCTTAGCTTATATGAGGCAGCTTGCATCATAGCGGATACAACAAAAGGAGTATTTATAGAAAGCGTTGACTGGCCTGAATTTGATTCGCGTATTGAGTCTGGTAGCACGGTATTTGATGGTAAGAAACTCAGTGATACATTGGATCTCCCAACGCTACACAGATTTAAAGATTGGGCCACTAAAATCTCTGAATGATAACCCAGAAATAGGTATGCTATTTGCAAAGCGATGATTCTATAACATCTATGTCCCCAAGAAAAATTCTACTTCTAATTCCAACTTTCGTGGTACCCGGTGGAGCGCAAAAGCTAGTGGACAGCATTGCTCAACTGTTAAGTTCAGAACATGATGTCAATATTGCTTCATTTGATCCTCCCGGCTCTACTAGTTATTTTAAAAGTGATATTCCGTTCTTCCCTATAGGTTTTTCGATTGCATTACCTACTCCATTCCGGCAGATCGCATATTTATGGTTAGCTATTAAACTCAAGGCTTTAAAGCGCACTCTAGGAACAGAAATAACTTTCAGTATATTGTGGCAGGCTGATCTAGTGAATGTGTTATCAACGTCAAAAAATAAGCGTTTTAGTTTGGCTGTCATAAATTTCCGTAATAATAAAACTAATATAAAGATGGTAAAGATGCGTCTTTTTGTTGGTTGGATTTACCGGAGATTTGATGAAATATTGGCTATTACCCCAGATATTGCGAACGAATTTATGAATTTTTTTGGGGTAGAAAAAAGCAAGATTAGTATCTTTAACAACTTCATAGCAAAATCTGATCCAGTACCTATATTTCCAGGTGACATGCGACGGTTTGTAGTTTGCGGACGATTTGTATTCGAAAAAAACATTGACGGTTTATTACATGTTTGGTCCTTATATGTTTCGCGCAATCAAGACTGCCAGCTAGTAATTATTGGGGATGGGCCATTGTTTAAAGAAATGATGGCACTTGCAAATTCGTTGGGGTTGTCAGTGGGCGTAGAGCCTAAAGACTCATACGCGGAGGTGTTGTTTGTCGGTTCCTCTGTGAGGCCAGAGGATTATATGGTTGGAGCTCACGCATTTTTAATTACTTCACGGCATGAGGGATTGCCGACGGTTGCAATTATGGCTGCTAATCTTGGCTTGCCGATTATAGGATCGGATTGTCATGGTGGCGGTATGCGGCATCTATTTAAGATTTCTCCTAGCATGCCACTTTCGGATGCTAATGATTTTGATGCGGAACTTCTTGGCATGATTTTACCTATTCCAGATTGCTCTGACTCCCATACCATATCCGCTTGGATAAATGCTTTGGAATTGATAGACCATGATCCTGTAATTCGTGAAAAATTATTATTAGGTGCTGGAAAAATTGCAGACAACCATAGTCTTTTGGTTGCCAGAAAATACTGGTCTTCCCTGATTAAGCGGTCTTTTTCTTTTTGATAGATAGATTAACGTCTTAATAAGTTAAGGTAATTTTTCTATAATGGGTGATAAAAAAATGATCTCTATCAAATATAATTAAAGCGATTGTAAGAAATTTCATGAAGGATTTTAAATGAAAAATATTGATAAGAAAACAGTAGATAGCTTTGGTGATGAGTGGGGACGATTTGATCAAGGAGAGTTAACTTCCGACGAAGCCAATAAGATCTTTGATAATTATTTCTCGATTTTCCCTTGGGATAAATTGCCGAAGAGCGCCGTCGGTTTTGATATGGGTTGTGGTTCCGGTCGCTGGGCAAAGTTAATGGCTCCTCGGGTAAGCCATTTAAATTGTATTGACCCATCATCCGCGCTAGATATTGCAAAGGAAGCCTTAAAAGAATTAGATAATGTATCCTTTAAATTGGGATCAGTCGATGACCGCCTTTTACCTGAAAACAGTCAAGATTTTGGTTATTCTCTTGGTGTTCTCCACCATGTACCAGACACCTCAAGTGCTATTAAGTCATGTGTCGCAATGTTGAAGCCGGGTGCTCCATTTTTGGTGTATTTATATTATGCATTCGATAACAGGTCGTTATTTTTTAAACTGATTTGGAAGTGTTCGGATTACTTTAGGCAAGTCATTTGCCGGATGCCGCCGACTATTAAGTATCTAGTTACTGATATATTGGCTGCGGGAATATACTTTCCGTTGGCTCGGTTTTCTCGTGTTGCTGAGTTGTTGGGACTAAGCGTCGACTCTATTCCCTTATCGTTTTACCGAAAGCTTAGTTTTTATACTATGCGTACAGATTCTCGTGATCGATTTGGCACTCCATTGGAGCAGCGTTTTACTCGAAATGAAATCGCTAATATGATGCATGCTGCAGGATTGGAAGAAGTTCTGTTTTCAGATAAAACGCCCTATTGGTGCGCAATAGGGATTAAGAAGTAATTTAGATAGTGCTAGAGTGTTGTTTTCCATTTAACTTTGAGTAGGTTTGAGTGAATAAAATTCTCGTAATTTGTCCATACCCAGTGGGTGTTGCCGCCGGTCAGCGGTTGAAATATGAGCAGTACTTTGATAGCTGGGAAGAGAATGGGTTTCAGGTAACTGTTTCGCCCTTCATGGATCGGCGTTTATGGGATATTGTCTACCAAGAAGGATATTTTTTTTCTAAAATACTAGGCACTCTTCGAGGTTACCTGCGGAGGTGCAGAGATATTTTACGTGTTGGTAGCTTCGACACTGTTTATGTCTTCATGTGGGTTACCCCTTTGGGATCATCTTTTTATGAGAGATTATTTCGTTTCTTGTCAAGGCGCTTGATTTTCGATATCGAAGACAATGTCTTCCAAGAGACGGGCAATAGTATCAATCCTTTAGTGAAGTGGATAAAAAGCCCTTCCAAGACGACATTTTTGATAAAAAATGCGGATCATGTGATTACAAGTGCACCTGATTTAAATGATTATTGCCTAACTCTAAACGTAAAAAAACAATGTACCTATATCTCTTCCTCTATAAATACTGATCGTTTTATTCCAATTAATAAATATTCAAATAACGGGATAGTAACGGTTGGCTGGACTGGCACTTTTAGCTCTAAAGAGTACTTAGATATCTTAAGTGATGTTTTTATTGACCTAAGTAAACGTTGTGACTACAAGTTGCGTGTGATTGGAAATTTTGAATATGAACTTCCTGGGGTTGATTTAGAGGTTATACAGTGGTCGAGTGAAAGAGAAGTAGAGGATCTTCAAGGTATTGATATTGGGGTTTATCCTTTGCCTTTTAATGATTGGGTGTCTGGCAAGAGTGGACTTAAAGCGATTCAGTATATGTCCTTCGGCTTACCTACGATTGCTACGGAAGTCGGTCATACGCCTAAGATTATTAGCCATAATGTTAATGGCTGGCTGGTTAAAACTGCAAAAGATTGGAGTTATGCTTTGGAGACACTTATTAAAAATCCTAGCCTACGTAGACAGTTAGGAGAAGAAGCTAGAGCTACGGTTTTAGCTAACTTTTCTACGCATGTTATTAAATCAAATTATTTGTCTATCTTAAACTCATCATCAAAGGACATATCATGAAAAATAAAATCTATATCGCCGGTTGTGGGGGGATGCTGGGGGAAGCTTTCCATAAATGTTTTGGTTCGGCATATGAACTTAAATGCACTGATATCGATGTAAACGAGACCTGGCTGTCCTATCTAGATTTTCGTGATTATGAGTCCTACTTAAGGGATGTGTCTGAATTTAAACCAGATTATTTATTTCATCTGGGAGCTTACACTGATCTCGAATTTTGTGAGCTTAATCAAGATGATACGTATGCTACGAATACTATGGCGGTCGAAAATGCAGTTTACATCAGTAATAAGTTAAATATTCCTCTACTTTATATTAGTACTGCTGGTATTTTCGATGGTGTTAAGGATACTTTTGATGATTGGGACCAACCAAATCCTATGGGCCACTACGCTCGTAGTAAATACGCAGGGGAAATTTTTGTCCAGAACAATGTTGATCGTCATTTGATTTGCCGTGCGGGTTGGATGATGGGATCTGGACCTAAAAAAGATAAGAAATTTGTGCAAAAAATTATGAAACAGCTAAAAGATGGAAAAAAAGAACTGTTTATTGTTAATGATAAGTTGGGCACGCCAACTTATACCTATGATTTTGCTGCGAACGTAAAGCTCCTGTTAGAGAAAGAATACTGGGGTCTATATAATATGGTTTGCGGTGGCGTTACTGGACGTCTAGAAATAGCTCAAGAAATGCTTAATATTCTGGGTCTTAAGAATCGAATTAAAATCACAGAAGTAGCGTCCGATTACTTTGGAGAAACTTATTTTGCTGAACGTCCTCCCTCTGAAAGGTTGCTAACTAAGAAACTAAATATTAGAAATGCAAATATAATGCGTGATTGGAAAGTTTGCCTGCAACAATATATTGCTGATTACTATCAAGATTATTTAAATGTCGATAGGTTGTAGGGTACTTATTGTTCGTTTTTTTATAATCCCTTTAAGGTTAAGGTTAAGGTTAAGGTTAAGGTTAAGGTTAAGGTATGACTAAATTACTAACATTATGGATATGGACTGGTTTTTTTTTACGGCTTTCTAATGCTTTGGTTAATGGCTTTTTGGGAGGCAGTTTTGGTGCTGGAGAAGATGCCCATGGGTTTCATATGTCGGCAGTCGAGCATTCAAAAGATTTAGTGTTTGACGGATTTGTAACGGGCTGGATCTATTCTTATATCTTGGGTGTGTTCTATTTTCTTACAACAGATTCCCTATTTCTCGGAAGCGCTTTATCTGTTTTAGGATGGCTTGTGTCCGCATTTATTCTCGTACGAATTATGAGGATCTTGTCATTTGATATGTCGAGCCAATGGAAGGTGATGTTTATTTATTCTTTTTTACCTTCTTCAATTATGTATACAAGTATTACCTTACGTGAGCCATTCCAGCTGCTTTTCGTCAATCTCGCTATTTATGCCGCCTTAAAAATTTATAATCATAGACCGGCTATTCATTGGCTTGTTTTGTTTGGTTCCGTTGCTTGCATGGGTGCACTTCATGGTGCGCTTCTCGCATCCGGTGTTTTTATGATCATTGGCACTCTGTTTATATTGAGATCAAAAAATGGAAAGGATACCTCAATTGTTAAGGTCTTTCTAATTACTCCTGTAATGATTTTCTTCTTGTACTATAGTTTTTTATTGTTTACTAGCATTTCTTACAATATGGATTCTGGATTGGCCACAGTTGTTCAAAGCTATCAAGAGACTCTGATTACATATGGAGGGAGAGCGCTCTATAGAACAGAGATAGAAATTAATGGGTTAGGCAGTTTTATACTTTTGATGCCTTACTTTTTGTTTCAATACTTGTTTGAGCCGATGCTTTGGCACATGTCATCATTAGTCGATGTGGTTGCTCTACTAGAAAATGTTTTGCGTTTTTGGCTAATTTTGAATGCGCTTAAATATTTATTAGGTACTTTAAGGAGAAAACCCAAATTCGTTGCGAGTAAACTCTTTTGGAATCGAAAATTTATCTTCTTTATCTTTCTGTCTTTCTTAATAATGGAAAGCATTTGGTCTTTGGGGACGACTAATTGGGGCACAAGTATAAGGCATCATCTACCAAGCCTTGGATTAATTCTATTAGCGAGTTTTGCATATCAAAATGTTACGACTCTGAAATGTAATCGATCAAATAAATACTGAGACTAATTAGTGATTCGGTGACATTTTTTGTTAGGATAATGCAGTAATAGTGCGCTTCTTTAGAGGTTTAAAGATTGAGAGATTAAATTATCAAAGTTTTGCAAACCATTATGAAGTTGTGCAAAATGTAGAAAGTTAGATGTACTTTTACCCAAGTAGGCTCGCCGAGAATACACCATGGCAAGAATGAATTGGTGAGAGGAAGCTCTTACATATATGGTATAGAATCATCCTGGGGGTATGTCTAAATAAGGTTAGTTAAATTTAAAGGCATGGATAAAAGTACATTTAATTTACACTTAAAAGAAAGCGAGTTTAGGTTTAATCAAAGAGGGAAAGATACATATCAAGTTTTACTTAAATTATTTAGAGGTGAGACTCTAAAGTTATCTTGACCCCTTTTTCTTTATACTAGTATATATCCTATTTTCAACAAGAGTTTCGCGGCAATATAGTAACAGATTGTTTATTAATAAGCAGGCAAAATTAACTCACAAATAGTCGCCAATTAATAGAGATATGCACAGTTATTAGAAGCATATCATTAAAATTTAAAAAAGGAGCGCCCATGTTGTTGTACTTGTATTGCACTTTTGACAATCGCCCATTCTGGTATAGGGTTATAGGGAGGACCTTGGATTTAATGAGTTCGTTTGTCTCGCCTCTGCCTTCAAAAGTAATGATGCCGTTATGTGGTTTGATTACAGCAATCAGTATATTGCTCTTTGGTGCTCGGCTTGAGCAGCGTTTTTCAAAGGCTCAAATACGAAGAATGTTCGTCGGTCATGGGTTTTCAAGCATTAAATTTAGCGAAACGATACCTTATCGGTTTGTAATTGGTTATAAAGCATAAATGTGTGGAATTGCAGGATTTATTAATTATCCGCTGGGTGATATTGAAAAAGCTAAAAAGTTTTTATTTCATCGTGGCCCAGATGCTCAAACATCCTTTGGTTACAATAATATCAATTTAGTACATACGAGATTATCAATTCAAGATGTTGATCATGGTGCCCAGCCATTGATTATTGGGGATTGGGTTATTGTCTTTAATGGTGAGATATACAATCACCTTGAACTCAGAGGTGAAGTAAAGAGTTACATGTTTCAAACCCAATCCGATACAGAAACTTTCTTGGCACTCTATATCGAACATGGCGTATCCGCTTTTTCCATGTGCGATGGAATGTTTGCGTTTGCAATATATAATAAAAAATTCAATACACTCATACTAGGCAGAGACAGGGCGGGGAAGAAGCCTCTTTATTATTATAAGGGGGAAGATTCGATGGTATTTGCCAGTGAATTAAAGACACTTAAGAACTGCGTGGATAAACTGATTCTCGATGAGAAAGCAATCTATTCTTATATCAGAAACGGTTTCTTTTATCATGAAAAAACGCCATTTAAAGATGTTTATGAAGTTCAGCCAGGTAGTCTTCTCACAGTCACTATAAATAATTTTATTATTCAGGAAAACAGTTTTTTTGATATTTTGGATTATTATAAAAAGGACAAAATTAATGAATTTGAATCTGCGCTTCGCCTCGTGGATGAGGGTTTGCATAAAAGCGTTAAGGATCGATTGTTGTCATCAGACCTAGAGGTTGGCGCTTTCTTAAGTGGCGGCATTGATAGCTCGTTAATTGTAGCTGTAGCCAGTGAGTATGTAGATAAATTAAAAACCTTTACAGTGAAGGTTG
>Ga0209494_1000513_pt1 | contig 17175 bp, 17 predicted proteins | sample EN1Hudseemescosm_FD_184628 | JGI IMG/M metagenome (GOLD analysis project Ga0209494, IMG submission 184628) | Methane-oxidizing microbial communities from mesocosms in the Hudson Canyon - EN1B Hudson Canyon (SPAdes) (version 2) | ecosystem: Environmental > Aquatic > Marine > Cold seeps | place... | reverse complement strand
CCATAAGCTGCTGTTGCAATTAAACAACCGCCGCCTTCTTCTTCAGATTCTTGAGTTGCAACAACTTCCTCTATAACTGCTTCTTCTACAACTTTTCCTACAACTGCTCCCTCTACAACAACTAAAGCAAATTCAGTTTCTTGTCCAGTATTTCTAATATTTTCAAATTTAATTATTGTAGGTCCTGTTTGATCTTCAGCAAATGTAAATTTTTCAAAATCTCCACCAACTGCGGCATTACCAGAAACACGATAAAGTTCTTCATTGTTTTGAATAATTACAAATGTATAATCAGAAAGTCTCATAGGTGAATCAGTATAACTATCTCGAATAGTAAAAACAAAATTAGTAGGAACTCCAGATTCAATATCTTTAGGATCCCATGCAAGATTTATTTTGAAATCTTCACTTGCAGTATAAGCAATTAATGGGAATTTAGCTTCTTCACTTGCTGATAATTTAAACACAATATTATCTGGTAATGGTTCTTCTGATGCTCTCATTTCATTTTTTAAATATCTTAAATGATCTTGCAACAAAACAAAATGAACAGTACGTTCTTCATCATATGTATAATCATCAACTGTTACTGAAGATTTGAATAATTTGATTCCATTTACAGAACCAAGATAGCTGGGGCTCAAAAATTCAACAAAATCTTTTGGAAAATGTGTCTCAACATGTACAACAGATACGTGAGACATTTGACTCTCACTCCAATCAAATGGCATTTCAAATGTTACTTCTTTAGCCTCAGAATTATAGTAAAAATTAGATACTGAATCAAAATAGGATTTTGTACTAAATTCTACATCTTCATTATTTTGATCTTTTTGTGAATGTGATGCAGTATCAATTATGGTTAAATCAGCATTGTACACACCAGAATTTTCTATGATATTCGTAGGTTCATCAATCGTCCGTACCTCAATTTCAAAAGTATACAATCCACCTGAATTAAACAAAGGACCAGTAATTTCTACAAGATTTGAATCAGTTCCATACCAAGCTCCAAGTAAAGAATCTTGTTCGCCATAAATTATAATTTCCTTATCATCTGTTGGTGTGACCATAATTGGTAAAACTCCATCTTCAGCAAAAAAGTAATTTCGTAAAATCATTTCATTATTGTGAAATATACCAATTAGAAATGTAACATTCTTGGCAGTTTCATCAGTTTCAGTATCGGTTGCAGTAATTGTAATTTGTTCTTGATCATTTTCAAAATACATTGGCATTTCTACTGAAATTGATATTTGTTTTTCTTGAATACTAATTGAAGAAATTGTATCAATTCCTAAACCATGTCCATAAACACTGCTTGCTGGAAAAAGCAAACAAAAAATTATTGAAAAAATTAAAAGTTTCTTTAAAGACAATGCTATTCTCAATATACAGGCCTATTTTACTGTCAGTAATTCCTTAGTTGTTTCAATTAAATCATCAATTGTATCTGCCTCCAAAAGTGGTTGTAGTTCACTAGGATCCTTTGCACCAAGTGCAGCAAGAGAGTAAATGTAATCAATTGTTGGTGTATCACTAGTAAGATAGTATTGCTCTAAAACATGATCAAGTGCATGTGATTCAACAATTTGGGGTAATGCTTGATGAATAATTTTTTTCTTCCATAATTCAATTAATCCCTTCCATTTTATCAAAGAAATATTTTCATCAATTTCAGGAATCATTTCCACTTCAGCTTGTATGTACATTTTTTCTTGAGTTCCAATTTCTTCATGAATTTTTGAAACTTCTTGATGACCTTCAACTGAAAGTGGATCGTAGTTTGTAGGTTGAGAAATAACTGGCGGAATAATTTTTTTTATTCTAAATGAATTTCTACCCATAGTTTCAATATGTAATTGTAATCCATCAAGTTCAACATCCTCACATTTACTTATTTTAGCAATAGTTCCTATCATTTTTGGGGAATTCCATCCATTTACAGAATTATGCTCATCAATCAAACAAACCCCAAATTGACCATCGCCAAGCATACAATCATCAACTAGTTGTTTGTAACGAGGTTCAAAAATTCGAAGTGGAAGTTCTTGTCTTGGAAATAAAACTAAATCTAAAGGAAAAATAGGAATGATTTTTGTTTCTGTCATTTAATCATCTGTTAATGTTTCTAAATATATGGAATACGGAAATTATTAAAATCCATTTTCGTTTAGTATCAAACCCAATAAAGCTGCACGAGTATGTTTTCCATATTCAGCCTGTTGAAAAAGATATTGAAGATATACTAGATAAAATTGATATGTGGGAATATCAAAAGATAGTTGAAATTCATGATAGATTTGAAATACCAAAATGGTTCCAAGAAAAAGATAGTGATAGCAATTGGTGGAAATGCAATTTTACAAAAGGATCAAATTGGTACATATGAAGAACAGCAAGAAAATATTAGAAAAACGGCAAAAAATATAGCTTCTGTTGTTCTAGGCAAACACAGGTACAAGGTTTCAGCTATAACTCACGGTAATGGACCACAGGTAGGAAATTTACTCCTGCAACAGGAATTTGCAAAGAATATGCCTAATCTGCCGATGCACACAGTTATAGCTATGACGCAAGGCCAAATTGGATATATGCTACAACAAGCACTTCAAAACGAGTTTTTAAAATTAAAAAAAAATAAAAGGGTTGTAAGTTTGATTACTCAAACACTCGTATCTAAAAATGATCCAAAATTTGGTAAAACTTCTGCAAGTAAGCCTATAGGTCCTTTCTTAACAGAGATTGAAGCAAAAAAATTAAGGGATAAGACAGACTATATTATTAAAAAGGTAAAACCTACTGGGAAAAAAACGTGGAGAAGAGTAGTTGCGTCTCCAAAGCCACTAGAAATTGTTGAATTAGATATATTGAAAGAATTCATTGAGGATGATTCCTGTTTGCCGATTGCTGGTGGTGGCGGTGGAATACCTGTAATCAAGAATGGTTCTAGTTTTAAGGGAATAGACTGTGTGGTTGACAAGGATCATGTTGGAGCTTTGATTGCAAAATCTATTGGAGCTTCGGTACTTTTGATTCTAACAGACGTAGACAAAGTAAAATTGAATTATGGTAAGCCGAATGAGAGTGACTTGGATACTATTACTGTAAAAACTGCAAAAAAACTCCTAAAGGAAGGACAATTTTTGGAAGGAAGCATGAAACCAAAGATACTGGCAATGATAGATTTCTTAGAATCTGGAGGAGATATGGGTATTATCACATCTTTAGACAATGCTCTAGCAGCATTAAATGGCAAAACTGGTACAATTATTTCAAAAAATTAAGTATTGCTAATATTAAATTTGGTTTATTGTCTAAAAATAAAGTATGATGATTAGCCCGTAATTTCTTATTGCAAAAGTAGGCTCAAAATCGCTGCACGTGTAAATTTTCCGTATTCAGCTTGCTGAAAATATCTTGCTTGTTTTGTAAAATCAACATCAGTAGAAATTTCATCTAGTCTTGGAAGGGGGTGAAGTAATATTGCATCTTTTTTCATTTTATTTACAACATCCTGACCTATTATGTAACTGCCCTTAACTTTGAGATATTCCTCTTCATCAGGAAATCTTTCTTTTTGAATTCTTGTTACGTATAAGACATCTAAATCTTCTATGTATTCATCCAAATCTTCAGATTCCGTATACGATAAATTCCCTTTGAGATTATATGTAAAATCAGTTCTAATTTTCAAAGATTCTGGAGATATTAGATGAACGTTAACATCATAGTTGCTTAATCCGTACAACAAAGAATAAACTGTTCGTCCATACTTTAGATCACCAACAATTCCAATATTTTTTCCATCAATTTTACCTAATTCTTTTTTTATTGTATACAAATCTAGAATTGCTTGTGTTGGATGTTCTGTTGTTCCACTACCTGCATTGATAACAGGTTTTGTAGATATTTCTGCTGCAAATTTACTGGCACCATCTAGAGAATGACGTAAAACAATCACATCAGCATATCCAGACATGATTTTTACAGTGTCAGCTAAACTTTCACCTTTCTTAATAGATGATGATGTCGCATCTGCAATTCCAAATGATGTACCTCCAATCAAAGCCATTGCAGATTGGAAGCTAAGTGTTGTTCTAGTACTTGGTTCAAAGAAAAGATATCCCAAAGTTTTTCCTCTGGCCATCTCCTGTCTTTGTTCTGCCTTCATTTCCATGATTTCGTTTGTTTTAGAGTATATTTTTTCCAGATCATCCTTAGATAAATCACGTATGGAGATGATGCCATTTTGAGAAAAATTATTCATTCTTTGATTGATATATACTGGGAGTTATACAAACTATTCTATGGAACAATCTGATTTGATAGTCAGACGTATCAAAGATGGCACAGTAATTGATCATATTAACGAGGGAAAAGGTCTCAAAGTACTAGAAGCACTAGATATTGATGGTAGCTGTGGAAGTGTTATAACAATTGCATTGAATATGCCCAGTGGAAAATTAAAGAAAAAAGACATGATAAAGGTAGAAGGTAGATTTTTGGAAGATGATGATACAAACAAACTTGCAGTTATTGCTCCATCATCTACTGTGAATATTATCAAGGATTACAAATTAGTTGAAAAACGTCATCTTTCACTTCCAAATGAAATAGATAGAATATTTCGTTGTTCAAACCCTGATTGTATTACAAACAGTACAGAGCATATTGAATCAATAATGGATTTAATTGATAAAGAAGCAATGATACTCAAGTGTAGATATTGTGCAAGAATTTTAGATGTAAACGAAATAAGATATAATTAAATAATAAAATTAAAAATTTGAAAATTTTGTAGTAAAGGACTATTGTCCTAAGATGATAAACATCATAACTATACCGTAGATTGCAATTGATTCAACCATACCTACGAAGATGAATACCTTAGACTGTAAAGCAGGATTCTCACTAATTACTGCAAGACCTGCAGCACCTACTTGGCCTAAACCTACACCAGCACCACCGGCTGCAACGCCAAATGCAATACCAGCACCAATTAGTTTAGAGCCATCACTCATACCACTTGCAGCTGCTTCTTCTTGAGCATATGCTACATCAGTAATACCTGCAGCTACGAAAGTAAATGCTGCTACTAATAATAATAAAACAACAGGTTTCATTATTTTGATTCCTTAAAGTTCCTTATTTAAATCATGATGATATTATTGAACTAAATTTTATCAAGTGTTTTCTTTTTAAATAATGTCAAATCATTTTGAATTGACTTGATAAAATTATCAAGATCTTCATCTATTACGATCTTAGAATTTTCAACTAATTTTTTTATTTCTTCTTTTGCCATCTAAATTTTATCAAGTGTTTTCTTTTTAAATAATGTCAAATCATTTTGAATTGACTTGATAAAATTATCAAGATCTTCATCTATTACGATCTTAGAATTTTCAACTAATTTTTTTATTTCTTCTTTTGCCATCTAAATTTTATCAAGTGTTTTCTTTTTAAATAATGTCAAATCATTTTGAATTGACTTGATAAAATTATCAAGATCTTCATCTATTACGATCTTAGAATTTTCAACTAATTTTTTTATTTCTTCTTTTGCCATTATTTTCTACTTTCCATTTTAGCTTTCACTTTTTTTAACTTTGCGAATTCTTCTCTTTCTCTTTCTTCAAGAGTAGATAGAATAAATCTAATTTTTTGTTGATATTGAGGAATAATTACATTTTCTAGTGCATTGAGCAGTTTTTGTGTCTTTTCTAGTGCTTTTGCAAGACTAAAAATAGAATTCTCATATTCTGCTGCTTTACAAATTTTAGGCATTAATTCTTTGATTTGTTTTGCTGCTCTATCAATTGAAGAATTTGTATCTGCAAATCCATAAGGCATTGATTTTGTATCTTTTTCAGTAACTGAAAGTGCTGGAATTTTAACATCAACTACTCTTCGTACATGTACATCTACTTCCATAACTGGAGGTGTAGATTCAGCAACAGAATCAACAGTATTAGTTCCTAATGCCAAGTATGCCTCATTAACTGATTTGTAAATGTCTTGTAAAGGATCCCAAATTCCCCCTCTTGCTTTTGAAGCTTCTTCAATCATTTCTTCAATATTTTTTAACAAAACTTTACGTTTATCATCTAAAATTCCTTGTACCATTGTAGCAACTTGACTTGATTTTTTATATTTGAAAAGTTCAATTTTTGTGGCAGCAACATTTTGTCCAAATGACATTCTGTTATTCTCCCTGATAATATTGATCTACGTACTTATCTTTAATTTTAGTAATTTCATTCTTTGGTAATTTTGAGACAATCTTCCATAAGATAGCAAGTGTTTCTTCAATTGTTCTATTCTCATCAGTTGCTTGTGTAAGAAATTCTTTTTCAAAGACATCACCAACATCCATGTATTTCAAATCAATTTCAGTTAATCCTGCTTTACCAACAATTCCTGCTAATGCTCTTACTTCTTGTGCTCTAGAATATGCATCATAAACTTGGTTAGCAACTTCAGCATGATCTTCTCTTGTACTTCCTTCACCAATTCCATCTTTCATCAATCTACTAAGACTCATCAAAATATTGATTGGTGGATAAACTCCTTGTCTGAACAAGTCTCTACCAACTACTACTTGACCTTCTGTAATGTAACCAGTAAGGTCAGGGATTGGGTGAGTAATATCATCAGATGGCATTGATAAGATTGGAACTTGTGTAACACTTCCTTTTCTTCCATTAAGTTTGCCTGCTCTTTCATAAAGTGTTGAAAGGTCAGTGTAAAGATAACCAGGATATCCTTTTCTTCCAGGAACTTCCTCTCTTGCTGCACTAATTTCTCTTAATGCTTCTGCATAGTTTGTCATATCAGTAAGAATAACTAAAACGTGCATTCCTAATTCAAATGCCAAATATTCAGCGACAGTTAATGCTACACGCGGAGTGATAATTCTTTCAATTGCAGGATCATCTGCTGTATTCAAAAATAGAACACTTCTTTTTAATGCACCAGATTCTTCTAAACTTCTTCGGAAATATTCTGCTTCACTGTATTGCACACCAATTGCTGCAAAAACTACAGCAAAATCATCATTAGTACCAACTACTGATGCTTGTCTTGCAATTTGTGCTGCAAGTAAGTTGTGTGACATACCAGAACCTGAAAAGATTGGAAGTTTTTGTCCCCTTACAAGAGTAATCAATCCATCAATTACAGATACACCAGTTTGAATGAAATCTTTTGGATATTCACGTTGTTCTGGATTCATTGGTTCACCATTAATATCAATAAATTTATCAGCAATTGGATCAGGTAATCCATCTTTTGGTCTTCCTAATCCATCAAAGACTCTACCAAGTACTTCTTTAGATACTGGCATTTCCATAACTTTACCAACAAATTTAGCATTTGTTCCAGAAATAGATAATCCAGTAGTTCCTTCAAAGACTTGAACAATTGCTTTACCATTACCAACTTCTAGAACTTTACCTAATCTTCTTTCACCTTCATTAGTTTCAATTTCTACAAGTTCATCAAATGCTGCATTGTCTACATCATCGACAACAACTAGAGGTCCTTTAATTTCAGCAATCTTACTGTATTGAACTCCGCCTTCAGTGGTCAATTTGTTACTTTCACTCCTGAAATATTTTTAAATTGTTCTTTCATATCGTTTTCTAATTTATCAAGTTTAGACATTTCATCATCTTTGATATCCATTCTTGCTTTAAGCAATGATGTAACAACAGGTAATTCACGAATTGAAGCTAGTGGTGTGCCTTCCTTAAGTGATTGTTGACCTAGTTTATAGAAATCTACAACTAATTTCAATAATTTGAATTGTTTCTCTGGACTACAGTATGTATCAACATCATCAAATGAGTTTTGTTGAAGTAGACCAATTTTTACCATTCTTGCAATTTCTAAGATTAGTTTTTCCTCATCAGGTAATGCATCAGGACCTAAGAGTTTTACAATTTCTTTTAGAGTATCTTCTCTTTGTAAAATTCCATAAGCTTCATTTCTAATACCAAACCAATCTTCACTAATATTTTCACTCCACCATTTTGCAATATCACCAAGATAACCAGAATAACTGTTCATCCAGTTAATTGATGGATAGTGTCTAGAATATGCAAGTTTTGCATCTAATGCCCAGAAAGTTTTGATAAATCTCATTGTATGTGTTGTTACAGGTTCTGTAAAGTCACCACCTGATGGAGATACAGCACCAATCAAAGTAACTGATCCATCACGGTCTGGACTTCCAGCTGCTCTAACACGACCTGCTCTTTCATAAAATTCTGCTAATCTTGATGCAAGATATGATGGATAACCCTCTTCTGCAGGCATCTCTTCTAATCTACCACTCATTTCTCTGAGTGCTTCAGCCCATCTACTTGTAGAATCTGCTACAAGAACAACGTCTTTACCCATATCTCTATAATATTCTGCAATTGTTACTCCAGTGTAGATACTTGCCTCTCTTGCTGCTACTGGCATGTTACTTGTATTTGCAACAAGTACAGTTCTATCCATAAGTGGTTTTCCACTACGTGGATCTTTAAGATGTGGGAATTCAACTAATACTTCAGTCATCTCATTTCCTCTTTCACCACAACCAATGTAAACAACAACTTGTGAATCAGCCCATTTTGCAATTTGGTGTAATGTAACAGTTTTTCCTGTTCCAAATGCTCCAGGAATTGAACCAGTTCCTCCTTTAGCAATAGGGAAGAATGTATCAATTACACGTTGTCCAGTAAGTAATGGAACTGTTGCATCATATCGCTTAAGATATGGACGTGGTTTTCTTACAGGCCATTTATGATACATTTTGAGTGGTACGTTTTGACCATCTTTCTCAACTGTTGCTAATTCAGTTTCTAAATTGTAATCTCCTTCTGAAACAAGGTTTGAAATTTTTCCACCTGGATGATTTGGTGGAACCATAATAGAGTGTTCAATAAGATCTGTTTCTTGGACAGTTCCAATCACATTACCTGGTAAAACTTCATCACCATTACTTGCAGTTGGAACAAAATGGTATGTCTTAACCATATCAACTGGAGTAGTAGTAATACCTCTACCAATAAAGGAACCAGATGCTTTTGATAATTCTTTTAGTGGTCTTTGAATTCCGTCATAAAGTTGTCCAATAATTCCTGGACCTAATAATACACTGAGTGGGTTTCCAGTTCCAACTACAGGTTCACCTGGTTTTAATCCACTTGTGGACTCATAAACTTGAATAAATGCAACATCTCCAGTTAGTCGAATAACTTCACCTACTAATTTTGAATTGCCAACAGTTACAGTTTCATACATTTTTGCATCAGACATACCATCAGCCCTAACTGCTGGACCGCTTACCCATACAATTCTACCTTGTGCTGTCATCTTATTCTTTCACTCCGAATTTTGATGCAATTTCTTTCCTAATTAAAGGCTTTAAACGCTCAATTTTAGCGTCAATGGTATTATCGAATTTCATAGCTCCATCTTTTGATTCAATTTTAACACCGCCAATACAATCAATAATTTCAGAAGATAGTTCAGATCCAGGAAAATTTGATAGAGATGATTGAACTACATCTTTGTCTTTAGCATTTGTAAATACTTTAACTTTAGTAGTTCCCAAAATTTTAGTTGATTCTTGTAAAAGAGAATTAATGAGATTTGAGTAATCATTATTGCGATCCGAATTTGTAATTTGTTCTAATGCTGTTGTGAACACCCGATTAACTGATGCCTCTAATGCTAAAAGTTGTTTATTTCTGGCTTCAATATCAGAACCGCCAATGATTTGTTTTTCAATTTTATCTGCCTCTTTTTTACCATCTGAGAGAATTTTATCATATTCAGATTCTAATATAGTGATAGAATCATCAAGATTTTGTTTAAAGTTTAATCCGGCATCTTTGAGATCAGATAGTACCTGTTTCTCAGATTTGTTGAGAATTTTGTCAATAGTTTGCTCCATTGTTGATTTTGATCCCAAGATATGTTGAAGCCAATAGAATGTAGATTTTAATGTTTGGGAAAAATATGACTAATTCTAAAAAAATAAAAAATAAATTAAAAACACGGAAAGATATTATAATGTAATAACTGGCGTCTAAATTGTGGCTGTCGCAGATCTTTTAATGGGAAGCGTCATACTTCCAAGAATAGAAACACCAAGTCTCATATCACGTCTTACTGAGTTTGAATGGTTTCATAAAATGGAGATGAATAATGAAACAGTTACTCCTGAAATTGACGATCTTCTTTTACGCGCACAAAAATCATTCCAATTTATTGAAGATGTCATAAAAGGACTGAATATTCCTATACGAGTTGGAATTATGGAGATACTTTTCAAAGGTACTGTGATTAAAAAGAAAAAATATAATGTTGATGAAATTGAAACTATGATTAGTGAACTGGAACAAGTTCCAGAATTTCTTACTAATGCAGCAAAGTCATTAGAAGAGAATGTAAAAATTAATCATTCTTTAGAAGAATTCAAAGCATTAAAAGAAACGTTAGAAGTTGCAAATAATCTTAAAATTGATTTAACTGGTTTTGGTTCTACAAAATATTTTTATTCAAATCTATTTATCATTAATTCCTCTGATTATGGTGAAATTGAAAGAACATTAGAAGGAATACCAATTTTCAAATATGATTTAGAATCTAAAGAAAAATCAGCTATCATAATAATTTCTGACAATGATGATTCTGATAAAATTCTTAAAACTATGAGAGCCCTTAATTCTAATCCATTTATGATACCTAAAGAATTTCCTCAAATTCCAAATGAAGCTTATTCTTTAGCAGAATCAAAGATAAAAGAACTAACAGAAAAACAAAAAGCAATTTCAAAAGAATTATCTTCTATTACAAAAAAAATTCGTGGTGATATTTTAACAATGCATGAAAATGCATTAGTAGCAAAAGAAGTTCTTGAAACATTACGTAAACCAGGTGGTACCAAAAATTTTGCAGTTATTCAAGGATATATTCCAAAGAAAATGGAGAAAAAATTCAAAGAAGTAACAAGTCAATGGACATCAATAACTGAAGAAGTAAAAGATAAAGATACACTTGCAGAACTTCCAGTTTATTTAGATAATCCAAGGTGGGTTAAAACTTTTGAAGTAATTACTAATAGTCAGGGAATTCCCAAAAAAGGAGAATTTGATCCAACTTGGATGGTAGCACTCATGTGGCCAATATTTTATGGATTAATGTTTGCAGACGTAGGTCATGGATTATTATTAATGGGATTAGGATTATTATTCAAATTCAAAGGACAAGGAAATTTATCAAGATGGGGAATGTTACTTGCAATATCTGGTGGAGCAGGTGCGCTTGCTGGAGTATTCCAAGGAGAAGTATTTGGTTTTCATTTAGAACATTTTGTAGGCTTTGAAATGTTGTTACATGAAGGTGGTCCACTTCATTCAATTTCATGGTTGATAGGATCTATCAGTGTAGCAGAATTAACATTTGATCAAGTAATTATGATTCTAAAAGTTTCATTATTCATAGGAGTTATTCATTTAGGATGGGCTTTCCTTTTGCGAATTCGTAACTTTGCAAAAAAGAAAGACAAAGATGGTCTAATCTTTGAAGCTATTCCAAATATGCTCATGTGGTTAGGAGTTTTCGGAGTAATGATGGGAGCAATAGGTTCTGGATATGATGTAATGAATATGTATTCCAAAGTTCACGCAGAAGCTGTTCCTTGGGTTTCTGTACTTGTTGGAGAATGGGCAGTTGTATGGATAGTTGTTAGAGTTTCAGTAATTCTCATACTTGCATGTGTTGTATTGATGATTATAGGCGGAATAAAACATAACAAAAAACATCCAGAAGATGGTGGAGATATGGTAAGTGTAATTATGGAAGTGTTACTTGGAAAAACCATTGAATGTCTAGCGCATTCAATTAGTTATGCCCGAATAGGAATTATGCTTTTAGTACATGCAGCTTTATTGCTTACAGTTAACCAGGCCTTTGAATCATTGGGAGGACTTAGTTCACCAATGGCCATGGTACTCATTATTGGGGGACAGATAGGAATTATGATGATTGAAGGTTTGATTGTTTACATACAGTCTCTAAGGCTTCACCTTTACGAATTCTTTACAAAATGGTATGATGGAGGTTCTCAACCATTCAAACAATTAGTTCCTGAAACAGTTTACAACTCTTATTCTTGGAAGAGTAAGAGAAAATAGAGGTATGGGATAGATATAACATGTCAAAAGAAGCCATAATCACAACAATTCCTGCAGTCATTATGCTTGGTTTTGCTATTTTGGGAGTATCTGTAGTTAGTCCATAAGTTAGATTTTTTAAAATATCCTATCTGTATTCTATTTTTCCACAGAAAGTTCTATGTCATTTCCCCACTCTCCCCAAGAACCCAAATAGACTTTGACATTTTTGAATCCGAGTTTTTTCAAAACCAAAAAGGAATTGGCTGCTCTATATGCCCCTTGACAATAAGTAATAATTTCAGAGTCTTTTGGGATATCATATATTTTGGATAATTCTTCATCACTTTTGAAAGTACCATCTTCATGAAGATTTTGATTCCAATCAATATTGATAGAAGTTGGAATATGACCAGTTTGAGCTGCACGAACTATAGTGCCATTATATTCACCAATAGAACGAGCATCAATGATTTTTAAATTATCTAGATTATCTCTAATATATTCAAATCCAGATATTATTTCAGGATTAACTTTTCCTAAAAATTCTGATGGTTTGAAATTATTTGCTTTTGTTTCAAGTGAGAGGTTTTCTTTTTTCCATTTTATAATTCCACCATCTAACATCAAGACATTTTGATGTGAAAAATACATCAACATCCAAACACCTCTTGCTGCAAGCATCCCAGATACGGAGTCATAAAAGATGACTTTTTTTTCAGATGTGACACCAAGAAATGAAAGTAGTTTTCTTGCTTGGTTGTTAAAATTTTCAATTCCTTGTTTTGTTGTATCAATCCAATGAAATGCAAATAGGTCTAAATGAACAGATCCTGGAATATGTCCTTCAGAATATTCTTTGAAAGAACGAGTATCAGCTATAATGACATCCGGATCATTAAGAATTGAATTTAATTCAGATGGTGAAATTAACATGAATTTAATAAAAAGTTCAAATGTAAATTCATTTTGTTTTGATAATTTTATGAAAATTCATTACACATAGTGTAAGGGGTAATAAAATAAAAAGAGAAAAAAGGGTTGTTTTTTCCTATTCGTTTACGTATGCTCTTTCGCCATGCTGTGCCAAATCGAGACCAATCTCCTCTTCTTTTGGAGTGACTCTGATTCCGCCCGGCCAAACGGCATCCATTACTTTTAGGATTATAATTGTAACACCAAAGGCATAGCCTACTGATATTGCAGCACCGATGATGCTGATTGCTTGCTGTTCCATTCCTTCTGCAGTACCAGTCCATGCTCCGATACCGTCTCCAGTATCCCAAACGTGTGGACTAGCTAATGTACCAGTCAAAATTGCACCTGTAAGACCACCCATTCCGTGTACTCCCCATACATCTAATGCGTCGTCCCATTTGCGTGCACTCTTGAATGCTATTGCTGCATAACAAATTGTACCAGCTGCAATACCGATTATAATCGCAGCCATTGGACCTACCCAACCTGAAGCTGGTGTGATTGCTACCAATCCTGCTACTGCTCCTGATGCAGCTCCTACGACACTTGGTTTTCCTGTATGTGCCCAAGACATGAGCACCCAAGTGACTGCAGCCATACCAGTTGCTGTATTTGTAACAGTCCATGCGCTGACGGTAATGCCGTCTACCATTACTTCACTACCTGCGTTGAAGCCAAACCATCCAAACCAGAGTATTCCTGCTCCGAGGACTACCATTGGAATATTGTGTGGCTCCATTGGTACTTTGCCATATCCAAGACGTCTGCCAAGGACTAAGGCTCCGGCCAATGCCGCAAATCCTGAAGAAATGTGTACTACAGTACCACCTGCAAAGTCTAATGCGTATGATGGCGAGAGATCTGGATCGAGGTCTATTGAACCTCCTCCTATGTAACCGCCTCCCCAGACCCAGTGTGCTATTGGGTCATAAACGAAGGTTCCCCATAAGAGTACGAATATCATCAATGCGCTGAATTTGATTCTGTCAATCAAACCACCAATAATTAGAACTGGTGTAATGATTGCGAAGGTTGCTTGGAACATTGCAAATAGTTGGTGAGGTACTGTACCTGGCCAACCTTGACTACAATAGTCTCCGTCCTTCATTTCATTCATTTGGTAAGCATTTGACCATGTATCTGCACAAGGACCAACCTCACCTAGAGGGGCCCATGCTGAGACCATATTAAAGCCTGCATAGTCTAGATTACCCATGAACATATTTGCTTCAGAATCAATTCCGCCAAATGCTAGTGAGTATCCCCATAGAACCCATTGTACTGACATAAGACCCATAACAATTAGGGTCATACCAAGTACGTTGACGATGTTCTTTGATCTGGCTAATCCGCCATAAAAGAAACCGACTCCGGGTGACATGAGTAGTACCATTGATGTGGCTGTGAGCATCCATGCTGTATCACCTGTGTCTATAAGACAAGGTAAATCTGGGACTCCGTCATCATCACTATCGTACCAACATTCGTTAGGATTTCCAGTGTAAATACCACTGGTTCCTGCGACGTATCCGTCCATACCGTCATCAACACTTTGTGCGAATGCTGTTGACATTGCACCAGTTGCTGTGATAGATACTGCGGCTACAAGTAATAGAGCATACTTGTAGTTTCTAGAATTCATTAAATTTTATCGAAATTGAATATTATTAAAGGGTTGAAGACCCTAAAATGCTTCAAAAAGTAAGTTATTATATTATAAAATATTGTGATAGTAACATAGAATATGAAAATTATGTTAGGGATGAGTAAATGAAGTCTAAACCAAAAGGAAAATTAGCAATTTTTGATACATTCAAGACTAAAAATCAAGAATTAACAGGAGAAGCAAAAAGACAAAGAGCAATCATTACAATTCTTGGAAGCAATGTTAATCCAGCTGAACGAACAAGAACTGGAATTTCTCAGAAGATCGCAAAAAAACAAGAAATTACCTGGAAGAATATCTATTCAGGGATTTTTAGAGATCTAGATGAGATCTTACTTCCAATGGGAATTGCAGAAGAGAATGGAAGATTGCCACTAAAAAGAGGACCAAAAGCATTACAAGAAAAAGGAATACCATATTATCATTTAACAAAAAAAGGAGTTTTAGTAGGACTGTCAATTAATGGGATTGAAAATATGTCATCAGAATTTAAAAAATTTTTTGCAGAATCTGAACCAAAAGAAAAAGAATTTGCAAACATTTTAAGTAAATTTATGACTAATAGTCCAACTTTTACATACTCAATTTTTCAGAAATATGTCAAGGCATTTTGTGAAAATAAAATTAAAGAATTACTTCCTTTTGATCTCTCAAAATTACAAGACATTTCAGATGAGGATTTAATTATTCAAAAGGAAATTGTTTTAGCCTTTGGAAAATTGTCAAGTAAAGAAAAAAAGGAAGCAATTGTATTTTTAGAGAAAATTACTTAAAAATTGACTCTAATTTAGACCGCCAAACATTAAAATCAGTAAATCATCGAGATTGATCAAAATGAGTGCTTCAAAAAATGTCTATGCATCTGTTAAATCATATAGTAAAAGAGGGAAATTACTAAAAAAAGAGGATTTTCAGACTTTAGCAGAATCAAGAGATCTTGATGAATTAATGATTCGTATTAAAAATACAGTTTATGCTGATGCAGTGGCTGAAGTAGAAAAACCATATACATCTCAAAACATTGAATCTGCCTTACGTAGTCATTTAGCTGATATTCATTATGGGATATCAAAAACTGCTGGAGGAGGAATATTAGATGCTTATTATTTGAAATTTATCATATCCAATCTAAAACAAATTCTAAAAGGAAAAGTTTTAGGAAAATCTCAAGAAGAAATTGAAACTCACATTAATCTTCATGCGGAAGAATTAATCAAACAAAGAGATATTGTTATCAAAGCACTTGTTGCAAAAGACCTAGAAGAAACAGTTGCAAACTTGAATCAAACAGAATTTGGTGAAGATATTGCAAAAGCTGCAGCACTGTATGCAGATAAAAAAAGTCTCCAAATATTTGATACATATTTTGATAAAATTTTGATGTCACGTCTTGTTAAGGCACTAAAATCTGGAGATATTGATGCCAGTAAATTAGTTAGTATGGATATTGATTTTTATAATATTTTAAGTGTAATTAGAGGAAAATTTTGGGGACTAGATGAACAACAAATTCAAGATTTAATAATTATTCAATCTCCAGCTGCAAAAGAATTACTCCTAAGAATGATGTCAGTTGGTACAATTAGAGATGCATTTAATGAACTTTCTAACACAAAATATAGAGATTTAATTCCTCAATCTGAAAACGAATTAGATTCAATAGCTGAATTTGAGAGATCTTTTGAATTAGCAATTTATCAGTCATCATTGAATTCCTTTACCAAAATGTTTAGTTTAGCAACAACAGTAGGAATTACCAAATTAACTGCATTTGAAGTAAGAAATCTTGCAGCAATTGGATATGCAGTTGAACAAAAAATACCAACTGAAACTACAATGTCAAAATTAATCCTAGAAAAAGAATAGGAAGTTTGATATGTTTAATTTTGGGAAGAAGAAAAATAACGTTTCTCCTGAAGTTTTAATTAAATTAATCTGGGTAAGTTCATTTTTAGCAATGATTCTGACTTTACCCTCTTTAGGGTTATTTTTAGGAATTTATTACTTTACAGGAGAATTAATAGTTGGAGCAGTAATTGGGTGCGTAGTACATTTTATTACTTTAGCATTCATAAGCAGAATCTCCAAATTTTTAACTAAAGTAATGAGTTAAACTATAAGAAGGTAAAATCCGAGGTAAGTTATCATGATGGGAGATAGAGACTTTAGAACAATAATTCAAAATGCACTAGGTTCGATAGGAAAAGAATTACAACTTGATATAGATCCAAAAAACATTCAAACTATTCATTTACAAGAGGTGGTTCAATGCCTAAGGCGCTCATATTTTGATAGAATTGATCCTGTAGAGATTGAAAGAAGAGGATTTAATGAACTTCTTTCAGGATTATTAAG
>Ga0209494_1000511_pt1 | contig 17195 bp, 4 predicted proteins | sample EN1Hudseemescosm_FD_184628 | JGI IMG/M metagenome (GOLD analysis project Ga0209494, IMG submission 184628) | Methane-oxidizing microbial communities from mesocosms in the Hudson Canyon - EN1B Hudson Canyon (SPAdes) (version 2) | ecosystem: Environmental > Aquatic > Marine > Cold seeps | place... | reverse complement strand
GCAGATGTGTTTCAGTAGATATAGACGATATATTGTCCCTATTGGACAATATGGAATCAAAAAAACGAAGTCCCAGAATTTAACTGGCTATGTGAGCTGATCGCGCAAAGGTCTCTAGATAAATCATTTAATGATTTATCATCCAAAAAATATGAACAATGAACGTAGGAGTAACTCCATAAAAAAAGTTGTTTACATTTACCCACCATATACCCCCATAATCATGATACAAATTAATTGGTGAAAATCTCTATAGAAAGAGACATGACCCATTGAACCTAACGGCTTTTCGCCATGGTTCTGAGAACCTTTCTCATGATCCGTAAGTATAAAAACAAGTAAAACAACGGCCAATATAATATGCCACGACAAAATACACCGCCACAAATACAAATAAATTTAATCATTGCGCTTTTATCGAAAAGTAAATTTCAAAAAGCTCTAGATGCTACAGACCTGCTTATTCACAACTACCCCAACAACCCCTTACTTTACAATCTCTGTGGCCGTTGTTATGCCGGTCTAAAACAACTTCATGCAGCCACTAAAAGTTATGAGCAAGCGATAAAGATCAACCCTAACTTTGCTAAAGCACATTACAACCTTGGAATTACTCTTATAAATCTCGGCCACCTGACTAAAGCAATTGCCAGCTATAAACGTGCCCTTAAAATAAAACCAAACTATGCCTTGGCACATAATAATCTTGGCATAGCTCTCAAAAAAAATGGCCAACATAATTTGGCCATTAACAGTTTTAAACAGGCACTGATGATCAAGTCTGATTATGCTAAAGCACATTTTCACCTTGGCAATACCTATGCAGAACTCAAACAACGGGATGTAGCCATCAAGTTCTATGAGCAGGCATTAAAAATAAAACCAAACTTTGCTGAAGCTCAGGCTAGAAAACAGTTTCACCAATCACGTACCTGCGATTGGCGCTTTTGGGCAGATTTTAAAAAAAGCGCAAGAGATACAGCCAGTTTAGAAAATAAATTTAGCACTCCTTTTTCTATGCTGGCAATGGAGGATGCACCTGAACAACATAAAAAAAGAGCTGAATATTTTGCCACCCCAAAACACATCCAAACAGCCTTTTCGTTACCTAACAAGCCGAAAACAAAACCATCTCGGCTCCGTATTGGCTACTTTTCTGCAGATTTTCATAATCACGCTACAATGCGTCTAATGGCAAAACTCTTTAAAGTTCACAATCGAAAAAAATTCGAAATATTTGCTTACTCTTATGGTCCTGATAAAAACGACTCCATGCGCCATTTACTGGCAAATGATGTAGACTATTTTCGTGATATTAAAGAAAAATCAAATAAAGAAATCACAGAGGTTGCACGACAGGATCATATTGATATAGCCATAGACTTAAAAGGCTATACGCAACACACACGCACTGGTGTTTTCGCACACCGTTTAGCTCCCATTCAAATGAACTATCTTGGCTATCCTGGAACGTTAGGTGCAGATTATTTCGATTACATTATTGCAGACACCGTTGTCATACCCGAAAAACAACGACAAAACTACACAGAAAATATTATTTATCTCCCTCATAGCTATCAGGTCAATGACGATACACGGGCAATTTCTGAAAGGCCCATGTCACGATTAGAGTTTGGCTTGCCCCAGAAAGCATTCGTGTTCTGCTGTTTCAATAATAATTACAAAATATCACCTCAAGAATTCGACATCTGGATGCGCTTGCTTAATAAAGTCGATGGCAGTGTACTTTGGTTGCTACGCTCAAACAAATGGACTGAAATAAATTTACGCAAAGAAGCCAAAAAACGAGGCATAAACAGTGAACGCCTCATATTCGCCAATAAACTCAGCCAAAGCGAGCATCTCGCAAGACAACGGTTAGCTAATTTGTTTTTAGATACCTTTAACGTTAATGCCCATACCACAGCAAGTGATGCGCTATGGGCGGGTCTTCCTGTTGTCACAAAACAAGGGCATGGCTTTGCTGCAAGAGTGGCTGCAAGCCTACTAACAGCTGTTGGTTTACCTGAACTAATAACCGACACAGAAGAAGATTACGAAGCATTGGCACTTGATTTGGCAACACATAAACTTAAATTAAATGCTTTGAAACAAAAACTTATTAAAAATCGTCAGACCTATCCCTTGTTCAACACTGAGCTTTTCGCACGCCATCTTGAAAACGCCTACGAACAGGCTTACGAACTCTATTTTGAAAATACCCCACCCAAAATGATAACCGTAAATACGAAAGCATCTCCTTAAACATCAAAAACCATAATAAAATCTCAAATTAAAATGCCCAACCTAAATACGCCCCCACAAAATCAAATAGATTTAATTATTGCGTTATCCACAAAAGGTAAATTTCAAAAAGCCCTAGATGCTACAGACCTTCTTATTAACAACTATCCTGACAACCCCTTACTTTACAATCTCCGTGGTGGCTGTTATAGCGGTCTAAAACAACTTCATGCGGCCATCAATAGCTATGAGCAAGCGATAAAGATCAACCCCAACTTTGCTAAGACCCATTACAACCTTGGACTTACCCTTGTAAATATCGGCCATCTGACTAAAGCAATTGCCAGCTATAAACAAGCGGTAACAATAAAACCAAACTATGCCTTGGCGCATAATAATCTTGGCATAGCTCTCAAAAAAAGCGGCCAACTTAACTTGGCTATTAACAGTTTCAAACAGGCCCTGATAATCAAACCAGATTATGCTGAGGCACACTATAACCTTGGTAATACTTTCGAAGAACTCAACCAATATGGCAACGCTGTCAAATGTTATAAACAGGCATTAAAAATAAAACCAACATTTGCAGAGGCCCATAATAACCTGGGTAATGCATTCGCAAAACTCAACCAACAAGATTTAGCCATTAAGGAATATGAACGAGCATTACAAATAAAACCTGATTTTGCAAAAGCCCATAATAATCTAGGTACTTCACTTATGGCCATTGGCCAATTTGATGCGGCCTCAAAGTGTTACGAGTCGGCACTAAAAATTAAACCAAATTATGCCGAAGTTCATAGGCATCTTAGTCAATTAAAACAATACCGGCCCGGTGACCCACAAATTGAGTTGGTAAAATCTCTTTTGTCAGATTCAACAATAAATAACGCTGACCGTATGCATTTGTCTTTCACCTTGGCCAAGGTGAGCGATGATTTAGGAAACAAAAGTCAATTCCTTAATTATTTAAACAAAGGAAACCATCTTCGTAAACAAAACCTCAAATATACTATTGAGAAAGATGAGCGTTTATTTGATCAGATAAAAAAAATATTCAACGAGCAACTATTGCCTATTAACAACGATGAATTAATCAAGCCCTCATCTGTACGACCCATTTTTATTATCGGCATGCCTCGTTCTGGTACTACATTAACTGAGCAGATCCTTGCCAGTCATAATCATGTTTATGGTGCCGGCGAATTATCTACGCTAGGTACTCTTATTGCACCCATAATCAAAAACCTTACAGCGAATGACGTAAACCACATCACCCAAGATCATCTTCATGATATACGCCATCAATACCTCAATTTTTTGTTACAACTAAATGTCCCAGAAAAAATAATTACCGACAAAATGCCTTTAAATTTTAGATTTACGGGTTTCATCTTGGCTTTATTTCCTGAAGCAAAAATCATTCACCTTAGAAGAGATGCTAGAGCCACCTGTTGGTCAATCTATAAACATTACTTTATCAGTAATGGAAACGGCTTTGCCTACAACCTAAATGACTTAGCTCACTTTTATAACCTCTATACCGATTTAATGACATTCTGGCAGCAACTATTCCCGGGTAAAATATATGATCTTTGTTATGAACAATTAACCACCAATCAGGAAAAAGAAACCCGAAATTTATTAAATCATTGTGATTTAAATTGGGAAAAACAATGTTTAGAATTTCACACTACAAAACGTGCTGTTAGTACTGCAAGCACAAGACAGGTAAAACAGAAAATGTATCAAGGAAGTTCCGAAGCTTGGAGAAAATATGAAGATCATTTACAGCCGCTCATCAACACCCTAAATTGATAAAAAATTAAATTAATCACATAATCATTACAAAAGTAGCATAGTGAGAAATTGCTTTTGTTAAATTTATCTGAAGTAGTGTTAAATATTACAATACGGTGCGCAAACATCAACCGTTGGGAATGAAACTCAACCCGATGTACAACCACCAAAAAAAACCAAAAGATTACAACTTACAATGCCCAACCTAAATACGCCCCCACAAAATCAAATAGATTTAATTATTGCATTATCCACAAAAGGTAAATTTCAAAAAGCCCTAGATGCTACAGACCTTCTTATTAACAACTATCCTGACAACCCCTTACTTTACAATCTCCGTGGTGGCTGTTATAGCGGCCTAAAACAACTTCATGCGGCCATCAATAGCTATCAGCAAGCGATAAAGATCAAGCCTAACTTTGCTAAGGCCCATTACAACCTTGGACTTAGCCTTGTAAATATCGGCCATCTAGATAAAGCAATTGCCAGCTATAAACAAGCGGTAACAATAAAACCAAGCTATGCCTTGGCGCATAATAATCTTGGCATAGCTCTCAAAAAAAGCGGCCAACTTAACTTGGCTATTAACAGTTTCAAACAGGCTCTGATAATCAAGCCAGATTATGCTGAGGCACATAGCAACCTTGCTAATGCCTTCGCAAGACTCAACCAACGAGATTTAGCTATTAAGGAATATGAACGAGCATTACAAATAAAACCTGATTTTGCAGAAGCCCATAATAACCTTGGTGTTTCGTTCATGGCCATAGGCCAATTTGATGCGGCCTCAAAGTGTTACGAGTCGGCACTAAAAATTAAACCAAATTATGCCGAAGTTCATAGGCATCTTAGTCAATTAAAACAATACCGGCCCGGTGACCCACAAATTGAGTTGGTAAAATCTCTTTTGTCAGATTCAACAATAAATAACGCTGACCGTATGCATTTGTCTTTCACCTTGGCCAAGGTGAGCGATGATTTAGGAAACAAAAGTCAATTCCTTAATTATTTAAACAAAGGAAACCATCTTCGTAAACAAAACCTCAAATATACTATTGAGAAAGATGAGCGTTTATTTGATCAGATAAAAAAAATATTCAACGAGCAACTATTGCCTATTAACAACGATGAATTAATCAAGCCCTCATCTGTACGACCCATTTTTATTATCGGCATGCCTCGTTCTGGTACTACATTAACTGAGCAGATCCTTGCCAGTCATAATCATGTTTATGGTGCCGGCGAATTATCTACGCTAGGTACTCTTATTGCACCCATAATCAAAAACCTTACAGCGAATGACGTAAACCACATCACCCAAGATCATCTTCATGATATACGCCATCAATACCTCAATTTTTTGTTACAACTAAATGTCCCAGAAAAAATAATTACCGACAAAATGCCTTTAAATTTTAGATTTACGGGTTTCATCTTGGCTTTATTTCCTGAAGCAAAAATCATTCACCTTAGAAGAGATGCTAGAGCCACCTGTTGGTCAATCTATAAACATTACTTTATCAGTAATGGAAACGGCTTTGCCTACAACCTAAATGACTTAGCTCACTTTTATAACCTCTATACCGATTTAATGACATTCTGGCAGCAACTATTCCCGGGTAAAATATATGATCTTTGTTATGAACAATTAACCACCAATCAGGAAAAAGAAACCCGAAATTTATTAAATCATTGTGATTTAAATTGGGAAAAACAATGTTTAGAATTTCACACTACAAAACGTGCTGTTAGTACTGCAAGCACAAGACAGGTAAAACAGAAAATGTATCAAGGAAGTTCCGAAGCTTGGAGAAAATATGAAGATCATTTACAGCCGCTCATCAATACCCTAAATTGATAAAAAATTAAATTAATCACAACATGAATACAAACAATATCACTTGGCATACCCCGCAGATCACTCAGGCTGACCGACAAAAACTCACTAATCAACGGCCTTGCATTATTTGGTTTACCGGCTTAAGTGCTAGCGGTAAATCAACCATCGCTAATGCAGTTGAACAATGCCTTTATCAGCGTGGACACATGACTTATCTATTAGATGGAGATAACTTGAGACAGGGATTGAATCAAGACCTTGGTTTCAACGAGCGCGATCGAATTGAGAATATTCGTCGCATTGGCGAAATCAGTAAATTATTCTTAAATGCTGGCCTTATTGTGTTGTGTGCCTTCATTTCTCCTTTCAAAAAGGATCGTCAAATTGCAAAAGACCTTGTCGGCAAAGATGAATTCATTGAAATATATGTCGACACCCCTCTCGAAATTTGTGAACAACGAGACCCTAAACATCTTTATCAGAAGGCACGGTCAGGCGATATTCTAAATTTCACTGGTATTGATTCACCTTATGAACCCCCGGATTGTCCTGACCTTCATATTCTTGGGTACGACCAGAATATTAACAGTAGTAGTTTGACAATTATTCAATTTCTAGAAACCAATAACTATATAAAAATACCTAGCAAATAACTTACTTAATAAATTAATAATCATGATGATAATGAATTTTTACTCGTTAAAAAACAATGTATTTTTTATACAAAAAAAGATTTTTCAGACATTCTTTTCTTTAAAGAATAAGGAAATAAGAAGCTAAAATGAAATTAATTTTTGTTGCCGGTTCATGGGGAAGTGGATCCACCGCTGTTATGAGTGCACTTAATGGCTTAGGTGTTCCAATGTTCGGCCCTCATTTTCAATCAAACGACCCAAAGACCAAAAACACTTTCGAACTTATCCCTTTTCGGAAACTTATCTTAAAATATACAAATCACTCAACTCTCACACATAAAGAAAACTATCATAATGAATTTCAACCCGCTCTTTATAAATTCCGGTTACAACTCCAAAATCTAAGATGGCCACAAGCAGAAGACAACACTAAAAAAACGTTTGCATTAAAAATGCCTCTTGCCTCCATTTGCCTGCCTGAAATATGTAATACCTTTGAAACAAAAATTATCGTCATTCATCGCCCTTTTTCCGAAATTGAAGCTAGCCGAATTAGACGAAATTGGCCACGTCTATATGGATCATTTGGTGCTGAGAAAATTTATAGCATTATTTTCAAAGATGTTATAAACCATAAATTATCCTTTCTTGCTGTCAGCCATAATGATCTTATAACGAGCACTCCTTTAACTCTAGAAAAAATGATAGAATTCTGCAATCTACATAATTACCGCATAAACCTGCAAAAAGCTGGAACGTCTATTAAAAAGCCTTAAACTAAGAAACTGTACCCTTTTGAATGAAGGAGAACTCAAAAAACTTATACTTTATTGTCACGCACCTCAGGAAAATTATACTCATCTGATTCTTAATTAGTAATACAGCCCACCCCGTATTGCAAAAATGGCGATAGCGCCTGTTAACGATTCAACCTAAATAAACAATCAACCCAACCGCCACAGTCTTTTACTCTTACATTATCGTTTGCTCCGGTACAGATTCGTCTGGTGTTCCCACCTGAACAATCGTGTAGTCAGCTGCAAATGTACCGGATTGGTCAACATCACCATTAGCCACCAAAGTCCATTCCGGTAATACCGAAGGATTAGTGTCACCCATTTGACTGATGCGATTACCCTGACTATCGACCAGATCGAAGGTATCAATGGTCTCCAGTTGAACGATATGACGCAACACATCCAGCGCATCCGAAATATTGATAATGTCATTATTATCAACATCTGCAGCATGGTAGGCTACTCCCGATAAAGTGTCTAAATTAACAATATGACGTAATACATCCAAGGCATCTGAAATATTCAAGTCCATCTCATAGGCATTTGGATCTGATAGTTTAATAGCATCAAAATTGATCATCTGATCAACTTCAATTACACCGCCATTAACCGCAACATTCTGATTAAGATCAGTATCATCTTCCCACAGATTTAAGGCCAATCCATCGAGTAATTCATTGTTTGCTGTCAGAACAATGGCATCAGCACGCTCACTGACAAAATCAACCGTTGACAGTGCTTGCTGAAATTCAACAGCCCCCTGATTAGCCTCAATAAACCCTGAAAAAGTAAACGACTGGGCTTCAACCCCGGCAATTGGGTTTAAGTAGACCGTTGCCAGATCTAGGCTTGAGGACAGATCAGTTTGTCGTGGATCCGTTGGCATCAGACTATCGACCAGTGTTAACGCCGGCGCATCGGTTCTGAGTGATGAGACGGTTAAGCCACTCAGCAAAGCTGAGTTATCATCCAGAGTACTGGCGCCTAAGAACATTCCTTCACCCACCTGATTTTCAACATGGAACATCTCGCCAGCAACCCCTGTTAAATCACTGACCGTTTCAAATTGTGTCCAATCAATATTTAAATCTAATTCAGCACCGGCAATCGAAACTATATGATCCAGACTCTGATCTTTAATACCCTCCATATCAACCATTAACGTTAACTTAATCAGCTCCTGATTTGGATCAGTCGTATCATCAAAACCATAAAGTTCATCAGATGCCGCAGAGGCTGAGAGCAGTTCAGATCTAAAACTGAAAGGTTGATCCAACAAGGCGTCAGTGACTGGATAATCAACGCCAATCTGAATAGCTTCACTAAAGGTTAACCCGGTATTATCAGTCGTTGTCACATCTAACTCATAGACCGATTGTGTATTGAAATCGGTCATCCAGCCACCGTCTTTCAATTTCAAGGTATTACCGTTAATCACTTCAAAATATCGGGCATCTGCTCCTGACAAGGTATAAATATGATTATCACTGACATCGAGGTCATGAGTAGACAAATCCCCTACAACAACCCCACTCACGCCATCTTGAATAGTACTATCACCACTCAAACTAATACCGATAGGGTTATGCTTAACAGACACCCTAGCCGCCTCAAGACTGGCCTCAAAGTTTACTGTATCGGCTAAAGAAATCGCAGTCCCCGAAATCATCAGAGACTGTGTTTGTTCTGCCAGCGTTGTTTGGGCAACAGCCATCAGAGTCTTCGCCGCATCACTGGCATAACTGCTAACCTCAGCTATTTTGCCATTAACATTAGCAACCGCAGTCTTAACTGAAGTTAAAGCACTGTCAAAAGCCGAGCTATCAATAGCACCTGCATATTCAGCCTTGAGATCAGCCCCTAACCCCGCAACAGTGCCAACATCAGTTAAATCTACTGCATCCATAGTCTCTGCTGCCTTAGCCATCAAACCGGATAAAGCACTCAAACCAGTGTCAAACGCTTTTTGTTCCGTGATAGAACCATCACTGTTGCTGTTTACTGCCAAAGAGGACAAGGCTTTGAGGGTTCCAACAATCTGCGCATTGGCATTTAAATATTGCGTTGCCTGTGCATCGCCCAGACCCGCTTTCATGGGGTCAAAAGTCGTTAAGTCAACATCCGGCAAGCCCAATGCCATTTTCAATGTGGTTTGTGCCGCCTCTGAACTCATGCCTGAGTCTTCAAGCTCAACCAGTAAAGTCGTCACCGGCGTAAAGACTGTCGCACCCTCCGGCGCTTTCAAGGTCAACCCAGAAACAACCACACCCGACAAAGTATCAATAGTTTCATCGGTGGTTGTAATCACCAGTTCACCCGCCTGACTACTGATCAATTCAAACTGAGCCTGTGCATTGGTAAAGGTATAATCTTCTCCCTCATCCCATCGCTCATCACCATCTAAGTCCATAAACACAAGGGCATTGGCCAAAGGTCCGTCAAAAACCGTTCCACTATAGCTTGTGCTCGTAGCCACGACCGGATCAGTAATCAACAAACCAAAGGTATCTGTTACCCAAAGCCCATCGCCATCGGTGGCAATCGTTTTAATCGTATACTGACCCACATTAGCTTCTGCGGCAGTTCCGCTCAAAATACCTGATGATGAATCTATATTTAACCACTGTGGAATAATCACATTCCCGGCATCATCTTTAACCTGAACGCTGTAGCTCAGAAGGTCGTTGTCTGAATCAATAAAAGTCGATGACGAATCGTAATAAAACGATGATATTTCAGATCGTGTGTAGGTTTGGTCCGGAATAATACTATTCACCGTTGGTGCATCATTCGTATCGGTAACTTCAATATCAAAGACCGCAGTAGAAGCACTCTCAGCACCGTCACTCACCGAAATAACAATTCCTGATGCAGAATCAACACTACCATTACCCGGAGTGCCTGATAGCTCCCCGGTGGTTAGGTCAAAATCAGCCCACGTTGGTTTGTTGGTGATGCTAAAAGTTAAATCATCACCATAAACCAAATCATCATCGCTAACCGTTGGCGTATAGCTATAAGCACTGTCTTCGGCAATGGTTGTCGGTGCGCTATTGGTAATTTCCGGCGCATCGTTGGTATTAGTAACCGTCAAGTCAAAAGCGGGCAAACTGCTTGTCTCATCATGATTATCAGTCACTGAAATCACAATACCTGTCGTGGTGCCCACATGACTGTTGCCTGGCGTACCCCACAACTCGCCCGTCGCGGGATCAAAAGTCGCCCACGCCGGCTGATGGGTAATGCCAAATCTTAAATGGTCACCATAAACCAAATCATCATCGCTAACGGTTGGCGTAAAGCTGTACGCACTGTCTTCAGCAATCGTTGTCGGTGCACTATTGCTAATGACCGGTGCATCGTTGGTGTTCGTCACCGTCAGATCAAAGGACTCAAGATCCGTTGTTGCCGTGCCGTCAGTCACTGAAATCACAATACCTGTCGTGGTGCCCACATGACTGTTGTCTGGCGTACCCGACAATTCGCCCGTCGCGGCATCAAAAGCTGCCCAATCGGGTTTGTTGGTAATGCTATAAGTTAAGCTATCGCCAGTAGGATCAATATCCAGACCCGTAGGGATAAAACTGTAGTGACTGTCTTCGGCAATGGTTGTCGACGCCGTATTAGTAATAATCGGTGCATCGTTGGTATTGGTAACCGTCAGATCAAAGGCTTCCAATGTAGTCGTTTCTATACCATCGGTCACCGAAATTACAATACCCGTGGTCGTCCCAACAGCGCCATTGTCAGGGGTCCCAGAAAGGGTGCCTGTTTTAGGGTCAAACTCAGCCCATACCGGTTTATTGTCAATTTCAAAATGAAACTGTTCGCCATGAACCCGATCATCATCGCTGACCGTTGGGGTAAAATGGTAAAGACTGTCTTCGGCAATCGTAGTCGGTGCACTATTGGTGATTTCCGGTGCATCGTTAGTATTGGTAACGGTCAGATCAAAGGCCTCCAATGTCGTCGTTTCAATACCATCAGTGACTGAAATCACAATACCTGTCGTGATGCCTACATGGCTGTTGTCTGGCGTACCGGATAACTCACCGGTAACCATATCAAAAGTTGCCCAATCGGGTTTGTTGGTAATGCTAAAAGTTAAATTATCTCCGTGAACCAAATCATCATCGCTGACCGTTGGCGTAAAACTATAACCGCTGTCTTCGGCAATCGTTTTTGTCGGCGCATTGGTTATAACGGAAGCATCATTCGTATTGGTGACCGTCAAATCAAAGGCCTCCAATGTCGTCGTTTCAATACCATCAGTGACTGAAATCACAATACCTGTCGTGATGCCCACATGACTGTTGTCAGGCGTACCGGATAACTCACCGGTAACCGTATCAAAAGTCGCCCAGGCCGGTTGATTAGTAATGCTAAAAGTTAAATGATCTCCGTAAACCAAATCATCATCGCTGACCGTTGGGGTAAAACTGTAAGCACTGTCTTCAGCAATCGTTATCGGTGCGCTATTGGTAATCACCGGTGCATCGTTGGTATTGGTAACGGTCAGATCAAAGGCCTCCAACATCGTCGTTTCAATACCATCAGTGACTGAAATCACAACGCTTGTTGTGGTACCTACATGACTGTTGTCAGGCGTACCCGACAACTCGCCCGTAGCAGTATCAAAAGTCGCCCAGGCCGGTTGATTAGTAATGCTAAAAGTTAACTGGTCACCATAAATCAAATCATCATCGCTAACGGTGGGCGTAAAACTATAAGCACTGTCTTCGGCAATCGTTGTCACCGCCGTATTAGTTATCTCCGGTGTATCGTTGGTATTGGTGACCGTCAAGTCAAAAGCCGGCAAACTGCTTGTCGCACCATGATTATCAGCCACTGAAATCACAATACCTGATGAGGTACCTACATGGCTGTTCTCCGGCGTACCCGACAATTCGCCCGTAGTGGTATCAAAAGTCGCCCATACCGGCTTGTTGGTAATGCTAAAAGTTAACTGGTCACCATAAATCAAATCATCATCGCTAACGGTGGGCGTAAAACTATAAGCACTGTCTTCAGCAGTTGTCGTTACCGGTAAAGCCGTTAAAACCGGCGCATCGTTGGTATTGTTAACCGTCAGATCAAAGGCCTCCAATGTCGTCGTTTCAATACCATCAGTCACTGAAATCACAATACCTGTCGTGGTGCCTACATGACTATTGTCTGGTGTACCCGACAACTCGCCCGTCGCGGGATCAAAAGTTGCCCAATCGGGTTTGCTGCTAATGCTATAAGTTAAGCTATCGCCAGTAGGGTCAATATCCAAACCTGTAGGAACAAAACTGTAGTGACTGTCTTCGGCAATCGTTGTCGGTGCACTATTGGTGATTTCCGGTGCATCGTTGGTATTAGTAACCGTTAAGGCAAAAGCGGGCAAACTGCTTGTCTCACCATGATTATCAGTCACTGAAATCAAAATACCTGTCGTGGTGCCTACATGACTATTGTCTGGCGTACCCGACAACTCGCCCGTCGCGGGATCAAAAGTTGCCCAATCGGGTTTGTTGCTAATGCTATAAGTCAAACTGTCCCCAGTAGGGTCAATATCCAAACCTGTAGGAACAAAACTGTAGTGACTGTCTTCGGCAATCGTTGTCGGTGCACTATTGGTGATTTCCGGTGCATCGTTGGTATTAATAACCGTCAAGGCAAAAGCGGGCAAACTGCTTGTCTCACCATGATTATCAGTCACTGAAATCACAATACCTGTGGTGGTGCCGACTGAGCCATTGTCAGGCGTACCGGATAACTCACCGGTAACCGTATCAAAAGTCGCCCAGGCCGGTTGATTGCTAATGCTATAAGTCAAACTGTCCCCAGTAGGGTCAATATCCAAACCTGTAGGAACAAAACTGTAGTGACTGTCTTCGGCAATCGTTGTCGGTGCGCTATTGGTAATCACCGGTGCATCGTTAGTATTGGTAACGGTCAGATCAAAGGCCTCTAACGTCGTCGTTTCAATACCATCAGTCACTGAAATCACAATACCTGTCGTGGTGCCCACATGACTGTTGTCAGGCGTACCCGACAACTCGCCCGTAGCAGCATCAAAAGTCGCCCAGGCCGGTTGATTAGTAATGCTAAAAGTTAACTGGTCACCATAAATCAAATCATCATCACTGACCGTTGGCGTAAAACTATAAGTACTGTCTTCGGCAATCGTTGTCGGTGCACTATTGGTGATTTCCGGTGCATCGTTGGTATTAGTAACCGTCAAGTCAAAAGCGGGCAAACTGCTTGTCTCATCATGATTATCAGTCACTGAAATCACAATACCTGATGCAGTACCTACATGGCTGTTCTCTGGCGTACCGGATAACTCACCGGTATTAACATTAAAACTACCCCAATCCGGTTTATTAACAATCGAATAACTTAACGTATCATCAGTCGGATCAATGTCAAAACCTCCCAGATTAAAACTATACCAACTATCTTCATCAGTTGTCGTTACCGGCAAAGCCGTTAACACCGGCACATCGTTGGTATTGTTGACTGTCAGATTAAAAGCATTAAGAGGAGTCGTCGCCGTACCATCCGTTGCCGATATAACTATCCCGAAAATTTTACCCACATCAGCATTATCTGGGGTGCCTGAGAGTTCCCCAGTGCTACTATCCAGAGTCAACCAATCTGGCTCATCAACGGTATCGCTACCGAAGGCCAAGCTATAAGTTAAGATGTCATTAGTATCAACATCATCAAAATTTTGAGAAACATCATAACTATAAACTGCATCTTCATCGGTTTGCACATTATCGATAAAGAAAGCCTCCGGAGCATCGTTGGTACCATGAATGGTAATCGCAATATCCTGAGTAGTACCATCTTCTGCCGTTACCGTAATCGTATCAGTCGTCGATTCACCATCGCCTAAAGCATCAACAGTCGGATGAGCACTATTTAACGTGTAAGTCCAAGCACCAACCGCATCGACCGTGTAAGTCCCGTAGGTTGAAACAACATCGGTGACTGCCTGAAATACACTATCATCATTATTTCCATCCACATCAGTATGCGTTGCTGTGCCGTCTACCGTGGCAGTGCCTTCACTGATAGCACTATCGGCTGCCGTAATGATCGCGGCATCGTTGGTCCCATTAATGGTAATCGCAATATCCTGAGTAGTACCATCTTCTGCCGTTACCGTAATCGTATCAGTCGTTGATTCACCATCGCCTAAAGCGTCAACAGTCGGGTGGGTACTATTTAACGTGTAAGTCCAAACACCTCCTGCATCGACTGTGTAAGTACCATAGCTGGACATTCCATCGGTGACTGCCTGAAATACATTATTATCGTTATTGCCATCCACATCGTTATGGGTTGCTACTCCGGTTACTGTCGTCACACCCTCACCAGAATCACTTCCGAAAGTAACAGTGCCTACTACTGTGATATCTAAATCGCCGTCACCATCGAAATCATCACTTAACCAACTAATACCACTAGGAGCAACATCATTAATGAAATCCATAACACCCATATCCTTGGTATTTTCATAGACATGTAATTCGCTATAACCATAATAAGCCTCAACCGTGACAATATCCAGATCGCCGTCACCATCTACATCTACAGTCAGTAACTGATCTACTGTCGTATAATAAGCACTCATCAACTGGTGGTCGATAAACTCAACATCACCTGTGCTGTCGTCTTGGGTGTTTTCATAGACATGTAATTCACTATAATCAGAATGCGTTTCAACCGTGACAATATCCAGATCTCCGTCACCGTCTACATCTACAGTTAGTAACTGATCCACTCTCGTATAATTACTGAGATCCATCACTTGATGATTTGTAAAGCCAACAACACCCGTACTATCCTCGGTGTTTTCATAGACATATAACTCGCTATAACCATAATGGGATTCAACCGTCACAATATCCAGATCTCCGTCACCGTCCACATCCACAGAGAATTGTTGGTCTACACCAGAATATCTTTCAGAATTTCTATTATAAAATAAAGTTCCTGATTCGGTGGTATATGCAAAATTCTGATTAAATGTACTCTCATCAGAACCCATATTGCCCCCAGCGCCAAACTGGAATGCAAACGCAGGATCATCGGGTGTGATTTCAAACTTATAAATACCCTGAACTGGGTAGCCGTGTTCTATCGTAAAGGTCTGATTAAAGGCCGTAACAGTTTCAGTACTTATCACGCCATCAGCAAGATTCACTGAAGTCAAGTTAACACCTACAGCGCTACCATCCTCTGGAGAGTAGATATACAAATGACCCCAACCATCAAAAATATCATCACCCCAATCACCCCAATATGATGCTTCTACAGTGAAATCATCCGGTGCATTATCTGAGGTAAAAGTATGACTTCTGGTAGACATATCTTTAGTGAGGGATGCGCCTACCGTATAACCACCATCTGATGTGACACCAAGCGATGTACCATCACTTAGGTCATGCTCAGTTATCCATTCTTTGACATCGTTCCCTTTAGAAAAATAAACAGTAAGTCCCGTTGTAACCGGATTAGAGTATAGATATAAATTGTCACCTCTAAGCGTCTCCGTATATGTTTTAGTAGACGATTCTGTTAGATTATTGGGTACAAAATAACTATAAAGAATTTCATCAGGATCCTCGTCAAATACGTTAACTAATCGTATTTCTGAGGGAATCTCATCATAACTGATCGCTGTACTCTGGTTTTCTTGGAGATAAACCGTGCTATCTGACTCGCCAACAAGCTCTGTCTCGTTGCTAGCCTCAGTTATTGAACTATCGGCTGCCGTGATGATCGCGGCATCGTTGGTGCCATTAATGGTAATCGTAATGTCTTCAGCAGTGCCATCTTCTGCCGTTACCGTAATCGTATCAGTCGTTGATTCACCATCGCCTAAAGCGTCAACAGTCGGGTGGGTACTATTTAACGTGTAAGTCCAAGCACCAACCGCATCGACCGTGTAAGTACCGTAGGTAGAGGCTCCATCGGTGACTGCCTGAAATACATTATCATCGTTATTGCCATCCACATCAGTATGCGTTGCTGTACCGCTTACCGTGGCAGTGCCCTCACTGATAGCACTATCGGCTGCCGTGATAATCGCGGCATCGTTGGTACCATCAATAGTAATCGTAATGTCTTCAGCAGTGCCGTCTTCTGCCGTTACCGTAATGGTATCAGTCGTTGATTCACCGACAGCTAGCGCATCAACCGTAACATCATCATTGTTTAACGTGTAAGTCCAAACACCAACCGCATCGACCGTGTAAGTACCGTAGGTAGAGGTTCCATCGGTGACTGCCTGGAATACATTATCGGTGTTATTGCCATCCACATCAGTATGCGTTGCTGTACCGCTTACCGTGGCAGTGCCTTCACTGATAGCACTATCGGCAACCGTGATGATCGCGGCATCGTTGGTCCCATTAATGGTAATCGCAATATCCTGAGTAGTACCATCTTCTGCCGTTACCGTAATCGTATCAGTCGTCGATTCACCATCGCCTAAAGCATCAACAGTCGGATGAGCACTATTTAACGTGTAAGTCCAAGCACCAACCGCATCGACCGTGTAAGTCCCGTAGGTTGAAACAACATCGGTAACTGCCTGAAATACACTATCATCATTATTTCCATCCACATCAGTATGCGTTGCTGTGCCGTCTACCGTGGCAGTGCCTTCACTGATAGCACTATCGGCTGCCGTAATGATCGCGGCATCGTTGGTGCCATTAATGGTAATCGTAATGTCTTCAGCAGTGCCATCTTCTGCCGTTACCGTAATGGTATCAGTCGTTGATTCACCGACAGCTAGCGCATCAACCGTAACATCATCATTGTTTAACGTGTAAGTCCAAACACCAACCGCATCGACCGTGTAAGTACCGTAGG
>Ga0209494_1000509_pt1 | contig 17228 bp, 10 predicted proteins | sample EN1Hudseemescosm_FD_184628 | JGI IMG/M metagenome (GOLD analysis project Ga0209494, IMG submission 184628) | Methane-oxidizing microbial communities from mesocosms in the Hudson Canyon - EN1B Hudson Canyon (SPAdes) (version 2) | ecosystem: Environmental > Aquatic > Marine > Cold seeps | place... | reverse complement strand
AGCGGATGGTTCGAGTGGAAGAGGCGCTTAGACATCAAGGTGAAGAGCTAAAGGCTCAGCGCGAGTTGATTAAGGAAGTGTTACATCAGATGGATAAGCGTTTTGATCAAGTGGAAAAGCGTTTCGAACAGATTGATAAGCGTTTTGAACAGATTGATAAACGTTTCGAGCAAGTCGAAAAGCGTTTTGAACAGGTTGATAAGCGTTTTGAGCAGGTTGATAAGCGTTTCGAAGATATGGGAAAGCGGATTGATCGTTTTATGTTTTGGTCTTTAGGGATTACGGTTACATCAGCTATTTTCGTTGTTAATTTTTTGAAATAAAGGGGGCGGTGGTTTTGTCGGGTTTTATGTTGATGGGGATGTAGCTCCTCAATGCTGTTGGCTTAAGAGCTTCTGTAGTAATGGTTTGTGGTTTTATTGTGTTGGGGTTCTCATTTAAAGATGAATGCAGATATGGGTCGAACGACAGCAATGATCATTGCCATAGCCTTGTTTCTTGATTTATTGTTTTTACCGCCTTTATTGATTTGTTTAGATAAAAAATAAATAAGCTTGTTTCAACTTGAGTTTCCCCGCTTTTCTCTGCAATGCCTGAATTGACAAGCTTGTAATGCTTTTCCAGCAAGACTAAAATAGCGCTACTGTGCTTATACAAGCTAAGCAGCTGATATTGACCTATTTTTAGTTTTAAAAACATATGAATGATAAGAAAATAATCGATACTTCTAATTTAAGAGGTGATTTTTTTGGTGGTTTGACTGCGGGTGTGGTCGCTTTGCCTTTAGCTTTGGCTTTTGGTTTGCAGTCTGGTATGGGCGCTATTGCTGGGCTTTATGGTGCGATTGCGATTGGGGTAATTGCTGCCTGGTTTGGTGGTACAGCTACACAAATCAGTGGTCCGACAGGGCCGATGACAGTGGTTTCTGCTGTTGTTATTTCATCTGCTATAGAGGCGCATGGGGGGAGTCTTGAGGCGGCTTTAGGAACAATTATTGCTATTTTTTTATTATCGGGTGTTTTTCAAATTTTGCTTGGTATTTTTAAGATTGGTCAATATATTCGTTATATGCCTTATCCTGTAGTCTCTGGGTTTATGAGCGGGATAGGCGTTATTATTATCGTATTGCAAATCTTTCCTTTTTTGGGGTATTCTTCACCCAAGAAAATCCTGGATATTTTTTCAGAACTGCCTAGTATCGTCAATGATATAAATCTGGCTTCTGTTTCGTTAGCATTAGCGACGATTGCGACTATTTATTTATTCCCTAAAATGACTAAACTTATTCCTAGTGCTTTGGTTGCCTTGGTCGCGTTAACCATTATTTCTACAGTGATGGGACTGGATGTCAAAATTATTGGCGATATACCTGAGGGTTTGCCTGCATTGCAATTATCTACTCTAATGGATGTGGATTTAGCTAGCCCCATGTTACTTATTCTTCCTGCTTTAACTTTAGCAGCGTTAGGGACCATTGATTCATTATTGACTTCGATTGTTGCTGACAATATGACTAAAACTCAACATAACAGTAATAAGGAGTTAATTGGGCAGGGTCTGGGTAATATGGGGGCGGCATTGATTGGTGGTATTCCGGGTGCTGGCGCAACTATGCGGACAGTTGTGAATATTAATTCGGGAGGTAAAACACGACTTTCTGGTGTTATTCACGGCCTGGCATTACTGATTGTGTTGTTAGGTGCTGGTGCTTATGCACAATTAATTCCCTTGCCTGTATTGGCAGGTATTTTGATTACTGTGGGGATAGGGATTATTGATTACAAAGGGATTAAGCATATTCCTCATGTGCCTAAGACAGATTCAATCATTATGCTGGTTGTTTTAAGCATGACTGTATTTGTTGATTTATTGCAAGCTGTTGCTGTTGGTATGGTGTTGGCCTCAGTTTTGTTTATGAAAAAGATGAGCGATATCGTGGAGCAAAAATCATCAACAGGTTCGGTTGATAGTTTTGCCAGAGAGGAAGAATGGAATGATGAGGCGGGTATTTCTGAAAAAATACGCCAACAAGTCTATATTAAACATTTTGATGGTCCCATTTTTTTTGGTTTTGTGTCCAGATTGCAAGAAATGATGACTGTTTTACCAGAAATTACAGTGGTCATAATCAGGATGAAGCAAGTGCCTTATATTGACCAGTCAGGTATTTATGCAATCGAAGATGCTGTGATTGCATTAAGGGCGCAGGGTATTATTGTGTTAATGACGGGAATTCAGGAGCAGCCAAAAGGTATGTTGGAAAATATCAGCTTAATTCCTAATTTGATTCCAGAACAGCATTTGTTTAAAGAGTTTTCACTCTGTATTGCAGCGTTGGAGGCGGGAGAGGTTAAGCCGATTTCAAATGAAACTAAAAGTATAGTCTGGAATTTAAATTAAATAGAAAGCCTCTCTGAGGCTTTTTTTATATCAAAAAAATATATGGCACAGATTAACTCAGCTTCAGAAAAGAGACTGACAATTGATGAAGTTTTGAATTGGTTGAGTAAAGACCAGCTTATTTCTATTGTGGAAGAGGAAGCTATTCGGATTTATTCTGCTCGCTGGGAGAATAGGGATAAAGGCTTGGTAGACCTTATTTGTGACTATCAAGCGGAAAAGAAGACGCATTTAAGCAAAAAGTTTACCCAGGAAAAGCTATCTGAATGGCTAGCCGCTAAAGTGGGATTGCCTTTGTTTTATATAGACCCGTTAAAAATTGATGTGACAGCAGTGACTTCAATTTGTACCCAGCCTTATGCCGAGCGATTTAATATTTTACCTGTTAAGGTTGATGTAGATACTATTACAGTCGCGGTTTCTGAGCCTTTTATACGCGAATGGGAAAAAGATCTTAGGCATTTGCATCAGAAAGAATTTAAACGTGTTTTTGCCAATGCTCAAGATATTAAGCGTTATATACATGAGCTTTATGATTTCTCTAAATCAGTCAAAAGTGCTTCCAATCGGTCTATCGAGCAAACGGGACAATTAAATAACCTCGAGCAATTAGTTGAGCTGGATAAAAAAGGTGGTTTAGAGGTTAATAATCAGCATATTGTTAATTTAGTTAACTGGTTATTACAATATGCCTTTGATCAGCGAGCCAGTGATATACACCTTGAACCCAGGCGTGATAAGAGTAATGTACGCTTTCGAATAGATGGCGTGATGCATCAGGTTTATCAGATTCCTACCGCAGTGATGTTGGCAGTTGTTAGCCGAATTAAAATACTGGGGCGGATGGATATTGCAGAAAAGCGGCGGCCTCAAGATGGTCGACTAAAAACGGTTAATGGAAAGTTAGAGATTGAATTGCGCTTATCCACTATGCCAACTGCATTTGGTGAAAAGGTTGTGATGCGTATTTTTGATCCGGAAATTCTATTAAAAGATTTTTCCGCGCTGGGCTTTAATAAAAGAGAAAAGCAATTGTGGGCTGAGATGAGTCAACAGGCGCATGGCATTATCTTGGTGACAGGTCCGACAGGGTCAGGTAAAACAACAACGCTGTATTCAACTTTAAAACAACTGGCAACATCGGAAGTCAATTTGTGTACGGTTGAAGACCCTATTGAATTGATTGAACCCAGTTTTAATCAGATGCAGGTGGATAATAAGATAGATTTAAGTTTTGCAGCCGGGATTAGAACCTTAATGCGACAAGATCCCGACATTATCATGGTTGGAGAGATTCGTGATTTAGAAACGGCTGAAATGGCCATACAGGCATCTTTAACAGGGCACTTGGTATTATCGACCTTGCATACAAATAATGCGCCGTCAGCGGTAACTCGGTTGCTAGAGTTGGGTGTAAAACCTTATCTGGTCAAGTTGACCTTGCTGGGCGTTATGGCTCAGCGATTAATTAGAACATTGTGCTCACATTGCAAAGCTAAACACCCTTTGTCTGATGAGGAGTGGGGTAGTTTGGTGCAACCTTTTAGTGTAAAAAAACCTGACATTGTTTATCAGGCGGTAGGTTGTGTTGAATGTCGTAATTCGGGTTATATAGGTCGAATTGGGATTTATGAGGTGTTTAAGAACACAACATTGATTCAGAAATTAATTACAGATGATTGTGATGCTAATAGTATTGCCAGCTTAGCCATAAAGGATGGTATGAAAACCTTGCGATTAAGTGGGGTGGAAAAGGTGATAGAAGGGATTACTTCAATAGAAGAAGTGCTACGAGTTGCACCTGAGAATATAGAATTGTAGATTTTTCATCCCTATTGCTAGGAGCTTGTCCGAGAATAGAAGTCGTCACGAGGGAAAGCCCTTTTGAGTCAGTTTTTTCGTTCATTTGAGGCGAATAGTTGCGCTATTCAACGAAAATGAACGGGGAAAATGGCCAAAAGGGCTTTTTCCGTAGTAGGCTCTCTATTCTCGGACAGGCTCCTAGCTTTTAACCATTACAGAAAATTACTTAACAAAATACTGTATGCCTTTCTTCCCTATCTGTATCAATATATCATTTTTCTTTGATATATCAATTAAAGGGCCATTAGAGGAGATTGCTTTTCCATTTTGACGATATAGTATGCTAAGTTCACCATTAATTGTCGGGCATAATGTACTTGATAGCTCATTACCTTCATCAATTGTAGCCCATGATGTTTTTTCCTCACCCATAATAACCGTAAGATCTGTTAATTTAATTTTATCTGTTAACCTCACATGAATACGCTGAGAGCTTACATCAGCTGGACAACAACCTTGAATAAAGGTCATTATAAATAGACTTAAAAAAAAATGTTTAACAAGGTTTTTTTGTGAGCTTACTAGCATTTTTAACCCTACTTAAAATAGCCTGTGAAGTTACATAATCAGGATGCTTTTTATGCAAAGCAATTCCAATAGAGATTGATTCCCTATCTGAAGAATCATCAAAAGCACGAAGCCCCTCAACATTTACTTTCCCGCTAGGCAACTTGAACCTCAATAGATCTGATCCAATTTGTTCTATCCCTGCCCCATCAAGTAATTCGCTTTCACTAAACCCACAGGCACGCCCAACATATCCATAATGTATATTTGACCAAATATCATAGTAGTATAAATATCTATCATAGTGATGCCAGACTTGTTCCCCATTTGGAACTGCAGGATGAAAGGTTTTTCTGATATAAGGCTTGTGATCCCAGACAGAGTTTTGAGCGACCTTCAATGTCCATAGGATAATTGCTTCCACTTTATTTGATTTTTTAGCTAGCCCTATACTAATACAATAGTTAGGATCAATAAGTAATTGTTGATACCAAGGGCGACCTGACCACTCCTTAATACATGCATTGTATGCCTTGCTAAAATCACTATCTTTATTAAGTTTACTCATCTTTAATGCCGCATAACTTTTTGCATTTTTAGACATTTCATCTGCCATATAAGCTGCTATTCGCGCAACCTCATTCCCTCTACCATCACAGGGCAGTTTTTGCGTATCTTGTAAAATAACTTTCTTTGCTACATATTGACTTTTCTTTCTTAAATTATGATTCGGTCTATTTAATAAAAAGCTTTTATCTACCACAGCCGACTGTTCCATTCCTGTTACTACGGTCAGTGTTGAACATGCTCTAGCTAAAGTGCCTTGATCTAAACGAATATTATTATTTAAAATTGGGGTTTTAAAGCCAGGCATTATTCATCCTTATTAAAATCATAGGTTTAGTTCTTAAAAGTTTAAATAGAAATAACTGATTACCCATGAGCTTTTGCTATCTTAGATAATTAATAATCAATGAATTACACTGTAGCTTGGGTTAGATTTTTTAGCGTAGCGAAAAAACGTAACCCAACAACTCGCTGATTTATGGGGAATTGTTGGGTTACGTTATCGCGCTTTGCTTGATAAGCCAACCCAACCTAGAACATAAGTTATTGTTTAACATATGTTTATCTCTTAACTTAATGGCAGTGATGCTCTGCGTGGGAATTCATTACTGAACGCTCCAGCGTTCCGTGACGCTGGAGCATCACAAGCTGCATTCCCACGCTGGAGCGTAGGAACGATGAATTAACCTTAAAGCCCTACCCCCGAGTTTAGAATCTGGTCCTTTAATTCTAATAACTCTTGATCTTTAGGGACGGCTTCCAGTCCTTCTTCAATTTTTGTCAGACTGGATTTATAATCACCTGCGTTATAAAACTCAAGCGCTTGCTGCTCTATGACCGCCGCAATTTTCTTAAGCCCTTTCTGAGCATCTTGATTATAAGGATCAATTGCTAGAACCTGTTTATACGCCCACAATGCATTACTGCCCGATGGGGCCGTTAAATAACCAACTTCAAAATGAATTTCAGCTAACTCCATAAAATCTTTTACTGCTAAGGTTTGCTCATGAGTCAATTCAATTATTTCATCATCAACAATTTCCAGCTCATAAAAAACATAATAATAACTGAATGCAGCTGCCAACAAAGCGATGATAGCAGCGACTATAAAAACTTTTGGCCATATTGATTTTGGCCCGATCTCTTCAAGAAACGCATCAACAGTCGCCGTGCGTTGCGAATACTCCAGAGCCAAAGCATGGTTCAATGCATTACGAACTCTTCTATCCAGGCCACTAATAACAGGAACTTGCAAGTTTACTTCTAATGCTTTTTCTGCCGATAGTTTTCCATAAGGATGTTTGCCACTGAGTATTTCGTAACTGACACAGGCCAAAGCATAAACATCATCCGCTGGATCTGGATCTTTTCCCTGTAGCATTTCAAGGCTGGCATAAGCCGGCGTTAAAGCACCTAAATCTCGTGCATTAAAAACAGTATCCTGTTGATGCATATCAGACCTTACTGTCGCGCATGCGATACCAAAATCAAGAACCTTGACCGTGCCATCTGAAGTAACAAATACATTTCCCGGTTTGAAATCTGAATGTATGATGTTTTTCTTATGTGCGTAAGCCAGTGCAACAGACAAGCCATGAATAATATTAAAGGCCTTTTTAAATGGAAGCCCACCCACTGCATCCTCTTTGATAAATTGAGAAAGGGGTTTCCCTTCTAATAACTCCATAACCATGTAAACATTATTGCCATCACGATCAAAATCGTAAACCGTCACAATATTTGGGTGAGCCAGCATTTGTGATTTTTTTGTTTCTCTTTGTAAGGCAATTAATAATTCACGATCTTCTCTAAATTCATCATTCAATACTTTTATTGCCACATCAGGCTGATGGTCCTGAGCCTCTTGCCTACGTAAATCTATTGCACGAAAAACCGTACCCATACCACCACTACCGAGCACTTCTTTAAGTACAAACCGATTCTTCAGCAAAGAACCTTCACGCAAGCTCTCTGTTGGCTTAGAAACAGGCTCTGCAGTTGCCATTCTGGTAACATCAGCGTCGTCATCGTTTGCGATCAGAACTGTTTTATCAGATGATGTAGTCTCTGATCGAATCAGTACCGTCTCATCGTCATTGTTATCTTTAGGATCATTCATTGATAGTCAATACGAGGCTAGTGAGTGTTTGAAACAAAGAAAAAGGGACTGCCTTCATGCCCTGCGTGTAACATGGATGAATACTGCGGTTCTTGACGAAAACCAACTAATGAGGCTGATCTTTTAACATTACCAGAGATATCTCTAAACAGTTCATAATCTTCCATTAACCCTGCATTATTTTTCAACACATCTAAAAAAGCCTTGGCAAAAACCGAATGCTGTCCACCACCACTATCAAGCACTGGTTTAACCCCCCCGGATGTCATTACCGTCCTGGCTTTACGTTTAACCATAAATTTTAGCCATTTTTTGCGTTTTTCTTCTGCCATTTGAGTCGGTAATCGTGCAATGGATGTGCGGGTCATAGCACCTGAATAACAGGAATCAGCAACGACCAGGATATGTTTGGCTTCAATAATATTTAAAAATTGAGTGATGCTATGACTGGAAAGCCAGTTAGCTGAATTATTCAACTCGGCATCCGTAGGTAACCAGTATGCACTCTGGTCAGATTTATCAATTTCACCATGACCTGCATAATAAATTAACAGATTATCCTTTTCTGTTAACACCGCCCGCAGATCATTAAAAGCAGTCATGATCTGATGCCTATTTGCATTTATCAACAAGGTGGTTTTATAGCCATAATGCTTACGCAATATTGCGTCGACTGCTTTAGCATCATTAACTGAGGTTTTTAAGCTCGGCAATTGATCATATTTTTGATTACCTATCACCAAGGCATAAAACCGCCCAAAATTAATCGAAGGATAACTTTTAGCAACTGCCCTGGACGGCCGACTAGCATTATTGTTTTCAAAAACTGCGGCCTTAGCCAGTAAATTAAAACTCAACAAGCCAGGGTTCCCTTTTTTATAATTGGCAACAATTTTAACCGGATTAAGTTCATCTTTAATTTCTATGCTAGATTGAAAAACCCCTTCCTTATCCACACCAGTGGCCTGCCCATTGATAGTTAGTGACTCAAGGTTTTTGAACTGTAAAACTTTCCCTATAATTTTCTTACTGCGACTGATTGACCTCAATTGATAACTCGGTACTCCACGAGTTAAAACCATACTCGGTTCAATAATTTCAATTTTAGCTTGCGCAAGTAAAATATTATTGTCACCCTGAGTTTCCAGGCTATTAACAATTTTTTTATTTTCAGCGATAGTTATTTTAAGCTGTTTAATTTGTTTACCGGTTAGCAATAAATTAGCTTTTTCCGAGTTTAACCTTCCTCTTAACTGCTCTATTAACAACTTATCCTGAGTGGAACGTGCATTGATAGACTTTGCCTGGATCTGCTTCATTCCACTTTGAATCCCAATAACAGCATCACGATATTGGCTTTCTTTAAGCTGTAGTTGACCTTGCAGGTTTCCTAATTGTAACTGATAGGAAGAGACAGAAGCCTGACTTGCAGTTGCCTCTACAGCCTGCATTTTTGCTAGTTGATTTTTTTGGCTATCATAAGAGGCTTGATTTTTATGTAAATCTTGCTCTAGCTTGATTATCAATTGTCGATTAGCATTTTTCCTATTTTTCTCCAGACTCAATAATTGCCTGGATTGTTCCAGCTGATTTTTAAGCTGATTTAATTTTTTTTGCTGTACTCCCAGGCTTTGCTGAGATTGCTTCAATTGCTGACGTAGTTTACTAGCCTGCTTTTGATAGCCTTTGGATGAATCTCTTAGCTTCTGCAACTGTTGTTCATAGCCTGCCGAGACATTGGCCTCGGTCACCGAAGCAAATTCCAGATCGGTATCATCAAGACCTGATGCTTTTCTATACCAGTTTAATGCAGTCGCCAGGCTCTGCTCTACACCCAGCCCCTTTTCATACAAATGACCAAGATTAATTTGTGCTCTGGAACTGCCTTGCGCAGCCGCTTTTCTATACCATTGTGCAGCTAAGGCAGGGTCAGTTAAACCACCCAAACCTTTTTCATAAATCTCACCTAAAACCACTTGCGCTTCAATATTGCCCTTCTTGGCCTGAGGCAACCAGACTTTTAATGCAGAAGCATAATTACTTCGATCATAAGCCACATATTCTCCGCCACGAATTTCACAATCTCCTGCCGTGGTCTTAACTGGCCTCCTGGGCGATAAATAAGTCATTTGACTACCTAGTTTACGTATTTGACCTGGTAGCAAACAATCAACCACAAAAAGTTTATTTGTTTGTTCTGCGCTATAGCCTTCTGTAGACTTTAGATTAGTCCCATCATTAACCAAAGTCGGCTGGCAACTTGATAACAGCATAACCAAGAAAACAACATAAGCTTTTCTAAATATACTGCTGTTTACATTGGGTAAAACAATCTGCGTACTGTGCATTGCCAGCTCCATTTACAAGGGTGACTGAGTTAACTTAAAAGAATGGTGTGTAGGAACGTGCATAAAACAACTTCCCGATTTCTAACGGGGCTTTTTACTTCAGCGTTATAATTTTGGGAGCTGATTCCATACACGTTCCTTAGTATAGTAAAGGATATTTACTTTGGAAATATAATCTCGGGCTAGAAAGGCATTCTAACCGCAGCTTCTATCGTATGATTAGTCATATCAGTTTGCCCCAGCCGCGTTTCATATCTTACAAAAGCTGATCGTCCTTCAGGCAGAGTGACAGCTAGAGAAGCGCCCAGATTAAAATAGTCTCGATCTGGATCATCTGTTTTAATAGCGAAACTTCCTGTTCCTGTCGGGGCATCAATCACTTGAGAGTGGATAGTGCGTTGATCATCTCTAAATTGATGCCGCCATTCAAAACGAATACCTGGCGAAATAACGCCCCAAGGCATACTAATAGCTTGGCTCATTTGTCCGCCTAGGGTACTTATAAATGAATTCATTGATTGCTCAGAAATTCTGAGAGCCAGTCCTCCCCCACCTTCCTCACTGTATTCATCTATCCCTGTGAATAAATATTCAGCGCGAAGATAAGGGCTGATAAAGAAGTTTTTGATATAAAAATCTTTACCAAAACCTATGCTACCACCATATTGATCACCAAACGGAGTGCTAGTTGCAGCCCCTTGAAAACCAGGAATAACAATGGCACGAGAACTATCATAAGCATTAATGGAATAGCTTAAAATGGTATCAATATAAAAGTCTTTTGGTAAGTAGTAGCTACCATAGATAGAAAAATTGCCTGAATGGCTTTCCATATCCCCTGCATTACTATCAAATTCAGTATCGCTATGCCCATAACCACTGGCAATACCTATTAACAATTGATCAGTAAATTGATAATCAAACCCCACGGTAATACTTTTAGTATCAACATCGAAGCCGGTTTCAGCATTTGATGATTTTTTATCACCAATATCAACCTGTCCTTTTATGAACACGCCTAATGGCAGATCTCGCAATGGCTCATCGCCACTTCCACCTCCTAAAGCGTTATAAATCATAGCCTGAGCAATTTGCCCAACAGGTATTTTTTGTCCAAATGAATTCAGACTAAAACCTGTCACCGCAATGCGACTAGCTGCACCGGCTGTTTGTCTCAAACTGACTATTCGACCATGCACCATTTTTAACTGCTGAAAACCAAAATCATTCGCAATATTACCCTGAGAAGAAATATGATCAGGTGTCATACTCTCAACAACCTGTATTAATTGTTCATTACTCAAACCAGAGTTAAACATATCCTGACATCGCAACAATAGATCACCTGTTGCCCCTACACACATTTTATCCAGTTCTTCTGCTACTGCTTTTTGATTTGGTGTTAGGTTTTCTAATTCGCTTATTGCCTGAGTAATAGTCACCGTTGCTGTTGACCCCGAGCTTAAAGTCGCAGTGCCAACAAGATTAGCTAAGCTAAGCGCAAATGTTTCATTATTTTCAATTAAGATATCCGCTAATATCGCAATAGTAATTGATTTAACTCCGGCCTCACCGTCGGCCCAACTCAAGGTGCCCGAGACACTACTATAATCACTAGCCGCCAAAGCAGTAATATCTGATGATGCGTAATCTATACTAATCGCGCCATCACTCCCTCCCGTACGCGTAACAGAAACCGTCGCAACCGATCCTTCAGTAACATTAACCGTTGAGCTAGTTAAACTCAGTGTGCCCGGGGCTGGAAAATCATCATTTAGAATCGTTGCAGATGCTGGCAAATCAAACACATCACGATTACAAGTAATAGACGAAGGGGATGGAGCAGAGAATTGCTGTAAACAATTACTCAGGGTAACAACCAGGCTCTCATCAGCTTCTATATCCGCATCAGCAACAATAGGTATCTGAAAAGATTGGATTCCATTAGCCGTCCAGCTTAACGTGCCACTCACCGCAGTAAAGTCGACTCCGGCAGTTGCTGTACCTGCTGTGACTGAATAATCTATAAGAATAGTCTCATAACATTCACCAAAAACACAGCCTGCCGTCAAATTTGCAGAGACCGTAATAACGCCAGAATCTTCTTGTGCAGTAAAATTAGCCGAGGTAAAACTGATATCAGCAAAGCTAACAGGCGTTAGGCAGGAAAAAACAACAAACAAAAAAGCTCTGATCACAAATTTTTCACAAAAATACATGGTAATGCCTACTACACTTTAAAATCAGAGATAAAACGACTCGAACACATAAAAAAATGCTGGGAATTTGAATGCTATCAGTTGCTGCAAAAGTTCTTGCAGTCTATTTCTCCCGGCCTTTGCCCAGGAGAAGGTGATTGAAGTGAACAAATTCTGGAACGCTTATATAGTTCGAAAAACAAGAAAATCAATCCCCTATAAATTACTGTTTCTAACTTATCAGTATACAAGATCCAATAATAACAAACCGTATATTCTATTCCCGCCTCCGCCTATTGCTCTTTACCCCTGCATTCAGCTAGATTAGCTTTAAATACTTATCAGAACAGCTAACAACCGTTAAAATACCTGTCTAAGAATTATGCATGAAATAATGTATCTTAAATTAAGGGCCGCGGGCCTTTAGCCTGCAGTGTACTTTGCGGACTAAAGCCCCTCCAAAAAATTATCGAAATTATTTCATTCATGTTCCTAACTCAATACTTTAAAATTGATATCGACTAGATTTCTAGCTGAATTCATCTAAACTTTAAAATCAGATAGTCTTTAATTTCATTAGGGCAGTATAAATATGGCTTTTCGAACCACCATGGGGATATTAATTCCTTTGCTATTCAGTGCAAATGTCTGGGCTGACAGCATTAAAATCAACCCAAATCACCCTGACCAATATATTGTTGTTAAAGGTGATACTTTATGGGATATTTCAGGTAAGTTTCTGGAAAACCCATGGCAATGGCCCAAATTATGGGGTAACAACCCGCAAATCAAAAACCCGCATTTAATTTATCCGGGCAATACTCTTTATTTTTCTATTGTTGATGGCAAACCTCAACTCAGCCTGTCAAAACATGACGGCATTAGACCCCGTATTAGAGAGTCGACTATAGATCAGGCCATCAAGCTGATTCCAACTGATGCTATTTCTCAATTTTTAACCTCACCCAAAGTGGTCAATGCAACTGAGTTGGCATCATCCCCTTATGTGGTTGAGATTGCGGGGGAACATTTAATTGCGGGGGCTGGTGACAGAATCTATGTGCGCTCAATTCCTGCACCTAAAAGCCTCGGCTATACCATTTATAGAAAAGGTGAAGTGTATACTAACCCTGACAGCAAAGAGATTTTAGGTTACGAAGCCAAATACATTGCTGATACTACAATTGAACGAGCGGGTGACCCTGCAACGCTGCTTATTACTCAGTCTGATAGTGATGTTCGACGAGGTGACCGCTTAATGATCAGCAATGAAAGCGCATTGGCTCTCAACTTTTTTCCTCGCCCGCCTGAAAAACCAATCACTGGAAATATCATCAGTGTCCTTGATGGGGTTTCTCAAATTGGCCAACATGATATTGTCGTGCTTGATAAGGGACGAGTAGATGGCCTGGAAGCAGGACATACATTAGATATTTATCACCGCGGGCGTTTAGTTGTAGATCCATACAGCCCGGAAACAAATGCCACCGTAAAACTGCCCGATGAAATTGCGGGTCTACTGATGGTTTTTCGCCCCTTTGAACGTGTGAGCTATGCCTTGGTGCTTGAAGCAACTCAAGCCATCCATGTGCTTGATAAAATCCAGACACCTTAAAGCCTTATTGAATTATTTGTTCACAAGGATGTGATCATCTCCCTATTATATTAAGTTTACGTGACTACCTCCCCTTCAGCTGAACAGCTTAAGTATTGGCTTGCCTTGTTAAGAGCACCTGGCGTTGGCAGTAAAACATTTTTAAACACCCTCACTTCATATCCGCCCGAGCAACTGTTTCATCAATCCCACGCGACACTTTCTTCTTTAGGTCTAAAACAGAAATCTATCGATTTTATTAAATCACCCGATTGGGATTTAATAAAAGCTGATCTGGCCTGGGTCAATCAGCCTGGAAACTCCATTGTCACAATCTACGATGCGCTTTACCCTGCGCAATTAAAAGAAATAAACAGCCCACCAGCCCTGCTTTTTACCCGAGGAAATAAGACGTTACTGTCTCACCCGCAAATATCCATCGTTGGCAGTCGCAACCCTTCTCCGCTAGGACATCAAACCGCGATTGATTTTGCCCAATCGCTTGCCCAGCAAGGCTTTACTATTACCAGTGGCCTGGCACTCGGAATAGATGCTGCCAGTCATCAAGGCGCATTAAATGTAAATGGCTATACCATTGCGGTAACGGGTACCGGGCTAGATAGAGTTTATCCCGCTCGAAATAAACAGTTGGCAAGCAATATTGCCAACACAGGACTGCTCATCTCAGAGTTTCCTCCTGGCACCTCCGCAAAAGCCAATCACTTTCCTAGACGCAATCGAATTATCAGCGGGCTTTGTATCGGCCTGCTAGTCGTTGAGGCGGCAAAAAAAAGTGGCTCTCTGATTACCGCACGTATGGCACTTGAAGACAATCGTGAAGTGTTTGCCATTCCAGGCTCAATCCACAACCCTTTAGCCCGAGGTTGTAATGCTTTAATTAAAGAAGGGGCTAAATTAGTTGAAAGTACTCAGGATATTTTAGAAGAATTAGGTGAATATAATCAACAACATGAAGAAATCGTCACAGAAAGTTTAAAATCAACACTTGACCTAGAGCAGCAAAATCTATTGAATCTCATTATGTTTAGCCCCACATCGGTAGATTGGTTGGTAGAAAAATCTGGATTTTCGGTTGAAGTTATTTCTTCAATGTTACTGATGTTGGAATTACAAGGTTGTATTGCAACAACCCCTGGTGGCTATATCCGAATTAAATAAACAGGTGCTATGAAAGAAAATATATTTGATGTCCTAATCTATCTTTTTGAAAATTACTTAGATGATGCGATAGAGTTATATCCTGATAACGAAGACATTAAGACAGAGCTCTTGCAGGCAGGTTTTGAACAGGCTGAAGTCAATAATGCATTTGATTGGCTGGAAGCATTAACAGAGAAAAGCGCCATAAAAGCCAGTGTTTCTTCGGCATTCCGTATTTTCTGTAAGCAAGAAGAAATTAAACTGGATATCGAGTGTCGCGACTTCTTACTTTTTCTGGAACGTAGCGCCATATTAACCCCTACCACCAGAGAAATTGTTATAGACAGGGCAATGGCTACCAAAAACAAAACCCTCTCTTTAGACGAACTCAAATGGACCGTTCTAATGGTTCTATTAAGCCAATCAGATGATGATCTTGCCTTTTCCAGAATGGAAGACATTGTGTACGACTTAACACCCGCCCTTTTACATTAGATTCCTGTATAAATATGAGTAAAAATCTTGTCATTGTAGAATCACCTGCAAAATGTAAGACCATTGAAAAATACCTGGGAAAAGATTTTCAAGTACTTGCATCCTATGGTCACGTTAGAGATTTAATCCCGAAAGAAGGTGCAGTGGATACGGAACATGATTTTGCAATGAAGTACCAGATCATTGACCGTAACCAACGCCATCTACAAGAAATCACCAAGGCAGTAAAAAAAGCAGAGACCTTATATCTCGCAACTGACCCGGATAGAGAAGGAGAGGCTATTTCCTGGCATGTGTTTGAACATTTAAAAGCAAAAAAAGCTTTAAAAGATAAAAATGTACAACGCGTTGTGTTCCACGAAATCACCAAAAAAGCCGTTACTGAAGCAATCGCCAATCCAACTGAATTATCCATTACTATGGTTAATGCACAACAGGCACGGCGTGCTTTAGATTACCTGGTAGGTTTTAATTTATCGCCGTTATTATGGAAAAAGATTCGTCGAGGCTTATCCGCAGGACGTGTACAAAGTCCAGCACTACGAATGATCGTTGAGCGCGAGCTTGAAATAGAAGCCTTTGAAAAAAGGGAATACTGGTCACATACAGCAGAATTAATTGCACAAGAGCAGGCCTTTAAAGCCAAGCTTACTCATTTTGAAGGTGAAAAACTTAAGCAATTCAGTATCACTGATGGAGAGCGTGCGGAAAAAGTTAAGCAGACATTAGCCGCTGCGGCTGATGGCCAGTTAATTGTTGAAAAACTAGAAAAGAAACAACGCAAACGTAATCCGGCAGCACCTTTTATCACCTCAACCTTGCAACAGGAAGCCTCTAGAAAACTGGGCTTTACTACCAAGAAAACCATGATGGTTGCTCAGCAACTTTATGAGGGGATTGAGGTTGACGGTGAAACGGCTGGTTTAATTTCCTACATGCGTACAGACTCAGTTAACCTGTCGGACGAAGCACTTGATCAGTTACGTGAACTGATTGCCGAAAAATATGGTAAAGAGAATGTACCTAAAGAACCCCGTTCATTTAAAACCAAATCCAAAAATGCTCAGGAAGCGCATGAGGCAATACGCCCTACTTCTGCATTTAATCTACCTGAAAAAATTAAAAACAATCTTTCAGCCGATCAATTCAAACTTTATGAATTAATCTGGAAGCGAACTGTCGCTTGTCAAATGATCCACGCCACCCTTAATCAGGTTGCTGTTGATTTAAGCTGTGGTAGCAAGGACAATATTTTTAGAGCAACAGGATCAACAATACATAAACCTGGGTTTATGGCGGTTTATCTGGAAGGCAAAGATGACAATAAAGAAAACGATGACAAAGAAAGTTTTCTACCACCAATGGAAGAAGGCAGACCGGTTCCTCTGAATGAAATTGTCGCCACTCAACATTTTACTGAGCCACCTCCCCGTTTTGGTGAGGCAAGCCTGGTCAAGTCATTGGAAGAACATGGTATAGGCAGACCATCAACCTATTCGACTATCATCTCAACGCTACAAAATAGAGAATATGTCACATTAGAAAGCAAACGTTTTCACCCTACCGATGTGGGACGAATTGTTAATAAATTTCTAACTGATCATTTCACTAAATATGTAGATTATGACTTTACCGCTAATTTAGAAGATGATCTTGATGCGGTAGCACGAGGGGAAAAAGAATGGGTGCCTCTGATGCAAGCCTTCTGGACGCCTTTCACCAAACTTATCGTTGAGAAAGAAGAAAGTGTTCAGCGTAAAGATGTTACTCAGGAAGCCATAGACGAAAAATGTCCCGAATGCGGCAAACAACTGTCGATCAGACTTGGCCGTAACGGTCGTTTTATTGGCTGTACCGACTACCCGACCTGCTCATACACTCGCAATCTAAACGATGATGGTACTGAAGCCAATGAGCCTGAAATCGTTGAAGGCAGAGTCTGCCCAAAATGTGAATCCCCGTTAGTAATTAAAACA
>Ga0209494_1000498_pt1 | contig 17285 bp, 12 predicted proteins | sample EN1Hudseemescosm_FD_184628 | JGI IMG/M metagenome (GOLD analysis project Ga0209494, IMG submission 184628) | Methane-oxidizing microbial communities from mesocosms in the Hudson Canyon - EN1B Hudson Canyon (SPAdes) (version 2) | ecosystem: Environmental > Aquatic > Marine > Cold seeps | place... | reverse complement strand
GAGAGCTGACTGGGGTGTTAAGGTCATCTTGGACCATTATTTTTGGTGGTAAGGTTCGCTTAATGTATGTACCGAATCAACCAACCGCTGCATATTTTCTGGAGCAATTGTTGGATGGATACCATGGCCTAAATTGAAGACATGGCCCGTTTCACCTTCACCAAAGCCTGCTAATACACTCGCTACTTCTTGTTCTACTCGATCAGCTGAGGCATACAATACACAAGGATCCATATTACCTTGTAGTGTCACTTTATCGCCAACACGTTGACGTGCTGTCGCAATATCTGTTGTCCAGTCAAGACCAATGGCATCTGCACCTGTTCCAGCCATTAGCTCAAGCCATTGACCGCCACCTTTAGTAAACATTGTTACGGGCACAGTGCGACCATCGCTTTCACGAGTTAACCCTGCAATTATTTTTTGCATATAAGCTAATGAGAATTCTTGATAGTTTTCTGTGCTGAGTGCACCGCCCCACGTATCAAACAACATGATCGATTGAGCACCCGCTGCAATTTGAGCATTCAAATAAGCAATAACTGAATCGGCTAAAACATTAAGTAGTGCATGCATTTGCTCTGGTGCATCAAACATCATACCTTTTACTTTGGCAAAGTCTTTACTAGAGCCACCTTCAACCATATAACACGCAAGTGTCCATGGGCTGCCACTAAAACCAATTAAAGGTACTTTGCCATCAAGTTCACGACGTGTAAGACGAATCGCATCCATTACATAGCCAAGGTTGTCTTCCATATCAGGAACACCTAACTTAGCAATATCAGCTGCGCTACGGATAACGTTATTAAATTTTGGACCTTCACCAGCAACAAAATGCAAACCTAGTCCCATTGCATCAGGAATAGTCAAAATGTCAGAGAAGATGATCGCAGCATCTAAATCAAAACGACGCAGAGGTTGTAGTGTTACTTCACAAGCAAGATCAGGCGTAGAACACAAGGTCATAAAGTCGCCGGCTTTAGCACGAACTTCACGATATTCTGGTAGATAACGGCCTGCTTGGCGCATTATCCATACTGGTGTTTTATCAACAGGCTGGCGTAATAACGCTCTTAAATAACGATCATTTTTTAATTCTGACACAGATGTTCCTTGTATTTTGAGGTTAGACTTTAAGGTAGTCTAAAATTCCTTCACCAGCTTGACGGCCTTCCCATACAGCAGTAACAACAAGATCTGAGCCTCGAACCATATCACCACCGGCGAAGACTTTTTCATTGGTCGTTTGGAATCCAAACTTGCCATCTTCAGGTGCAACAACACCGCCCCAATTGTTTACATCAATACCAAAATCTGCAAACCATGGTGCAGGACTTGGACGGAAACCAAAGGCAATAACAACTGCATCAGCTGGAATTATTTCTTCACTGCCTGGAATTGCTTCTGGGCGACGGCGACCATTTTCATCAGGCTCACCCAAACTAGTCGTGACTACTTTAATACCTGTTACTTTGTCATCACCAACGACTTCAATCGGCTGACGGTTCCATAAGAATTCAACGCCTTCTTCACGTGCATTATTTACTTCACGACGTGAACCCGGCATATTCTCTTCATCACGGCGGTATGCACATTGAACTGTTTCTGCACCTTGACGAATGGCGGTACGATTACAATCCATTGCAGTATCACCACCACCCAGAACAACGACTTTTTGACCTTTAAGATCAACATAGTCATCAGGGTTTAGGTTTAATAATTCTTTGTTATTAGCAACAAGGTAAGGCAATGCTTCATAAACACCTTGTTTTTCTTCGCCTGGGAAGCCACCTTTCATATAGGTGTATGTACCCATGCCAAGGAATACAGCATCGAATTCATCTAACAATGCTTGGAATTGAATGTCCTTACCAATGTCAGTATTTAACACAAACTCAACGCCCATACCTTCAAGTACTGCACGACGACGTTTTATTACTTCTTTTTCAAGTTTGAATTCAGGGATACCAAACGTTAATAGGCCACCAATTTCTTCATGTTTGTCGAATACAACGGGTGTTACACCACCACGCACCAAGATGTCGGCACAACCTAGTCCAGCAGGACCTGCACCGATGATAGCAACGCGTTTACCGGTGGTTTTAACTTCCGACATATCAGGACGCCAGCCTTGATCTAATGCTGTATCAGTAATATATTTTTCAACACTACCAATAGTTACAGCACCAAAACCATCGTTTAGGGTGCATGCACCTTCACATAGACGATCTTGTGGGCAAACTCGACCACAAATCTCAGGTAATGTGTTGGTTTGGTGAGCTAACTCAGCGGCTTGCTCTAAGTTACCTTCACTAACGAGTTTTAACCAGTTTGGAATGTAGTTATGTACAGGACATTTCCATTCACAATACGGGTTACCACATTCTAAACAGCGATCAGATTGTTCAGCAGATGATTTATCATCAAAGCCTTCGTAGATCTCGCCAAAGTTTTTAACGCGATCTTTCGCTTCGACCTTTTTAGGATCGTGGCGCTTAACATCTAGAAATTGAAACGTATTTTTAGCCATAATATTTCTTTGCTCTGCTTTCTTATGCTGCTTTGCTTGCTAGTTTCAGCAAACTATCTAATGCGGCTGCTTTAGGTTTTACTAACCAGAATTGACTCAAACGTTGTTCAAAGGTGTCGAGTAATTGATTACCCCAATCACTACTTGTTTCACGAACATGATCTTCAATTAACACTTTCAAATGTAGAACATGTTCAGATAACTCAGCACTATTCATACGTACAAGTTCAATGAGCTCTGGGTTGTAACGCTCTGAGAATGACTCTTCAGTATCAAGTACATATGCAAAACCACCGGTCATACCTGCACCGAAGTTCAAACCTGTTTCACCTAATACTGCAACAACACCGCCAGTCATGTATTCACAACCGTGATCGCCAATACCTTCAACAACAGCAGTTGCACCAGAGTTACGAACCGCAAAACGTTCACCTGCTTGACCTGCAGCGTATAACTCACCCCCCGTTGCACCATATAAACAGGTGTTACCCATGATGCTTGCTTCTTGCGTTGCAAAATCACTTTCTGGAGATGGGTAAATGGTTAATTTACCTGCGGCCATGCCTTTACCAACGTAATCATTAGCATCACCTTCAAGGCGAATCTCTAAACCACCTGCATTCCAAACACCAAAGCTTTGACCAGCAGAACCGGTTAGTTGCATGCGAATAGGTGCGTCATTCATACCGTAGTTGCCATGATGTCGAGCAATTTCACCTGAAATACGGCCACCGATTGAACGATGAATATTACGCACATCATATTTGAAGAAACCACCTTGTTTATTGCTAATGGCTTCTTGCATATCAACGATCATCTGTTCTGCTAATTCACCTCTATCATAAGGTTCATTTTTAGGTTCGAGACAGTATTGTGGCTTGTCAGCTGCAACACCTGCTGTTGATAATAGCGGCGCTAAATCAAGCTTACGCTGTTTATCTGTCGTACCTGGCAAGATTTCAAGCAGGTCAGTTCGACCAATCAAATCAGCCATATTACTCACACCCAAGATGGCTAACCATTCTTGAGTTTCACGGGCAACAAACTGGAAGTAGTTCATTACCATTTGCGGCAAGCCAATAAAGTGGTTGCTACGCAATGCATCATTCTGTGTTGCCACACCGGTCGCACAGTTATTCAAGTGACAGATACGCAAGAACTTACAACCTAATGCCACCATTGGGCCAGTACCAAATGCAAAGCTTTCTGCACCGAGGATAGCCGCTTTAATAACATCTAAACCTGTTTTCAAACCACCATCTGTTTGTAGGCGAACTTTGTCACGCAAGTCATTAGCACGTAATGCTTGATGCGTTTCACTCAAACCTAGCTCCCACGGACCACCAGCATATTTGACTGATGTTAGTGGGCTAGCAGCGGTACCGCCGTCATAACCTGAAATCGTAATGAGATCGGCATACGCTTTCGCAACACCCGCTGCGATGGTACCTACGCCAGCTTCTGATACTAATTTAACTGATACTAATGCATCTGGATTAACTTGTTTCAAATCAAAAATTAGCTGAGCTAAATCTTCAATTGAATAAATATCGTGATGTGGAGGAGGTGATATCAATGTCACACCTGGAACCGAGTGACGCAGTGTTGCGATCATTTGGTTTACTTTACCACCTGGTAATTGACCGCCTTCACCTGGTTTTGCACCTTGAGCAACTTTGATCTGCAATACTTCAGCATTAACAAGGTAGTGAGGTGTAACCCCAAAACGACCTGAAGCAACTTGTTTGATCTTAGATACACGTTCAGTACCAAAGCGAGCTGGATCTTCACCACCCTCACCAGAGTTTGAACGACCACCTAAGCGATTCATTGCTGTTGCCATGGCTTGATGAGCTTCAGGCGATAATGCACCTAAAGACATACCAGCACTATCAAAGCGAGATAAGATGGCACTCACTGGTTCAACTTGGTCTAAATCTAATGGTGAATCAGCTTTCTTCAGTGCTAATAAATCACGTAATACCATTGCTGGACGTTCATTAACTAATGCTGCATAGGCTTTATAGTCATCATAACTACCGCCTTGAACTGCTTTTTGTAATGTTGCAATAACATCAGGGTTGTAGGCATGATATTCATTGCCATGAACATATTTTAATAGACCGCCTTGTTCACGGTTTTTACGGCTATTCCAAGCACTATCTGCAAGAGATTGTTGGTCTTTATGAATTTCTTCAAAACTAGCACCACTAATACGACTTGTTGTTGCTGTGAAACATTTATCAACAACGGCTTCATTCAAACCAACGATTTCAAATAATTGAGCACCACGGTAGCTGGCAATGGTTGAAATACCCATTTTCGATATGATTTTGTATAAGCCTTTGTTGATACCTTTACGGTAACGAGCACAGACTTCAGGGCGTGTTAGGTCTTTAATTTCACCCGTGTTGATCATGTCATTCAATGATGCATAAGCAAGGTAAGGGTAAACTGCTGTTGCACCGTAACCAACTAATACAGCAAAGTGATGAGAGTCACGTGCTGTCGCTGTTTCTACAACGATATTGGTATTACAACGTAAACCCGCTTTGATTAAACGTTGATGTACTGCACCTGTTGCTAATAAAGCATGTACAGGCAGACTATCTGGACCGATATTACGGTCAGTTAATACAATAACGATAGTACCGTCACGTGCTGCACGTTCAGCTTGATCAACAATTGCATCAACAGCAGCTTCTAAGCCAAAGTCAGCTGTATAGCTCAGTGAGATGATAGTCGCTTTATAGTTAATATCACTATCACCAAGATGTAATAATTGGTGGAAGCGACTTTCTGATAATGCTGGTGAGTCTACAACGACACGTTCAGCATGATCTTCAGCTTCTTCAAATAAGTTATGCTCTTGACCAAAACAGGTTTCCAATGACATTACGATGTTTTCACGTAATGGATCAATTGGTGGATTGGTTACTTGAGCAAATTGCTGGCGGAAGTAGTCGAATAAAGAACGTTCTTTATGAGACATAACAGGGAATGGTGTGTCATCACCCATTGATCCCGTTGCTTCTTGACCTGCTTCACCCAATACACGGATAACTTGGTCGCGTTCTTCAAAGCTAACTTGGAATAGTTTCTCGTAGCTAGCAAGCTCTTCACCTTCAAGTGTTGGGCCAGTTTCATCATCAGCACGATCTTCTACGCGCTTAAGATTAGCTTCAATCCATTCACGGTAAGGATGTGCATTTTTCAATGTTTCATTGATATCTTCAGGCAGTAATAAATCACCTGTTGAAGTATCAATAGCTAACATTTGACCTGGCTTTAAGCGACCTTTAGTCACTACATCTTCAGGTTTGTATGGGTAAACACCTACTTCAGATGCAATTGTAATATGACGATCTTTAGTGATGATATAACGTGCTGGACGTAAACCATTTCGATCTAAAGAACAGGCAGCATAACGGCCATCTGTTAGTACAACACCTGCAGGACCATCCCATGGCTCCATATGCATAGAGTTATAGTCGTAGAATGCTTTTAAATCTGGGTCCATCGTGTTGTCATTCTGCCATGCAGCTGGCACAAGTAAACGCATTGCACGGAACATGCTAATGCCGCCCGCAATCATCGCTTCAAGCATATTGTCCATGCTAGATGAATCTGAACCGGTAGTGTTAACTAAAGGACGAATATCATCCATATTGTCGATTAATGATGTTGCGAATTTCGCACCACGCGCTAAGGCCCAGTTACGGTTACCTTGAACAGTATTAATTTCACCATTATGAGCCAAGTAACGGAAAGGTTGAGCCAATTTCCACTGTGGCCATGTATTGGTTGAAAAACGTTGATGGAAAACACAAATAGCGGTTTCCATTCGTTTATCTTCTAAATCTTTATAGAATGTTGGTAGATACGAAGGCATTACTAAACCTTTGTATGACACGACATGAGAAGATAATGTTGGAATATAGAAGGCATCATCATCTGTGATTGCTTTTTCAGATAAACGGCGAGCTATATATAAGTGGCGTTCAAATGCAGGATCATCCATATCTGGGCCAGGATTAACAAATACTTGGCGCATGATCGGTAATAAAGCTAACGCTGTTTCACCACAGGCTGCTTCAGCATCGACAGGCACATCGCGCCAGCCTAATACTTCCAGACCTTGGTTTGTTAGTTGTTCTGAGACAGTATTTTGATTTGCAGTTGCTTTAGCGTCATCTTGCGATAAAAAAACCATACCTACGGCATAATTATCAGCTAAAGAAAAACCAAGTTCGTCTGCAATGGTTCGGAAAAACCCATCGGGCTTTTTCATTAATAAACCACAACCATCACCGGTTTTACCATCGGCACCAATAGCACCACGATGCGTTAGATTACCTAATGCTTCGATTGCTGTTTCGACTAACCAATGGCTAGGCTTTCCGTCCATCTGAGCGATGAGACCGAAGCCACAATTGTCTTTTTCAAATTCAGGCCGATATAGACCTTGTTCTAATTCTGTTGGCTGACTCAAGTCACACACCTTCAAATTGATTCTATTAAATTCCAGTAAATTAAAGCGATACTGGCGTATACCCTCTCGAGGAGACGGCAAAATGGATCTAACATTATAGCTGGTAAAAAGAGTTGCTTCAATCTAGATAGTATAGAGGACTAGATTAAAGAGTTGATTTAGCATTATCGGACGTAATCTGGTATGATTGTCGGTTCCAAGCACGTTCTATATTAAGGCCTCTTTATCAGGAATTATCTGAGAAAGAGACCGTAACTCAAGCGGGAGCCTATGGTTAGTTTAGAAACACCTGTATGTGATTTTGACTTACCGGCAATAGATTTTTCTTTGCCAGGTACGGATGGCAAGATCTGGACACTTGAAGATTGTTGTGGTGAAAATGGCTTATTAGTCATGTTTATCTGTAATCATTGTCCTTATGTAAAAGCAATCCTCGACCGCCTTGTTCGTGATACCCGCGAATTAAAACAAATGGGTATTAACACCGTCGCAATCATGTCTAATGATGTTGCCGACTATGAAGAAGACTCTTTTGACAACATGAAAAAAGTTGCCCAAGACAATGGTTTTTCCTTCCCTTATTTGTATGATGAAACACAACAAACTGCCCAAGCATATGGTGCAGTGTGTACCCCTGATTTCTTTGGCTATAACAAAGATCTTCAATTGCAGTATCGCGGTCGTTTAGACGCAAGTCGAAAAGAAGCTGCAGCAACGGATGCACGACGAGATTTATTTGAAGCAATGAAACAGGTTGCCGAGACAAGTCGTGGTCCACAACAACAAATCCCAAGTATGGGTTGCTCGATCAAATGGCGAGCAGCGTAATGAGCACTTTGCATAATATGATGACGAACATCAATTGCTTCCCCTTATATTGTGCAAAGTGCTCTTTATTTTTATTTAACAGGAGAATGTAAATGGCTACACGTAGACATTTAGCTAATGCTATCCGTGCTCTAACTATGGATGCAGTTCAAAAAGCAAAATCTGGTCACCCAGGCGCACCAATGGGTATGGCGGATATTGCTGAAGTATTGTGGAATGATCACATGAACCACAATCCAACAAACCCAGACTGGGCTGATCGCGATCGTTTTGTTTTATCTAACGGTCATGGTTCAATGTTGATTTACTCATTGTTACATTTGTCAGGTTACGACTTGCCAATGTCTTCATTAGCTTCTTTCCGTCAGCTTCACTCGCAATGTGCGGGTCACCCTGAATACGGTTATGCACCTGGTATCGAAACAACTACTGGTCCTTTAGGTCAAGGTATTACTAACGGCGTTGGTTTTGCGATGGCTGAGAAGTTAATGGCTGACCAATTCAACAAACCTGGCCATGACATCGTTGACCACAACACTTACGTGTTCTTGGGTGACGGTTGTTTAATGGAAGGTATCTCTCATGAAGCATGTGCACTAGCTGGTACATGGGGTCTAGGTAACTTGATCGCATTCTGGGATGACAACAATATCTCTATCGATGGTCACATTGATGGCTGGTACACAGATGACACTGTTAAGCGTTTTGAAGCTTACGGATGGCATGTTGTATCTGTTGATGGTCACGATGCTGATGCAATCAACAAAGCAATCGAAGAAGCTAAGTCTGTTAAAGACAAACCTTCTATGATCTGCTGTAAAACAATCATCGGTTTCGGTTCACCAAACAAATCTGGTAGCCATGACTGTCACGGTGCTGCATTAGGTGACGAAGAAGTTGCATTAGTTCGTAAAGAATTAAACTGGGATTCAGCACCATTTGAAATTCCTACAGATGTTTACGAAGGTTGGGATGCTAAAGCTTCAGGCGCTTCTAAAGAAGCTGCTTGGAATGCTAAATTCGATGCTTACGCTGCTGAATACCCAGAGTTAGCTGCTGAATTCAAACGTCGTATGGCGGGTGACTTACCAGCAAACTGGAAAGAAGCAACTGATACAATGATTGCTGAAACTAATGATGCTGCGGCAACATTAGCTTCTCGTCAAGCATCACAAAAAACAATCGCGGCACTTGCTCCGTTATTACCTGAATTCTTAGGCGGTTCTGCTGACTTAACAGGTTCTAACTTAACAAGCTGTGCAGACTTTAAACACGTATCTGGTAAAGAGCCAGGTAACTACATCTCTTACGGTGTACGTGAATTTGGTATGTACGCAATCATGAACGGTATGGCTCTACACGGTGGTTTAATCCCATTCGGTGGCACATTCCACATGTTCTCTGATTACGCGAAAAGTGCATTCCGTATGGCTGCATTGATGAAAGTTCGTTCTATCGCTGTTCTTACACATGACTCTATCGGTCAAGGTGAAGATGGTCCAACTCATCAACCAATCGAAAATACATCAGCAATGCGTTACATTCCGAATATGGATGTATGGCGTCCTGCTGATTCAACTGAAGTTGCTGTTGCATGGACTTGTTCTGTTGAACGTCAAGATGGTCCTTCAAGCTTAGTATTAAGTCGTCAAGGTATTCCAGGTGTTAACCATCCTGTTGCTGATTTCGATGGCATCCGTAAAGGTGCTTACGTACTAGCAGAAGCTAAAGGTAACGCTGACGTTATCATTATCGCAACAGGTTCTGAAGTTGATTTAGCTTCTAAAGCTGCTGAAGTATTAGCTGCTGACGGAATCAACGCTCGCGTTGTTTCTATGCCATCTACTAACGTGTTTGATCGTCAAGACCAAGCATACAAAGATAGCATCTTAACGCCAGGCGTTAAACGTGTTGCTGTTGAAGCTGGTGTTACTGACTTCTGGCGTAAATACGTTGGCCTAGAAGGCGGCGTTGTTGGTATCGATACATTTGGTGAATCTGCACCAGGTGGCGTATTGATGAAACACTTCGGTTTCACAGTTGAAAACGTTGTTAAGGTAGTTAAAGAAACAATCTAAATTTTAGTACGAGTCGTCTTTTCCGCCATGCCAGCGTTAAAAACAGTCTCAAAATGCTCATTTACACTAGTAAACTGCGCGTTTTTCAACTGTTTTTTCCTTGTCCTGACGAAAAATACTTATCGTACAGATTTAGAGTTATAGTGAAGTAAATATGATGGCCAATAGGCATAAGCCTGTTGGCCATTGTTACTTTTGAATATTGAATATACCTTTAAAAACTAAGGTTTTTGTTTGTCATCCTCGCGCATGCGGAGATCCATTGACTATTAAAATAGTCACTGTCATTAGATTCCCATTTTTATGGGAATGATGAAAAAGTAAGATTTTAGTTTTTAGGGGTATGTCTAAATAGTTTTAAGGAATTAAAGAATGACAATTAAAGTAGGTATTAACGGTTTTGGTCGTATTGGCCGTATGGCATTTCGTGCTGCAGTAAAAGACTTTACAAATATTGAAGTAGTGGCAATCAATGATTTATTAGATCCAGAATATTTAGCATACATGTTGAAGTACGATTCTGTTCATGGCCGTTTTGATGGTGATGTAGATGTTAAAGACGGCAACTTAATCGTAAATGGTAAAACAATCCGAATTACTGCAGAGCGTAATCCCGCTGACCTTAAATGGGGTGATGTAGGTGCAGATTTAATTATTGAATGTACTGGCTTCTTCTTAACAGAAGAATCTTGCCAAGCGCATCTTGATGCTGGCGCGAAGAAAGTTGTTCAATCAGCTCCTTCTAAAGATCACACGCCGATGTTTGTATTTGGTGTGAATGATGAAAAATACAATGGCGAAGCAATTGTTTCAGCAGCATCATGTACAACAAATGCATTAGCACCTGTTGCAAAAGTATTAAATGATAACTTTGGTATTGTTAAAGGCTTGATGACAACGGTTCACGCGGCAACAGCAACACAAAAAACAGTCGATGGTCCTTCAATGAAAGACTGGCGTGGTGGACGTGGAATTTTAGAAAATATCATTCCGTCTTCAACGGGTGCGGCTAAAGCTGTTGGTAAAGTATTACCAGAACTAGATGGTAAGTTAACAGGTATGGCTTTCCGTGTACCAACATCAGATGTATCTGTTGTTGATTTAACGGTTCAGTTAGATAAAGACACATCTTATGATGATATTTGTGCTGCAATGAAAGCCGCTTCTGAAGGTTCAATGAAGGGTGTTTTAGGTTACACAGATGAAAGCGTTGTTTCAACTGATTTCCGTGGCCACACAGCACCATCAAACTTTGATGCTGGCGCAGGTATCGCATTAGATGGCACTTTTGTTAAAGTGGTTGCTTGGTATGACAATGAATATGGTTATACATGTAACATGATGCGTTTAGTTGAACTTGTTGGTAAGTAAGCTTTAAAGCGTAAATAATTTAAAAAGGGCTTCCTTTAACCAGGAGGCCTTTTTTGTTTGATAAGCACTATAATCAAACTGTAAACAATAAGAAATATCATAAAGGAAATATCACAATGTCTGTAATCAAGATGTCTGACTTAGATTTAGCTGGAAAACGTGTATTAATTCGCCAAGATTTAAATGTACCTCTTAAAGATGGTGCTGTAGCTGATGACACACGTATTCGAGCCTCATTACCAACAATTAAATTAGCTTTAGAAGCGGGTGCTAAGGTTATGTTGATGTCTCATCTTGGTCGTCCAACAGAAGGTGAATATGCTGATGAATTCTCACTCGCGCCTGTTGCTCGTCATTTAGGCGCGTTATTAGGTAAAGATGTACGTTTAGAAAAGAACTGGCTAGATGGCGTCAATGTGAGTGCTGGTGAAGTGGTACTTTGTGAAAACGTTCGCTTTAATGTCGGCGAGAAAAAAGATGATGAAGCATTATCTAAGCAAATGGCTGATTTATGTGACATCTATGTAATGGATGCGTTTGGTACTGCTCATCGTGCTCAAGCTTCAACACATGGTGTTGGTAAATATGCCCCTATCGCTTGTGCCGGTCCACTTTTATCAGGTGAATTAGAAGCATTAGGAAAAGCATTAGATAATCCTGCTCGCCCAATGGTCGCTATTGTTGGCGGTTCAAAAGTATCAACAAAATTAACGGTTTTAGAATCGTTATCTAAAATTGTTGATCAACTGATTGTCGGTGGTGGTATTGCTAATACCTTTATTGCAGCTGCAGGACATAATGTGGGTAAATCATTATACGAAGCTGATTTAATTGATACGTGTAAAAAATTAACAGCTGATGCTCAAGCTGATGGCAGAGATATTCCAGTACCATCCGATGTTGTCTGCGCTAAAGAATTTGCTGAAACAGCAGATGCTACATTAATGGCTGCAAGCGATGTACAAGATGACGATATGATTTTTGATATTGGTCCTGATTCAGCAGCAGAGCTTGCTGAAGTATTAAAAAATGCAGGAACAATTGTGTGGAATGGCCCTGTTGGCGTATTTGAGTTTGACCAGTTTGGCGAAGGAACAAAGTCAATTGCGATGGCAATTGCAGAGTCTAAAGCATTTTCTATTGCTGGCGGTGGTGACACATTAGCAGCAGTAGCAAAATATAATATTAGCGATGATGTATCTTACATTTCAACTGGTGGTGGTGCATTCCTTGAGTTCCTTGAAGGCAAAGAATTACCTGCTGTGGCAATGTTAGAATCACGCGCAAACTAAACAAAATAAATAGGAATAAAGCTAGTGGCATTGAAAAGAAGAACAAAAATTGTTGCAACCCTAGGGCCTGCAAGCAATACCGCTGAAGCACTTGATGCATTAATTGAGGCGGGTGTTGATGTTGTTCGTTTAAATTTTTCACATGGTGACCCACAAGAGCACCTTGAACTTGCAGAAACGGTTCGAAACAGAGCGAGAGCTTATGGTCGCCAAGTGGGTGTTTTGGCGGATATGCAGGGACCAAAGATCCGTATTGCACGATTTAGTACAGGTAAGGTTTTTCTAGAAGAAGGTGCTCAGTTTATATTAGATGCCGATCTTGATTCGGATATAGGTAATTTTGAACAAGTAGGGATTGATTACAAACAGCTTCCGCAAGATGTAAAACGTGGCGATACGCTATTACTTGATGATGGCCGAGTTGTTTTATGGGTGGAAAATGTAGAGGACCAGCGAATTATATGCAAAGTTGTTGTTGGTGGTGAATTATCAAATAACAAAGGTATTAATCGCCAAGGTGGTGGTTTATCAGCAGATGCATTAACGGATAAAGATAAGGCTGATATTATTACTGCGGCTCAAATGCAGGCTGACTATGTTGCTATTTCTTTTCCCCGATCAGCACAAGACATTCACACAGCACGACAACTTCTTCGTGATGCGGGTGGTCATGGCGGTATTATTGCTAAGATTGAACGCGCTGAAGCTTTGGATGTTATTGATGAAATTATTGAAGCATCAGATGCCGTTATGGTGGCTCGTGGAGATTTAGGTGTTGAAGTAGGTGATGCAGCATTACCGCCCATTCAAAAGAATATTATTAACCATGCCCGCCAACACAATAAGGTTGTTATTACTGCGACTCAAATGATGGAGTCGATGATAACAAACGCTATTCCAACACGAGCAGAAGTATTTGATATAGCCAATGCGGTGTTAGATGGCACTGATGCGGTCATGTTGTCAGGTGAAACAGCTGTCGGTAAGCACCCTGTGAAAGTGATTGAGGCTGTCGATCGTATTTGTTTGCAGGCCGAACAACAACGTGAAATCCGTGTATCACGCCACCGAATGGATTCTCACTTTGAGCGTATGGATGAAGCGATTGCGATGGGAGCGATGTATATGGCAAACCATCTAGATGTGAAAGCCATTGCAGCGTTGACGGAGACAGGATCTACACCGTTATGGATGTCTCGTATTAGTTCGGGCATTCCAATTTTTGCCTTAACGCCACATGTTGAAACGCGTAGGAAGGTAACTTTGTACCGAGGTGTCTATCCAGTCAGTTTCACTGTTGATCATGAAGATCATGCTTCTTTAAATAAAGAAGCTATTGATGAACTGCAGCGTCGAGGCGTGGTGCGAGAAGGTGACTTGGTCATTATCACTAAAGGTGATCTTGAGGTTAAAGGTAGTACTAATGCACTGAAATTAGTACGTGTTGGTGAGATGGTAGAACCTAAATAATAATACTAAGGAGAACGCATTATGGCTTTGGTTTCAATGCGACAACTTTTGGACTATGCCGCAGAACATAGTTTTGCAATACCCGCATTTAATGTCAGCAATCTGGAGCAGGTTCAGGCGATTATGCAGGCGGCAGATGCGGCTGATAGCCCTGTTATTATGCAAGGTAGCGCTGGCGCACGAAAATATGCGGGTGAACCTTTTCTACGTCATCTAATTCTTGCAGCGATTGAAGAATATCCCCATATTCCAGTTGTAATGCACCAAGATCATGGCGCTGCTCCACATGTATGTGCACGTTCAATCCAGTCTGGCTTTAGTTCGGTGATGATGGATGGTTCATTGATGGAAGACATGCAAACACCTTCTTCATTTGAATATAATGCTCGCGTTACACGTGAAGTGGTGAATATGGCACATGCTTGTGGTGTGTCAGTTGAAGGTGAAATTGGCTGTTTAGGTTCATTAGAAACAGGCATGATGGGTGAAGAAGATGGTCATGGCTCATTAGAAAAGCTCGATCATAGCCAATTATTGACAGACCCTGATGAAGCGGTTGAGTTTGTTAAACAAACAGAGGTTGATGCGTTAGCTGTGGCAATTGGAACAAGTCATGGTGCTTATAAATTCACTAAGCCGCCGACAGGAGATGTGTTGGCAATAAGCCATTTGAAGACCCTATATCAACGTCTACCGAATACACATTTTGTTATGCATGGTTCAAGTTCAGTGCCGCAAGACTGGTTAAAAGTCATCAATGACTACGGCGGTGACATTGCTCAAACCTATGGTGTACCAGTGACAGAAATTGTTGAAGGCATTAAATATGGCGTTCGTAAAGTCAATATTGATACCGATCTACGTATGGCATCTACGGGTTCTATTCGACAGTATTTAGCCCAAGAGGAAAATGCCGCTAATTTTGATCCGCGCAAGTTCTATAAAGTGGCATTAGAAGCCATGAAAGTAATCTGCCAAGCACGCTATGAAGCATTTGGTAGTGCTGGACATGCTAGTAAAATTAAGCCTATTCCGCTAGGACAGATGGTCGGACGTTATGCTTCTGGGGAATTAGGCCCTAGATTTAATTAAGTAATAGGCACTGCACTTTATTGCTGGCGAAACAATCTTTGCAAGCAAAAGCGTGTAATAAGGTAAACTATGCCCTTTGATTTAATTGAGAAGATAATGTGCAGCAGTTATTAGCTATTGCTGGTGGTGGAGCGTTAGGTGCTGTAATGCGCTTTGGCATGTCATCAGGCATTTATCGTTTATTAGGTAGAGATTTTCCTTACGGGACCTTGGCTGTTAATGTTCTAGGCTCTTTGCTAATGGGGCTATGCTTTATATTAATGGTTGAACGAAATGTATTGTCGATGGAGTGGCGAGGTATCATCATGATTGGTTTTCTTGGTGCGTTTACTACCTTTTCAACCTTCTCCATGGAAACGTTAAGCTTACTAGAATCTGGTGAGTTGACTAGAGCGCTATTAAATATTCTGTTAAGCGTGACCTTATGTCTTGCTGCAACGTGGGTTGGACTGACAATCGGGAGACAGATTTAAGATGAATGAAATCACAATGGTACGAATTTACCTTTCGGAAGGTCGAGATCATTATGAGCGTTTAGTGAACTGGTTATATGCTGATCATCATGTAAAAGGTGTATCAGTGTTTAGAGCTATTGAAGGCTTTGGTGAAGATAGAAAAATGATGACTACGTCATTGATCGATTTATCCTTAGAATTGCCTGTCGTTATCGAATTTTTTGATACACCAGAAGTCATTTCTGGTGTTTTAGAGCAAGTACAAACAATGGTTAAAGCTGATCATATCGTTACTTGGTCAGCACAATCTGGAATTTAAAATGTTAGACCCAAAATTATTAAGAAATGAACCTGAAAAAGCGGCAGCGTTATTAGCTCGTCGCGGCTATGTTTTAGATATCGCACTGCTTGAAAGCTTAGAGCAAGAACGTAAACAAGCTCAATCAGATGCACAAAGCCTGCAAACAGAGCGAAATAGTCGTTCTAAAATGATTGGTAAGGCAAAAGCATCAGGCGAAGATATTGCACCATTGCTCGCTGAGATTGCTGATTTGGGTGATAAACATAAAGCCGCTGAAACGCGATTAGCAGACGTATTGCAAAAACTGACTGATGTTGCGATGGAATTGCCTAATATTCCACAAGAAGATGTGCCTGCTGGTAAGAGCGAAGATGATAATGTAGAGATTTCACGTTGGGGTGAACCAAAAACATTTGATTTTGAACCTAAAGATCATGTTGATTTGGGTGAAAGCTTGAGCGGTATGGATTTTGAAACAGCAGCTAAAATTAGTCAGGCTCGCTTTGTTACTTTGCAAGGTCCACTAGCCAAATTACATCGGGCATTAACGCAGTTTATGCTTGATCAGCATACGGAAGAAAATGGGTATACCGAAACCTATGTACCTTATTTAGTAAATAGTGATTCATTACGGGGTACAGGGCAATTACCGAAGTTTTCTGAAGATTTATTTGCCATTAAAGATACGGATTTATATCTAATCCCAACGGCTGAAGTACCTGTTACCAATATTGTTCGCGATACCATTTCAACGGATAAACAATTGCCATTGAAATTTGTAGCTCATACACCTTGTTTTCGAAGTGAAGCAGGCTCATATGGTCGTGACGTGCGCGGTTTAATTCGTCAGCATCAATTTGAAAAAGTAGAGTTAGTACAAATTGTTAGACCTGAAGAATCTGATGCTGCACATGAAGCATTAACAGGGCATGCTGAAAGTATTTTACAAAAATTAGAGTTGCCCTACCGTAAAGTAATGTTATGTATTGGTGACTTAGGTTTCTCATCAAGTAAAACGTATGATTTGGAAGTCTGGCTGCCTAGTCAGAAAACATATCGTGAAATTTCATCATGTAGTAATTTTCAAGATTTCCAAGCTAGACGATTACAAGCACGCTGGCGTAATCCTGAAACTAATAAGCCTGAGTTAGTGCATACTCTCAATGGATCTGGCTTAGCTGTAGGACGTACTTTGTTAGCAGTGATGGAAAATCATCAAGATGAACAAGGCCGAATTCATATCCCAGAAGCATTGCGACCTTATATGAGTGGGCAGGAAGTCATAGGTGGATGAGTTTAGTTTAATTCAGAAGATTATTATTTGGGCTATCCCAGTAATCTTTGCCATTACCGTGCATGAAGCTGCACATGGT
>Ga0209494_1000495_pt1 | contig 17352 bp, 15 predicted proteins | sample EN1Hudseemescosm_FD_184628 | JGI IMG/M metagenome (GOLD analysis project Ga0209494, IMG submission 184628) | Methane-oxidizing microbial communities from mesocosms in the Hudson Canyon - EN1B Hudson Canyon (SPAdes) (version 2) | ecosystem: Environmental > Aquatic > Marine > Cold seeps | place... | reverse complement strand
AAAAGAAGGGAAGCCGGCTTTCTACGGTCTGCTGCATAAAAAAGGATACTAACAATATCAAGGGGTCAGCCAGCTTGATTTGTGACTAAGAGTTAGTTATAGTCCTTAAATGGCCAGATTACCCAGAATCGTTGTTCCCAACCAACCCTTGCATATTATGCATAGGGGAAATAATAGACAAGATATTTTTGAGTCAGAAGAAGATATGACTCGAATCAAAGAAGATATTGCGCATGCATTATCCAAATCAGATTGTCATCTGCATGCCTATGTCATCATGAACAATCACTTGCATCTCCTTATTACCCCGGCGGATAAAGTGCAGCTTAGCCGATTTATGCAAACGATGGCTAATCGATATGTTCGTTTTTTTAATGCCACACGTAATAGAACAGGCACTATCTGGGAAGGTCGGTTTAAGTCATGCCTAATAGATAGTGAGAACCATCTCTTTACTCTGTATCGTTATATTGAAATGAATCCTGTTAAGGCTAATCTGGTTAACAATATTGCCGATTATCCTTGGTCAAGCTATCGGCATAATGCCTTAGGTGAAAAAAATAGTTTAATCACAGAACATCAGCTGTATCAGAATTTAGCTGAAAGTTCTGCATTACGGGCTGAAAATTACCAGAAAATATTTGATACGCAAAACACTTCGGATCAAGAACAACAAATAACAGAAGCAACAATGAGAGGTGAGGTTTATGGCAGCCGTGAATTTCATCATAAGATCAGGCCATTAATTTCAAGAGCAACAAAGCTTACAGCACATGGTGGAGACAGGAAAAGTGAAAACTATAGAAATCAAGCTGGCTGACCCTAATACCGCTACCAGTGGTAAATTAAGCTATTGAATTATAATGATTAAGGCTATATTTTTCCTGAATTTTGTAAAAGTAAGGTCACTTTAAAAACATCTACTTGAACAGCTGTTTATTAGTTTTATGATGTGTTTTTAGACAAATAATCATCACAAGCTATTGTTTTTCAGCTTTAGTGTCATTTTTAATCAAGTATTAAACCTATAACCGATTGATTTATTAAAGTATAAAATGACTGGTAGTGGTATTACTGGCTGACCCCTTGAATAGACCCCTTGGATACCTCTCAGCGAGAAAATACCACAAAATCATTTGAAATTAAAAAATATTTAGGTAAGTAAGCTTCTGCCGACATCATTTATGAATTTATTGCGTGATAATGCACACCTTATTTTATATATAACAGTATGGATACAATATGAAAAATTCACTTTTGGTAATAGCCAGTCTCCTCATTCTTAGCGGTTGTGGAACAATGATAACTGTCCCTCTAGACCAAACATTGATAGATGAAAACAAGGCAACAATTATTGTTTTTCATGAACAAGGTTTTACTGATGAATTCAAAGTTTTTTTTGATAGGGAACCAGTTGGAACTGTAACTTCGGAATCGCCGTTAAAATTGTCTGTAACAGCAGGTGAACATGAAATACATACAGAAGTGACAACGGTTATTGATAGGGTTACTAAACAAATATATGAAGAAGGGAAAGTCTATTATATGCGGTTATGGCTTGATATGGGCATGTGGGTGAGTTCAATCAGAATTGACCCAACCGACGAAAGAAAAAGTTATGAAGTCAAAAGTCATAGGCCTGCACAAGAAAAATATGTTCACAGCCAAGCTGAACTTGATACCCCACCTTTAAAGCCATATATAAAACTTACCAGTAATGATCAATTTGTAGCCAACAATCTAGCTCAGCTAGTCAATTCTTCATCTTCAAACGAGCTTAATTTACCTTGTATCAAAAGAATGAAAGATTCTTCTGACTATTCTAAAAGCATGAAAGAGATTATAGGGAATTATCGCGGCTCAGAATACGAACAACAAATTAATGCTTTGAATCAACAAATTGAAACTGCATGTTCGGAATATAATTATTAATATTCATTTGAAGGCGACTAAGTTATGGAAAAAATTTCCAGTATTTTTGTATTAACCATTATTTTATCTGGATGCTCATCAGTTCCTCCCGCATCTTCAGACTTCGAGCGAAAAGCACAAAGTTATACTCCGCCACCAAACTTAGCTTCACTCTACGTCTACCGATCAAATTCATTTCTTGGGGCTAGCGTGCTTTATAATATAAGCCTAGATCACAATGATTTTGGGACATTAGGAACGGGGACTTACCTTTTTGCTAATATTGTCCCTGGAAAACACAGCATTCGGGCCAATACTAGTGGGGTTTCACAGGTTAAAATAACAAAGTTTAATGCAATGGCGGGAAAGCTTTATTTTTTCAAAATTGAACCTGCGTGGAATAGCCTCAATATTGAAATAATTGAAGATAGTAAGGGGCGTGAACAAATTGGAAAATATACTCTTAGTGGTGATAACGCTTTTGAACAATAAGTAGGGAAATATTTTCCCTTCTCAATCTGATGCTCAAATGGCGCGCCCGAGAGGATTCGAACCTCTGACCTCGGCCTCCGGAGGGCCGCGCTCTATCCAGCTGAGCTACGGGCGCATATATTGCAGAAGGGCAATTATACTGGAAAAACAGTGGGCTAGTTTATTTTTTGGCTTTCAGTTTAGCCAGTATCTGTTTTTGTTTTTTTAGCCGCTCGGCTTTTTCTTCAGTTTGTTTAAGTTGTCGTTGCTGTTTATTTTGATAGCGTTGTTTGGCATGGTCTGCAGCGGCTTGATCCCATGCTGAGGGTGTTTCCATATCTTGCATAATAATACAGTCGACAGGACATGGTGCGATACAGAGTTCACAGCCAGTGCATTCATCTGTAATAACTGTGTGCATCTGTTTATTGGCACCTAATATGGCATCTACAGGGCAAGGTGGCAGGCATTTTGTACAGCCTATGCAATCTTCTTCAATGATGAAGGCAACTTTTCTGGGCTGTTCAATACCGTAGTCTTGATTGAGCGGTTTTTCTTCTACCTCTAATAAGGCGGCCAGTTTTCTTATCCCTGCTACGCCACCTGGTGGGCATTGATTGATATCAGCTAAATTTTCACTGATTGCCTGTGCATAAGGTTTACAGCCGGTATAACCACATTTTGTACATTGAGTCTGTGGTAATAAAGCATCAATTTGATCGATTAGGGATTGAGTCATACGGCTTACTATTAGTTTCCAGCCATTAATGATTCAATATCATTTTCTACTGTGTCTATGCCTTTTAAAGCATATTTTTCAGTGAGTAATTCTAAAAGAGTCGGGGTGAAAAATGGCGGTAAAGTCGGGCCTACACGTACATTTTTGATGTTTAATGCAAACAGGGCCAGCATCATTAGAATGGTTTTTTGTTCATACCAGGCAATATTGAAGGAGACGGGGAGTGCATTTAAATCACTTAGGCCCAATTTCAATTGCAGGGCTTGCAAAAACTCAATGATCACTGAGAAATCATTGCTTTGCCCTGCGTCTAATAGTCTGGGGATGCCATCTATTTCACCAAAGTCATGGGCTATTAAGCGGTATTTAGTATCACCTGCGGTAATGATTAAGGCATTTTCTGGTAATGTCTCTGCTAATTCTGTGTAGTATTTACGTTCTTTATGGCGGCCATCTGTACCGGCCAAAACGATAATACGTTTGATTTTCTCTGCTTTGATCGCTTCAGCGATTTTATCGGATAAGCCTGTTAAAGCTTTAAGTCCATAGCCGCTAACAAAAGTCCCTTCAGTTAAAGGTGTTGCCGTATCACTTTGTTGAGCCAGTTCTATAATGGCACTAAAGTCTTTGCGTTGGCCGGGTTTACGGTCTGCAATATGCTGTACATCAGGCCAGGCAACCATACCCGTACTAAAAATCTTATCCTGATAAGTCTTTTTAGGCTGTTGAATACTGTTGGTCGTGACCAGAATGGGGCCGTTAAATTTGGGGAATTCTGTTTTTTGACCTTGCCAGGCGTTACCGTAATTAGCAACTAAATTGAAATATTTTTTAAAGGCTGGATAAGTATGTGCAGCAAGGGCTTCGCCATGGGTATATATATCAATCCCCGTATCAGCAGTCTGTTCCAGCAAGTCTTCAATATCTTGCATATCATGACCTGAAACCAGAATGCCCGGTTTGTCCAAGGTGTCAAGATGAACACTAGTTGGGATAGGGTGACCAAACTTTTTGCTATTGGCTTTTTCCAGTAATGCCATGGCAGCTAATCCAAGCTCTCCGCAACGAACAACCTTATCCAGAACATTTTCCAGTGTATTATCTGTATTTAAAGTAAAACTTAAGGCCTGATAAATAAAACGATATTGCTCTGTATACAGAAGCTGGTCTACATTCATTTCCAGATTATGAACAGCCAGGGAGCCTAAACCTTTAACCGCATATAACAAGGTTTCTTGTAGCGCATGTACATCAGGGTCTAATGTTTCAGTATCCTTTTCTACACCTACTTCAGCGCCTTTATCGGTAAACGCCTGCTCATCAACCGATTGATATTGCCATTCAGCTTCTTCAAACAATGATTGATTAAATGGCTGGTCGTTTTTTTGTTGATAAGCGTTTAAAAATTGTTGCCGTATAGAATTTCTACGTCTAACTGCTTCGTCAATTAAACCGACAAATTCTGCTGCTGAAAAGTTGACGTTAGTGACCATAGAGAATAATGCTTTGGCCATAAACCGATTGGTTTTATTACTGACAAGACCGAATTCATCAGCCTGAGTGCAGTAAAATGCTAGTCCTTTTAGGCTGAACATCAGCATATCCTGCAGACTGGATACATTCTCTTTTTTACCGCAAATACCTGTCTTGTCACAGACTAGGTTTTTTTTGGCTTCTTGGCAGTGATAACAAAACATTTTTTATCTCTCTAATGCTTTTTCTATAGTTGAACGAGTTTGAGTCGCTTTTTTTGATGTGCTTAAAAGTTAGAGCTATTTGAGCAAGAGAATTATTTATATCTCTCCTCACCCAGCCCTCCCCATCAAGGGAAGGCTTTATAGATAAGAACCTTGGGTTCTTTAGCCCTCTCCTGCTGGAGAGGGTTGGGTGAGGAGAGGTTAAAACAACAGTCTTTTACATATAAAACTACACTTTTAACTACAACACAGTCTATTCATATGGCGGAATAAAGCCCGCTCTACAAATAGCGTTGTATTATTTAACCCGCATACCAGCTTGTGCACCTTGATCTGGGCTTAATACCCATAATTCTTTACCACCAGGGCCTGCAGCTAAGACCATGCCTTCTGACATGCCAAAACGCATTTTACGGGGTTGCAGGTTGGCGACGACTACAGTTAATTTACCTTCTAAATCTTCTGGGGCATAAGCCGATTTAATCCCTGCAAATACATTGCGGGTTTCATCACCAATATCAACCGTTAATTGTAATAATTTATCAGCGCCTTCAACATGTTCGGCTTTGATGATTTTGGCGATACGCAAATCAATTTTAGCGAAATCATCAAATTCAATGGTATCAGCAATAGGCTCGAATTTTTTAACTTCTGGTTCAGCTTCTTTTACTAAGTTATCTTTAGATGCTTCAACAATTGCTTCAATTTTATCAGCTTCAACACGGGTCATTAAGGGTTTGAACTTTTTAATCTCGTGATTTAGTAATGCTTGGGCATTAGATGGCCATACCTGAGCTTCAATATTTAAAAAGTCTTCAGTATTTTCAGCCAGAACAGGAATCACTGGTTTTAAATAAGCCACTAATAAACGGAATAAATTAATACCCATGGAGCAAATATCATGTAACTCAGCATCTTTGCCTTCTTCTTTGGCAACTAGCCAAGGTTTTTTCTCATCAATATATTGATTAGCTTTATCAGCTAAGGCCATAATCTCACGCATAGCTTTACCAAATTCTCGGTTTTCATAGAATTCAGCAATCGTGGTATTAGCATCAATAAATTGTTGGAATAATTCAGGCTCTGCACAGTTGGGTGATAGCTTGCCATCAAAACGTTTTTTGATAAAGCCACTGCTACGGCTAGCAATATTAACCACTTTTCCAACTAAATCTGAATTGACTCGTTGACTGAAATCATCAAAATTCAGATCAAGATCATCAATGCCATTAGTTAACTTAGCGGCAAAATAATAACGTAAATATTCTGGATTTAAATGTTCTAAATAAGTACGGGCTTTAATAAAAGTGCCGCGTGATTTAGACATCTTTTCGCCATTAACGGTTAAGAAACCATGGGAAAAAATAGCACTAGGTGTTCTAAAATTAGCACCACTTAACATCGCAGGCCAGAATAAGGCATGGAAATAAATAATGTCTTTACCGATAAAGTGATACAGCTCTACATCACTGTCTTTAGCCCAGTATTCATCAAAGTCTAAACCTTGTTTATCACATAGGTTTTTAAAGCTGGCCATGTAGCCGATCGGTGCATCTAACCAGACATAAAAGTATTTGCCAGGCGCATCGGGGATTTCAAAACCAAAATAGGGTGCATCACGAGAAATATCCCATTGGTGCAAACCATTTTCTAGCCACTCAGCCATTTTATTACGCACTTCAGCTTGTAAATGGCCTTCTGCAGTTGTCCAGCTAGAGAGCATTTGAGTAAAATCAGCTAAATCGAAAAAGTAATGTTCAGAATCTTTTTCGATAGGCTTTTCACCCGAAACAACAGAGACTGCATTTTTTAATTCAATCGGTGAATAAGTTGCCCCACAGGCTTCACAGTTATCACCATATTGATCTTTCGCACCACACTTTGGGCATTCACCTTTAATAAAGCGGTCAGGCAAAAACATGTTTTTTACCGGATCAAATGCCTGAGTGATAGTCCGCTTACTGATATGACCACCATCGCGTAAACGGGTATAAATTAAGGCAGAAAATTCTTTGTTTTCAGCAGAATGGGTGGTGTGGTAATTATCAAAAGCAACACCAAATTCATCAAAATCTGCGCGATGTTCTTTTTCAACATTAGCAATTAATTGTTCGGGTGTTATACCTTCTTTATCGGCACGCAGCATAATCGGTGTGCCATGGGCATCATCAGCACAGACGTACAGACATTGATTCCCGCGCTGTTTTTGGAAACGAACCCAGATATCGGTTTGAATATATTCAACCAAATGACCTAAATGAATGGGGCCGTTGGCATAGGGTAAAGCGCTAGTAACGAGAATTTTTCTTTCAGACATGTGTAAATGATTAAGCACGACAAAAATGAACCAAACATTATGCCATAAAACAGCCTTATTTTCATGGTCTTGAGAGGGTTAGGACTATATTTGATTAAATATAGTTGTTGCTTTGATATATTCGGCTAAAGGAACCATGCTTGTGATATTACAATAGGGTGGGCATTGCCCACCCTACATCCTTTAGAATGCGTAAAATCTTTTACGAAGCGTATGGTAATGTTTTACACCTGCTTCAAGGTGTTTTTTTGCTTTTTCCATCTCATCTTTTCGTACAGCAAATCGAGCTTTTTTCATTTGCGCTGAGGCTTTCATTTTATTTGGGCCAAGACGGGTTACTTCAATTTCTTTGGCAATTTGCTTGGTTTTCGCAATAAAGTCCAGGACAACCGCTTTATCTGCACCACTATTGATAGCTGCAAGCGCTTCTTCAGCATGTTTTACTGTGGTTTCAATGGCATGAATAACTTCTTCGGTTGTTGGGTTTTCGATTTTACCTGCGGCACTCGTCATGCTAGATGTTGCGCCTAATGTAGTGGCTAATAAAATAGCTAAAAATATTTTCTTTGTAAAAACCATGGGGAAATCACCTCGTGTTGTTAGATACAGAATAGCTTTTAATGTATAGCAAAGCTACTGACCGGGATATTATACCTTCCTATAAAAAAGCTGGATAACTGTTTAAGTTGATATCGCCTGTATTAATTTGTAAGCAGAAAACAATATATCTATCCCGAATGCTTAGACTAAGCCTGTAACTAGATATAAAATAGCCTTTTCACTTGATATTCTATAAAGTGACACTATATCCTGACTTAATTACTAGGTTATTATTTTTTAATCGGAGTCTTACATGACACAAATTACTCAAGCAGCTGTGCAAGACCTGCTTAAATCTCTTATTGATCCAAATGTTGAAACTGATCTGGTCACTGCCAAATCGGTTAAAAATATCACTATTGAGGCTGATAAAGTAACAGTCACTATAGAGCTGGGTTACCCTGCCAAAAGTTACTTTTCTGTTTTACAACAGCAAATTAAAGAAAAGCTGCAAAGCCTGACTGGCATTGGCGAGATTACAGTCAATGTCAGCTCTAATATTGTTTCTCATTCGGTGCAGCAAAGTTTAAAACCGATAGAAAACGTCAAAAACATTATTGCAGTCGCTTCAGGAAAAGGCGGTGTGGGTAAATCAACTACCTCTGCCAATTTAGCGTTGGCTTTAGCCTCTGAAGGTGCCAGTGTAGGTATTCTTGATGCTGATATCTATGGTCCAAGTATTCCGACTATGCTGGGTTTGTCAGGATACCCTGCAAGCGATGATGGTAAAACCATGAATCCAAAAGTTTCATTTGGGGTGCAGACGATTTCAATCGGTTATCTGATTGAAGAAGACCAGCCAATGATTTGGCGGGGCCCAATGGTAACTAATGCCTTACAGCAATTATTAAATGATACAAAGTGGGATAACATTGATTATCTGATTGTTGATTTACCACCAGGTACTGGCGATATTCAGCTCACCCTTGCTCAGCAAATTCCTGTCACAGGCGCTGTTATTGTCACTACTCCACAAGATATTGCCTTGATTGATGCTCAACGTGGCTTAGGCATGTTTGAAAAGGTCAATGTTCCTGTGCTGGGCGTGGTTGAAAATATGAGTATGCATATCTGTAGTAATTGCGGCCATGAAGAAGCCATTTTTGGTCAAGGTGGCGGTGCAGCCATGGCTAAGAAAAATGAGATCGAATTATTAGGTTCTTTACCTTTAGATATTCATATTCGTGAATTTGCTGATTCTGGCAGACCTACAGTGGTCGCTGATCCTGATGGGCGAGCAACTGAAATATATAAATCAATTGCCCGTAAGATGGCTGCTAAATTGGCTTTAAAAGGTAAGGATTACAGCAGTAAATTCCCTAATATTGTGATTCAAAATACATAACTCCTGAGTAGACTTGATAGGAATAGAAGGCTTTAGGGGCAATGTCACTAAGTTAAGAACTTCTACAAGATTCTATACTCACACAAAGTCACAGAGACACTAAGAAAAGAAAAAGAAATTGTTCTTCTTGGCGGCTTTGAGCCTTTGTGTGAACACTTTTTTGTTTTGAAATGCATCTTTTATCCCTAACTTAGGGACATTGGAGTTAGAGGCATAATATCTACTCTAGAATTGCTGGGTTAGCAACAGCGTAACCCAACAAGTCTTTAAAAAATGGTGGATAACGCTAGCGCTCATCCACCCGACCCTTTACCTCATTTAATACTTTCGCTAAATAATTCCATTCAGATTCATGTTTTGGTAAGCCAAAACGTAAGCTTAAGGGCTGTATAAATAATCGAGTCAATACACCTTTTTGAGCTAAAGCATGATGAATTTGTTCAGCATTTTCTGTTTTTATCCAGATAAATAAATCGGTTTGCGCGGTTATTTTTAAAGCATTTTGATTTAACAATACAGCAAGTCTATTTGTCTGCTGCTTTAATTCAATGCGGGTTTTTGTTTGCCAATCTGTATCAAGCAAGGCGGCTGTTGCAATATAACGGCTGGGGTGGCTTATAGTCCAGGGGCCCAGTATTTCATTCAGTTGCCTGAGTATCTGTTCAGGCGCTATAACAAAACCACAGCGTATGCCTGCAAGGCCAAAAAACTTGCCGATAGAACGCAAGATAATGAGCCCATCTGCAACAGGGTAGCTGGATAAACTCTGTTCTGGATGACTATCAATAAAAGCTTCATCAATAATAAGCCAGCCATTACTTTGCTGCAATTGCTGATGCCAACTGAGTAATTGAGTTTTACTAAAATCTTGTGCCGCAGGATTATTGGGGTTGATTAAAATTAATACATCGAGTTGAGAAAGTTGAGACTCAATACTATCAATTGATAGTTCAATAAGCTCGTGACCTGCTTTTTTCCAGCTGTAAGCATGTTCAGCATAAGCGGGTGCCAACACCCCAACTTTAGAGTGTTGCCTTAATAATGGCAGTGTTTGAATGGCGGCTTGCGAACCAGCAACGGGCAGGATTGATAGACATTGATAATATTGCTTTGCTGCAGCGACTAAGCCATCGGATGATTCGGGTAATCGTTGCCAGCACTCCGCTGGAATCGAAGGGATAGGCCAGCCATTAGGATTGATACCTGTTGATAAATCAATCCATTGTTTTAGGGGAATATTATATTTTTCTGCTGCATCAATTAAATGCCCTCCATGTTCAAGCAAGACTTGCTCCTATAAACTGTAATAAAACCACGCTAAAAAGCCATAATAAAAGACTCTGAGAGATTAATGAATTAGCTCGATTAATATCATTATTCTCAGCAACAGAGTCGGTACCAAAAAAAACTTTATCTTTGACTTTACCATGATAACAAGCTGGCCCGCCTAATTGCAGGTCGAGAGATCCTGCTCCTGATGTCATAACAGGCCCAGCATTGGGGCTGTCTAATAAAGGGGCCTGAGTTTTCCAGCATTTCAAGGCTTGTTGAGTTTGGCCAAAAACAGCATAGCTGAGAGCGGTTAGTCGGGCAGGTATCCAATTGAGCAGATCATCGAAACGGGCGGCGGCCCAGCCGAAATATAAAAATTGCTTATTTTTATATCCCCACATAGCATCTAGTGTATTGCTTAATCTGTATAGAATGACCGCTGCAGGGCCAGCAACAATAAACCAGAAAATAGGGGCAAAAACCGCATCAGCCCCATTTTCTAAAACTGATTCTATGGTTGCTTTTCGCACATCATCTTCGGTCATATTATCCGTTTGTCGACTGACTATCATGGCAACACGCTTTTTTGCCAGGGAAATATTATTTTCTTCAAGTGCCTGCAGTACTAAGGTGGCATGCTGTTTTAAACTATTGGCGGCGATACAAAAATACAGAATAACAGGTGCAAGCAGGGTATTGATAACAGCATACTGAGTCAGACTATAAACAATAACAGTCGCAGGCAGAGTCATTAATAATAAGGCAATCAGCCCCATTATTTTTTGTCTTAAAGCTGAATGCTGTTGCTGACGAAATAATTTTTCAGTACGGTTGGCTAAATGACCAAAAAAAATTAAAGGGTGGTATTTTTGGGGTTCACCTAGCCAGTGATCAAGCAGAACGGCTAAAATAAGGCTTAAACTCATGTGTATGGTATCAATCTGATTTCTATTCCCTATTATACGAATTCACCCTAACTAATTCTCTGTTAATGCAAGCAACAAAAAAAACTGTGCAAACCCTGATGGTTCAAGGAACCACTTCAGATGCAGGTAAAAGTGCCTTAGTGACGGCTTTATGTCGCTATTACTATCGAAAAGGCGTTAAAGTCGTGCCTTTTAAACCACAAAACATGGCTTTAAATAGTGCAGTTACAGTAGATGCTGGAGAGATTGGCAGGGCACAGGCAGTGCAAGCTGTCGCCAGCGGTCTGGATGCTCATACTGATATGAACCCTATCCTGCTCAAGCCAAATTCAGATAAAACGGCACAGGTGATTATTCATGGTAAGGCCATGGACAATCTTTCCGCCAAGAAATATCATCATTTCAAGAAACAGGCGATGCAAGCCGTTCTGCAATCACATAAACGATTATTACAGCAGTACCAGTTGGTAGTGGTTGAAGGGGCTGGAAGTCCTGCAGAAATCAATTTAAGAGAGGGTGATATCGCCAATATGGGCTTTGCTGAAAAGGTGGATTGCCCTGTTATTTTAATAGCCGATATAGATAAAGGCGGGGTTTTTGCTCATATAGTCGGTACGCTGGAATTATTATCGGCCACTGAACAAAAAAGAATCATCGGTTTTGTGATTAATCGTTTTAGGGGGGATATGGCGTTATTACAGCCGGGCTTAGACTGGTTGGAACAACGTACTGGAAAACCCGTGTTAGCCGTATTACCTTATCTGCATGATTTTTATCTGGATGCAGAAGATTCGGTCGCTATTCATAAATATCAAAAAAATAATAAAGGCAGTTTTACAATTGTGGTGCCTTTATTTCCCAGAATCAGTAATCACACAGATTTTGATCCTTTGTTATTGCATCCTGATATTAATGTGCAATTCGAAAAAGATCCGGCAAAATGTATTGCCGCAGATTTAGTGATATTAGCGGGCAGTAAATCGGTGCGAGATGATTTACATTGGCTTAAGCAAAAGGGCTGGGATGATTTTATTAATAAGCATCTTCGATATGGCGGCAGATTATTAGGTATTTGCGGTGGATATCAAATGTTGGGGGATTTTGTCCATGACCCGCAAGGGATTGAAGGTGAAGCAGGATCGAGTGCTGGTCTTGGCTTTTTAGATATGCAGACAACTTTACAGGCGCAAAAATGTTTGCAAAAAGTCACTGGATTCTTAGTGTTAGATGATGCTCCCATCACAGGCTATGAAATACATGCAGGGATCACTCAAGGCAAAGCATTAAGCAGACCTCTGATGCAGTTACAAGGTCAAGCAGAGGGAGCTATTTCAAATGATAATCAAGTGATGGGTAGTTATTTACATGGTTTGTTTGATTCCTCAAAAGCCTGTGATGCACTTTTAAATTGGGCCGGTTATAAAAAGCAGCAGGCAATTGATCTGGATAAACGACGTGAGCAAGGGATAGAGTTAATCACAGATGCTTTAGAAACCCATTGTGATTTTGATATGTTACACAAGCAATTGAATGAGTTTTTATAAGCCAGAATGTTAAAAAATGGATTTTTCAGTTATTTGCCCTGTTCTGATAGGGCAAATAACATAATTATTTACTTTCAAGTATAGCAAGCTATTGATTTATCATTATTAATTGAGGCAAAACTAATAATACGCATCAATTAACGTGCCAACTCACGCGTCATTTTGACGCGCGGCAATATACCACATTTTCAAACACTCTTTTGTTCTCTATCCTTACTGCAACTCATAAATATTATGAGTCCAAACTGTTTGAATTAAAACTTAATATAGAGAGAAATTATCATGAAAAACTTTAACTTGATCCTTGCTGTCATTATTTCAACTGTTACTATCACTGCTTATGCAGTATCAACCGATCAACAAGAAAAAGAAGCCAAATCAATTGCATGGTATACCGCAAATGTTAAAGAAGCGCGTCAAAAAAATAAAGCCTGTTATGACAATGCAGAATTACAAGCAACAACAGATTGTAAAAATGCACTGCACGCTCTAAAACTGGTTTATGTCGGAGTAGGGAATTAATTTTATCAGAGGAGTTACCCTAATAAGGACTGTTGGGGTAACTTATTTTATTAATGCGATAGCTCATAAGCTCTATTCTTTCCTTCTTTTCACCTGAGACTGAAATAGTCGCTCAAAACATTCATTGGCATAGCGCTATTAGTTTATCGAAACGATAATCCTTAATTAGCCTGGAGATAAGCTTCGCCTCGACTGGAAAATCAGCCCGTAAACCTTCTACGATGGCTTGAGTCGCTTCAACATCCAGAGCGACTGCTGCTATTTTAAGTTCTTTTAGTCGTTCTGCAGCTAAGGCATTTAGTGTTTCTGCAGTTTCTAAAGAGTCAGTCGTGCTTGCTAGTTCAGTGCTCTCCTCCGCATACTCAAATTTCAACTTCAGCATCCGGCCAATCATTTCGAACAGCTGTTCTGCTTCAATAGGTTTTCTCAGTATATCGTCACAGCCAGAATCCAGCACTGGACCTCGATCTTCTTCAAAAACAGAAGCGGTCAGGGCAACGATGGGGAGTTTGTCTCCACCAGGCAGGGCACGAATAGCGCGGGTAGCCTGATAGCCATCCATCACCGGCATGCGTATATCCATCAGGATCATTTGAGGTTGCCAGCTCTGAAACAGTTCGACCGCTTCCTGACCATTGCTGGCGATGCAAACATCACAGTCAAGCTGTTTTAGTAGTTGCTGAATCACTTGCTGATTATCGAAATGATCTTCGGCTACCAGTATGCGAGCTAATGGCTGTCCTGGCAGCAGTCCAACTATGCGGCTTGCAGTATGGGAACAGGGGGCGATATCAGCAGCCGGTAACGGGATAGAAAAGCGAAAACAACTGCCCTGCTCCAATAGACTCTCCACGTATATATCACCGCCCATTAGGCGGACAAACTCTTGACTAATACTCAGCCCCAAGCCTGTACCCTCACCTTTAGTGATACTGCTATTGGTTTGATAGAAAGCCTGGAATATATGTTTCTGATCTTCACTAGATATGCCTGAACCCGTATCAGATACCTCAAAGCGGATGAGCGGGCTGGATTGAGAGCTCACGCTAAGGTGAATCTTGCCCTGCTCAGTGTATTTGACCGCGTTACTGAGTATATTTAGCAACACTTGGCGCAGATGTTTCTCATCCCCCATGACCAGGCTTATCAAATTGTCTGAATAATTAACTGTAAATTCTAAGCCCTTGTCTACGGCACGTACCCGGGTCATCTCTTCGACGGCAGCTAGTAAACTACGTAAGTCAAATACCCCTTGAGTAAGCTGGGGGTATCCGGCTTCAATACGAGAAATGTCTAAGACGTCGTTAATCAGAGAAAGCAGATGTTGCCCGCTCCTGTAGATGGTTTTGATATTACTGCGTTGGTCTTCCAGGATGCGATCATCTCGTTCAAGTAGCTGAGTAAAGCCAAGAATGGCATTCAGCGGGGTGCGTAATTCGTGACTCATGTTTGCCAGAAATACACTTTTTGCGTGGTTGGCATTTTCGGCCTGAGTTTTAGCTTTCTGCAGTTCTTGCGTACGTTGCTGGACAAGTTCTTGTAAATGATCTTGATATTCACGAAGTTGCTGCTCAATTTTATTGCGTTCGCTAATATCAAGCATGACGATCCATATTTCACGTGGCTGGCCAGATTCGCTACGACGTAGAATTGCTTGTGCAATAACAGGAATAATTGATTTGTCTTTGTTTAGCAATTCAAGTTCGAATTCACGCGAATTCCCTTGTACTATCAGTTCATCTTGCACTTTGCTGATAAAGGTATTAACTGACTTGGCTGTCATCAACTCTGACAATTTTTTTTCTTGTAGCTGTTTTAGATTATCGCAAGCGATTAAGTCTAAAAATGCCTGATTACAATCAAGGAATGAACTTTGAAAAGCATTGTTATCAGCGATTGATTCGGTAGCAAATGGAGTACAGAGGCTGGCATCAGAAACCACAATGGCAATATGAGATAGTTTAAACAACAAATGATAGCGTTCTTCCATTTCGCGTAATGCAGACTCTGCACGTAAAGTATGCGCGCATTGTAGTAACTCTTGATCCAAAGCCTCGGTATTAACTGGTTTATTAACATATTGATGAACACCAAGATCAATTGCCTGATGAAAATAGCGGCCTTCTTCGAAGGCTGTGATAACAATAATAGGCGTGTTTGGTTTTTCAGCTTTAATCAGCTCACTCATTTTTAAACCGTCCATCACCGGCATTAAAATATCAGTAATAACGATATCGGGGTGATGTTCCTGAAATGCCGAGATGCCAGCAGCGCCATTATCGGCTACATAAACATTTGCGCAACGACGCTTAAGAAACTGTTGCATTTGTTGGCGCACATCCAGCTCATCTTCCACATAAAGTACGGAAAGAGACTTTAAAAAAGTTTGATCAATATCTGGGGGGCTGGATGGATTGTTCATAATCGGCATATCAAATGTCTTGAAAGCGCTCTTAGTTGAATATATATGACTATAAACTCATTGAAATACTATTGATACTAAATCAATTAAGTTTTAACTTTATTAGCATCTCAGCACTGTCTTTGTCGAGAAGCTCGAATACAACATTCTACTTTATAGGGTTAATAAGCATGCTGATAACTTGAGTTAAATCAGCTCTATTTGTGTTTAGCAGAAATCATAAGTTTGACACGCTATCGAATATTGCTATTATGAGGCGCGCCTAAAATAAAGGCTTAGTCTACTTTTTAAGATAAGTCTCATAAAGACATACAAATGATATTAACAAAGAATAGTTTATTTACACTATTGTTGCTGGTTTTTAGCAGTAGTTGCTTTGCACATGGTGTCGATAGCAATACAGAACATTTTCTAACCACTAACGAAGGCTCAGCCATCGTCCCTTTCTTATATATAGGGGCTAAACACATGATTACGGGATATGATCATTTGCTGTTTTTAGTGGGCGTCATATTTTTTCTGTTTCGTACTCGTGACATTTTAATTTATGTCAGCCTGTTTACCTTGGGCCACAGTTTTACTTTATTACTGGGGGTGCTGGCTCAGATTAATATGAATGTCTATTTGATAGATGCAGTGATTGCCTTTTCAATTATTTATAAGGGCTTTGATAATTTGCATGGTTTTAAATTGCTATTGGGTAAGGAACCCAGCACTAAAATTGCAGTACTGATTTTTGGCTTATTTCATGGTTTTGGTTTAGCCACTAAATTGCAGGATTTTGATCTCCCTCAAGAAAATTTGATTTCAAATATGATAGCCTTCAATGTTGGTGTGGAAATAGGTCAATGTATAGCCCTGCTTTTTGTTCTTACTTTACTTGGTTTTTGGCGTAGACATAAAAGTTATTTTGCCTTTGCCAGAACTTCAAATACCTTATTAATGACGGGCGGCTTTGTATTATTAGGCTATCAATTAACCGGCTATTTCACCTCACTATAAAATGAATTCCCTACCTAAAGCATCTATTAAATCACTGATTATTTCTTGTCTTGTTTCAATCGTGTTGGCGATTGTTATTTTACTTATTGCTGTACTCCCGGCTGAGTTTAATATTGATCCTACGGGCTTAGGAAAAAAACTGGGCTTAACTGTGTTGGCACAAAGCGCTGATGAAGCGGTTAAAGCAGCTGTTATTTCTTGTCCTGAAGAGCCTAAATCAACAGAGGGGCAAACTGCAGCAGTTGCATGGCCAGATTCGGTTATGATCACTGTTCCTGCAAAGAAAGGCCTGGAGTATAAATTTCATGTTAATAAAGCTGACAAACTTGAGTTTATCTGGAAAACAGATGGCGCAGCTTTATATTTTGATTTTCATGGTGAACCACAAGGTGATACCACTGGCTATTTTAAAAGTTTTAAAGAAAGTACCCAGAGTGAATCCAGCGGTACATTAGTCGCACCTTTTACCGGATCGCATGGCTGGTATTGGGAAAATAAAACAAACCATGCGGTTATCATAAATTTAAAAACCCGTGGTCAGTATAAAATTAAGGGTTTAATGTAATTGTTCCTTGGAGGAGAGG
>Ga0209494_1000494_pt1 | contig 17357 bp, 12 predicted proteins | sample EN1Hudseemescosm_FD_184628 | JGI IMG/M metagenome (GOLD analysis project Ga0209494, IMG submission 184628) | Methane-oxidizing microbial communities from mesocosms in the Hudson Canyon - EN1B Hudson Canyon (SPAdes) (version 2) | ecosystem: Environmental > Aquatic > Marine > Cold seeps | place... | reverse complement strand
CCAGCTTTATTGTCGCCTTAGCCTTTGTGCCGCTGCTGACTTTAGACGGTGTTGCTGGGAGGCTTTTCGCCCCCTTAGGCATAGCCTACATCAGCGCTATTTTAATGTCGCTACTGGTCGCCTTAACACTGACGCCAGCGCTGTGTTACTGGCTGCTGAGAAACACAGCGCCCACTGAAAAAAAACCGCCGGTAATGTTTTTTATACAACCCCACTACCAGCGTTTATTAAGCCGCATCAGTACGCAGCACCAACGCATTGTCATCTTCTTAATTGCAGCGTGTCTTATGGGTGCCTTTGTCTTAGTCAACTTAGGCACCAAGTTCTTACCCGAACTGCGTGAAGGCCACTACATTGTGCACACCAGCAGCATTCCCGGCACGTCGTTACCCGAATCGATTCGAATAGGCAACGCCTTAACAAAACAATTTTTAACCATTGAAGGCGTGGAGTCGGTTTCGCAATGGGCTGGTCGTGCTGAACGCGGTGCGGATACTTATGGCAGTCATTACAGTGAATTTGAAGTTCGCCTAACACCCTTATCGGGCACCGAGCAACAAACTGTTTTGGACCAACTTCGTGAGATCCTCAGCGCCTTTCCCGGGATTTTATTTGAAGCCAATACTTTTTTAATTGAGCGGGTAGATGAAACGATCTCAGGCTATACCGCACCGGTTGTTATCAACGTATATGGCCAGGATTTAAATGCATTAGACCGCACGGCTGAAAAAATAGCCGCCCTACTGGCAGATTTTCCAGAAACCACCCAGATACAACGGCGCTCGCCTCCGGCGGCACCGACGCTTGATATTCAGTTAGATCTTGAGCAATTAAGTCTTTGGGGCATCACCCCTCAAGAGGTCGCTGAGACCATCAGAACAGCCTACCATGGCACCCGGGTAGGGCAAGGATTAGCCGGCAACCAATCGTACGACATTACCGTAACCTTAGCGCCTGATTTAAAAAAGCAATCGCGGGACATCGAACAATTACCGGTCAGAACCAGTACGGGACAACTTATCGCCTTAGGTCAATTAGCCCGCATTAACACCACCACCGGACGCTATAATATTTTGCACCACAATGCCCAACGCCTTCAAACACTCACCTGTCATGTTAAAGGGTCTGATCTTGGCGGCTTTATCAAAAAACTTAAACATAAAATCAACACCGACATTATTTTAGCCAACAACAGCTACCTTGAATTTACTGGGACCGCCATCGCCCAGAACAAGGCCCGAGAAACCCTGATCCTTTCCTCACTTGTGGCCAGCGCGGGTATTTTACTGCTGATTTATTTAGCGCTGGGCAGTACCCGCCTGACTTTACTCACTTTAGCCAATATTCCTTTTTCACTGGTGGGCGGTGTGGTAGCGGTATTGATCACCGGCGCGACCTTATCGATCGGCTCGGTTGTTGGCTTCATTACCCTGTTTGGTATTACCGTTAGAAACAGTATTATGCTGGTTTCGCACTACCAACAATTAGTGCAACAAGAAAATCATCGCTGGAATTTTGACACGGTATTGTTAGGTGCGCAACAGCGCCTACCCTCGATCTTAATGACCGCGTTAGTGACTATTTTAGCGATGTTACCGTTAGCGATTAACAGCGACAATGCCGGCCGTGAAATCATGGGGCCAATGGCGGCGATTATTATTGGCGGCCTAGTCTCATCAACCATCCTTAATTTACTGCTGCTCCCCACACTTTTGCTGCACTATGGCCGCTTTAAAAAACCCTAATCAACCCACCTAAAAACCTTTCTCCAACAAATTAAGATCAAAAAAAAAACGGGATAATGCATCGCATCACCCCGCCGTTTAAAAGCTATACCTATTTTCTTGTTAAAGCACGAACTACCCCTCAGCCCCTTCCTCTTTACGATTATTCTCTACAAAGTTGAAAAAGAAAGCGGCAAAAACACCCAGCATCAAACCTAACACGCCCCCTAAAGCAACAATTAATTTACGTTTTGGTTTAATCCGTACCTTAGATGGAAATGCTTCCTGGTGCACCCTCATAACTGACCCTAATTGAAATCGAGTCAGTTCAAAACCCTGAAGGCTCTGCAATTGAATTTCCCTTTCTTGAAGTCCATCAATAAAAATATCACTTTTATCTTTTACTGTGAAACCCGCAATCTTCGTTTTCAACTTCAACTTAAGCAATACCAATTGCCTACCTAATTCTCTAAGTCCGGGTATAAAGGGGTCATCAGACTGACGATTCTTTAATAGTTCTATTTCTGTCAATAAAACTTTCTCTCCACGAAGATACAGTGGCGATTGTCTTTCAATATTAACTCCAAGCAATTTTGTTCCCGTTCCCAGCATAATACCGTAGTCATGTGCAATCACCGCATGTTCAGACAATATTTTTATTCGGTCTTTACGATCATTAACCGCCTTATGACGCAACGCTTCAATTTGATTACGAATAGACTCCTCCTTAATCTTATTTTGTACTCGAAGTCGATCAATTTTATCCAGATTATTTGCTACATAATTATCACGTAGCTGTCTAATTTCCTCACTTAATCCTAATATCTGAGCATTAACTTTTTCAGATATATTCTCAAATAAATTATTTCTAACATTATCACTGGCTATTTGCACTAACCGATTAATAATTTCAGCATCTAACTCTGGATCAGAACTCTTTCGAGACAAGGTTATTCCCGAGACCATATCATTTTTTATTTGTTCCAATTTAAATACAGATTGAAAACTATTAAAAACATCATCAACATTCACATTATCACTCAATTTTCCTACTAATTTCATCTCATCAAAAACTTGACGTTGAGCAGTATATAACTGTTCTTTGAAAGCCCCAAACACCTTATCTACTGAGACCAGCTTTTTAAAAAAACTCTGATCGTTAATAACACCCTTATTACTAGTAACACCGAAAAATTCTATTTGTTTTTCAGTCGGAGGAAGAAGAATTGTTTTTGACTCGTAAACAGAAGGAATACTTAGAGCAACAACAATTGCAATAACCATACTCAAAACACTAACACTAAAAATTAGCCGCCAGCGTTTGACCAAAACGGCCCATAAATCCAAGAGATTAATTTCATCTTCAGCTAGCGCAACATATTGCGGATATACTTGAGGCATGGCCTGCTGCGGCGGAATTTCTTTTTTATCGGTTGTCATAATAATTGATTAAAATAGTTAAATAAAAATGTGAGTCATAATTTGTTTAAACGTCATGATACAAAACTCACCTGAGTTTGTATCCTTTTTTATAATTTCTAAATGCTTGATAATCGCTGCGCTAAAAATGTCGCAGGATGCAATGCTTTTCTATTCGCCAACACGGCGGCCTGCGAACGGCAACTGCACCCTGCTGCGATTAAAACGGTTTCTTTTTCAAGGCCTGATAATGCGGGTAAAAAACTGGTTTTAGCGACCTTTTCTGAGAACTCAGGATGCTCATAACCCAACTGCCCTGCCATACCGCAGCAACCTGTATTTAAGTGTTTAAACTGCACCCCCGGTAAAGCTTCAAATAACGTTTTTGTCGGCTCAAAGCCAATCAGTGCTTTTTGGTGACAATGGGTATGAATGGCCACCGTAACCAACTCTTTTTTCAACGTTGTTTTAAACACATTGCCCATAGCGCTGTGTGCCAACATTTTTTGGGCTAACAGTTCTTCTAACAGAAATGCGCGGCCCTTAATTTGCACTGCCTGTTCTTTGTCTTCAGCCTTAACCAAATCCACGGCTTCATCGCGTAAGACTAGCAACTCTGAAGGCTCAAGCCCGGTAATTAAAAAGTCTTTGGGGTAAGCCTTTATTTGGTGCAACAAATGCTGGCAAGCTATTTTGGCCTCTGCCAACAACCCTTGGCTGATTAATTGTCGAGGAGAGGTTTTCATTAACACTGGATGCACCTTCAACGATGCGGCTTTTAATACCGTTACCGCATCGCGGGCTACCTCTGGGCTTTGGACTTGGGTAAAAATATCGACCAATAAAATAACATTTTGCTCGCCGCTTGGTACTTTTACCCCCTTCTCTGCCCTCTTTGTAAAAGGCACTGGAGCAAAGGGTGGCAGTTGGCGCTGTGGTGACACGCTGGCTATGTACTTAAAAAAAACAGTGTCTTGAAGCTTATTGGCCAACGCTGGAAAAGCAGAACCCCACCGTAAATAGTAGGGGTATAACCGTACCATCCGGTCTTTAAACGATAAACCATGCGCCAAGCGGCGTTGGTATAAATATTCAGCTTTTAGCCGCGCCATATCGACGCTAGCAGGGCACTCGGATTGACAAGCCTTACACGACAAGCAATAGTCCATCGATTTTACTAAGGCAGGGTTTAACAATTCTTGTTTAAAATCACGCCCTGAGCGCAGTAAAAAACGCAGTAAATTTGAGCGCCCCCGGGTGTTATAAAGTTCTTCCCCTGTCGCGTGGTAAGAGGGGCAAAGCGCCCCATCACCGGCGCTTTTTCGGCAAACCGCTGCGCCATTACATTTTTCGACCACGGCCGGCAACCCTAAGTCGCCAGACCAATCAAAGCCTGTTTCACCTTGCCACTGACTGTCAGACTTTGCAACCCGAAGGGGTTGGTCAATCGGCTCTTTTGTTAAAATTTTACCGGGGTTAAAAATAGACTCCGGATCAAAGGCTTTTTTTATTTTCAAATGGGTCTTATAAATTTCAGCCCCGACCATCTTTTCTAAAAAGGGCCCGCGAAGGCGGCCATCGCCGTGTTCGCCGGATAAAGAACCATTAAAGCTTTTGACTAAATCAGCGATTTGTTCAGCCAATGCCGTAAACAACAGCCGATCTTCAACTTTGGCTAAATCCAACTCGGGGCGTAAATGCAATAACCCCACCGAAGCATGGCCGTAGTAAACACAGTTGATCTTCTCGCGCGCCATAATGGCGCTAATCGCTTTCGTATAGCTCAGTAAATCACTCGGTGCAACAGCGCTATCTTCTATCACAGCCACCGGTTTTTTTCGCTGGCTAACCCCCATCAACAAGCCTAAGCCCGCTTTTCGAATCGCCCAAACTTTAGACTCATCCCGCTTTGAAATAACAGGGTAAGCGTAGCCTAATTGTTGTTGTTTAAGACCAGCTATTAATTTTGTAAAACACGCTGTAATTTCAGGTTCTGAATCGCCTAAAAATTCAACCGCCAAAACCGCCTCGGGCGAGCCCGCAATCCACTCCCTATTGCACCGATGTGCAAGATGATTTTCGGTTAACGCCAACAGCCTTTTATCCAACAACTCAATCGCTGCCGGCTGATGCTTTAAAATCACCGGCGTTGCCGCCATCGCTTGTTCGAGCGATGAAAAATGGATACAGGCGAGCCCTTTAGCTTTAGGAATTTCAACCAGCTTAAGCGTGGCTGACAAGGTAAAAGCCAGAGTACCTTCACTGCCGCATAAAAAAGGCGCTAAATTAAACAGCGGACCGCTCTTAACCCAGGGCTGGCCTTTCGCTAAAACATCTAGCGGATAACCGGTATTACGGCGAATAATTTCAGACTTGGGGTAGCGCTTTAAAATCTGGCCCCGGTGTTGATTAATAACACCGGTAACGGTTCGATAGATTTCCCCCTCGAGTGTTTTCAGCCGACATTTGTTGCTTAATTCATCATCAGTCAACGGACCAAATTCGACCACACTGCCATCGCTTAATAACGCCTCGATGGCAACCACATGCTCTCGTGTGGTGCCGTAAATAACTGAATGACTGCCAGCGGCATTGTTACCGATCATCCCGCCGGTCATACAGCGATTAGAAGTCGAAATTTCCGGGGCAAATTTAAGCTTAAACGGTTTTAAAACCAAGTCCAAATCGCTGTGAATAACGCCCGGTTGCACCCTAATGCTATGGTCTTTAGGTTCGCCTAAAATACCGGTCAAAAATCGTGAAACATCAACGACTTGACCGCCGCCGACACATTGCCCGGCAATACTGGTTCCGGCTGCTCGAAAGATCAACGGTGTTTTATTTTTTCTCGCCGCTTTGACTAAAGCCACACACTCTTCGGTATTTTTAGGAAAAGCGACTGAATCGGGAAGCTCTTCATAAACCGAAGCATCGGTCGCATACAGCCTTCTTGTCGCTAGATCGTTGTTAACTAACACACAAAGATTACTCTACCCGCCAACTTTCCATGAGCGCTATACACGCAGCGTTTAATGCCACCGCTCTTAATTGTGTTGCAGACTCGGTATAACAACGCAGTTCCGGCGCATTACCCGAGGGGCGAAAATGAATAATATCGCCCGACTCGAACGTTAACCGTACGCCATCGGTGATATTAAGCGCTACGGGAACACCTGCCAGATCACCGACTAATTGCTCAGCTCGCTCTAGGCTCTCTTCCAACGGTAAGGTTAAAAAAGGACTTGAAATTTGCGTACTGCGTTCGGTGGAGAAATCTTTTAACCGGTTACTGATAGTATAGCGCTCCGGTAAGGTTTTAAGTAGCGCGCTAATCGTAATCCCCTGCTCTTTAGCCAGCATTAAAATCGCTAGCGGTACAATGGCTGCATCGCGCGTTGGTAGCGGCGCTAACCGGCGCTCACCCTTAACGATTTCAGAACCCACTAAAACGCCGCCATTAGCTTCATACCCGATAACGCTCTGATATTCAGCCGCAACCTCGACCATACCCGCGATAACAAAGGGCGAACCTATCTGTGTGCGTTGTGTGTAGGTAAACCAATTCGATAACTCTAACGCTGAATTACAATTAACCGGTGTGATAACGGCATCGGCTGCTAAATACTGAGCGCAAAGAATCCCAGCCACATCGCCTCTAAGCCAAACCCCTTTTTCATCGCTAATTAACGGCCGATCGCCATCGCCATCGGTAGATATAATACAATCAAACCCATGTTCCTTAGACCACTGGGCTGCCAATGCGACACCTTCCGGGCGAATCGCTTCAGTATCCACCGAGATAAAGGCATCAGTTCGGCCAAGGCGCATCACCGTTGCTCCTAGACCGGTTAAAATATCATACAGGCAGTCTCGTGACACCGAGGAATGTTCATACAACCCAATAGACAAACCGGCAAGGGATTTAGGCGGTAAAAAATCAATATAACGCTGAATATAACGCTGATTTGCAGCACTATTCACTACCGGTAAATCAGCTACTTCAGGCAAAACCCCGGCTGAGGTAAATTTGTCTTCTGAGTAAGTAACTACCTGATTTCTAATCCCGGCCTCGTCTTCTTTTAGGATCTCGCCGCTAGCGGTATTAAACTTAATACCGTTCCTGTCTTCAGGGGTATGACTGCCGGTCACCATCATGGTGGCTATGCCTTCCTCTAACCCATAAAGCGCAATTGCAGGTGAGGGAATGGCGCCTAAATTAACCGGTACATAGCCTTGATCAACAATAGCTTGTCCCAATACGGCCATCATACGATCGGTACTGGAACGAAGATCGCCGGCAATGGCGATGGTAGCGCCTTGTGTTATTTGTTGGTTGTCTTGTAAATACTGAATAAAGCCGGCGGTATATACCCAACACACTTCATCGGTCATATCGACAATGCGGCCCCTAACACCGCTGGTGCCAAAATGAACGCCGCTTTGCGCCATAAGCGCTGCAATACCCATCGTTTTATTGTCCACACACTCTCCTGACTGACTTAAACTTACTTAACTGATTCGATGAGCTTTTAGCTTAGTCGCCATAAAGTAAAATAGAAATTTTAAGGGACTTTAGCGCCGCGGCCAATGCCATAATAAGTAATCCCTAAGCGCTCCATTAATGCAGGATCATATAAATTTCGGCCGTCAAAGATCACTGGTTGTTTGAGCTCGGCCTTAATCACCTCAAAATTCGGGGTCCAAAAGGTTTTCCATTCAGTCATTACCGCTAAAGCATCGGCTTCTTCAAGACAACGCTCTGGACTTTCACAAAAGACTAAATTTGTACGCTCGCCAAAGTAGGCTTTAGCTTTTGCCATAGCAGCGGGGTCATACACACGAACCGTACAGCCTTGGTCAAGCAATAAGCTCACCAAAAAAATAGCCGGGCTTTTTTTAATCCCTTCCGAATTAGGTTTATAAGACAACCCCCAAACGGCAAAAGTACGCCCTTTTAAGTTCATATTAAAATGACGCCAGGCTTTTCTGAAAACCACTTCTCGTTGGCTGCTATTAATATCGAGTACTGCTTCTAACAATCGCCCTTCACAGCCGGCCTCTTGAATCGTTCTGGAAAAAGTTGCCACATCATCGGCGAAATTCGGCCCGCCAAAACCTGCACCGGGGTAAAGGTATTCATAACCAATACGAGAATCTGACCCTAAGCCTAAACGGACTTCTTCCACATCAGCGCCAAAATACTCGGCCACTTCAGCGACCTCGTTCATAAAACTAATCCGTGTGGCCAGCATGGCATTGACACTGTATTTTGTCAGTTCAGCCGATCGCGGCGACATCACCATCACTACATCACGTTGCCGGTTAAAAGGGCTGTATAAATCACGCAATTGGGAAATGGTGCATTGATCGGTACTGCCTAAAATAATCCGATCAGGCCGGGTAGTATCGGTAATGAGCCGCCCTTCCACTCGAAAATCAGGCTCCACCACTAAAGCACACTGATAGGCCGTCTTTCTTTTAGTTAATTGATTAAGAACTTGCGCTTGTAGCTGTTCTGAACACCCTATAGGAAAGAGTGAGCGGTTTACCAAGACTTTGTCGCCGGTCATCATGCGGCCTAAAACGCCCGCTATTTTTTCGGCTAAAGGGCGTTCATCGGCACTTAACTGTAAATATTGAAAGTAACCTTCACTGGCTCCTTTTTCAATATCTCCGCTAACAACCAATCGCCCTGCTTTGATATTTAAATGTACTAAGGCTAATAACCCAGGTTCTGCAGAAATCCAGGGATAATGACTCAGCAGATCGCCCTGCGATTGATCGAAATCCTCACTAATGAGTAAGACTTGATTACCATTATCGGCTAAACAAGCGGCCGTCACAAAAGCTACAAGACTTTGCCCATAAACTGTACATTTAAAAACCATAGGCGCGTTATTTATTGGTTAATTGATTGACGATCAGGTTAGCACAGTTGTTGCGTTATTCTGATATAAAAACGCACTGCAAATAACAAACAAATAAGTACTGTTATGCCCTAACAGATAGGATTCAACGAGCATGATAATCATAAATAAAGCCGGCAAGGCCACGCCCACGTCTCTAATAAAGCGGTCCTGACTGGCTAATGCTATTTTAAACTGATAATAAAAAATAGCCAGCAAACCAACCAAACCCAACACCCCAAACTGAACGGTTTCTAAAGCATACATATTATGGGGATTTACCGTATCAACTTTTCCAGGCGTGTTAATTTTATTCACCCTCTTATATTCACTCGGAAAATCACCGGTTCCCACACCATAAAGCCAATTATCCTTAGCTATTTCATAGGAATTAACCACAAAAGTCATTCGTTGCCCTAAAGACGTACCCAATATCTTAAAACGTGCTTCAGTCTTCTGCACTGGATTATTTTCAGTCTTCTGCACTGGATTATTTTCAGTCGATAAACCGTTCTCTAACTCAGCGGCTGGAGCGGTCTCTTTTTCCCAATAGTCCACAACGGTGTGAATAGCGCTATCGGTTCTGACTTTAAATAAGGGGCTGAACTGATAGGCTGAAAAGAAAACCATCGGGATAACAATAAGTGCTGTGAAAAATGCCGCAACCCTTCGGGCCTCAAAATATTGAAAAATAACAATCACCAACATCGAAAAATACATCACATGGCCAGCACGACCGCCGGTAATAAACATATTAACACTCATGGTGATTGCAAAAATTACATAGGCATAACGCCTTAGCGTGTTTAACCCTTTATTAATTAACAACTCATGTAACAATAAATAAACCGCAAAGGCCAATAACGGGTTGTAGGAAATATGGTCGATAAATGGCGTCGGGTTACCTACCGAGGCATGCTTAAAAGGCGGAATTACTTCAAACCAAATTAGGTAAGAGCAAATTTCAGAAAAAGTCATCGCTAACAAAAAGGCGGATAAGTATTTTTGGCGATTGTCTTCTTGGGTAATGGTTAAAAGAATCGGCAGGCCTAAACATAACCAGTACATTTTTTTGACCATATAAAGACCCCAATCAAGGTCTTCCGTCCAGAGCAACCCGACTAGGTGTAAGGTAAAAAAAGCAATACAGGCTAGTGATAATTTATTACTGACAATCTGTTCAAACTTAGATCGGTAATTACCCGAAAAAAGCCAGATTACAATGAGGGTAATACCAAGAACCGTCCCTCCGGAAACCGTCAAAGGAAACAAAAAAGCTAGTGCAATAAATAAAAACTGGTACACCTTATTTAAGTTAACGCTAAAACGCATTCATCCCTCTTAAAGAATAATCCATCAAATAAAAAACTAACAATAATAACTTTAAAATTAAACTGAGAAAAAATCTAACGGATATGAAAACTCTAAATGCCTCAATAACCCATAAAACCGTTTATCGCACCCCAGAAAGGAACACGATCAACCACCCAAAAACAGTAGCACAAGTTAAACACCCCAATGGCTTCGTTTTGTTATTTTTTAATCGTCAGACTAAAATCATGAAATGTTGAATAATCCTTCCTTTAATCAGACGGGCTCTGCCTCTTCACCATATTCCTCTACAGCCTGTTTAAACTGTGAAAAAGCGCGCTCAAAATTTTCAAACCGTTGCTTCCATCGAATATCATCATTCATACCGTTTAACACCTAAAAAATGACTTTGACTAATACTCTACTTTACCAAAATACTTAGCAAGGCTAAGAAGAAGACTGATCAATGTTTTTTTACAAACTGGCAATCAGGCAGATCCAACACCCAGCATTTTAGACAATGTCTTTCAGCTGAGCATATTAATTAATGTTCGCATAAAACCGGTTGATTTGTGCATAACCGCTTAAAGCCAGTCCTATATCCCAAGCGTTCTTCAATATTGGATAGATACTCAGGCGCGATGACATTACCAATTTCTCTAAGTCGATCCCAATCTGGTACGGATTGGATGATTTCCATTTTTCCTAACCAATTCAAGATATCGATCATCACCATATTTTCATTGTTAATCTCACGCAGAGAAAACAGCAATTTACGAAACAAATTAACCCTAAATTTATCGTGAAACTTAATGTAATTAAAAAGGAAACTGTTAACGATGCGTTGATTGGAATAATCTTCAAACCAAGCCTTATCCAATGCTTGCTCTTTTAACAATGCATAATCAATATCACAACTATCAAATAATATTTCAAGCGACTCAAAGAAGGGCATTAATGCTGTTGACAGAGTAACAGCCCTTCATGCATTCATTTTATCAATGGCCCTCTGTCTATAACCAAATCAATCCACTGATATCCAATCTGACACTTAACTTGAGCTAAAAACTCAATACGCTTTTCTCCCATCCAGTCCCGATTATCTGCAACAAGATATAAATTAATATCACCGCCTTTACGAGCATTGTCAACGCGACTATCGAACAAGTAAAACTCACCCTTCCCGAACCACTTGCAAAAAGATCTTATAAAGCACCTGAACAGTTTCTGAATTGAACCTAACGCTTAACCCTCTCTATTAAGTGATTTCATTAATGGTTTAAGTAATATAACTATAAAAAACTTAACTTTCAGGTTTGATGATAAACAATATATTTTCAATGTGAGACATTATCTCTTTGGATAACTTTTTGGAATGTCATCCATAAAATTCTCATATCTAACCAAAATGATTGATTATCCAGATAGTCTTTATCCAAAGACACTTTTTCTGGAATTGTCACTTCATCTCTTCCATTTACTTGTGCCCACCCAGTTATCCCTGGTAATAATTTATTTATTCCATTTTCATGTCTTAACGTTATCAAATCTTCTTGATTAAATAAAGCAGGTCTAGGACCTACAAAGCTCATATCACCTTTTAGAACGCTCAGTAACTGAGGCAACTCATCCAAGCTCGTCCGACGTAAAAAACCACCTACAGGAGATAAATATTCATCTGGTCTATCCAAAAGATGTGTTGCAACTGCAGGAGTATCAATTAACATTGTACGAAACTTAGGCATTTTAAAGATATTCCCATAAAGTCCAACTCTTTCAGACCAAAACAATACAGAGCCTTTAGTACTAACAAATACAACTAATGACACACAAAACATTGGTATTGCAAATAATATCAAAGCAATAACTACAAAAGTCAAGTCGAAAAGTCTTTTAGTAAACTTTTTTTTAAATAATGGGTTGTTAATCATCAGTAATTCATAAAATTATTAATTATTGTTAGTTGTTTTTCTATCACTTTTTTTTCATTGTAGAGTTCTAATGCTTTTTTTCTACCAGCTAGCCCCATTTGTTTTGATTTTTTCCTATTTTTGTATAATAATTCTATTGCTTCTGAAAGAGCTTTTGAATTACGAACTGGCACTATTAATCCTGTTACACCATGCTCCACCTCTTCTCTAGAACCACGGATATCAGTTGCAACTACGGGTAATGCCATCATCATTGCTTCAATAATAGTTCTTGGCATGCCCTCTCTCCATGAGGGTAATGTGAATAGATCCATTGAGGCTAATAGTTGAGGAATATCAGAACGCATTCCAGTTAAAATTAATCTGTCACTTGATGCTTCTTTTGCCTCAATAATTGTAGCTTGAACTCCTTCTGCATGATCTGAACTTAAACGATCGCCAACTATAACAAAACTTATATCATTATATTTCCTAAATAAAATCCTAGCTGCCTCTACCAATTCTAAAATTCCTTTCTCCTTAACCTGACGACCAATCATTCCAATTACAAAGTTATTGTCAGCGATCCCTAACTCACTCCTGATTCTATTACCAGTCTTTCCAACCTCTAGGTTAAACCGGCTTACATCTACGCCATTACCAATCTCAAACACTAAATCTTTAGGCATAATTTTCTCATTCACTGCTGCTCTGGCATCCTCACCACTCTGGGTAAAGAGAATTGAGGTCAAACGTCCTGCAAAACGCTCTATGCAAATAAAAAAAGCTCTCTTTATAGAATTCATCTCATCATGAAAATAAAACCCATGTGCGGTATAGACAATCAAAGGCACTCTACATAACCAAGCCGCAATTCTTCCTAAAAGTGCGGCAACTGGAGTATGCACATGTACCAAATCAAATTTCTCTTTACGTAGAAACCAGAAAATGACCCAAATCGAGTGAAGATGTTTTAGTGGATTTATTCCCCTTGTGATCGGAAGAGCTTCTACTCGATACCCTGCCTTCCTCAAACCCTCCACATACTCATCATTTGCGCAGACAGCCACAACCTCATCACCATTTGCAATCTGCGCATCAATTAGAGGCAATAAAAACTTATTCAGCGCAAAACCGACATTAATTAACTGGCAAACTTTCAAGATTGCTCCTCAAGCCAAGCCTGAAACATTAATATGTCCCAAAGATGGTATTGCCAATTGCGCCTGCCAGAAATATGCTCCTCCCATTTTCTACGAATGGGCTCTGGATAAAAATAACCTTCTTGTCTTAAGCGAGACTCATCAATAAGGGCTTCAGCCCAATCCCTCAAAGGGCCTCGCAACCAACTATCAATAGGAACTCCAAAACCCATCTTTGGTCTCTCTATTAACTCTTTAGGTACATATTGATAAAGCAACTGTCTTAAGATCCATTTACCTTGGCCATGACGAATCTTCATAGAAAGTGGTAACTTCCAAGCAAATTCAACCAATCTATGATCTAAAAAAGGAATCCGTGTCTCTAATGAAACACCCATCGAAGCTCGGTCAACCTTTGTAAGAATATCATCTGGAAGATAAGTCAATGTATCCAAAAACATCATCTGCTCAACTTTAGAATTTAATTCAATTGGTGGATTACTAACCTGTGTTTCTAATTCTTGTCCACTAATCACAACTGCACCAGGATCTTCCCAATGTGAGGTAAAGTGTTTATAGAGAGATGCACTATCTGGAACTGATAAGACGCCTGCAAGTTTATTTATATTATTTCCTGAAACTCCAGGAGTAATATTACCTACCCTATCCCAAGCTCCTGGAGAGATTGAGAGTAAACTTTTAGATAGTAATTTCCTTACAGGTTTTGGTATCATATTAATTTTATCCCACCATTGATGAGTTTTAAAATATCGATTATAGCCACCAAATAATTCATCTCCTCCATCACCTGATAGTGCAACCTTGACATTTTTGCGTGTCATCTCAGCTACTAGGAAAGTTGGGATTTGTGAAGAGTCTGAAAATGGCTCATCATATAACTTTGGTAGATGAGGTATTACGTTCATTGCTTGCTGAGCATTTACATAAAGCTCTGTATGGTCTGTTCCTAAATAGTTTGCAACCTCTTTTGCATGAATAGCTTCATCATAACCAACCTCATTAAATCCAATTGAGAATGTTTTGATTGGCTCAGATGACTGTTTCTGCATTAATGCAACCACTACCGAAGAATCAACACCGCCTGAAAGAAAAGCTCCTAGTGGTACATCAGCTGTCATCTGTTCACTTACTGATCGACTTAACAGGCGATCTAATTCAGATATAGCTATTGATTCACTACCAAAGAAGCGATTCTCATCATCTTTTTTTACAACTTCATCAAAAGACCAATACTTTTGTGGCTCTGGCAATTCTCTATCAAGTTTATTTAGACTGCCAATTGATAACTTCAAAAATGAACCAGGAAGAAGTTTTTTTACCCCCTTGTAAATAGAGTATGGAGCAGGAATACAATTATGGCGTAATTGCAATGCAATAGAACCTCTATCTAACTCTCCATCAAAAATGGGATTTGCTTTAAATGCCTTGAGTTCTGATCCAAAAAGGAATACACCATTCTGCCATCCATAATAAAGTGGTTTTTCACCCATTCGATCTCGAACTAAATAAAGAGATTTGTCTTCTTTATCCCATAAAGAAAATGCAAACATCCCAACACTTTGTTCTAAAGCTGAAGCTACGCCATCAGCCTCAATCAAAGCGAGAAGTGCTTCTGTGTCTGAACCTCCTCTCCAGCTCACCTTACCTTTTAATTTGAACCTTATATCATTATGATTATAAATTTCTCCATTAAATGCAATCACAAATCTTCCAGATGAAGAAATCATCGGCTGATGTCCAGCCTTTGAAAGATCTAAAATTGATAATCTTCGGTGAATTAGTGCCACCTCTAATTCATTGTCATACCAGACGCCAAAATCATCAGGGCCACGATGAAAAATTGCATCGCCCATATCAGAGGTAATTGACTCTAATTGATCTTTACTAAAGTTATTAAAGCCTATAAAACCGGCGAATCCACACATTATTTTAATTTCATAATTTACTATTTAATGATTTCATATCATTAAAGATTTTATTGTTAATAATTAAGCATTACCCAAACACTCTTTAAAAATAGACTGATACCTCTATCTGAGTTAATTGAGTGTATTGATGAATTATATTTTTTGGCAGCCATCTATTCTTACTAATTAATTTGATAAAATTTCATTAATGACATTATTATGGTTATTTACACAAGACTCAATTGTAAAATCATTTTTTATTTTATCTCTCCCTCTCTTACCCATTACTGATAAATCATCAAGGTTATTCAATAGCTTAACAATTTCCTTAAAGCCATTAACATTATTAGCATCCAATAAAAGCCCATCATTTCCATTATTTATTAGCTCTGGAATGCCATCTATATTGTTTGCAACAACTGGTATAGAAAAACTGAGAGCTTCTAAAATTGATGTTGGACATCCCTCACCCCATAAAGAAGGGAGAACAAAGAGAGAAGCTCTTTCATAATAAACTGTGATATCTGATTGAAATCCTTCATATTCGATATATTTATCTAAACCAAATTCACTTATTTTTTTTTGCACCAGACCATTCATATCATCTCGCCCTACAAAAACAAACTTTAGATTGGGGACTAGCTCTACAATTTTAGAAATATTTTTCAAATATTCAATATAACCTTTGCGCCTATTGAGATTTGCTACAGTTAATATTTCTAAATGTCGCTTAGATGAGCGTTTAATATTTTCAGGGTAATTGACTCCATTATAAATAACATGTACTTCATCCTTTTTTATATTACATCTAGACAAAAGCGTGTTCTTTGTAACTTTTGAGTTTACTATCCATCCATCAACAAGCCATGAAAACCAAGTTTCAACTATTCTGAATGATCTATCCAGTAAACTATTTGAACTAGGATTCCAACGAACTCCATGGATTAATTTTGTTTTTGGGAAAAAAATTAGTAGAAATCTCAAAAGAAAAGATGCCCTCAATCCACAAACATATACAGCATCAATTTGTAATTGTTTTAAGTCGCTACATAATTTGATTAACAAAGAGATTGAATTAGAATTACCATAAACCATTGGAGTGGTATTATTAGATTGTACCCATTTGCACCATGGCCCCTCTGAATCAAGAGTTCCTAAAATATAGTTAACATCCTTTGAAGCAAAAGCCATCCTGGAAAGACTCTTTTCTGCCCCGCCAAGCTGACTACTTGAAAATAATATTAGTACATTTAACATATAACTAAATTGTTTAAATTAATCCAGACTCAATAAAAAGTATCTTTATAAAAAAAATTTAATAACAATTTATCAAAAAAATATATAAACAGACCAGGCAATATTACTATTCTCATCCATAAAGAACTAAATTTTATCTTTTTCGAATGTAAAGCATAACGTGCCCACATAATTCTCATTATCCAACGGTAGTAATTTGAATCATAAGTTGAACTTTTAGATAAATTAAAATAGAGTTCAGTCATTGGAATTGCATACTCCATTCTCAACAAGAAACCTTGGTCTGTCATTCCACCAGGAAGATATTCCTTGATAGCCACAGGCATAGATATTGATAAGCAATTAACTTTTTCTGCAACTGTAGACCATATTAAAAAAGTTGGCACTCTTCGACAAGTGAGTTCATCAGAATAAAGGCATGATTTAATAATATCTCTTCTTACAACCTCTTTTAAATCATGCTTTACACCATAATCCCCCCTTAAAGAAATATAATTGCTTTCTATATCAGGTGGTAAATTATCAATATACTTGTTTTTTTTAACAATTATAATACCAAATACAAAAGATTTATATGACGTTTGTGTGAGTAGAACCCAGCAAATATTAGACAATGCATTTGGCGTGAAATAATCATCTGAGTCCATAACCATAATATACTTTCCTTGAGCCATATTAATTGACTTCTTTAATGCAAATCCTCTACCTTGATTCTCCTGATATTCATACACAATATTAATTTTTCTGGAAAAACTATCTA
>Ga0209494_1000493_pt1 | contig 17364 bp, 12 predicted proteins | sample EN1Hudseemescosm_FD_184628 | JGI IMG/M metagenome (GOLD analysis project Ga0209494, IMG submission 184628) | Methane-oxidizing microbial communities from mesocosms in the Hudson Canyon - EN1B Hudson Canyon (SPAdes) (version 2) | ecosystem: Environmental > Aquatic > Marine > Cold seeps | place... | reverse complement strand
GCACGATTGAAACATTTCAGAGCGATTGCTACACGGTATGACAAACTAAAGCGGAATTTTGAAGGGGCTGTGGCCCTAGTTTGTGCTTTTTTATGGTTGCCTATGTGAAACGGCAACAGCCCCTAAAATGCTATCAGATGATAAGGAAATTAATAAATAGTAATTTGTTATTGCGCCATACCAATAACAAAACTGAAAGTAAGTTCGGGTTAACACATTAATAGTTGATTTTCTTTCACTCTCACTCATTCAAATACAACTCAGCCATATCATCCAGCTTAGCCTTAACCTCTTTCCAATTCGGCATAACCTGAGTTAATAATCGCCAGAATCTCTCACTATGATTATGCTCATCGATATGACAAAGCTCATGCAGTATCACATAGTCAATACACTCCTTAGGTGCTTTGACTAGATGAGGATTAAGCATTAACAAGCCTTTAGTCGAGCAGCTTCCCCATTGTTTTTTCATGGTTAAAATGCGGAATGAGGGTCTACCTGTTACCCATGTGGTTTTAGGCAACATAAGATTTAAGCGCTCATGAAAGATAATCTCAGCGCGGTATTGATACCATTGATTGATTAACGCTTTTACCGTCTGGGATTTTTTTTCATTATCTTGGCGTAAAGTAACGGCCACTTTTCCTCGAAATAATTTAACATTAGATACAGCAGTAGGATCTATTAAAATCTTCAACATATACCGCCGACCTAGATAAAACTGAGTTTCACCACTCACGTATTTTCGCACTAAGACATGTTCATGCTGGGCATTTAATGCAGCTATATGTTGCCAGACCCAGCGTGATTTTTTTAGCATCGCTATTTGAATAGCCTCGCTAGTTGCATCATGAGGAACAGTGGCCACAATACGTTGATCAGGGTGTACCTTAATGGTGACTTTACGGGCTGTTTTTATGCCTGCGGTCTTGCGTATCACATCATAATGAATAACTTCATCACCGTAGGCAATAACGCCTTTCTCTTGTGTAACAGTATCTATCTTACTCACGCTCTTGCAATACCTAAACGAGTGATTTGCAATATCTCTTGAATAAAGCGCTGTGCGTTCTCTATGCCTAAATCACCAAATAACATCGGTAATAATTTCATGCTAATGGTATTTTCAATTTCCGCTGGATTGATTGAAAACTCTGCTACCGCTGTTTTGATGATTTCATCAATTTCAAATGCATATTCAATCAGCTTGTCATTACCCAATTCAGCGGCACTAAGTAATTCAGAATCAAATAAATGTTTAAATAAACCAAAATAAGCCTGTGCATGTTTATTATCAGAAAATTCATCAGGCATCCCCGCAACACTACGGGACTTTACTTCCTGTTCAAAATTAGCAAATAAAATATATTGCTTCACAGGGGCATCAAACATCGCTTTAGTATCGGCAATAGCTTTCTTTAATAAAATAGAGAAATACTCTTGAGCATAAGGATCGTCAGCCAGATCTTGCTTGATCATCTTGGTAATACGTCCTGTAATCTTATCTGTTTGATTACGCGCTTCATCATCAGATAGGTCAGTAGGTTTAACATTTTTACCCAGATTACCCACTAAATAAGCACCTTCCGCTTCTTTTATCTCTACGCCACCAATATGCTTATCCAGTAACTGTCGAATATCTTCTTCATACTCATCATAATTAATGGTTTCATCAGCATCTTCACGCACTTGTTTGCGTAAATTAACGAACATTTTTAGCGTGTCTTTATAATGTTGGCGTTTATTCTCAAAACTTTTATCACTAAAGTAACTGGCTGACTGTAATGCGACTTTCATACAGTTTGTAAAAGCTGTCAGTGCTGTATAAAATTCATCGCGTTTTTTAAGGTGTCTATCTACCCATTGATTTTCTATCTCTTGCATCTTGGGACTTAAAGCTTGGCGCAATGCGGCTGAATCTTGTTTGTTTTTAACCTCAGAAAAATTAGCCCAAAGGGAGTTATAAAGCCCAGGAAGTTTTTTATACTCAGTCTCCATACTGTTATACAAACCTTTAATATCATTGGTATCAAAGCCACCTTGTGTACGTTCAGCCAAATCCTGATATTTTTCGATGGTCGTATCAAGTTCTTTTAATATGCCTCGATAATCAATCAAATAACCAAATTGTTTTTTCTTATGTAAACGATTTACCCGTGCAATGGCTTGAATCAGGCTATGTTCCTTAAGCGGTTTATCAATGTATAACACGGTATTCTTAGGTTCATCAAAGCCCGTTAGTAGCTTATCAACCACAACCATAATATCGGGGCCATCATCGCGGCTAAAATCATTAATAATGGCTTTGGTATATTTTTTTTCATCGGTGCTACCGACATTTGATTTCCACCAGTTTTGTATAACATCCTTGCTTTCTTGATCGACTACCTGATGGCCTTCGCGGGTATCGGGTGCAGACATGGCAACAACAGAGGTGACTTTACCGATATGATCCAGCGCTATCTTGTAGTTAATTGCAGAGGCTTTAGAATCACACGCCAGCTGACCTTTTAAACCCAGTTGCTTAAAATTCTGGAAATGATCGGAAATATCATGGGCAATTAACTCAATACGACCCTCGGTTTGATAAATTTGACCTTTTTGTGAAAATTTCTTTTTTAGATCGACTTTCTGCTGATCAGTCAGCGTAGAGGTCATACGGTCAAACCAAGCATCAATGGCTTTTTCGTTAACATTTAGATCAGGAATACGCTCTTCATACAACAGAGGCGTAACCGTTTTATCCTCAACCGCTTGCTGCATAGTATAAGAATGAATAATCGAGCCAAATTTATTCTGAGTTTTATCCTCTTTTAATAAGGGCGTACCAGTAAAAGCAATAAAAGCCGCTTTCGGTAGCATTTGCTGCATCCTGATGTTATTTTCACCATTTTGGCTACGATGACCTTCATCAACCAACACCAAAATATTAGGGCTGTCGTTAAAACATTGTTTGTCTTTAAGCGCAGAACCAAACTTATTAATGATTGAGAAAATAACCCGCTCATTGCCTTTACCTATTTGCTCGGCTAAGCGCTTGCCAGAGGTTGCCATAGCTTCTTTTTGATCGCGTACTGTTAATACAGCCCCAGAAGCAAAGGTACGGCTGAGTTGGTCCTCTAAATCAACACGGTCAGTAACAATGATCACACGGCATTGTTTTAGAGCTTCTAACCAAATAAGCGCCTTAGATAAGAAAACCATAGTAAATGACTTACCACTACCCGTAGTATGCCAAATAACGCCGCCTTCACGCGCACCCTGGTCATCAAAATTAGACACGCGTTCAATTAATGCTTTAATACCAAAAAACTGCTGATACCTAGCGACAATTTTTCCTGCTTTTTTATCGAAGATTGTGAACAGTCGAGCCAGCTCTAATAAACGCTCAGGGCGCAACAAACTGATTAATAACCGATCCTGATCAGTAACGGCTAAGTCGCCTCCAGCAAGCAGGGCGAAATAGTCAGTTTTTGACTTTACAGGGCGATGATTAAAAATAATATCAAGCTGACTATCCGTTAAAGACTGATTTTTTAAGCGATTACATTCCACCTCAGGAATAAGCTCTTCTTTCCAACTAGCCCAAAACTTTTCAGGTGTACCACAGGTTGCATACAAACCATCATGACCATTAATAGAAAGCAATAATTGGCTATAAGCAAACAAATGAGGAATTTCAGCTTGCCCTTGATTACGGATTTGTTGGGAAACCCCAGACTTTATAGTGGGTTTACCTTTTTTATTAGAATCAGGACGCTTTGCCTCAATCACCACCCAAGGCAAACCATTTACAAAGCAGACAATATCAGGAATACGATGATCTGTTGCTTGGCTATTTTCAATCACCATTTCTTCGGTAAAGTGAAACTGGTTTAGCTCAATATTTTGCCAATCAATTAATTGAATGGTTGGACTGGCTTTTTTGCCATCAATAAACTCAGTGACGCTAACACCATAGATCATGGCGTTATAGAGTTTTTCATTTGCTCCTTGTAACCCTTCATTCATGGCAGGGCTGAGTTCATGAATAATCTTATCAATAGCAGTGTCGGATAAAGGGTGTTGTTTGCCTGCAAAAGGGAAGTATTGCTTGCTAAGGAATTCTCGCAGTATCGAAACCAGCATGACCTGATTTGTATTTCCTCGCATGGCAATGCATTGCTTAGGCGGGATAAATTGATAACCCAAAGTCGTTAATAAGGTTAGAGCTGGAATTTTTGCACTAACGTCTTCTTTGAAATCAGGGAGTGACTGGCACATTTTAGTTTCCTGAAGGGTGATGATGATATTGATTCAGGTCAGAATCTAATGACCAAATGAAGACTTCTGATAAGTTAAATTTTTTTCGACATTTTTCGTATTCCTGAATAATACTTAAATCACCGAAGCTAGTGCCTTCTGTGGTTTTAGTGGGTGATTTATTTTGCCCTGCACGTTCAGGAAATTGTGCTATCCAAGTTAAAACCTCAATACTATTAGGAAACTCACTAGGCTGCCAAGGGGTTTCACCTTGAAAGGCTCCTATAACCGCTTCACAAAAACGTTTCGCTGTTTTCCTGCGTGTACCGCCATCACCATTTTGTGCAATGTGATTACCTGTTTCCAAAATAGTGGCCATCGGTAAAATAAATGTTGCTTGTGATTCAACATAAGTATTGTAATCTGAAATTACTCTATCTTTGTCTTGATTACGGTTAGGAACATTTAATAGATTTAAAAAAATACTGGTATCAATTAAACACACTGCACTCATGCATCATCTCCCTGCATCCTTGCTAACCAGTCCAATGCATTTTTCTTCTTTTGTTCGGGTGAACAAGGTGATTTAATGAATCTATCAATAACGCCCCGAGTCACTAATTCACCTAATGGACCCTGAGAAACTAACCCTGCATAATCTTGTAAATTAGCTAAACGCGTTAAACGACTATCACCTTTAATAGAATCTCGATAACAAAATACCACGTCAGCTAAAGCTTCATCAGGTAAAGCATCCATTAATGCTGGATTATGTGTTGTCAGTAATAATCGAATATTACGGGTACTCGCCTGTTCACGCATTGTCTGTAAGAGCTGCTTAGCTCTTGATGGATGAATACCGTTATCAACTTCTTCAATAACTACTGTCGCTCCTTCAGGAGCCGATAATAATGCCGCTGCAATAGCAAGTACTCTTAGGGTTCCATCTGATAATAACTCGACTGACCATGTGCGGTTCTTATTCCCAAAGCTTTCAACAAGTTCTAAAGCAATTTTTCCACGCCGATCTTTATAAAATTTTATATCGGTTACATCTTGCTCAGGTAAGCTTTTTATAAAACTAATAATAATTGGCCTTAAATTTTCTTGTTGCCAAAGGTGATATAAAACGCCTGATAAATTTGAGCAATCACCCATTAATTTTTTCTCAGGAAAACTATCGCCTCGCATCAAAGACGGGACAGGATCTAAAAATAAAGTATTTTCTAGTAAATTTTGAAAGCGTTTAACTGTTTCAGGGATGAATTTTTGTGATTTATCGTGACTAAAAATGGCAGGTGTTTCTAATTGATTAAGTATCGCAATTTGATCAGTACAGGTAACCGTAGGTTTGTGTTGCCCACTAGAAAAATTGTTATAAGCAACCTCTACATCACTATTAAGTCCTTTTGCGGCTTGTTTTATTTGATATAAAGGAACACTGCTGGACTTGCTTTTTATTTGCTCTTGGACAATGTGTAACTCTTGCTCACGAATAGCGATAGATATCTGAAAATCATGCCATTTAGTATCATCGGTTTGACATCCCAAAGTAAATTCCTTGCTATCAAGATAACCTAAATCATTAAGCTGCCCCCGTAATACTTGCTCTGAATCATCAACACGGTGCTTCAAAACACTTAGTTTTTGCCCTTGACTTAACCAACTTAAAAAACGAAAAGCTTCTAAAGCATTACTTTTACCTGATGCATTAGCTCCAATCATCAATGTTAAAGGACCTAAAGGTAGTGTTTGATCTGAGTAGCTTTTGAAATTTTTTATTACAATATTTTTTAACATGGTCGTCTCATGAAATTGTTCAATAACTTAGGCATTTTTAATTATCTCCTAAAAGTAATTCTCGTTCACGCTCAAGTTCTTTACGCAGCTCTTCTTCCGTAGGTAAATAGGGTAAATACTTAGAAGCAAATAATTGTTTCCCATCAGCAAGAACCGAATACTTAGCGACGGCTTCACTTTTCTCACTGCATAAAATCAAACCGATGGTTGGGTTATCATCAGCTTCTTTTTTTAGCTGGTCATACATACGTGTGTAGGTATCCATTTGTCCGACATCTTGATGATTAAGCTTGCCGATTTTTAGATCAATTAGCAGAAAGCATTTCAGCTTAAAATTGTAGAACACTAAGTCAATATAGAAGTCCTGATCTTCGGTGCTGATACGTTGTTGACGTTCTACAAAGGCAAAACCTTTGCCCAGCTCTAATAAGAATTTTTGTAGATTATCAATTAACGCCTGTTCAACTTCGCTTTCTACTAATGATTGATGGGGTAAATTTAAAAAATCGAAGATATACGGATCACGGAGAAAATCTTTTTGTGTGACTGCTAATTCAGCTGTTTTTTCTTGCGCCTCTTGTTCTACAGGCGATTTTTCTTGGCTGGATAAAAGGCGATCATAATACAGAGAGCTGATTTGACGATCTAAGGAACGGGCAGACCAGTTTTGACTGATGGCCTCAGATAAATACCATTGTCTGGCTAGGTCGTTTTCTATGCGAATCAGGGAGCGATAATGTGTCCAGCTCAAATTGGTACGCACTGCGTTCCAATTTGGGAAAACTTGATAAAAAGAGCGCATATTGCGTAAATTACGTGCATCAAAACCTTTGCCAAATTCGGCTGTTAAGACATTTGATAACTGATTTAGCACTTGCTTTCCATACGCAGCTCTTTCACTGCCTTGTTGCTCTTGCTCTACAATTAAATGACCTACCTGCCAATAGGTGTGAACCATAGTGGTATTGATGTTTTGTTGCAGTTGTTGGCGGCTTTGTTTAAGTAACGACCTTAAATCATTAAGTAACTGTGGAGGAACAAGAGCTTTAGTCATTAGGCGGCTTCCGTTTCGTTATCAACTTTCACGCGGCGTTTACCAGTTAATAATTGTTGCATTAGGGATTTTTTTTCTTGCTTTAGATGGGTGAGTTTTTGTTGTAGGTTTTCGATTCCTTGATCGGCAGAGCTGAGGACTGAGGCTATTTTTTGTTGTTCTGGGATGGATGGTATTTTTATTACTAGTTCAGATACAACTCCCCAGTTGGCACGAGGCATTTTAGAACCAGTTGATTTGTTTGCTTCAGAAATAAAAATATCAGTCTGCACAAAATGAAATAGATACCCATCTATTATTTTGTTGTTAGTATTGAAAACCCAAATTTCTGTTGAGCAAACGCCATTAAAAGCTGGCCTAGCAAACTTTCTAAGATATGGTCGTAACTTACCAAAAAGCACATTACCCGCTGTAAAGTGATTTTTGATACTAGCTAAACCACTTGCTTTAGTAGTTCCCAAAACCTGACCTGTATTTTGTGAAAGGTTTTCTAATTCAATGCATGGCAAGCACTCATTGATTTTTATTGGGTTATATTTTTTAGAAGAAATTCCAACTACGTCACCAAAAGTGACTTTTATCCACTCTCCTTCAAACCCTATAAAGCGTTTTTTGCCTGTGAGCAATTGCTGCATCAGGGATTTTTTCTGCTGTTGGCTGTTTGTAATTAGAGATTCAGTGGTGCTAATCGCCTTGTCCCATGTGCTAAGAATTTTAGCTATTTTTTGTTGTTCAGGGAGTGGAGGAGTATTGAAATTCCATTTAAACCAGTCGTCCAGTTTAAAAATCATCTTTTCGATATGAACACCAATACTTGAATGAAAACATGTCTGCTGGAAATAAAGTGTTTCTGATAAATATTTGAAATAAGTAAGGTTAAAATTCGGTCTTGCTTGGAAAACACTATATTCATTAGAAACGACAGACCCATCTAATTCTTCAGGAACTAGTCCGCATGCCCCATGAACAATTTGTCGTTTTGAAATAACAAAATCACCTGTTTTTACTTCAAATTGACTCTTTACTAATATTTGACTGCCTAATAAATGTTCACGCCTTACCACACCACCACGAGAACGTTTAACCGTTAATAAATCATATTCTTTGTCATTTTCTAACTGTACTTTACGTGGTACTAATTCTAGGTAATTATGTAATGATTCTTTTTCCCAGCCACTAGGGCACTCACTCAAAATAGGTTTACCAGCCTTTACACTTAAAGGGTATTTAGAATCAACAGTCATAGCCCAACTCTTTCAAATACCCAGCCATTTCCACTTCAAGCTCTGCCAATTGCTTATGTAAACCCAATCGTTCAGCCCGTATTGCCATTAAATCCAATTCTTCCTCTTCTTCAAAGGTATCGACATAGCGCGTAATATTTAGATTAAAATCATTTTCTGCAATTTCTTCTAAGCTGGCAAGATAGGCGTATTTATCAACGCTTTCTCGTGCTTTATAGCTTGCAATAACTTTCTCAATACTTTCTGGGGTGAGGATGTTTTGATTTTTGCCCGATTTAAATTCGTTGCTGGCATCAATAAACAATACGGTGTTATCTGCTTTTTGCTTTTTAAAGATCAAAATAGTAGCAGGAATCCCCGTACCAAAAAATAGTTTTTCAGGTAAACCAATTACAGTATCCAATAGATTTTCTTCAATCAATTGTTTGCGGATTTTACCTTCAGATGAACCGCGAAATAACACCCCATGCGGCACAACCACGCCCATGCGCCCAGTTTCAGGTTTAAGCGTTTCAATCATATGCGAGATAAAGGCATAATCCCCCTTGGTTTTAGGCGGAGTACCTCGGCGGAAACGGCCATAGGAATCGTCTGCCGCACCATCATGTCCCCATTTGTCCAAAGAAAAAGGAGGATTTGCGGTGACAATATCAAAGTGTAATAAACCGTTACCACTGGCATCTTTTAATAAAGGGTTGCGAATAGTATCGCCCCATTCAATACGGTGGTTATCTTCACCATGCAGGAACATATTCATCTTGGCTAATGACCAAGTAGAGCCAATGGACTCTTGACCAAAGAGCGCGTATTTTTTAGAACCATTAAAGTTCTCACGCACTCTACGTCCACATTTCATTAATAAAGAACCCGAGCCACAGGCAGGATCACAAATCTCATCACCTTCTTGTGGATCTAGTAGGGTGGCGAGCAAATCAGAGACTTCAGGTGGGGTATAAAATTCACCCGCAGTACGCCCACTACCGGCGGCAAAGTGTTTTATTAAATATTCATAGGCATTACCAATAATATCTAAGGTTCCAACACGACTAGGGCGTAAGTTAAGTACGTCTTTAGAAAAATCTTCTAGCAAGTGACGTAAAATCTCATTTTTTTGTTTTTCTGCACCTAAATTATTGGTGTTAAAACTAATGTCTTGAAACACATTTTTTAATTTAGTGCCGTTGGCTTCTTCAATCGCGTGTAAAGCCATGTCAATCCGTTGACCATTACCCGCTTCATGACGTTGTTCATACAAATCCCAGAAACTAGCATCTTTAGGCAAAACAAAACGCTGTTTGGCCATCATGGCATTAATCAATTCGGGTTTGTCGCCATACTGCTCAACTAGCTTGTCGTATTCATCTTTATAAACATCTGAGATGTATTTGAGAAATAGCATGGTCAGAATAAAGTCTTTATATATATCCGGACTTATCGTGCCTCGGAAAGTATCACAGGCTCCCCAGACAGCTTTGTTTATATCATCTTGGTTGATTTGCGTATTTGGCATCGTTTTTTAGGTTTATTTATTGGTTAAGGTCTTGGTTATTCAAAATATCCAGTGCAATGGTATTCAGTTGTTGACGTCTGTTTTCAATCAGTTGTTGCAGAACTTTATGCTCCTTTACCCCTAAATTATGCAGCGCTACAAGCTGTTCTTGAATGTTGAAGGAGGGCAACTTGATGGGGGTGTCTTCTAATACTTGGCGACGAATGCTTACATACAACGAGCCTTCTGCAGTGATTTGGAAATAACGCTGTGCAGATAATTGGTTAAGTTGCCAGCTTATAAATTTAGGGCAGATTGTTTTCGAAAACTTTGGTTTGATTCTAGCGATAAAAAAATGAGGTGAGCAAACGGTATATTCCGGTACTTGATCGACACAGACAGCAAAGTGTTTTGCTCCTTTAGCAATAAATAAAATATCACCAGTTTTAAGCCAGTCTGGTTTCTTACGCCCTGTTAATTCCGTTGTTATTAATTGTTTGATAGAAATCTCGCCGAAAGCATTAATATCACGTACTTGTACTACATGTGTTTTAGCATTCGGTATTGTAGTAATGGTCCCCCGAAAAGGGTGTCCAGCACTTATAGTTACTAGGTCGGCAAGTTTTATTTTTTTCATGTCACATATATTTAAATTTAGGTCTGTGTAGGCGGTTCGGAAAGAGAGCTTCCTACAGATTTTGCATTCAAGCAACCCTAACTTGTAGTTAGTTCGAATCATAATGAATGAAACCGGTTTCGCTGTCAAATTATTTTGCAGTATTTTAATGATGCAAAATAATTTGACAATAAGAAGTTTTTTGGTAGTATTTAATGCAGTATTCAAATGGAGCATTAAATATGAAAAATAACACTTACCCGAAAATTGTAAAACAAACTGTAAACCTCGGAAATTTACCCTACTTTGATGGAAAAAATACGAATGGAGAAAAAATTATTAAATATCATGAAGATAATTGGGTTGAAAAATTTCCTCGCGTTGTATCTTTAATTAGGGTTAATGATGCTCTGGAAATTAATTTATTTATGGAGCATCGCTATAGAGGGAAATTTATGCCCTCTAAGCATGGAGGAAGAAGTAATACTTTAGGTGGAATTACTTTATTGACTGTAGGATCGATCGCAAATTCAATGTGTATTTTTTTACAGTGGATTGAAGAGAATGACATTAATTGGCAAGAGGTTTATGCCATTAGTGATAGTGAAAAAGCTAAATATTGGTTGCCTGTTTACCGATACAGAAAAAATTTAATTAACAAAGTTATCAGTAATGTAATTGATAGAGATACTGCAAACTTATATATGAATCATGTTCGCCAGTTTTATGAGTGGGCTTTTAAGCAGCGCCGTATAGATAAAATTCCGTTTAAATATGAGACAAAAATTATTAAGAAAAAGCGAATTGATGGGGATATTGATTTGTTATTTACAAATTATGCTGTCGAAGAAAAGGGAATTACTATTACTACAACAGACCTTCTGATTCCAAGAAAATATAAGCAAAAAAAAGGCAACAATTCAGAGCTTTCACCCTATAGTAAAAAAGAGATTCAAGAATTATACTCAACATCTGCATTAGCAAAAAATGGAGCTAAACTCAAAGTAGACTTAGCTATCCTTGCCGGATTAAGAGCTTCTGAAGTTGCTTCATTTTTAGCCTCATATACGGAAGACCCTAGGTTATCAAATAAAAAATCTTTTTTTGTGGAGATTACTGGAAAATTTAATAAGTTACGAACAGTTATTGTTTCTCGTCATTTAATGCAATCACTTTGGGAGTATGCTAATTGTGAGGCTAGGCAGTACCGCCTAGAAAAATGGCAGATGAAGCATGGGAATTGTGACGGTGCCCCCTTATTTTTAAATCGTTCTGGAGATCAAATTCTAGCTAAATCTGTTGGCAATCTGATCTTCATTGCTAGTAAAGAGTTAAGTGAGAAAGGGTTTGAATTAAATAAGAGCTTTCATGATTTAAGGGCTACTTTTGCCACCAATCTAGCGGGGTTTATGTTGAAGAATGATTGTCCTATTGGATTTATTCAACATAAGTTAATGGGCCTAATGGGACATACAAATTTTTCAACTACTCAAAAATATATCAATTTTTCTCAATCTGAAACATTTGATAAGCAGATGGCCCCTTGGGTAGATAAGTTATTTGGTGAGGACTTAGAACCATTACAGGAAATTCTGCTTGAATCAAATGGAGACAATAAAGATGCTTGATTGTGTTATTTCTGAAGGTGTTCTCAGAGAATCATTAGAGCCGTATATTTTTGATAAAAATAAGCGGCAACTAAAAGATCACTTACGTTTCTTTTTTCGTATTTTAAAATCGTCTCCATTTTTACGCGTTCAAACAGAAGAGTTGTTATCATCAGGAGTTTCAGCCTTAAAATCAAATGATTATTGGCTGAAATTAGAGGTTGAGGCACAGTGCCTTAACCATAAAGATGATGTTGTATTTAGGCGGTGTCTAGTGACTTTTATTAGTGCAATAAATTATAAAGTTCACCGTCCATCAATGGTAATAATGGAATGTGATAATGTTTCTTGCCTGAATCTATTTAGAAAATATGGATACATATTAGGTAATGACACTGTTAAAGCAATTACTGAATGGGAGCATACTAGCCAATTTTCTCCATGTAGAAGGAAGTCCGTGGTCAAAAGTGCATTACAGTGTTTACGTAAAATAATGGATTCTAGTCATGATTTGTCAATAAACCTATGTTCTGGTGGGCTAATTAGATTCTCTAATGCGGCTGAATATAACTTGATATTTAAAGCATTGGAAATTAATGACCCCAAAAAGATACTACAATCTTCATTGCTAGTAGTTTTGGGGGCATTCAATCCCAATAATTTTAAAAAACATGAAATTTCATTGCTTAATGAGAAAAAAGGAAATGTAACAGATTTGTACTACCTATCTCCGGTTTGTGTTGAGCAATTGGTTTTATTGTCATCCAGCCCTAGAGTTTTAGGAGAAGAAGGACATAGCAAAGCATCCATGATTCGTCGCTTTAAAGCAATACTCTCAAGCATGACCCTATTTTTTATAGAGCACAGACACAATATGAAGGTTTGTCATTTAGGGTTAGACGCTTTTAAAGAAGATGAATATGCTTTTCTTAAAAGTTCTAAAGGAAGTATGAGTAATTTTCGATTCAACGAATTAATCTTGCTGCTAGAGGATTATTGGCAACATCCTCTGCCAAAACATTATTATTTACCTAATTTATTACCATTTTATTTTCCAAAGATGGAAAAGTGTCGAGTTCTTTATTGTTCTGATTTGGCGGAAAAATCACCTCGATTATTTCATGAGGTGCGCTTGCTACATAAGTCAGAAATCAGCCTTTTGCCAGAAAAAAATTGTAGTATAGAGAGTTTGCATACTCATTTCATTAAGTTGAAAAGGATTCTAATTGATTTTGTTATTCCAAAATATAGGAAAGAGTCCGATAGTTTAGGATTAGAGTGCTTGAGTGCAAATGATAACCGTATTCAGAAAAGTATTTTTCAGCAAATTCAGTCTGATGTGAAAAGTAAGAAAATAGGGTTGCGAACGGGAGAATCATACTTTAGAGCCATACGTTGGCTCATGAAGATAACAGGTCAAGAAGTTGTTGACGCATTTTGTTTATCTTCAAAACGCTATCAATATCACGCTAAGCGATCAAAAATGGAAGGTTTATATACTGAGGAGCAGTTGCGAGAACTTGTTTTTCACGTTGAAAAGGGGTTGGAAATGGCAACGGATAATAAACAAAAAGTAGCGCTTTATTTTGCACGAATTCAACTTAAGACATGTTGGAATACTTCACCATTAACAGATATAGAGGTATCAGATATCTCTGAAATTGAGTTACCTACTGCAAAGAAAGCAATTAGTGTGATCACTCAAAAACCAAGAAAAAAATATAATATTGATTGTTACCAGCTTGATGGTCGTTCTGTTCGTAGTGTGATGCATGATATTTTGTATATCAGAGATACCCTTACTAAAAATTTTCGTAACTCTGGAAATAAAATAGTAAAAAAGTATCTTTTTATTTACCAGGAAAGAAATAAGGTTAAACGCTTAGATCCAAGAAGTATAGTCTCTTATATCGATGGTTTATTAAAAAAAGTAGGGTGTTCGGTTAATTATAACTCGATAATAATACGAAAAAGTGGTGCCAATTATATCTATGAGAAAGTGGAAAAAAACTTGCGTGCTTATGAAGCAAATATACGACATGATTATTCGACATTTATTAAATATTATCAACGTATTAATGAAGTAAAAACCCAACAGACTTTGCATGGTGCTGTTGACGTAATGCAAAAATATTTCACAGGTCGTGAAATTGATCCAAAAATAAAGATTCTTATGGGTGATGATGATTCTTTGCAGAAAACCCCTACAGGCGAGTGCGCTTCAGTAGGTAATGATAAAGAATCGAAACAATATAGTAAGGAGCACAAGCAGCTTCATAAAAAATATGATAATCAGTCAGCCTGGTGTAGTGATTACCTTGCTTGTATCTGGTGTAAACATTTTCGCACAGTTGCAGATGCTGAACATGTGTGGCAGTTATTAAGTTATCGGGACTATGTTCTTTCTGATATGGCATCGAGTGTGTCAAATGTAGCAAATAATGACGCTCAAACTGAGGCGATAATAGCTCTCCAAGACCGGGTAAACTCAATTTTGGCTCAATTAGAAATGAAGGATAAAAGGGCTGTAATTGAAGGAACTAAGTTGTTAGAAGTCAAAGGAGTACATCCATTTTGGTTATTTTCAGTGACTGTAACTAACCGACAAGGAATAAAGTAATGACAGAGTTATCTCATGCAGTAGATTTAGCACTAGTCATCAATGGGAGGGTTAGTATAAAACCTTATGATACTGAGACAGTGTCGATTTTAAATGCTATTGATTTATGGGAGTTTGATGACGCATTTAGTCACCATATTACTAAATTTGGAGATGATAGTTGGAAGTCGGCCGCCAATCATCAGGCAGTTACTTTTAATAAATGTACCCCTAAACTTAAATTTCAGCTTAAAGCTATGACTTTAGGAATGCATACGCAGGGTGCAGGCGAAGGAATGGTGCCACTATCTTGGGTAACTATACGAAATGACATATCTATACTGAAGCGATTTGGGTGTTGGCTTTATAGTGAATATGGAATTTCAGGGTTAGATGAACTAGATCACTGGGAAGAGTTAAAAACCAGAAATATGATTCTTAAACTGGTTTCCGAATATAAATTAAAAGAGTCCCCCGGGGTAGCTGTAGCCTTTTTAGCAAGCATATACTGGGTCCGCACGTATAAGTTAATCAATAGCCCGAGTATTTATGATTTAGTGGATGAATATTTACAGCCATATGTTTCAATAGCAAAAGCACGCAAGAATAAGCATTCGATTATTCCTCCCCGCATTTTGAAAATAGTGCTAAATAAATCTGAATTACAGATAGAAAAATCTCAACAGGCTTTTAAACTTTGGCATGATGCTCAATTAAATATTAATCGAACTATTGGTAATTTATCCTCGATAAATTTTGAGGAAAATACCTTCATTGATGTTTTATCCTCGGATAAAAAAAATGAGCTTGATAAGTATCATCTCATAATAAAACCTCTGCAGAGTTATGTTTATACTTTAGTGATTGCCTATACCGGTATGAGATATCGTGAGGCAATAGCATTACTCGATGATGCAGCATTTGAGCACGATGGAAAGTACTTCTTAAAAACAATGCTTTCTAAAACGACTGATGACGAACAATGTTTAGAATGGGTCACAAACAAAATCACACATGATGCAGTAAAGTTATTATCAAAAACTAATCAGGTCTATCGAAGGCGAGCAAAATTATTATTAGAACATCATGCTGAGGCTTTACCTTATGAGCATCAAATGAATATGATGTTTGGCGTCAAAAATAAGAAATTATTTAACGTAAAATATGAGAGACAGTCTTGTAAATTTAAAAAAAACATTAAATATTCCAAAAAAATATTTAGCGATATAAATATGTTGTTTTCAATTCCTGTAACAGATGAAGATATTGATTTATTGAATCATATGAACTGTAACTATCAATCAATATGTCATGAGCACAAAAGATTCAAAGAGAAGTATCAAGTCGGTGACTTGTTTAATTTTACTGCTCACCAGTTTCGGCATACCTTTGCGTGGTTTATTGTTGCTAATCGTTTAGGAGATTTAGATGATATTAAATACCAATTTAAACATTTAGATAGCTGTATGACCTATGTTTATAGCCAAAGAGGGTATGAATCAATGGATGATTTAATGAATTTAACTGATAGATTTTCTGAATTTATGATTTCTCAGGCAATGACAGACATGGTTCAAGCGGCAGAAAGTGGAGTTTTAGCTGGTCGAGGTGGAGAGAGCTTTATGGGGCGTTTAGGTGAAATTTTAAATGGTAATTTGAATACAGGAAACACACCTCATTTTTCCAGTATGGAGGAATTAGTATCATTTACATCCAAATATAGCGGTAATCTTAGAGGGTTATCTCATGGGTATTGCACTAAAGGCAATACGTGCAAGGTAAGAAATGTAGCAGACCCAAGTCATTGTGTTTTTTGTGATTCTTATATTGCGACACCTAAGCACCTTCCGCATTGGCTAGTTATAAAGCAGCGTTGTGAAACACAGCTGCAGGCTTTTGAAAAATTCCCAGATGAAATGAAATCACGGTTTTTATCATTTAGTACAGCACTAAATGATAACTTATGTGCTGCAAATACAATCATCGAGCAATTAACAATTCAACACGAAGAGGTTAAAAGTGGAACAAAATAAAAAAGTAGCGATTGAAAAATCCCTTCAGGAACTCATTGATGCAAATGAAAAAATTAACATTAGCCGTGTTGCTAAAAAGGCAAATGTATCCAATTCATTAATTTACAATCACTATCGCGACTTAGTTAATAAAATTAATCAGGCAAGTGAAAGTCAAAAACAGAAAAATGAATCGGTAATGAACCATCAGCTAATAGAAAAACTAAAACAGGAAATTCAGAAAATGAAACAAACTTCTGTCGACTCTAAACAACTGGTTTCATCATATAAAAAACAAAATGAAATCTTGTGGAATCATATTCAAGAAATTTATGGAATGTATGACCAAATACTAGCTGAACGAAATGGATTTGCTGAAAGATTGAAACATCATCAGTAACAGATTAGAATCTAAGGTGCTCAAATACCTTTCTAAAAGCCTTAAAACTCTAATAAAAGTGTTACTACCTTGAAGGCCAATAAAAATAAAGGTGTAACACTTTTTAGCCCTCACCTAGAGGCCATTGCTTACGATCCTAAAGAAGCTGTCAAAATTAGTCGTGTAGATGTTGCTCGCGCTCAAGAGCAGTACGGTGATTTATTGCGTGATTTTTTGACCAGTGATCCAGAAAAATTGATGCTAAAGCAATTAAACTCAACCAATGTTTATTTAACTGAACTTGCTGCACTCAATGCACATT
>Ga0209494_1000489_pt1 | contig 17427 bp, 16 predicted proteins | sample EN1Hudseemescosm_FD_184628 | JGI IMG/M metagenome (GOLD analysis project Ga0209494, IMG submission 184628) | Methane-oxidizing microbial communities from mesocosms in the Hudson Canyon - EN1B Hudson Canyon (SPAdes) (version 2) | ecosystem: Environmental > Aquatic > Marine > Cold seeps | place... | reverse complement strand
ACCATTGTAGTAATTTTCCTCTGCCTTTTTTTGACCATTCTCATACCACTCAGTCCACTTGCCATTTTTCTTACCCTCTTTGTAATTTTCCTCTTTCAATATCTGACCATTCTCGAACCAATAAGTCCATTTATCATCTATCTTGCCGTCTTTAACTTTTCCTTTTGATTTATTCTGTCCATTTTCATATTCACATAAGTTTTTGCCAGTAAATGGTTTGGTCATTTTTAGCAAATAAACGATGCCATCTATATTTTGAACACCTGTTTCAACACAAATAGTTTTGTCAAACCAACCACCGTAAGAGTTAAATGAAATTATTAATGAGAATAGAAGTATGAGTAGTTTTTTCATAGAAGAGTCTTTTTTGAACTAGAAGTTAATTCTACTATTCAATTCAATAAAAAATATAGTAATTAACCTCAAAATTTGAAACCTTACTTGGAAAATGTTGATTTCTTATCTGCTGATTCATGAGGTCTCTTTCATGTTTTCTTTTTAAGACTGAGATAACCTGATGAAGAGAACCAGTTCTTCCCTGTATGGGTCAATATGGAACTCTTATTTAACCATTGTGATATCTTTCTGTAACCCCACCCTTCTCTATCATGAAGATGATGGATAAGAAGATAAATGATCTGTTGTCGTTTAGTGTATTCTTTTTGATAGATAAGTTTGTTGGATCGGAATTCCATGGTGAACTCGAGATGTGGAATTATGGATTCACTAAAGGTACAATCCAAATTCAGTCGGTCACTGTTGAGTAGTTTTCAGGACATTACCTTAATCGTTAAAAGATACCCATACAATTAACTAGAAAATGAAAGATATAATAATATTAGTCGCACTTGAAGAAGAACTTCCTAAGGATTCATTAAAAGAATTTCATGTTGAATATACAGGTGTTGGCAAAATCAATGCATGTTTTAAAACTATTGAGGTGATTAATGCATATTCACCAAAACTCATTTTAAATTATGGAACTGCTGGAAGTTTACAAGACAATTTAACTGGTCTTTGTGAGGTTTCAAAATTTTTTCAAAGAGATATGGATGCTACTGAATTAGGTTTTAAAATTGGTGAAACACCTTTTGATAATATTTCGAATATTTCTTTTGGAAATGATGGTTTGTCAATCGGTACTGGTGATAATTTCGTGAGTCAACAACCAAAAATAGTTACTGATTTAGTAGATATGGAGGCGTATGCTATTGCAAAAGTATGCCTATTAAAAAAAATTAATTTTTTATGCTTTAAATATATATCTGACAATGCAGATAAAAATGCATCTAATAATTGGGAAAAAAATATAAGTAATGGAAAAATTGCTTTTCAAAAAAAAATGCAAGAGTTACATCAGGACTTAATATTAAGATATTGAAAATTTCAAGAATGTCCTGAAAACTATACCATTACTGTTGAGTAGTTTTGCATGGAACCTTTTGGATAGATTAACCCAGATTTTTTTTATAAGTTTTTTATGGAGCCTAGGTTCCTAGACAAAATTCAATTTGTCTTTGATAATAAATACCTAGAGGTGCTTCCTTCAACTCAATAAAATGTTGATCGTATTCTTCAGAATAATGATAAACCTAATTCCTTGGTAAATTTGTTTTTAGGAATCTTGCATTAGCAGTTCTCCCATCTAAAACTATAAGAGTTCCTGGTAATAAAAAATACCCAAAAGTTAAAATATCTTAACTTATGTGACTATTTATATTAGAGAATTTAGAAAATTCTTGATACTTTGATAATGAAACTAAGTCAAGCACTATATTATGAATGGATCAAGTTTTACAATGGTACGGTTGATGTTCATAGTAAAAGTGGTGCATTTGCAAAAAAGTACGAAGGATTAATGATAAGTATGTTTCATCAAATTCAGTCGGTCACCTTTGAATAATCTCTTATAGTGATCGTCTTTTGAGCTTTACATTATTTAGTTTTACGAGTTATGAAATTTATATCAATGCCTATAACAGCATAATGCTTTGTCTGGTATAACAACATTATAACAAGCAAAAAGTAGTAATAAATGATTAAAAAATGTCTTTTCCCTGCGGCGGGCTATGGAACCCGTTTTCTACCTGCAACCAAAGCAGTCCCCAAAGAGATGCTTCCAATACTAACTAAGCCTTTATTGCAATATGGCGTTGAAGAGGCCATAGCTGCCGGTATAAATACTATGGCAATTGTTACTGGCAGAGGAAAGCGCTCAATTGAAGATCATTTTGACAATGCTTTTGAGCTTGAATCTCAACTTGCTGGCACCTCAAAAGAGCATTACTTAAAAGAGATTAAAGCGGTCATTGAAAGCGCGACGTTTACCTATGTTCGTCAGAGACAGATGCTCGGCTTAGGGCATGCGATTCTTACGGGTGAACCCCTTATTGGCAATGAGCCTTTTGCGGTTATTTTGGCTGACGATCTTTGTCATTGCGATGAGGCCGGGGTGCTTTCTCAGATGGTAGAAATTTACAACAAATACCAGTGCTCGATCATTGCCATTGAAGAAATACCCATGGATCAAACCAACAAGTACGGTGTAATCGCTGGCAACTTGTTCGATGACACAGATGACACATATCGAGTAACTGATATGATAGAAAAACCAGAACCAAATGATGCGCCAACCAACATGGCTATCATTGGTCGCTATATCCTAACGCCCAATATTTTCGATATTCTACGAAATACAAAACCGGGTAATAGAGGTGAAATACAAATTACAGATGCGTTACTAACTCAAGCCAAGCAAGGAAAAGTAATCGCTTACAAGTTTAAAGGAAAACGCTTTGATTGCGGAAGCGTAGATGGCTTTGTTCATGCTACTAATCACTTTGCAGGAGAACAGGGTATTCTTTAAAGAATATTGCTTATGATTTAAAAAATTTCACAACTTTCCATGCGTGAAATGTTGCTAATAAATACAGAAAAAAAACAAATAAGAATAACGCAAACATCTTCCACTCTGCCACATTATTTAATTCCAACCAACTCCCAATAAACGCCATGGAAAAAGATAATCCCACAATAATCAGTAATGTCTTACCCTCACTAATGCTTGACTTTAGAAAGAAATGATGTAAATGCCCCCTATCTGGCTTAAAGGGCGAGCCACCGTTTCTTATCCTTTTTATCATTACTGCAACAGTGTCAAGCAGTGGCACAGCTAAAAGCCATAAAGCTGTCACAGGTTTAAATATTGCTTTTTCACCCTGTGATAGTTCTATTAGTAATACTGCAATTAATAATCCTATAAATGTAGTGCCTGCGTCCCCCATAAACACTTTTCTTGACCTTCCAAAAATGCCTAAATTAAACATTAAGAATGGCACTAGAGTCGAACAAGAAAGCAAGGCAAGCGTAAACAAGTCTTCACGCCCACCAATATATGCAAAATAGGAGATAAATGAAAGGGTAACAATAGATAATAACCCGGATAAACCATCTATCCCATCAGACATGTTGACTGCATTCATGACTCCAATTATGGCAAATACTGAAACAAAAACTGACCATGCATATAGTTTAAATTCGACAATACCAAAAATCCAACCAAGCGAACTTAATATCACGCCATTAGTGCTTACCACGATAAGTGCGGCAATAATATGAAAAAAAATCCGGAATCTTATAGATAAATCTTTATGGTCATCTAACGCACCAACAACTAACACAACCAGCATAGCTAGTAAAATATTTTTTAGTGGGATTATATCAATCTGAGTAGTCAATAATCCAATCACTAAAGCAACAAACATACTTATCCCGCCTACAAGTGGTATATTCCCAGTGTGTATTTTTCGATAGTTGGGGACATCTACCAAGCCAATTTTAAGGGCAAAATAGCTTGTAATATTGACAGCTAATATACAACTTAAGGCTGACACAAGAAAAGGAATAAAATTAATATTCATTATGAATAATATGCACTACTAATGATGGACAGTATTATTCACTAAATTAATATATTTAGCTATAACAATTTTCTCGTCAAATTCAAGTTCCATTTTTTTTCTACTTTGTAACCCCATTCTTTCAAAATCTTTAGAATCTAAGGCGAGTAAATTATTCATTTTTTTGGCTAAATCATTGTAATCACGCACTTTGCAAAGATATCCATTAACTCCATCATCAACCACATCTTTACAGCCTTCAACATTAGTTGTTATAATTGGCTTGCCCATGGCCCCTGCCTCCAAAAGTGTTTTAGGCGTCCCTTCTCTATATGATGGCAACACAACACAATCAGACTTTTCTATAAAAGGCCTTACATCATCAGTAGCATTCAAATATTCAATAATTCCTTCTTCTACCCATGAATCAACATCCGAACGTAATACTGCGGTTTGGTTATCAACATCTAAAAAACCTAAAATCTGAAACCTGATATTTGAGTTATCTTTTTTTATAAGCCTTGCGGCATCAACATACTCTTGAATGCCTTTATCCCATATTAAGCGCGCGATTAATAAAAATACAAACCTATCTTTATTTATGACGTCAATCTTCTTAGACTTAAAATATGCAAGACTAACACCAGAACCAGGGAGAATATCAGCTTGACTTTTAGCAACTAAATTTTTCTTTAAAAACAATTCCTTATCATCATTATTTTGAAAAAACACACATTTAGATCTTTTCAAGCCAACCCTATACAAAAAACTTACAATCTTTCCAAGCAAGCCTCCCTTAATGAAGGCTGTGCCAAGTCCGGAAATATTGTTTATCACAGGGATTGAAAAAAAAATAGCGGCAATAGCTCCGTAAATATTAGGTTTAGCCGTATAGGCTAATATTAAATTAGGCCGTACCTTGTTAAAAATCTTTAAATATTGAAAAATCAAATACAGATCATTGATAGGATTAACACCTTTATTGTCAATGTGTATATTTATATATTGACAACCAAGATCGCACAATTTAGATACACAATCATCTCTTGGTGACACAACAACAACTTCAAAGTCATTACGAATGAGTTCTAAAATAATTCCTTTTCGAAAATTAGAGACATTCCAAGCCGAATTTGCGCAAATAATAATTTTCTTTTTAAGTGGCACGCTTAATAAACTTACTTAAACAAATAAACCAATCTAGGACTGAGCCAAACGACTACATCCTCAATCCAAGTATCTTTAAATAATTGCACCCAATGCCTAATTAATTTTGGCTGCTGTTCAATTAATTCTGGAAGATCCACGGAGGAAATTTCTCGAACTATATCATTTTCACTATCATACACATACAGTTTATTATTTAAAGAATACTTTCCGCTAAATTTTGGATCGATAAGATAGCCCTCTCTAATCTCAGTATAAGGAGTTATGGCTACAATAGTTTTTGTTTTAGTATTATTATGAAATATTGCATTGACGTTCCACGGCATGCTAAAGAACTCAATATGGGAGTATTCACCAAGCTTACTATAAAGGTTTCCTGTTATTATCAAGGTACTATCTGACTCTATTTCTTTTAAATCTTGATTATTTTTTATATTCTCTATAACAACCTTCTGATTTTCATTCCAATTCTTCCAATGATCACTAAGTCCAAATACTGGTGCTAAAAATATAATTAATAAAAAAATAGCTGACTTCTTATTGGCGGGCAGAAGGGCAGCTAACAAAAAAGCAATAAATAATGATCCATAAACAGTTGTTCTATTCCCCAAATTAAACGCTGAATGACTATAAAGACCAGTCAAAGCAAACATACCAAATGAAAGAAGCAAAACACTTATAAGGCCAATATACAATGATTTTGGTAACTTACGTACTTTGGAAAATAACTTAACTCTTATGAATGAAAATATTAATATCATGGCTATTATGATTATAGAAATGAAGCCTATTGACTCGATGGCATAAAACACCTTTAGCCAATATGAGGGCCCTATTGCTGATTCTAGAAAACTCAAAGGCTGAATGAGCATTTGTTTTAGAAAATCTAAAATACTTAAATCTGAATTTATTCTGCGCTCAAGTCCAGCATAATTAAACTTCATCCAAAAATAGTACGCCACATACAATATTCCTGGAGTTGCAAACACAATTGCCTTCTTGAGTTTTTTTTCATATAAGAATATAACAGTCAAACCAAACAAATAAGGAGGAGAGGCATAGCTTAAAAACGATCCAACTATAGTTACAAGAAAACCTTTTCTAATTTTATTATTTCGTATCAAGTGATGGGCATACAACAAGATTGCTGGTGCCAATATATATTGAAGTGTCATATACCAATATAAGGTAGTGTCATGCAATGGATATAGAACAAAAATAAAGGATGCAATGATTGCCCTATCATATGACATATAGTCACTAAAAAACCTAAAAATTAAATAAACACTAATGACAGAGGATAAAATTTTTATTAGGTCGTATATTATTTGATATTCATTACCCAGTAGGGCGTAAGCCCACCAAAGACCATAAAATGAAACTGGATTTAATATTAATGAACCAACTTCATCTGGTGTTTGCCCTATAAAATTCCAAAAACTATATCCATTAAAAGAATTGATGACTGTGTAATCATCTCCATGCAGCCCACTCGTCATTATTAAATACGACAAAATAAATGCAATAAAATAAAAAGGGAAATACTTAGTCATACTTATTAAAAATTATCTTCTTTAAAAGTTGAAATTACATCTAATACTTGATTAATTACATAATCTACATCAAGACCAACCCATAGGGGCAACCTTACTAATCTATCAGACAAATCATTAGTATTAGAAATATCTCCATGGATGCGTCCATACTCACATCCACCGGGAGATGAATGCAGCGGTATGTAGTGAAAATAACAATCCACACCTTTAAGCTTCATCGATTCAATAAAATACATTCTTTGTTTAATATTTTTAAACAATAAATAGTACATATGGGCATTATGAGAGCTAGAATTTGGAATTAACGGTCTTTTTATCTTTTTATCTTGCGCTAATTTATGAAATGCATTGTGATACTTATTCCAAATTTCTATCCGTTTTTTTGTAATATTTTGAACCTCTTGAAGTTGTGCCCATAAAAATGCAGATACAATTTCACCAGGTAAATATGAAGAACCAATATCGAGCCATGTATACTTATCGACCTGACCCTTAACAAACTGACTACGATTGGTTCCTTTTTCTCTAATTATTTCAGCTCTTTTAACTAAAGAGGGCTTGTTAACTAATAAGGCACCTCCTTCGCCAGAGGAAATATTTTTAGTTTCATGAAAACTTAAGGTACCTAAATCACCCATTGACCCTAAAGCGCGCCCTTTATAGCTCGCACCAACACCTTGTGCCGCATCTTCAATAACAAGTAATTTATGACGTCTTGCTATCTCTAAAATTGTATCCATTTCACATGCAACTCCGGCATAATGAACAGGGACAATTGCCTTGGTGTGTGAAGTAATTGCGGCCTCGATAAGTTGCTCATTAATATTTAGCGTGTCTTCTCGAATATCTACAAAAACAGGAACCCCTCCACGAAGAACAAAAGCATTAGCAGTAGAAACAAAAGTATACGAAGGCATAATCACTTCATCACCTGGATTGATATCTGCCAGTATTGCTGCCATTTCAAGCGCTGCAGTACATGAGTGTGTGAGCAACACCTTGCAGCAGCCAATGTGATTTTCAAGCCATTTATGGCAATATTTTGTATACTTATAATCACCTGCTAATTTATGACTATTGATTACCTCCTTAATATTTAACATCTCTGTACCAACTATATATGGCTTATTAAAGGGGATCATAAAAATATACCGGTCAAATTCAAATACTCCATAATTACACTATTCTGAAAATCTATCTATTAATTTTTATAAGCATCAAGCATTAACACCAATATGCCCAATATAATTATCAAGTATGCCAGTATTCTATAAAAACTAAACTCTTCTCCAAATAAAAAATATCCAATGAAACCCCCTAGCACAATAGTCAAAATATTGGCTGGAATAAGGACAGTAAATGGTATTTTAGCTGCGGAAGCAAACCATGCCACAAGAGCAATGCCGTATAGCAATATTACAAAATAAAGCTTGAAATCAAAAAGACTATCGAAAAAACTTCCATTATATTTAACTGAAATAGCCTTTAAAGAAGCTTGCACTAATGTTGTTAACATTATAGATAGTAACAAAATTCCGTAATATTTAATCATTAATAGTTTTCCGTACTATAAATTGCGGTTTTCGATTAATAGACAGATAGGAGCGCCCAATAAATTCTCCAATAATCCCTAATGATGCTAGAGTTGCACCACCTATAAATAATTGTAAAACAATAATACTTGTCCACCCCTCAACAGTCGTGCCGTACATATAATACATATAAATATAATATACACCTAGCATAAAGCCCAATATAGATAATGATAATCCAAAAAATGATGCAATTCTCAAAGGCATTATAGAGAAGCCTGTAGTATGTTTAAAAAATACCGATATTGATCGTCGTAAATTATAATTACCCGTGCCACTATAACGATTAAAATGCTTTACCTGCACTTGCGAAACCAAATTGGTTATTTGAAATATTAAACCATCAATATAGGGATATGTCCCTTTATATTCAAGCAATGAATCTACCACCATACGGTTAACAACTTTAAAGGGTGACAAATAAATATGCTTTGGTTTTTTTATAAAAAACTCAGCTTGCTTTGAATTAAGCATACTTCCAATATTCTTCCACCAAGATTGATGGAGATCGCCACTAAAATCGGCATAACAGACATCACAATCATTCTTTATTTTTTCTAACAAAATAGGAATGTCTGAAGGAGAGTGTTGCAAATCATCATCCATAATAACGACATAATTTCCACATGAAAGACCTAGCCCTGCCATGATAGCATTATCCTGACCAAAGTTTTTTGCAAGCGATATGCCTTTTACCGTAGAAAATTCTTTCGCAATCTGCTCAATTACAGACCAACTTTCATCGACACTTCCATCATTGACCAATATTAGTTCAAAATCAATGTGTAACAACTCGGCATTTACTTGTTTGGATAATTCTTTCAAAATTGATGCACTATTGTATACCGGAATAACTACACTTACTTCCATGTTACCTCCAAAATAATATCTCTTTTTTGATCATTGATAATGTGTAATATCCAGCGATTTCCACATAACTCCTCTAGTGTCTTAATTAACTCTGTCTTATCATAACGAAACTCTTCAGCACCATTACCAGCATTAGCAGAATGGCTAGCAATTATTCCTATAAGGCCACCACTATTTGATAAATTATGAATTGGCTCGGAGATAAGTAATCTTGAGCAAGAATTCATTATTTTTAAAAGAAATTCATCAAGCATTCCATGAAAGTGGTACAAAGATCCCGCAATAATAACAGTATCAACTGCTGGGAATGCGCTTTCCTTTTTAAGGTCTAGACAAATCGCATTAAACCCTTTTTTAATAGCAAAATAAACAAATTTTTGGTTTATATCAATCCCAGTCCAATTTACCGAATTTGCTTTGCACCATTCTGCAATATGCACATCGCCATAACATAGCTCAGTAATGAATTTTTCTTTCTTTGGATCGATGAGTTTGATAATATCATCAAACCTTTCAGTATACTTCCCCAAATACAAAACATACATTAGCAATCTATATATAAATAAATTTTTGTATATTAAACTTGTCATTTTAATTAAACTTTGCCCTTAATATTACCTTAGATAATACTGGTATTATCATACGAGCTTTAACAGATATTTCGCAATACCTCATGACCAATATGAAATTCAAATAATCGATAAATAGCATGTCGACTTATAAAATGAACCTACAGCACAAGACAAATCAAGAAGATGTTTTATTCATATCTTTTAATGTTTTTTTAGCTCTAAATCCCAATGCTTCTATTTTTGCAGATGAGTAACACTCGTCGCCAAATAACTTATCAAGCTTGTATTTAATTTTAGGATTTATTTTGGCAGCAATGTCAAATATAAACTTTGGTACATTCCATTTATTTTATATATTTGATAGCATCGTTTAGTTAGAAAAAACTACTCAAATTCTTCCCAAGAGCCAATTGTGAAAAATTGCAGCATACTCATATGCAATAACCTTCATTTGCTTCAAACTAATACCCCATTGAATACCTCTATTGAGTTGACTCGTTACATTAGGCGCAATAATCTTAATTCTTGGCGCATTCTTTTTCCATATTAGCACTGATCGAAGTGAATGATACGGTGATGTTATAAATATAATGGATGATATATTATTTTTGTCAAGACTTTCTTTCACCATTTCCACATTCTGATAAGTACTACTAGGATATTCCTTAAGGATATATATAGAAGACTTTGGTATATTCTTACTTATTAAATACAACTTAATCATATCTACATCTGCAATAGTTTGATGTCTACCAGATGATAAAAATATTTTATCGGCGAGTCCTTTGTTAAAAAGTTTTACAGCATCAAGCGCCCTCTTCTGATAACTTAAATTTCGATAACTAACCTCTCCATCACCGCTAAATACTACGATTGCATCTGATTTTTGAGGTAAATCTTTTACGACTAACTGTTCGCCCATAAACCAAAATAACGGACTATGAAAGATTAGAAAATAAAATACAAAAATAAAGGACAGTTTTCTAACAATCAAATAATTGGATCTCTTGTATTTGTCAATTAAAATATCTTTCCAATTGATATTATGACTTAATTTCGATTCGAGGCTGTCGTTTATTACTGCACTTATCTTTGAAAATCTCTCATCCCAAGTATTTTCCTTTGCAATTTTGATACGCTGAGTACGATTTTCTTCAGTATCTTCAGTTAATGTTTCAACTAACTCTTTAGCCTTCTGAATAAAGTCTTCAGTATTGAAGCCAATATTAATTGGACAATTATATTGTTTATTAAATATTCTGATTTCTTGCAAGTTAGTTGACAACACAATTTTTCCTAAGGATAAATATTCATTTAATTTGCACGAATAGACGCTATCTGTAGCCTCATTAACAATATATGGAATTAATGCTATATCAAAACTATTAATATAGTTAGGCATTAAATCATGTGACCTTTCACCTAGAATTGTGATATTCTTAATAATTTTCAGTGTGTCAATATTTGTAAATTTTGGTCCCACAAGAACAATATTAATACTTGGCATAGAATTAGCCAACTTTATTATCAACTCTTTGTCAAAGACATCACTAATTGCCCCTATATAACCAATAATTGGACGCGCTATTTCTCCAATATCACTTGGAGCAGTTAATACATTCTTGGGGGGGAATTTTCTTGAATCAATGCCTGCTGGAACATTGAAAACAGTATCTGAAAACTGCAGAGCTTTTCTATACATCTTATGAGAAGTTGTAAATACCAAATCTACGTCTTTAAAAAACCTGTTTTCATATTTATTAAGCTTTTTAGGATTTGAAAGAGATCTAGACATATCATCAGCACAATAATATATTTTCAAACTGGGATCAATGGCATTAATAATCTTCTGTATTGATGGCGTTGGAAGAAAAGATAAGCATATTGGTTTATAAAATTTAGTGGCCTTTATCCACTTCATAATTGACTTGGATATAAGTAAAGTATTTAATGAAATTGATAAATTATTATATGGATACGGAATAAACACTGGCGTAAAAACAGTTACGTTGTCTTTAACATCTTTAAATCCATGAATTGAATTGAGTCTAGCTTTTACTCTATCAATAACTCGTCCAAAATCCTTTATCTGTGGAGACCTAACGCCCGTATTTTCAACAAAAAGAACATGACCACCAGACTCAACAATTGAATTAACAAGCTGATGGTGAATTTGCCAATGTGTTGTCCAATCAATGGATGAAAAAATAATATAATTTCTTGTCATAATGAATATCGACTAAAAAATAGAAAGATCACAGCTTAAAATAACCATAATGTATTTAGGTAAGATTATCATCCCCAGCAACTTTCTTTTCTAGAAATGGGTTTTTTTAATAGACGCAAGAAAGAAGATACAAAATTTACTTTCATTATCCCTATAAAAGTTACTTTTTTTTGTACGAATGATAAATGATTGAGAGCTCTAACTAGCTAAGATTTTAAGTCACTTATGTGTTCTTATGACATGCTTTCTTGAACTTGCGCTACTCGTTAAAGTCTGGCGCTTTAAAACCATGCTCTTTAACTAATGAATCACGCTTGGCGATGTTGATGTCATTTTCCATCATTTCATGTACCATCTCTTTAAGAGTAATTTTTGGCTCCCAACCAAGTTTTTCTTTAGCTTTAGATGAATCACCCAATAATGTTTCTACTTCTGTTGGACGGAAGTAACGCTTATCAACTGCTACGAGTAAATTACCAGTTTCGCTGTCATAACCTTTTTCATCCATGCCTTCACCTTCCCAGCGTATGGTTTTTCCCAGATGACCCCAGGCGAAGTTGACAAAGTCACGTACTGAGAACTGTACACCAGTAGCAATACAAAAATCATCTGGCTCATCTTGTTGTAACATCAACCATTGTATCTCAACGTAGTCTTTAGCATGACCCCAATCTCTCATAGCATTCAGATTACCAAGATAAACTGTGTCTTGTAAGCCTAGTGAGATTCGTGCTAATGCACGAGTGATTTTACGAGTAACAAAGGTTTCGCCACGCACTGGAGATTCGTGATTAAACAAGATGCCGTTACAGGCATACATACCATAAGCTTCACGATAGTTAACCGTAGTCCAATAAGCATATAGCTTCGCCGCCGCATAAGGAGAGCGCGGGTAAAAAGGGGTGGTTTCTTTTTGTGGGGTTTCTTGAACTTTGCCATATAGCTCTGAGGTGGAAGCTTGATAATAACGAATTTTCTTTTCAAGACCTAAAATGCGAATAGCCTCAAGCACACGAAGCGCACCCAGCCCTACGGTATCTGCTGTGTATTCTGGAGTTTCAAATGAGACACCAACGTGTGATTGTGAACCCAGGTTGTATATTTCATCCGGTTGGATTTGTTGAATAATACGTACTAAGCTCATTGAATCAGATAGATCACCATAGTGAAGTATTAATTTACGATCTGTCTCATTATGGTCTTGATACAAGTGATCAATACGATCAGTATTAAATGATGATGAACGACGTTTGATGCCGTGAACCTCGTATCCTTTTTCTAATAAAAACTCTGCGAGATACGATCCATCTTGTCCAGTTATTCCGGTAATAAAAGCTTTTTTCATGTTTTTTTTTGAGTCTTGTAAATTATGTGACATAATAACATGATATTATAAGTTTACTGTTCATTGTCACATGTCTGATGGAAAGATTAGAGGGGCAATATACTTATTTTCTGATGATTTAACAACCCCACTGAAAGACAGTGTTGAAGCTAATAAAAGTTGCTTTAGATACATTACTCACGTGGAAAACTTGGGAATAGCATCAGAACCAAATCTAAAGTCCACACCTATAAATTTGTTTTTCTGGCGACTTAAGAACCATATTTATCTTATTAAGTCTATTTTTAGCATAAAAGTATGTCAATGATATTAGTAATACATATATTAGATATCAGCAAAGTGGCTCTTGTAAATATAACAATTTGCATCGGCAATAAATAAAGTGCAATACGATCAACTGTAGTTGATAAGATGAAAACTAATGGGTATCAGAAAGACAGTAACACTAAATTGCATCCATAGATTTGAGTCTTTATAAGTATTCTTCCATCTTTTCTTGAAAAAAAAGAATACGACTCCAGCAATTACACTCATTGACATTCTTGTCAATGCGCCAGTTGAATTCATTTCTGTATTTGTAATATAAAAAAAATCATATGCTCAAATATTTTGAAAATATTTAAAACAAAAACAATAGCTAAAGCAATGATAAGATAATCTTGCTTTGTCCATTTTCTAGAAAATTTATCTTTATTTAACACTTCAAAAATCAACACTGCTAATGCAGCTGATTGTCTTGTATAACCCATAGAGACTACAATTACTAAATAGGACATGGCTATCGATAATGTCATCCACGGTGCTGGTGTGGACTTACATAGTCTTAATAAGAGAAAGACGGAAATTAACAACATTCCAGGTAGTGTTTAAAACTGTCGCAATTTTCAAAATATAATTCTAACTCCAAATTTATAACTTCTTTTTCAGACCCACAACTTATTACTTGTTTTCTGACTCAATATTTTCGACTGAAAACTTATGACTTCGGACTTATCCTAAAAAATATCCAGTGTGATGATATTTTGATAAGGCAACCAGTAAATTACATGAGTGGCAAAATTAAACCAAACAAATAACACCAGTGCATAGTACGCCACAATTAGCCTGATCACTGTTGCACGACCACCTGATACAGAAAACAACATCGGTAAACGAGAAAAAACCACCAATTGCAAAGGAATAAAATACAGCGCCACACGATCAACCGCAGTTGAAGCAAAATTAACCAATAGCAATAAAACTATCGTTACCAAAGCCAACCCAAACCATAAAAGATAATCATCAGGCCACCGTCGTTTTATTTTACGATAGAAAATAAAAAACAGAAGACTCGGGAGTGCGTTCATCAATAAACGGATGGACGCTCCATCGGACTGCATTTGGTGCTCTACATAGTGCAACCACAAGATTTTGAAATGATCTAAAAAAAACAAATACCCTATAATCAAACTAAAAGGACCCCAGCTAAACATGCGGCGAACAAGCCCACGATGTTGATAAAAAATAACCAATGGAAAAAGTAACACCACTGACTTATGAAACAGTGAAGCAATAGCAATACAAAATAAATAGCGCTTTAAACCGCCTGCAGAAATACACCTAAACCCAAACATAACAAAGCCAAGAGCAATCGCCTGACGCGTATACCCCATGGAGACCACTGAAATCATATAAGGCACTGCTATCGTAAATGCCAGAAAAGGCAATGGTTGTGCACGGCAAAAAACAATTAAACCACTAAAGAAAATAATAGCAGAAAGCGTATTAACCAGATAAACACCGCCATCTAGTTGGTACGAAATCCAGTTTAAAAACACATAACCTGGATCCGACAGCGAGATAAGCTCCAAAAATGAGTAGTACTTTACAGACTCATAGGATCTAACGTAGGCACCCCAATCCCCACCTACCTCGTGCCGCAAACCAACAAATACAACAAAGCTAAAAAATAGAAACAGCCAGAGCAGTGATAAGTACCGCCGATGAATCGTAATTAGAGACAGCAATGCCGGTATGGCATAAGCCAACCAGAAAGAAATCATGATTGCGTCTCCAACCAGGCCTGAAACATCAACACACTCCACAAATGATGATGCCAGTTACCACGCCCTGCCAGATGTTCATTCCATTTATATAAAATAGGTTCAGGGTCAAAATAACCCTCCTGTTTTAAACGTTGTTCATCCAGCAAGGCTTCTGCCCAGTCACGCAGTGGCCCACGAAGCCATTCACCCAGTGGGATAGCGAAACCCTGCTTGGGTCGTTCGATCAATGCTTTTGGCACATGTTTATAAAGCAACTGACGCAAAAGCCATTTTCCTTGCCCGTCTTTTATTTTCATTGAAATAGGCAACTGCCAAGCAAACTCCACCACACGATGGTCAAGAAATGGTACCCGCGTTTCCAGGCTCACACCCATAGCAGCCCTATCAACCTTGCAAAGAATATCATTCGGCAAATAACTTAGAGTATCGAAAAACATCATACGCTCTTCGGCTGATGCGAACTCAGGTATAACCGTAAACTGTGCAAACAAATCACCCGCTTCGGCACTGACGACGGGTAATGGTAACTTCCATGTAGCAATAACACTACGATAAAGATCATCTAAATTTCGTGCGCGCAGCAGCAACTCAGCCACCTTGTGTACCTTTTCACCTAAAAGGATCACCCTGTCACGCATAACCAGACGAAAAAGAAATTGCGCTAAATGATCGATGCTACCGACTGGCTGTGACAACAACAAACGACCCAAAGCATGACGAGCAGGAAACGGTAACCAGGAAAATTTATCCCAAATACGGCGACTCCAGAGATAGCGGTTATAACCACCAAACAACTCATCACCACCATCGCCCGAGAGCGCTACGGTAACATGCTGTTTCGCCATCTGCGAAACCAAAAATGTAGGAATTTGAGACGAATCAGCAAACGGCTCATCATACAGGTCTGGCAAACGTGGAATAACCTCTAACGCATCACTAGATGAGAGATAGATCTCAGTATGCTCTGTACCAAGATGCTTTGCGACTTCTTTAGCATAAATCGCTTCGTTATGTTCCGATTCTGAAAAACCTATGGTAAACGTTTTTACCGGAGAGGCCACTTCTGACTGCATCAATGCAACTATTGCAGACGAATCGACCCCACCCGAGAGAAAGGCACCCAAAGGCACATCGGCAATTGATTGTAATCGAATGGCATCACGAAGGCGATGATCCAGAACGGTTAATGCTTCCTCTTCATTATTAATTCGATTATCATTGCCTTGAGCAACCGCCACAGAAAGCGACCACCAACGGGAAAGAGAGAGGCCCGTATATTCGCCGCCCACTTCAGGTGCAATAGATAAAGGAGTAGCAATAGCGTCAACCGATAGAGAGAGACAACAGCCAGGTTCCAGCTTATAAATATTCTCATAAATAGAATACGGCGCAGGCACAGTGTTGTACTGTAAATAAAGCGTAAGTGCATCGCGGTTAATCGCGTTATAAAACCCTGGATAAGCCTTTAACGCTTTAAGTTCAGAACCAAAAACAAAAGCCCCTTTCACCCAGCCATAATAAAGCGGTTTCTCACCCAGTCGGTCACGGGAAAGATACAATCTTCTCTCTTGCTTATCCCAAAGCGCAAGCGCAAACATCCCAACAGTTTTAGCTAGAGTCTGTTCAATACCCCAAGCCTCAAAACACGCCAATAATGTTTCAGTATCAGAATGGCCTTTCCACTGACGCTGTCGACTGTCGACTGACAACTGATTTCTTAAGTTTAAGTGGTTATAAATCTCACCATTAAAGACAATTACATAACGATCACACGAGGAGTGCATCGGCTGATGACCGGCAGGTGACAAGTCAATGATGGACAAACGCCGATGGCCCAGCGCAATGCCGTCCTGCGCATCGGTCCAGGCACCCGCGTCATCCGGACCGCGGTGCGCAATGGTATTCGCCATGCGTGTGGCCAACACCTCCAGCCCTTCAAGGCTGCCGGTTTGAGTTATTAAGAAACCTGCAAATCCGCACATGGTTTTTCTTTGTTTCCAACAGCGTACCAGTACGGCGCCGCATCTGATAAGCGCACATTCACAAGACCAGCTCCTATCATCATTTTACAGATTTGTTGCCTCGTGAAACACTGCTCCAGCGGTGTGCTAAAACGATCACGTGCATCTGTTCGCATCGTATAAAAGCTGTGTT
>Ga0209494_1000488_pt1 | contig 17434 bp, 12 predicted proteins | sample EN1Hudseemescosm_FD_184628 | JGI IMG/M metagenome (GOLD analysis project Ga0209494, IMG submission 184628) | Methane-oxidizing microbial communities from mesocosms in the Hudson Canyon - EN1B Hudson Canyon (SPAdes) (version 2) | ecosystem: Environmental > Aquatic > Marine > Cold seeps | place... | reverse complement strand
AAAATTGAATTTTTAAATTGGCGGATTTGATGCAATACGTTTTTTTTTGTAATATGAGACAAGGTTAAGCTCTTCAATCAGGTTGGTTTTACTTGGTAATTTAATTTTACCTGATTTTAGAGGAGAGTTTAATCGCCATAAATATCGCTATCTACTTGAAATATATAAATAATGACCTCTTAAGTAAGCAGTATTAGAGTCTGACCCTTTTGGTTTTTTGACCCTTTTAGTTTTTTTTTGGTTTTTTGGGGTTTTAAATTGATGTTTTGCCCTTAAGTACAGTATATAAAAAACGACTAACAACATAAAATAATCTACGTTTAGAAAATATTTTAGTAAGTTTAATACCTTAATTCTTAAGGAGAATGGTATGAAAAATTTTATAATGGCTTTTGCTGTTAGTGTAGTGTTGCTATCCTGCACAACAGATCAAAGCAAGAAGCTCGATGTGGTTGGGCAGATAAATCAAGATATGATAAAAAACCCTTCGGCAGCGGGAGGTACGGGCACGAACTATTATGTGTGTGATGATGGTAATGATGATGCGAATGATGGTTTAAGCGAAGAAACGCCTTGGAAAAGTTTTGCAAAAGGTATGTCTAAATTTAAATCAATGAATGCTGGAGATGCTGTTTTATTTTGTCGTGGAGGAGTTTTTACATCACTAAAAAGTGAAGTAATTGCCAATTTTAACTGTAGTGTAGATGCACCTTGTATTATTAGTGATTATTACAACCCTGTCTCACAAGTAGAGGATGCCATTCCTTTAATTATTAGCCAGCACTCAGGGCATGTTTTTAGTTTCCAAGATAAGGGTAATGCAGATCATGATGAAGGCTATCTTTTAGAAAACTTTAATTTAAAGGGGTCATCAATTGAGTCGGGGACGGGGGTCTTTTTTTACAATGATGTTGATGATGTACAATTAAGTAATATAGCAATTAGCTCGCTCAAAATTGGAATTAATATTGGTGGAGCTAATACCCCTAATGAAGGGAGTAATAAACTTAATGAAAGAATAACTGTCAGCGAAGTGACGCAAGAAAACCTTAAATATTTTATTCTAGGCGTTGGTGCGGCTGAGTTGTTATCCAGCCTAACAGTAGTTGATAGTGTTGTAGCGGTTATAGAGCCTGAACCTGCGGTTGCAGTGCCTGTCAAGCTTGGGGGGCCTTATTTTGTATGTGATACAGGTGATGATGCTAATAGTGGTCTTTCTCCTTATTCACCATGGCGTACTTACAGTAAAGCTATGCAATATTTTAATTCATTAAAGGCGGGTGAAAGCATTAGTTTTTGTCGAGGTGGCGTGTTTTATGCGGAAGGTTCACCGAGGCTTTATAATACTAAGTGTACTGCTGCTAATGTTTGTCGAGTAGGGGATTATTATTCGGGAATCAAGGGGTCAGGTAGTACTACAGAAAGACCTAAGCTTATTAGCTCTACAGGAGCGGCTGTATTTAATTTTCAAGATCCTGGTAATGCAGATCAAGATGGTGGTTATTTAATAGAAAATTTAATTTTAGAAAGTAACGTAGCCACTAAAGCTGCTATATTTTTATTTAATGATGTGGATGATTTAACTGTTAGAAATGTAAAAATTGATGGTTTTGGAATAGGAATTCAATCCGCTGCGACTAATACGTTGAATGAAGGAAGTAATTCAAAAAATGAAAGAATTATTTTTGAAAAAAATGAAATTGTAAATAATTCAGCACAAGGATGGTTAGGAGAGTGTTCTGACTGTGTGATAGCTTCAAATCATTTTGAAAATAACGGATATGCAAAAGCAAGTTTAGATCATAATTTATATTTTGCTGCTAAAGATGCAAGTAATGTGCTTATTAAAAATAATACATTTAAAAAATCAACTCATATTAATGGGTATTGTCAAGGTGTGTCTTTAGTGGTGCATGGTAAAGTAAAATACATGACGATAGAAAATAATTTAGTTGAAGAAGAGGTTAATAAAGTGGGGAATGGCTGCTGGGGGATTGCTGTAGATCCAGGGTATAATTCTATGGATGAGTCATTTGAAAATATTGTTATTAGAGGTAACACCGTTATAAATACTGGAAATCTAGGAATTGGCTGTGCTTCATGCTTAAATGTTGTTATAGAAAATAATACCATAATCAGCGAAAATTCTGATATAGGGTTTACTGGTGTTGGGGTTCCTAACCGAGAGGAAGATTCATTGCTTTCTTCAAATATTACGGTTAGAAATAATAAAGTAATATTATCCAGCATCTCAAATAAGTTGAAATTTGGTTTCAAGATAGTTCCTGAAGATGGTAGTTTGACGGTGAATAATAATAAAGTGTATAGTGATTACTCTGATATCTTATGTGCTATTTTACAAGGGGTAGATACGGTACAAGATGATCAGTGTATGGTTGTTCAGGATTAAGTAGTAATTTTGGTAGCATATTAAGGCATTGTTTTAGTTTTTGAACTAGAACAATGCCTTATTTGTATGTGATAAAAATTATTGACTATCTACACTTGATAGCAAGTATTATTTTTTAGGTTGAAATTGAGTGTAATGAGAAATATACTACAGAACGTATTCTTTTTAAGCGATTGCCTATTTTTAACGGGGTAGCAGACAGGAATGCCGAATTCTCTTAGTTATTATGAGATTAAGTGAACTATTGGGCTATGTATCGTAGCTAAAATATAAACATTAAATATTAATATGGGAAAAGGAAATTCGTTAGCTTATATTATATTATTTCTATGGCCTATTGTTTCCATTAGGCTTTATCAAAAAAAATCAATTCAAGAAGCAAGCCTGTGGGTATTGTTGGGTGGGTTTATGTTGCTACCTGTTAGCACAGAAATAGACCTTCCACTCATACCGCCAATAGGAAAGCACTCAATGCCAGTTCTATCAGCCATGATCGGCTGCTGGTTTATTAAGCTCAAACCAATTAACTATTTTAGGCATAAAGGGGTGCTTAGACTTCTCTCTCTATCTATTGTGTTTATACCCTTTATTACTGGAGAGCTTAATTCAGACCGGTTAATGATAGGGGGGCGTTTCTGGGCGGGGCTTACGCATCATGATTCCTTGTCGTCAATTATTCATCAGATTTTATTTGTGACTCCTTTTTTCATAGGGCTACAATTCTTTAAACGTTATGAGCATCAATTATTAATGTTTAAACTGTTAGTTATTGCTGGCTTATGGTATTCAATTCCGATTCTTTATGAAGTAAGGATGAGTCCTCAGATACACTCAATGGTATATGGTTATTTTCCTCATAGTTTTAGACAGCAAGCAAGAGGTGGAGGGTTTCGTGCAGTAGTTTTTATGGGGCATGGTTTATGGGTTGCCTTTTTTGTGGCTTGCGTTCTTACTGCTGCTACAGCTTTATGGAAGATAAGAGAAAAGGTTAGCCGATTTTCACCTGCTAGTGTGAGTTATTTTTTTTTCGTCGTACTGATTTTATGTAAAAGCATGGCATCATTGCTGTATGGTTTATTTGCTTTTATTATGATAAAAAAAATGTCCTATAAAATGCAATTTCGGGCAGCAATTTTAGTCGCTTTATTAGCGATAATGTATCCTACCTTATCGATTATGAAAGTATTCCCGCATCAAGCGATTTCGGGAATAGCCAATACTTACATGGGGCCAGATAGGGCACAGTCTTTAGAGTTTCGGTTTGATAATGAGCGATTGTTAGTGGAACATGCTCGCAAGCGTTTTTTCTTTGGCTGGGGTGGTTGGGGAAGAAATCGTGTGCATGATGAAGAAACTGGCGAAGATTTAACAGTAACAGATGGACATTGGATTATTTTGTTTGGTACTTCTGGGTGGCTAGGATTTATGGCAGAGTTTGGAGTGATGGCCTTATGTATATTTAGAGCTAAATCAGCGGCGAATCTACTTAAAGACAGAAAACAACAAACTCTACTCGCCGCACACGCACTGTTAGTGAGTATTATTATGATAGACCAGCTTCCTAATGCCTCATTAGCACCGTGGCTATGGTTAATAGTGGGCGTATTGCTGGGGCGGGCAGAATATATTATTGCTAATAAAGGAGAGACTGTAAGTGGCTAAAGTATTTATAGAGGTCTATGCATATCACGCAGAAACACTATACCCATACATCGTTAATTTAGCAAAAAATGAGGACATAGTACTGTATAACTCTACTTGTCCTGGCGCAGAGACGATTGAAATGTTACCGCAACAAAAAATTGAATTTAGCTTATTAAGTCTATTAAGACTATTGGTTACTAAGGATATTACTGCTGTCCATATTAATTCTGTGAGCGTTAATTTACATGGTGGGTGGTTTTTTTCTGCATGGTCAAAAACACTAAAAATTATTTTAATTCCTTATCTTTGTCGCTTATTCGGGGTAACTGATATACAGGGGATAGCCCATGAGGCAGACCAGTATTTTTCAGTAGATAAAGCATCTAATAAAAGGCACCGTTATTATCAGGAATTTTTTGGTCGATTTCATGTTAAGTTATTTAATAAACTGTATGTACTTGCGCCAGAAGTAAAAAAGTACCTTAAAGTAAATGGTTCGAAAGTTGAAGTGCTTTCTACGGGCCCGTTAATTGATCTTTATTTAGACCAGGAAGCTATTAAAGATAAGGCTGCAATTAGCTGTGTATGGATTGGTCCTGTGAAAAGCTACAGAAGAAACTGGAAGCCCTTATTGACACTACATAAAGATGTATTGAACGGTAATAATATTGTGATTGATATGGTGTGTGATATTCGGGATGGAGAAGGTGAAGAGTTAAGGGCGAAGATTGAACAGTTAGGCTTAGCCTCCTATTTTAAATTTAGAGAATATCGGCCTGATGATGCTGAATTATTTAGTGCTGTACGTAGTAGCTCATTAGTACTATGTTTATATGCCAGTAATAGCTATGGAAGCATTAAAACGTCAGGCGCTAGGCATATTGCATTGGCTTTTGATAAGCCAAGCCTTATTTTTGATGGTGAGTATAAGGTACTAAACTCCCAAGGTTTATATTTATCAAGTTTTAGTGATTTTAGTAATGCAATAATAAATGCAATGAGTGACTTGTAGTGGCGATTCATAAACTTATTTCAGGTAAAGTTACGAAGCTTAAAAAGTCACAAGCAGTGAATAGTAGTTTTTGGGTTGCGATAGGAATGGTAGGAAGTCAGGGGATTAGGTTGTTAAGTAATATCCTTTTGACAAGGTTATTAGTACCTGAATATTTTGGTATGATGGCTATTGTATATTCAGTAGTTGGTTTTTTTTCCATGATGTCTGATGTTGGCTTGGTGCCAAGTGTAGTTAATTCAAAAAGAGATAAAGACTCGTACTATATGTCTACAGTGTGGACTATTCAATTCCTAAGAACAATATTAATGGCAGCATTGCTTTTAATTGTGGCGTATCCGGTGAGTTATGTTTATGACGAACCTATGTTATTTCCTGTCTTAATTGCAGTAGCGATAACCTCTGTTTTAGGAGGCCTGAATTCAGTGGCATTAATTTTGGAGCAGAAATATTTACGACAAAAAAAATTAGTATTAAGTCAGATAATTACTCAAATAATTAGTTCTGTTTTTATGGTCTTCGTTGCATATTTCACGCATAGTGTATGGTCTTTGGTAGCAGGTAATGGAATGGTAGCAATTTTAACATTGTGCTACAGCTATGTTTTTTTTTCTCCACATTATTCAACCTTTAAGTTAGAAATCAGCTCAGTTAAGGAAATAGTAGGCTTCGGTAAATGGATAATGCTTTCCTCAATGTTATCTTATGCTGGAAACCGTAGTCAGCCAGTTGTTATGGGGTTATGGGTTGGGTTTAAGCAGTTAGGGATTTACAGTATAGCAGCTCCATTAGCCGCAGTGATTGAGATGGTAGTTGGTAGCTTATCAAGTAAGATTTTATTTCCGAAGTATCGTTATTATGTAGAGCAGGAGAAGTTTAATGAAATTAACAAATTAAGAAATAAGTTTGTTTATTTGTTTTTACCAATAACTATAGTTATTGCTTTATTTGGAGGGAGAGTCGCTGAATTTCTTTATGATGAACGTTATAAAGATGTGGGAGCGATACTTCAGATATTGGCTATAGGCCGTATTGGTACACTTTTTGTGTTAGTTACTAAGCCTATCTTAATTGCTGTTGGAGATGCAAAAGGGTCTTCAATTACGCAAGGTGTTACAGCTATAATGAGTATTATTTTACTTGTTATTGGCGGTATTTTAGCAGGGTTTCATGGAATGATTTTGGGGGCGGTATTGATTCCTTTTGTTGATTATATTATTCTTTATTACATACTGAAGAGACACTCATTTAATTATATGATCAGAGATGTGAATATTATGTTAATAAGTATTTTATTTGTTTTGTTTGTTTGGTATTACCAGGATTCAAGGTCATTAGAAATACTACTCCAAGTATTTAATTCTGGATATTCTGTATTGCATAATTTAAACATAGAAGTTTTTCCCCAATTTTTCTATGAAATAAATATGCTTTTTGAGTTTAGGTAATGGATATAAATGTGGAGAGGTATGGTTGATTTATTTAGTAAAAATAGTATAAAAATAGGTTCAATTATTTGTCATGAAAATTGGTTGTTTGCACCTTCAACGTATTTAATTGATTCTTGGACTCCTTTTGTCGAAGAGGTTTGTTTGCCTTCTGTAGCAACTGAAACTGGTTGCTTAGAGTTTAGTTTTCATGAGAAAAGTGATGCTAAGTTTGAGCCAGTCAATAAGGGTGCTTTATTTAAAATACATTCTTTTTTAAGAAGTAAATTTTCGAAGCCAAATTATTTAAGTGAACAAGTGATTTTAGATTTACGGAAGTACTCTCCAGGTAATTTGTCTCATGCCTTGATGATTCATTTACCAATAGCTTTATGTGCAAGAGATTATTTGAGCGGAATAGGTAAAGAAGCTCCTGTACTTGTTTTTCCTACCTCGCTTCCTCTGTATATAATTGAGATATATAAGGAGGTTGGTTTTGTGGTGTTGCTTGAGGATAATAAGGTAGTTGGTGATATATGTGACTTCAAGTTAACCTCTGTAGTTTGCTTAAGAGGGATATTACCTGATGTTATAACAAAATGTTTAAAAAACTCACAATTTGCTGAGAATTTACTACAGCGTAGTAAAAATCTACCAAATAAAATATTTATTTCTAGGAAAGATACGCGCCGCTTAGTGAATGAAAGTGAGGTCGAGGAGTTGTTAGGATCGTGTGGATATCAAAAAATTTATATGGAAGATTATGATATTCTCGATCAATTAGCGATGGTTTCATTATCGGATAATATTGTTGCTATACATGGGGCTGCTCTTGGTCCTTTAGTTTTTAGAAGTTTGTTTAATTCAAAACAACTTAAGTTTGTTGAGATTTTTAGTCCTGGCCATATGGCTAATGTATATAGAGTTTTGGTTAATCAATTAAATGGTCGCTGGGTCGGTGTTAGAGGTAAGTTGTGGCCAAAAATAATTGCACAGGCTTATGATTTTCCCAAGGAAATTCATAAATTTGCGTATGCTGATTTTGAAATTTGTTTATTGAGTTTAGAGAAGGCTTTAAGTGCTTTAGATTCGCCTTCTGAGGGGTAAGGGTATGATTAAAAAAATGCTTAGGCTGTTTGCATTTAAGACGGGTAAGTTAAAGCGTGTATATATTAAAATTTGTAAACCTTCAGGCTATGAATATGCTGAGTATGAAAAAAAATGGGGACGATTTTATGCCATTGGGGATGATTGTGCTTTTTGGCCCTATACAAATATTACGAACCCAGAATACACGCGGCTAGGTAGTAATGTGATGTTGTCAGCATGTACAATTTTAGGGCATGACGGTAGTGTTGCCGTGTTAAATAAGGCTTATGGTAAAAAATTAGATCGCGTTGGTAAGGTTGATATTAAAGATAATGTATTTGTTGGTCATGGTGCAATTATTTTACCTGATGTTAGCATTGGACCTAATGCGCTAGTTGCCGCTGGGGCGGTTGTGAGTAAAGATGTACCCGAAGGAACTGTTGTGGCAGGTGTGCCAGCTAAAGTTATTGGGCGCTTAGATGATTTAGTCGATAAGCTAGAAAGGGAAACGAATGAGTTGCCATGGGCAGAGATTATACATAATCGTGAAGGTGCTTTTGATCCAAAATTTGAACCGCTTCTTAAAAAAATGAGAATAGATTATTTTTGGGGCGCGCAGGAATGATAGACAAAGAAGTGATTGAGCAATATTGGGATGTGATTGTGATTGGCTCGGGGATGGGGGGCGCAACAGCCGCGCATTCATTGGTGGAAAAGGGCTATAAAGTTTTGGTTTTGGAGAAGGGGCAGAGTCGCTTTTCTAATGAAAATCATAAAAACTATTTAAATGAAGATAATTCAAATGAGCGACTTAAGCATGCTGCTTGGCCAGAAAAGATAACAGCGAATGTTGATGGTATAGAGTCTCGGTTTTTTCCGTTGATTGGCTGTGGTGCTGGAGGCTCTACGCTAAGATATGCGGCCGCGTTGGAGCGCTTTGGGGCTGAGAGTTTTAATTTGAAAAGGGAGGGGGAACACAGTGATACGAGCTGGCCTATTTCATACGAATCATTAATACCTTACTATAAAAAAGCGGAGCAGCTATTTCAAGTTAGGGGGACACAAGATCCTTTGTTGAAAGAGGACTCTAAATTATTAATACCTCCTAAAATGAGTGAATGTGATGAGTATTTTTTTTCATCATTTAAAAAAATAGGGCTTAATCCATACAGGCTTCATGTCGGAATAGAATATAAGGAAAGTTGCGAAGAGTGTTTAGGTTATATTTGTAATAAAAGTTGTAAGAGTGATGCCAATAAAATTTGCCTTGAACCTGCAATTAAATCAGGTAATTTAACGCTTGTTGACCTGTGTGATGTAATACGACTAGAGTCTAATGAAAGTGAGATAAAGGAAGTCGTCTGTGTCCGTGATGGACAAGAAATTAACTTTAAAGGGCGTGTTGTCATTATGGCTGCGGGTGCATACTTTACGCCCGTATTATTACTAAATTCATCTAACCAACATTGGTGTAATGGGTTAGGGAATAAGTTTGATCAGGTTGGGCGTAACTTAATGTTTCATATTTCTGATTTTATTGCTGTATGGCCTAAAGGGAAGTATTCTCGAAAAGGCCCTGGTAAGAGTATTTCGGTTAGAGATTTTTATTTTTATAAAGGAAAGAGTCTCGGGGTATTTCAGTCAACAGGAATGAGTGCAGAGTATGGGAATGTTGTTTACACATTAAAAATGCAATTTGACCGCAGTATGTGGCGCTGGTTAAAGCCTGTTAGGCCTTTTTTGCGAGTTCCTGCGTACCTAGCTTCAGTATTATTTGGATCGGCTTCGATTTTTGCGACAGTTATGGAGGATTATCCATACCCTGAAAATAGGGTTATTGCAGATAAGGGTGAGCCTAGTGGAATGCGATTTAATTATACTGTTCATGAAGAGTTGAAGACGCGTATTAAATTGTTTCGTAAAGTTTTAAAGGCTGGTCTTTCGCCGCATAAAATATTAGTGATGGGGGGAGAGGTTAGTTTGAATTATGCCCATCCTTGTGGTACTTGCCGAATGGGAAAAAGCCCGGAAACATCAGTGGTCGATGCAAAATGTAAAGTTCATGGCGTTGATAATCTTTATATAGTCGATGCTTCATTTATGCCTACTAGTGGGGGGATTAATCCAGGTTTAACGATTGCTGCGAATGCGTTGCGGGTTTCTGAATTTATAGGTGCTCAGCTTAGAAATAATAAATAAAGGTTTTAGTGTCTGCTTACTTTTTCGGATACAAAAAAATAGCTAATAAATTTATGTCACCAGTTGGTGTGCCACGGCCAAGGGCCGGCATGGAGTATTTATGATAAATAATATCGGTATTGTTTCTAAAAACTCTTTATCTTATGTAAAGGCTGTTTTTGGTGCTTATAAAAATAGGCAAGCAGTTGTTCTGTTGCGTTCTGTTGATGACCAAAGGCGTATTGGCTCGTTAAATGTAGAGAAGGTTATTGAGCCTGCAGATGATTTTGGTTGGTTTGATGCGGCTTATGCTTTTCCTAATGATGATGCGTTAGCGCAAATTTCATTTACCTCGGGTACAGAAGGTGAGCCTAAAGGTGTTTTGTTAACACATGGGATGTTAGTTGATGTAACAACGCGGTTGAATAATGTGATGGAGCTGGATGCTTCGGTACGTGAATATGTGGGGGTGCCAGCGAACTTTTCATTTGGGCTGGGGCGTTTTCGTGCTGTTTCTGCCGTAGGCGGCCAATCTTTTTTACCAGAGTTTGGTTTTAACCCAGTGGAAATTAGGGATATGCTAAAGGTAGGCGAGATTAATGCTGTTTCTGCTGTGCCTACTTTGTGGCGGGTGTTATTAAAAAATCAGTCAATTTTTGCTAATGAGGCTTTAAGTTTAAAATGGATTGAGATTGGTAGCCAGTTTATGAGTGGGCAGGAAAAAGCTCAATTAAAGGCTCTTTTTCCTAATGCAGTTATTGTGCAACATTACGGGTTAACAGAAGCTTCTCGGTCTACTTTTTTGCGAATTGATAAAGCGACAGATGCGCAATTAGAATCAGTCGGAGTGGCGGCAGGGACGACGAAAATTAAGATTTCTGAGTCAGGCCGTATTTGTATTCAGGGGGCGCATGTTGCTGAGCAGTTATTAGTTGAGGGGAATTATAAGGATAATATTGATGCAGAGGGCTGGTTAGAAACAAGTGATTTAGGTCGTATTGAGGATGGTTATCTTTTTTTTCAGGGTCGAGCAGATGATTTAATTAATTGTGGTGGTGTTAAGTTGTCGCCTGATGCATTAGAGCATGATTTATGTGAATGCTTGATGATTAAGGGTGGTATTGCAATTGCTGCTTATGATAATGAATTAACAGGTAATGGCGTGTTACTGGCTTACCAGAAGTTATTAGCTTTAGATAAGCAGGCATTATTTGTGGCATTAGCGGATATTTTATTGACTTATGGTATTCATAATAAGCAGGTGATTAAGGTAATCGCTGTTGATGATTTTCCACTAACGGCAACGGGTAAAGTAAAAAGAAAGGCGCTGGCTGAGCTGTATCAACATCACTGCATGGGTGATGATATTGAGGTTTTAATAGAAGGTGCAGGTGGCGAGGTTAATGTTGATAGTTATGCGAGTGAAAACCTGACGACTGAGGAGGCCTTAGTTCAATCTATATGGCAGCAAGTCTTATCGATTAAGCATGTAGATTTAGACGCTAATTTCTATCAGTTAGGCGGTGATTCGTTAACAGCGATTAGTGCGGTTGTGGCAATTGAGAAAATGTGTGATGTGCCTGTTGAAGTATCTAAAGGCATGCTGCAGGGTTTGACGGTTAGGGATGTTGCTAAGCAGTTAAGCGAGAAAAATGGTTGGAAGCATTATAAACATCAAATTAATGCACCTGAAATAAAAGCGGGAATGACGATTAATATCGTGCGTGGCTTGTTGGTGTTGTTTGTTATTGGAGGGCATTGGTCGACTGGGATTTTGGAGCGCTTGCCTGCGAGTTTGAGTATTTTATCTGTATACCTGGCACCAGCATTCGCTATGGGAACACCAGGTTTTTCTATTATCTATGGTGTAGGAGCGGGGTTTTCTTTGTTTCCTTTGTTTAAATCCGACCCTGAACGTTTAAAATTAATTTTACGTAAAACAGTTTTTCTATTGTTGTCCGGCATTGTTATTTTGGCGGCAGTACAAACTTTGAAAATGTTTCTTTTTGGTCAGAGTATAACGATGACTAATTTTATGGGTTCATTTTATTCTGTGCTAACGTACTATTTGCTGATTAGTTTGACTCTGTTTTTTTGGTTTAGAGTTATTTCTTATTCAGCGAGGCCAGCCATTTTTAGTGTGTGCTTAGCTATTATGCTATATACGCTACATACATTTATCATTCGTGATATTGGTTTGTACCGCCCAGAAGGAATACTTGAATTTCTTAAGCTATTGTTAACAGCTAAATATTCATATTTTTTGATGCTAAATGGGACAATGCTGGGTATTTCAATAGGTATTATTACGCGGCAGTTAGTGGTTGATTGTAGGCAGTCAGTTGGTGTTTATGCAATGATTGGTTTATCGCTTATTACATTAGGTGTTGTGCTTTCAATGCATGCCGGGCATGAATCGGCATGGTTGGTTTGGCCAGGCGAGTATAACTATATTTGGCGCTGGGTGTTTTATACGGGTGTTGTATTGCTGATGCTATCCATCGTTGATTATTTATTGGGAGGCTATGGTAAGTACAATGGTGGGGTTAAATTCTGTTTTCAGTTTTTTTCTGTGATTGGTATGCTGGCATTTCCTTTGTTTATAGCGCATAAAATAGTCCTTCCTATTAAGGAAATGTTGAACTTTTATGGTGTGCCGGGTGGAGTTGCGTTAGGGGTTCCTATGTTGTTATTTATGGCTGGGACTTATTTTTTATTCCGTAAAGTGTATCGCTTGAGCTTTTTGTAGGGTATTGCTGTGCTTATTTTTAGGGTGGTGGGTGAAATCTGTGGTTATTACTAACGCTGTGATAGATAAGTGCTTCACGCAATTGGAATAATATTAAAACAACAGATTTCACCTGCTACTATCATTTATATGATTTTAAATATTATATCGAACAAGTTATACGAGGTAACGAGGCTTTATGACTAAACCTGATTTTATTATTATGGGGGCAATGAAAAGTGCAACCAGCACCTTGCATTCTCAGTTAGCCTTACAGTCTGGCATTTTTATGAGTACGCCCAAGGAGCCTAATTACTTTAGTGATGACGAGCAATATGCACGTGGTGTGGCTTGGTATGACGGTTTGTTTGCTAATGCTGAACTTGGTGATTTATGCGGTGAGTCGAGTACACATTATACAAAATTTCCTGATTATCCTTTAACGATTGAGCGCATGGCTAAGCGGCTTGATAAGGTTAAGTTGATTTATGTAATGCGCCATCCTGTTGATCGCTTAATTTCCCACTATATACACCAATGGTCACAGAATGTTATCAAATGTGATATTAATGAAGCTATTGATCAATATGAAGAGTTAACGGCTTATAGTTGTTATGCAAGGCAGTTGGCACCTTATTTTGAACGCTATGGAAAGGAGAATGTTTTACCTGTTTTTAACGAAGGCATAAGACATAATCCACAAACAGAATTAGAAAGGGTTGCAGACTTTATTGGTTTTCAAGGTGAGGTTGTTTGGCAAGAAGAGCTTTCTGCTCAAAATGTTTCGGGCGAGAGAATTAGAACTTTCAAAGGTTATCAATGGTTGGTTGAATCAAATTTTATGACCTTTTTACGTCGAACTTTAGTGCCCCAAAGTATTAGAGATAAAATAAAAAGCGGTTTTACCTTACAAGAGCGGCCAGAAATTGATGCAGTACATCTGAGCAAAGTGATTGAGTTGTTTGATCAAGATTTAGCTATTCTCGGCGAGCATTTAGGTGTTGAATTATCTTGTGATAATTATAAGCAGGTGGTCAGTCAGGGTGAGTTATCTTGGTTGAATAATGTAGAGTTTAAAATATGAAGACTAACTCTGGAATTGGTGCTGTCGTCATCGGGCGTAACGAAGGTCAGCGTTTAGTGACTTGCCTTGAGTCTTTGCTTAATCAAGTCGATTATATTGTTTATGTAGACTCAGGTTCCTCTGATAATAGCGTTTATGAGGCTGAATCAAGGCAGGTAGACTGTTTATCGCTAGATCTTAGTATTCCTTTTACGGCGGCACGGGCTAGAAATGAAGGTGTGGCATATCTTATCGATAAGTACCCAACGTTAAAATATATACAATTTATTGATGGCGATTGTGAGCTTCAGCCTGACTGGGTGAATACTGCGTATGATTTTTTAGAAAAAGACCCTCATTATGCTGTGGCTTGTGGTCGACGGCGTGAAAGATTTCCAGAAAATTCTATTTATAATCAGTTGTGTGATATTGAGTGGAATACACCGGTAGGTGATGCATTAGCATGCGGCGGTGATGCCTTAATTAGAGTGGATGCTTTTAATCAGGTTGAAGGTTATCGAGACGGTTTAATTGCCGGTGAAGAGCCTGAAATGTGTTTTCGGCTTAGAGCGAAGGCTTGGAAAATAAGACGTTTAGATGCAGAAATGACGTTGCATGATGCGGCGATGACTCGATTTTCTCAGTGGTGGAAAAGAGCTAAGCGAGCGGGGCATGCTTATGCAGAGAGTTATTTTTTACATGGTCGTTCTGCAGAAAAGTTTCGTGCGAAGCCTGTTATGAGTGTTGTATTTTGGTCGGTGGTTTTACCTGTGTTGCTTATTGCGCTATCTATCATTGATTGTCGGTTGGTTGTTACGGGGTTAATCTATCCTGCGCAGGTTTTTAGGTTATCTATCAAAAATAAAGCTTTTTTAAATTCAAAATTATCTTTTTATTATGCTGTCTCTAATGTACTGGGGAAATTCCCACAAGTTTTAGGCATGATGCAGTTTTTATTTAATAAAATTAAAGGCCAGTCTGGTGGCTTGATAGAGTATAAATAAGCGATACATTACTACTTGGGGTGCAGGTCTTTAGCCTGCTATATATACCAGCACCAAGAGGTTATCTGTACGGTTTCGTAGGGGGGCTTGTGGCATGCTGTTGACTTAAGAATAAGCGCCTTCTCCAAAGGGAGAAGGTTGGGATGAGGGGAGTTATAAAGGCATGATTTTATTCTCCTCACCCAACCCTCTCCAACAAGAGAGGGCTTAAGTCAACAGTATTGGCCCCTTGTGGGGCCCCGCAAATCACAATGCAAAGAATATCTTGTTTCTGGTTTTTGTGCGAATTGGGGGCAACCACAAGGGATTGCCCGTACAGTTTTGTATTGATTCTTGTGGGTACCCGTGAATCATGGTGATGAATGAGTTAGGTTGTTTAGTGGGGTTGGTATAATATCGTTATTTGTTGTAATACTTGTGTAGATATTCGAGGTATTAATGAATTTTTTAGATGTAAAAACAGACTTTGCTTTTAAAAAAGTATTTGGTAGTGAAGAGTCGAAAGATATATTAATCGATTTCTTAAATTCGGTTATTCCGTTTGAAAATAAACGCCTTATCAAATCCTTAGTCATCGTAGACCCTTATAATATTCCGATGCTGAAGGGGATGAAAGATACTTTTGTTGATGTGAAAGCGCAGCTTGATAATGGTAGTGAAGTCATTATTGAAATGCAGGTGCTTAATCATGAGGGCTTTGAAAAACGTGTACTTTATAATGCGGCTAAAAAGTACTCAGCGCAGCTTAAAAAAGGCGACGACTTCCATCGATTAAATCCAGTTATCGCCTTAACGATTACGGATTTTAATTTATTTCCTGATCAAGATGATGTTATTAGCCAGTTTAAGTTACTGGAAAAGAAAAAATTTATTGAATACAGTGATGATATAGAATTAATTTTTATTGAACTTCCCAAATTTAATAAGACTGAGGCTGAATTAAATAGCATTCAAGATAAGTGGATCTATTTTATAAAAAATGCAGGTCAACTAGATTGCGTACCAAACAATGTCAGCAAGGAGCAAATCCATGCCTTTGAAATTGCGAATGAAGCGAATTTTACAGAGCAAGAGCTTGATTTACAGCACCGTAAAAAAGATTGGATTTATATTCAGAAGAACTCAGTTGAATATGCGTTAAAAATCGGGTTAGAGCAGGGAATAGAACAAGGGTTAGAGAAGGGTTTAGAGCAAGGAAAAGTGGATGAAAAAAAAGAGATTGCACTGAATATGTTGAATTTAGGCTTGGGTGTTGATGTTATTTCACAAGCAACGGGCTTATCGCCAGAGCTTATTAAGCTTTTGTAGTTGAAATTAGAGCGGTATCATTGTTGTGGCTATCATTTTAAGGTGGGATAAATTGCCTTGTGCCTGCCCTTAATTATTCGCCATTGCTAGGGCAACCACAAGGGAGTGCCCTTACGATAAAATAACAGTACCATAAAAAGGCGCGGCAAGTTGTCCCGCCTTAGGTGTGTAGCCTTCCTTTGGGATCTCAGAAATAGGATATAAATGAATTACCAGTTAGCTGTTGTTATTATCAATTACAAAACTCCTGAAATGCTTATTGATTGTCTTGAGTCTTTGTTGCCTGAGATGCAGGGGATTAATGCCAAAATTATCGTGGTGGATAATTTTTCTCAGGATGATTCTTTATTGCTTATTCAGCAGTGGATTGATGAAAAAGCGGTAGGGGATTTGGTGATGTTGATTGCATCAGCTGATAATTCGGGGTTTTCAGGAGGAAATAATACGGGTATTTCAGCTGTTAATGCAGATTATTATTTATTATTGAATAGTGATACTTTGGTAAGGCAGGGGGCAATTGCTTTAATGCTGAATGCGGCGGTTGAAGATTTAGAGGCGGGCTTGGTTAGTCCACGTTTAGAGTGGCCGGATGCGAGACCTCAAGAAAGTTGTTTTCGTTTTCATACGCCTATCAGCCAGTTAATTGGATCGGCAAATACGGGCTTAATAACGCATTTATTAAAAAAATATAATGTTCCTTATGCTGTTTCTAATCAGCGTGGTTTTTATGATTGGACTAGTTTTGCTTGTGTTTTGGTACGGGTAGAGGTATTTAAGGAAATTGGCTTGATGGATGATGGCTATTTTATGTATTTTGAGGATGTCGCTTTTGCGTATTATGCACAGCAGGCTGGTTGGAAGGTGTTAAATGTACCTGGTGCGCATGTCGTGCATTTACGCGGTGGAAGTTCGCCATTAAAATCACAAGCTAAATTACGTAAGCGTTTGCCACGTTATTTTTATGAATCACGCACGCGGTTTTTTTATCAGGTGTATGGGCGGTTTGGTTTGTTGCTGGCAAATATGTTTTGGACGCTGGGCTGGGGGGTATCAACATTGCGTCGGTTATTGGCAGCTAGCTTTAAGGCTTCTATTTCTGAATCTCAATGGAAAGATATTTGGATTAATTTTTTTAACCCTTTAAAATCTTATATACACCCTGATGAGTATGATAAATCTTGATGTTAGGAGTGAGAATTTTATTAAATTTAAAAAGGTATAGGATGTGCTGATGTACGAAGCGCATATTTAGGTTACCCACTTAACACGGGGCAAGTTCGTTACAACAAAAGTAGGGGGGCCCCTTGTGGGTCAATGCTGTTGACTTAAGCCCTCTCTTGTTGGAGAGGGTTGGGTGAGGAGAATAAAATCATGCCTTTATAACTCCCCTCATCCCAACCTTCTCCCTTTGGAGAAGGAGATTATTCTTAAGTCAACAGCATTGCCCTTGTGGGTACCCGCAAATCACGATGTAAACAATACGTTGTTTCTGGTTTTGTGCGAATTGAGGGCAACCACAAGGGATTGCCCGTACGGTTTTATGTTTATTTTCGTAGGGGTGCCTCTTGTGG
>Ga0209494_1000483_pt1 | contig 17455 bp, 15 predicted proteins | sample EN1Hudseemescosm_FD_184628 | JGI IMG/M metagenome (GOLD analysis project Ga0209494, IMG submission 184628) | Methane-oxidizing microbial communities from mesocosms in the Hudson Canyon - EN1B Hudson Canyon (SPAdes) (version 2) | ecosystem: Environmental > Aquatic > Marine > Cold seeps | place... | reverse complement strand
GATGGGACAGTCTTGGGATGCCGAATATCGTTTGGTGGAAACAGAAATGCCGAAAGCACTTACCGCTGAGTTAAAAGAATTAGTTGAAGCGGCATTGCAATTTAACCCTGATGTGCAGCAGCTAAAGTTAGCAGTACAGGCCTCTGACCACGGTATTACGGCCGCACAAAGTGGTTATTATCCAATGATTGGTATTAAAGCCAGTGCTCATACTCTATGGAATGATTATAAAGATGGCCTATTTAATGAGGATAACAAGGATGGTTGGAATATAGGCATTGGGATGGAGTGGGAATTGTTTAGTGGTTTTGAAACCAAAGGCAAAGTAGATCATGCAGAAGCAATGAAAAAGAAATTAGAAAGCCAGACGGTCTTGTTAGATCAAGGTATGGCTTTACAGGTAAAACAGCAGTTTTTACGTATACGCAGCTCGGGTAAACAAATTGAAGATACCGAAGCGGCTTTTGGTTTTGCGCGCGAAAATCGTAAGTTAAACTCTCGTGCTTATCAGCAAGAAATGGTAGAAACTAAAGATGTGATCGAAGCGCAATTGGTCGAAAGCTTTGCTCAAGGTGCGTATTATCGTTCTCGTTATGCCTTAGAAATCGGCTTGGCTTCTCTGGAGTATTTGATCGGACATAATATTGAGCAAATTGCTACTCAATAGAACTAAAACTAAGTGACCCGGGGTTAAAAAGTGCTCCTATAAAGCATAGGTATTTACACAACTTTTCGACATTAAAATATCTGATTATCCATAAGCTTCAGCTACCTTGGGAAATATTTTCAAATCAAATTAGTTACCATTGTAGCTCGCATGTAGTTTACGGAATACGGGAAATGGTTGCTCCTAATTTCCCGTATTCCACAAGCCCCATAACGGGCTACAAGAGATTTTTCTTATAAGCTGAGAATATACGTAATCAGGTTAAAATATAAAGAGTTGGAAGGCAGACCTAAGCCCTCTCCAACAGGAGAGGGCTTAGGTCAACAGCCTTGCCTTTCACAGCCCTCCGCAACAATGAAAGCCATGTTACCAACCGTTAATCAAACAAGACCCAGATACGTGATGAATTTTTTTAGCTTGATAGTACTGAGTTTATTGATGAGTTTTTCGTATTCTAGTTTAGCGGCAGCGAGCGAAGAGCTTTTTCAAGAGCGTACTTTGCGTACTGGTTTTTATCTTAAATCATTTCCTGATCTGGACAGAGTTGACTTGGAGATAGCTTTGCGCTTTTGGTCTGACGAAGTGGGTCAAGAAGTAGGTGTTTCATCTGAGGTCTATATTTATGATAATTTGCAACAAATGCGAAATGATTTTGATCAGGGAAAAATCAATTTTATTGTTGCTTCTACTTTATTGGTAGTAAATGCATTTGATCAGAAACAGCTGGCTGATGGCTATAAAATAATTCTAAATGGTTCCGGTGCTGAAGATAAACTATTGGTCGTGCGGCATAAAGGTTCTGGATTAAAAGGCTTTGAGGGTATGCAGGGTAAGGATTTATCATTGCTAAATTATGATCTTATTTCAGCTATGTATGCAAATCTATTGTCCTTAAAGTTTTCTGGAAAGAAAGCGGAAAAGTTGTTTAAGAAAATAAATTATGAGGCTAAATCAGATCAACTTATTTATCAGCTATTTTTCAATAAAACCGATGTGATTTTGGTTTATCAAGCGACTTACGAATTAGCTTGTGAATTAAATCCGCAAATAAGGCAGCAAACTTATGTAGCATCAGTGCTCCCTCAAATACCACGAGGCGTTGGTTTTTTTCACCGCAGCGTGCCCGTTGAGTTTAGAGAGTTCGTTTTAACTGAAATAGAAAAACTGGATACTTATCTGAGAGGGAGGCAATTGTTAGCTTTATTCAAGGGTGAGAAAACCGTCCGTTCAAACCTTTCTGATTTAGACACGACAAAGCAATTACAGAAACGTTATCAGCAGTTACTTAAACAGCATGGCATTAAACAGTGACATTCAGTCGGTTATTTATTTTTTTATTTACAATATCTGTACTTAGTTTTGCGCACAGCAGTTACGCGGCTGATAAAGTGATAGAGCAGCCTAGTTTGAATATGGGGCTTTTTGTTAACTCTTTGCCCGAGGTGACACGAGCTGATGTAGACGTTGCTTTTAATTTTTGGGCGGAAGAAATCGGTAAACAAGAGGGCATTACAGTCATGACACAGGTCTATACTGATATAAATGCGATGCGCCGTGATTTTGATGCCGATCAAATTAATTTTATTATTGCCTCGCCTCTGCCGCTATTGAATGAGTTTGATCGTGAACAGCTAGCAGAGGGTTATAAAGTCGTTTGGGGGAGTTTGGCAGAAGATAATTTACTTGTTGTCACTCGTAAACAATCAAAATTACACGATCTTATCGCACTTAAAAATAAACAATTATCGATAGTGAAGAATGAACCTATTTCAGCAATGTATGCGGATATACTGGCGCTAGATACCTTTGGACTAGATGCTAAGCAGGTTTTTAACAAAATTAATTATGAGCCTAAATCTACTCGTCTCGTGTTAAATTTATTTTTCAAAAGAACGGATGTTATTTTGGTTTATCAACAGTTATACGACTTAACATGTGAGTTAAATCCGCAAATTAAACGCGACACCCAAGTCATTAATGTACTACCTAATCTACCGCGTGTTTTGGGTTATTTTCATAAAAGAGTGAACCCAGAATTTAGAGAGTTGGTTTTAACTGTAGTGGAGAGATTAGAGACTCACCCTCGAGGCCAGCAGTTACTCGCCTTATTTCAAGCGGATAAAGTCGTGCGCTCCAATATTGCTGATTTAAAATCTACTGAAGAACTACAGCAAAGATATTTGCAGTTACTTGATACAAAACGGAAGCATCAATGAAAATTTTCAGCCTGATCTTATGTTTTTTTATTTTTACAGCTCAGGCTGATTCTGTTACTCCTAGTCAACTTCGTTTAGCGATGGGATTTTATTATCCTGCTCTAAATAATGTTTCTAATAAAACAGATATTGAAATCTCTCTGAATTATTGGGTAAAAGAATTAGCCAGTACGCTTATTAGGAAGAATGTGTATTCGGTACTATATGACGATATTTCTACTATGAACAGTGATTTTCGATCAGGAAAATTGGATATGGTTATTGCGCCACCGCTATTGTTGGCTATGTATTTTGATAGAGATTTACTGAGTGATGGGTTTGTTGGTGTGACAGAGCTTAATAAACTCGATTATTTAAGCATTATTTCACGAAAGGAGGCTGATCAGGCCTTTGATGGGTACAAAGGTAAAAAACTATTGTTACCAAAAAATGATTTATTGGCAGAAATGTTTCTTGAGCTAGAGGTACTTAAACAGTATCAAAAGCCTTATCGGCAAGTTTTTTCTCAGGTTAATCAGGATAGTAAAAACCAGCGTATGATTCTAGACGTTTTTTTCGGAAAAGTAGATGTGGCTGTCGTTTATGATAGTGCCTTGGAGCTTATGATGGAGATGAATCCGCAGTTGAAAACAAAAATTACAGTGTTAAAAAAGCTGCCTATTAAAGCAAGAAATTACGCTTATTTTCATCGAGATTATGCTTATCAGGAGACACTCAAGAAATCCGCGTATAGATTTAGTTCTGAGGTACGAGGGAGGCAAATATTGGAAGTATTTCATTCCTCTGATATTGATGTTTGTCTAGTGAGTGAATTAAAACCCTTTGATGTGTTTTATCAAAATTATTTGGGTGTAAAAAGATCTCAAGCGCATGAGTAAAGTTCTTTTGTGCTGCTTTTTTATTGCTTGTATAGCCAGATCTAATGTTTTATATGCAGAAGAAAAACCAAGTATTGCTGAATTTACGATGGGCTGGTATTTTCCGTCTATTAATGCACAAGTTAGCCGAACTGATTTTCATGTGGCAATTAATTTTTGGCTTGAAGAGTTTAGTCAAGCTGTGAATATTGAGCATACAGAAGTTAAAATGTATGATCGCATGGAAGATATGCAAACAGCTTTTAATAAAGGGGAGCTCAGTGTGATTGTTGCTCCGCCATTGTTGGTTGTGGAATATTTTGACCTAAACACACTGGCTGATGGCTTTGTCGGTAAAAGTATTACCGGTAAGCCTTATGGTATGGTCGTGTTGGTGCGTGAGGATGCGCAAATAACTGAGATTAAAGATGTAAAAAATAAGCGCTTAGTATTGCCAGAAAATGATGAGTTGGCTAAGGTTTTTCTTAATTCATTACTGATTCCTGAGTTTCACCAAGCTTATCCGCGTGTTTTTAATTCAGTGCAAGAATTACCCAAACAGAATGCGATTATTCATCAATTGTTTTTTAATAAAGCCGATGTCGGTGTAGCTTATTTGGAAACTTATAATTTAATGGTTGAATTAAATCCGCAAATTAAAGATACAGTAAAAATATTTGCTAATTTCCCCATTGATTCGCCAAATTACAGTTTTTTTCATCATAAGTTTCCAGAGGATCTACGTAAAATATTTATAGCACAGGCGCTGGAGTTAAATCAATCGCCAAGATCTCAGCAGATATTGAATGATTTTAGGATGGCTGCGCTTGCTGTCTGTAAGGTTGAATCCCTGAATCCATTTATCCGCCTGAATAAACTGGACCAGCAATTACAGCAGCAAATAAGGGCACAGGATCAATAATGAAAATATTAAGTAACTTTTTTCATCGGATGTTTTTTATAGTTTACTTATTGGGCGTATCTAATGTAGTGAGTGCAGGGCCAAACGAGCTGACTATGGCCTATGTAGAGAATGGCTTAACTGAATTAAGAAATAATGAAAAGCAAGTAGCTTTACAATTACTCGTCAATGAGTTGATCAAGGGTAGTGGCTTTAAAATGGTGGTCAAGCCGTTCAGTACTTTTTCCCTACTGCAAAGCTCGATAGTGGCGGGTGATGTTGACTTTGTTATTATTAATAGCTTTCACTATATTAGTCATGCGGATTTTTTTCATAAAGAAATAGTGGAACCTATTTGGGCGGTACTGCATGGTCCCTTAGATTATGAACATTATATTCTAGTGGCGCACAAGCGTTATGCAGGCTTATCTTTGCAAGATTTAAAGGGAAAACAAATTTCTTTATATACAGAACATTTAATGATGGATTTTAATCTGGAATATATAGTTAAAAAAGCGAGTGGTTTAGATAGCAGTCATTTTTTTAAAAAAATTAAATCAACAAGAACAGCCTCTCAAGCAGTATTAGATGTATATTTTGGTGGTAGTGATTTATGCATAATACCGAAATATCTCTACGATTTAACGGTGGAGTTAAATCCTGCCATGCTTAAAAAATTAGTTATTATTAAACCAGAGTCGGAACAATTTATTCCGGTCTTACTCTTTAATTTTAAGCATACGAATCCTGTAGCCAGAGATGCTGTTAATAGAAATATAACAGTGCTAGATGGAACTGTGCGTGGCAAACAAATAATGGAAATTTTTAAAGTTCAGACCGTAAATCTCATAACAGAGAATGAATTAGAGCCTATGCGGAAACAGTATCAAACTTACCAAGCCTTATAATAAAAGAGAGCCTTTTATGCCGGTAAAAATTAGAAGTCGAATTTTTTTAAGAGTATTTATATTATTTGCCAGTTTAGTCTTAGTGATTATGGCGTTTTTTGCTTTTATGATTATTCCGATGCAAAAAAATGCCCTGCAACAAATTATGTATACCCAAGGGGTTACAGTTTCTCGGTCGATCATTCAAGCAAGCTCTGACGCGGTAATTACTAATGATTTTGGCTTTATTGTTGAACACAATGTTGAAGTTATAAAAAATAACCCCAGTATTCATTATATTGCTGTGGCTCCTTTACGGGGTAATACCATTTGGGTTGATCAGTCGGGCTGGAAAGTCCTAGATGTTTCTAAGCCAAGTTTAGATGCTATGCAAACAGAGCAAATTGAATACCGGATCCGCTTTGAGGGCTTGCGCGCTGAAGGCTATCATTTTTCCTATCCTATTGAGTTTTCTGGTATTAAATGGGGCTGGCTGCATATTGAATTTTCTACTGAGGAATATAATACGTATATTCAGGATATGTACTTTCAGTTAGTGTATATCTCGGGCATTGCATTAGTGATTATTCTTGTTATTGGGTACTTTTTTGCACGTTGGGTTACACGGCCTATTTCTATTATTAGTGGTCTAGCGACACAGGTTGCTGATGGTAATTTGAAGGTTCGCTCAGTGATTATGCGTCATGATGAAATCGGTGTGTTGTCTAATAGATTTAACCAGATGGTTGAATCGTTACAGCAATCAAAGCAAACGCAGGAAAACTATAATCAACAATTAGAACAAGAGGTTAATAAAAGAACCTTGGCTTTAGATGCTTTAAATCAGAACCTTGACCGTAAAGTAAAGGAAGAGGTAGCACAGCGTCAGGAGCAAGAGCGTTTATTAATTCATCAATCTAGGCTGGCCGCGATGGGAGAAATGATTGGTGCAATTGCCCACCAGTGGCGACAACCCTTAAATGCATTAAGCTTGGTCTTGCAGAGTCAGCAGCTTAATTATCAGATGGGGACATTAAATGATGAGACCATGGCGCGCAGTATGGAAAAAGCAGAGCGTTTGATTGGTAAAATGTCTACTACTATTGATGATTTTCGTAACTTTTTTAAGCCTAATAAGCATGCGGAAAAATTTAATATAGAGATGCTAATAAACACCACGGTTAACCTATTAGGCGCGCAATTTAAAAATCATAATATTGAAGTCAATATAGAGTGCGCTCAGGACTTGAATATCAAAGGATTTCAAGGTGAATTTTCTCAAGTGATCATTAATCTATTAAATAATGCTAAAGATGTTTTATTGGAGCGAGACATCTCTTCACCACGTATTGATATTACTTCCTATAAAGCGGAGCAAGGAATTGGTATTAAAGTGCACGATAATGCCGGTGGGATTCCAGAAGAGATTATGGATAAGATTTATGACCCCTATTTCACGACTAAAGAAGAAGGAAAGGGTACGGGAATTGGTCTGTATATGTCCAAAATGATTGTGGAAAATAATATGAACGGAAAATTGTTTGCCATTAACGAAACAGATGGCGCTAGTTTTATGATCGAAATAACTAAGTTATAAAGCGATCAAATAAGGGTTGTAACTCTTCCAATTGGTCTTCAATTGACCAAGTGACGGCGTGCGATAGTAAATCGAGCAAGATAATCGCATTGACGGTGGCATCTTTTTCGCTGGCGGTTCTAAAGCGGCTAGCTAAGGCGCGGTTAATGATTTTTAAATTGCTGTAAATTTCTGTTAAACCATCAAACCCGGTATCAACATCCAAGCCTGCTTTGCTTTTGAAATATTGCGCTCATAAGTACATGGAGGTTGTACGGTAAATGGTTTTTTCCTCGCTGGCTAAAGGCAAATGAAAGCGAGCCATTGGTTTTAAAAATTCTGTATGCGGGCAGGGGGCGTTCCACAATAAGTCCCAGAATGGCTCTAACCGCATGTTTGCATAGACGTATCAGCTGAAATAGTTCGATCCAGCGTGAAAATGACTACGTTTACGGCATCGTATGACATCAATGAGCCGGGTATTTTCAGTAAAGGAATAAGGTTGTTAGTTCCTTTTAGTTGATATAGGTTTATTTTAGGTGAGGAAGCGCATTAGCAGTATTAAATTTATGAGTACAATGAGTTATTGATACCCCCCTTACATTTATATGGCAAATGAAAATATGTGGTTGAATTCATGTACGAAAATTTATAAATGATAATTAGCGCAAGTTTATGGCACCTATTAATTGCTTAAATGAGCCTTAAGATGTTTTGAGTTTTGAGGAGTATTTCATGTGTGGGAAAATGGGTGTAAGTGAAGTAGATACCATCAAAAATATGATGACTATGACAGTTTATTTTGTACTCGCTGATATTTTTGATCTAGATGCCATGGATATTGAGTCTAGTTTCGATTTAGAAAAAGATTTACATATAACGAGCGATCTTAAGGCCTTGCTAAGCGGGGCGGTAATGGATATGTTTAATGGCTGCGAGTTAAACTTCACAACTATCCATAACGTTCAAGATATTGTAGAACAGATAGTTATTGTTGAGCCTATTAACTCGATTCATTAATCAAGCTGAGGCACGTTAGTTTGGCTTTTTTCTTCCTCTTCAGTTAAACGAATTTTGTAACGTTATTGCGGTTAACTATTTATTAACAGTTTATCAATGTAGTCTGCATGTAGTTCACGGAATGCAGGAAAGTCAGCAGCACAAATGACCCGTATTACGTAAATTTTCTGCGGCTTTTAAAAAATCTTATTTATGCGCTTGGCTTAAGTGCATTAGTAATGCACAGTAAATAAAACCCGAAACTTTAGGTTATGAAGCACCGCCAGTCCTCGAAGGACTGGCGGTGCTTTCGAGTATTATTGAATTTTGATTCCTTATCAGGTATTCGTTATTAATATTCCTGACATATTTATTCCTTACACTGCCCTTTATATATTGCTAGTCCGTCAGTGGCGACTAAGTGCGTAATGGGTGTGTAAAGGATGAAAAATCATGATTGATGCCGAAAAAATATTACAAGAAACTTACCCGGATTTACAGCTGAAAAAAAACCGTAAACTGTTACTAAGAATACTCAAGTTAGTTTTGCACCAAGATGATTTTAATGATGTTATCAGTAAAAATCGCCATCTGCGTGGTTTTGCATTCCTCGATAAATTGTTGGTTGATTACTTTAAATTCAGTTATCAAGTCAGTCCTGAATCTTTTCGTAATATTCCCTCTGAAGGGCGTTTGCTCATTGTGGCTAACCATCCGATCGGCACTTTAGATGGGCTGGCATTAGTGAAGTTGATTCGCTCAGTGCGGCCTGATGTGCGTATTGTCGCTAATCAGGTATTAAATCATATGGAGCCGCTGCGTTCGGTCTTTTTAGCTATTGATGTTATGTCTAGTAAAGCCTCGCATAAGGCGGCATATAAAGTGATGTTAGAGTGTTTGGAGCAAGAGCAAGCACTTATTATCTTTCCGGCGGGCGAAGTTTCTCGACTTTCTCCTAAAGGGGTCGTTGACGGTGAATGGAAGAATGGTTTTATTAAGCTAGCGATTAAAGCGCAAGCCCCCGTCTTGCCCGTGTTTATAAAAGCAAAAAATTCTGTGTTGTTTTATTGTGCATCGGCGCTATATAAGCCTTTCGGCACGATGATGCTGGTTAAGGAAATGTTTAACAAAAATAACCGAGAAATTAAGTTTATTGTCGGTGCGCCGGTAGCTCCTCAGAGCTTAGAAGATAAAGCGCTTAATAAAAAACAGTTGGCGAAAAAGTTCCGTAAACATACCTTGAATCTTGCTAAGAAGAGCAAACCGCCCTTATTTTCAACAGTGCAAACGGTAATACATCCGGTTGATACCAAAGCTTTAAAAAAAGCGTTATATCAAAGTCAATTACTAGGTGAAACTAAAGATGGGAAAAAGATATTTTTATACGAATATCAGGATGACTGTCCAGTGATGCGTGAAATTGGTCGTCTAAGGGAGTTAACTTTTAGAACCGTAGAAGAGGGCACGGGCACTCCGATGGATGTCGATAAATATGATTGTTATTACAGTCAGTTGGTCTTATGGGATGATCATGATTTAGAAATTGTTGGCGCGTATCGCATTGGTGAAGGCAAAAAAATCATGGAAGAGCACGGTGTAGAGGGTTTTTATACACACTCCTTATTTAATCTGCAGAGTGAATTTGAAACGTATTTACCTTACAGCATCGAACTAGGTCGTAGTTTTGTACAGCCACGATATTGGGGGCAGCGTAGTTTGGATTATCTATGGTATGGCATCGGTGCTTATTTGCGCGAAAACCCACATATTAAGTATATGTTTGGTCCAGTCAGTATCAGTAATGCTTATCCGCAAATAGCCAAAGAGGTGATTTGTGGTTTTTATAAACAGCAATTTGGGTCTGACTTGGGTCTGGCTAAGGCTAAACAGCCTTTTATCGTGTCTGAGAAAACTCAGGCCTTGGTTGATACTGAGTTTCAAGGTGATTACAAAACCAGTTTTAAAGTACTGAATAGTGAATTGAAAAAATTGGGCGTCAAAGTACCCATACTTTATAAGCAGTATGTTGAACTATGTACTGATAACGGCTGCCACTTTATTGATTTTAATATCGATCCTGAGTTTAATAATTGTATCGATAGCTTAGTGATGATTGAGCTGGATAAAATTACTCAGAAAAAGCGTACTCGGTATATTGAAAATACTTTTGGGCAGGTTGCCTAAGAGGTGAAGTTTTGGCGTAATACTTTTACCTTCTTTTGATGTCTTTTTGCAAAAGCCTTTATAAAACAGAAATATCAATGTTATACTTTTGTATAACTTATTATTGAAAGAGGGCGTAATATGACACAAGTTGCTATACGGCAGTCAGGTGGAGCAAATATTGTAAGTATTCCAAAGGTTATACTCAGAACTTTGGCGTTAGAGACGGGCTCATCACTAGAACTGACCATTGAAGATAATAAAATAGTATTAACACCTGTTAAAGAGACATTAACTCTGGAAAGTGTATTGCAAGGGAGTCCAAAATCATTACTTGCTTTAGTGGATGAAGATCAGCAGTGGCTAAATGAGCAAGTTGTTGGCAAGGAAGTTTGGTGAGTTATAGGCCAGAGCAAGGCGATATTATTTGGTTAAGTTTTGATCCAAGTAGCGGTAGAGAGATTATTAAACGTAGACCTGCATATGTTATTTCCAGAAAGTTATTTAATGAGCACACTGGATTAGCGATTGTTGCACCGATTACCAGTACAGTGCGAGGGGTGAAGTTAGAAGTGACTTTGCCGGATATGTTACAAACCGCTGGGGCTGTTTTGGTGTATCAGTTAAAATCACTAGATTTTAATGAGCGTGAAGCTGAGTTGATTGAGCGCATGCCGCAGCAAGAAATTGAGGAAATCAAAGAGCTTGTTCAGTTGCTGATAGCGTAGCTTGGATGTCGTGATGAAATTTAGAGAATGGGCATCAAAAATAGTCTTTATTTCATTTTGTATTTTACGTGTCGAAAGCTCCATAATGAGCTTCAAATTGTGCTGTAATAAATAGGGTGAGCATTGCGCCCACCCTAAGTTTTATACTTACATATTATCCAAGATCGCTTTTTTCACTGCATCTAAAGACGCATCAATTGATACAGGATGTGCATCAGTACATTGCGCAATTGCAGTATCAGGGTCTTTTAAGCCATTGCCTGTTAAGGTGCAAACAATCGTGCTGCCTTCAGGGATTTTACCCGACGCAATATCACTAATAGCGCCAGCCAATGAAGTGGCTGAAGCAGGCTCACAGAAAATACCTTCATAAGCAGAGAGCATTTTTTGTGCAGCAAGGATTTTTTCATCAGAAAAGCTGTCAAACCAACCGCCTGACTCTTTTTGTACATTCCACGCTAAATCCCAAGACTGTGGATGGCCAATACGAATGGCTGTCGCAACTGTTTCGGGGTTATCAATCATTTTACCTGCAGTAAAAGGGGCTGCGCCTGCCGCTTGATATCCACACATAACAGGTGTGTTGCTGCTGGCCGCTGCAATACCGTCAGTTTCTTTAGCGTATTCGCTATAACCTTTCCAGTAAGCAGTGATATTTCCAGCATTACCCACAGGTAAGCAATGGAAATCAGGTGCTCTGCCTAATTCATCAACAATTTCAAAAGCAGCGGTTTTTTGACCTTCGATTCTAAAAGGGTTGATTGAGTTAACGATAGTCACAGGTGCATGATCTGCAACTTGCTTCACTAGGCTCATACCTTCGTCAAAGTTACCTCTGATTTGGATGATTTCAGCGCCATACATTAGAGTTTGTGCTAATTTTCCTTGCGCGATCTTGCCTTCAGGAATTAAAACAAAAGCTCTAATGCCTGCGCGTACAGCATAAGCCGCAGCGGCAGCCGAAGTGTTGCCTGTCGATGCACAAATAATAGCTTGGCTACCGTCTTCAACTGCTTTAGTGACAGCCATACTCATACCGCGATCTTTAAACGATCCGGTTGGGTTTAAGCCTTCATATTTGATATATATTTTAACATTCTTGCCAATCAATCTAGGGATGTTATGGAGCTCGATAAGTGGTGTATTACCCTCGCCTAAGCTGATAATGCGTGTTGAGTCACTTACTGGAAGGCGATCTCTGTAATGTTCAATTAAGCCGGTGTAACGTGTATGTGTTGCCATGGGTAATTATCCTAATGTTTCAAGTCGGATTCGTGTTACCTGACCGGTAACAGATGATAAGTTTTCGATTGCAGAAATGGCATCATCCATTTCTTTTTCGATAGTTTTTTGCGTGAGCATAATAATTTGCACTAGGGGTTGCCCTGATAGTGGCTCTTTTTGCAAAATAGCTTCGATGCTAATATTTTGTTGTGCAAGTATTTGTGTGATTTGCGCTAAGGCGCCGGGTTTATCTTCAACCGTTAAGCGTAAGTAATAGGCGGTTTCTATTTGCTCATGCGTCAAAATGTGCAAATCAGCAATAGAGTCTTCCTGAAAGGCAAGATGCGGAACTCTATTAATTGAATTCAGAGTTAAAGCGCGTACGACATCGACAACATCAGCGACCACGGCAGAAGCGGTTGCTTCTGAGCCAGCGCCAGCGCCATAGTACATAGTTGGTCCAACGGCATCTGCGTTCACTAATACTGCGTTCATTACACCATCCACATTAGCCAGTAAACGACGTTCAGGTATCAGGGTAGGGTGTACTCTAAGTTCTATGCCTGTGCTAGTTTTTCGAGCAATACCTAGATGTTTAATGCGATAGCCTAGCTCGCCGGCATATTCAACATCACCTCGGGTGATTTTGGTAATGCCTTCGGTATAAACATTTTCAAACTGTAGTGGGATACCAAAAGCAATTGAGGCAAGAATCATTAATTTATGACCTGCATCGATGCCTTCTACATCAAAAGTCGGGTCAGATTCTGCATAGCCTAAAGCTTGTGCTTCTTTGAGTACATCATCAAAATCACGACCTTTATCACGCATTTCAGTCAGGATAAAGTTACCTGTACCATTGATAATACCGGCTAGCCAGTTGATACGATTACCGCTTAAGCCTTCACGGATGGCTTTAATAATTGGAATTCCACCTGCGACCGCTGCTTCATAAGCGACGATGACATTAGCTTTGCTGGCTGCTGCAAAAATTTCATTACCGTGCAGCGCAATTAATGCTTTATTGGCTGTAACGACATGCTTGCCATTGGCTATGGCTTGTAAAACAAGCTCTTTAGCTAAGCTGGTGCCGCCGATTAACTCTAAAATAATATCTATTTCAGGGTCATTAATAATTTCGTAAGGGTCAGTGCTTAAGGTGATGCCTTGCGTGTCGCAAATACGGTCACGAGAAAGGTCTCTTGCAGAAGCGCGAGTAACAACAATGTCCCTTCCTGCGCGACGTGAAATTTCTTGGGCATTACGTTTTAATACGTTTACAGTGCCGCCGCCGACAGTACCTAAACCTAAAACGCCTATTTTTACTGGCTTCAAATCAAACTCCTGAACATGTGTAGATAAACGGGGTGTCCTTTTCTTTAAACCTATGCTCCTGCTTAGGTTTTATATATTTAGTCTAAGTGAGCATGTATTAAAAAGGCGGACTAAAAATCCGCCTTATTTAAGACAACTGTGTGCCATTAAAGCTTTAGATTAAACCATCTTTTTTAAACATCGCACGTAGGCCACGAATAGCTTGACGAGTTCGGTGTTCATTTTCAATTAAACTGAAACGCACATGGTCATCACCAAATTGACCAAAACCAATGCCTGGCGATACGGCCACTTTTGCATCGGTAATTAATTTTTTAGAGAATTCAATCGAGCCCATTTCTTTGTAGGCATCAGGAATCGGAGCCCAAACAAACATGGTGGCTTTGGGTTTTTCTACATTCCAGCCTATTGAGTTGAGCCCATCGCAAAGTACATCACGGCGCTCTTTATACATAGCGCAAATTTCAGCAACACAATCTTGAGGGCCTTCTAATGCGGTAATCGCGGCAATTTGAATTGGTGTAAACATGCCGTAATCCAAATAAGATTTAATACGTGCAAGTGCTGCGACTAATTCAGGGTTTCCACACATAAAGCCAACACGCCAGCCAGGCATATTATAGCTTTTAGAGAGTGAGAAAAACTCTACAGCGACTTCTTTAGCACCGGGTACTTGCAAAATAGAAGGGGCTTTATAGCCATCAAATACGATATCTGCATAAGCAATATCATGCACGACCCATATTTTGTGCTCTTTGGCAACTGCAATAATGCGTTCAAAAAAGTCTAGTTCCACGCACTGTGATGTGGGATTGCCTGGAAAATTAAGAACTAACATTTTTGGTTTAGGCCAAGATTCGGCAATCGCTTTATGTAATTCTTCCACAAAATCTACACCCGGTACCATTTTTACATGACGTAAATCCGCGCCTGCAATAACAACGCCATAAGGGTGAATAGGGTAAGCGGGATTAGGAACCATAACAGTATCGCCAGGGCCTAATGTTGCTAAAGCTAAATGTGCCAAGCCTTCTTTGGAGCCGATAGTGACAATGGCTTCAGTTTCTGGATCTAGGTCGACATCAAAGCGCTTTTTATACCAGTTGGTAATGGCGAGCCGTAATCTAGGGATGCCTTTAGATACAGAGTAACGATGTGTGTCATGGCGCTGTGTAGCTTCCACCATTTTATCAACAATATGTTGCGGGGTAGGCTGGTCTGGATTGCCCATGCCAAAGTCGATAATGTCTTCGCCTTGTGCTCGTGCTTGTGCTTTTAACTCATTTACAATGTTAAAAACATAAGGCGGCAGACGACTAATACGGTGAAATTCTTCCATTGGTGACTCTTAGAAAGTGGCTAAATAGCGAGTTGTAGTATAAAGGGCGGCGGGTTTTTAAAATCAACCCGCTAAGTTAGCGCTGTTATTGCAATATGTCAAATCCAACGTATAGGCTATTATCCACTGGATTTGCATGTAATAAAATGATTTAGCAATTTTTTTATAAAATTTCTGAGGCATGGTCAGCTAAGCGTGAGCGTTCGCCACGTTTTAGAGTGATATGTGCGGCATGTTCCCATGATTTGAATTTATCCACGACATAAGTTAAGCCTGAACTAGTGGCGGTTAAGTAGGGCGTGTCAATTTGTGATAAGTTACCAATGCATACTATTTTTGTACCCGGTCCCGCGCGAGTGATGAGCGTTTTCATTTGTTTGGGAGTTAGGTTTTGCGCTTCATCAATAATAAGGTAACGAATTAGAAAAGTTCGGCCACGCATAAAGTTAAGTGAACGAATTTTTATTTTATTCATAACAATTGTTTTTGTGACATTTTGTTCCCAGTCACTATTTTCTGTTTGATCGCCGAGTAATTCAAGGTTATCAATTAAAGCGCCCATCCATGGCGTCATTTTTTCTTCTTCAGTACCAGGTAAAAATCCTATGTCTTCGCCGACAGGGACTGTTTCGCGAGTCATAATGATTTCTTTGTAAGTTTTGTCATCCATGGTTTGTGCTAAACCAGCGGCTAATGCGAGCAGTGTTTTTCCTGTGCCTGCGGTGCCGAGTAAGGTGACAAAGTCAATTTCAGGGTCCATTAACACATTAAGGGCAAAATTTTGCTCCCTATTTTTAGCGTTAATTCCCCATGTCATATGGTGGCCTTCGCGATAATTCTTTGCCAGTTCTAAGGTGGCTGTTTCATTGCCAATACTGCGTACAATGGCTTCAAAGTCCGAATCAGAGCCATTTTCTATATATAAATATTGGCCAGGGAACCAGCTTTCGACGAGAGGGCCTTCTAATTTATAATAGGTATGTCCATCCTCTATCCAAGATTCCATTTTAGTGCCATGAGTTTCCCAAAAATCTTCGGGTAGGGCGGTGGAGCCGCTGTAAAGTAAATCAATATCATCGAGTGTTTGGTCGCTATGGTAATCTTCAGCTTTAATTTCTAGCGCAGCGGCTTTGATACGCATATTAATATCTTTAGAGACCAAGATAACTTGTGTGTCTGGATATTCTTTGGCTAAAGCAAGAACAATACTGAGAATTGAATTGTCAGCTAGGCTACCTGGCATTGAAGCGGGTAAATCAGATGTCATTTGCCGCGTTTGAAAAAATAGCCGCCCATCTAGGGCATTTTCTTTTTGCCCTGAACTTTGTAGTTGTGAAAGAGGCAAGCCCTTTTTAATATCATCTTTGTCTGTGTCTTTTAACAAGTCATCAATAAAACGACTGACTTGGCGCACGTTCCTAGCAACTTCCGTGACGCCTCTTTTGCCATGATCAAGTTCTTCAAGAACAATCATCGGGATAAAGATGTTGTGTTCTTGAAAATGGAATAAAGCTGCGGGGTCATGCATTAATACATTGGTGTCTAAAACGAATAATTTTTTATTAGCACTGATATTCATAGTTATGCTCCTAGCTCTTTTACAATTTGCAATACTTCATCAATATGTACTTTGACTTTCACTTTTCGCCATTCGTGAATTAATATGCCATTAGGGTCGATTAAAAAAGTGCTGCGTTCTATGCCGCGCACTTGCTTACCGTACATATTCTTCATTTTAATCACGTCAAACAAGTTGCATAGGCTTTCTTCTTGATCGGAAAGTAGGTCGAAGGGGAAGCATTGCTTGGCTTTAAAGCCTTCGTGTACACGCAAACTATCACGAGAAACGCCTAGAATTGCGGTATTTAATGCTTCAAATTCAGCTATTTTGTCGCGAAAGTTCTGTCCTTCAGTGGTGCAGCCTGGTGTGTTGTCTCTGGGGTAGAAGTACAGAATAAGGTACTTTCCTTGGTAGTCAGATAACTGGATGGATTTATCTCCAGTCGACATAGATTCAAAATTTGGTACGGAATTACCTAGGGTAACGCTAGACATGCTGGCTCCTTGTGCGTGTAGAGATGCTTATATAGCTTTAGCGTAGCATAAATATGAAAAGGAGCGCGAATATAAATTTCTTGGAGTGATGTGTAGTCATTTATCATTAATAAGTGCTTTATAAAAGACATTATTGGCCGCTATAGATTACATTCTTAGGGCTTTAATTTAATGTTAAAATTAGTCTAATTGGACTTATTGTGAAAGAGGTAAAGGAAAATGGCTAGTTCTGAGCAAGATAAACAAGTTGATAGCAGTTTCGATGATGATTTGGATAAAATGCTACAGGATACTGCTGACCAAATGGGTGATGATCAGGATATGCTTGATAGTGATGAGGCTATTGATCGCTTGTTGGGTGATAGTCAAGGTGGTGAAGCATTAGACGAGGATGTCCCTGAAAGTGTAGATGATTTGGTGGATTCATTGTTGGGTGGTGTTGTTGATAATCAGGAGCGGAAAGCTGATTTGAGTGATGAAGAGATTGATGAGTTTGCGGATGATCCGG
>Ga0209494_1000481_pt1 | contig 17487 bp, 10 predicted proteins | sample EN1Hudseemescosm_FD_184628 | JGI IMG/M metagenome (GOLD analysis project Ga0209494, IMG submission 184628) | Methane-oxidizing microbial communities from mesocosms in the Hudson Canyon - EN1B Hudson Canyon (SPAdes) (version 2) | ecosystem: Environmental > Aquatic > Marine > Cold seeps | place... | reverse complement strand
TGTTCTATCCTGAGTCAGACCACTAGTTAAGGATTGCTGTGAAATTAAAAGGAATAGGGATATTTCTGTGTTTTGTTTTGGCTTTGGGCGGGGTATCGCCGGTCTGGGCGCAGCAAAATGCCTGTGCGCCGGGGGCGTTAAGTACCTGTCAATGTACCCAGGATTCAGAAAACACCCTTAATAAGGCACGCAGTTTGGTGGCTAAGAGCCGGTGGGTGGAAGCGGCAGATTTTTTAGAAGGGGTTTTAATGCATTGTCCGGCTGCGGATAGCGTTTTTAGCTACTATAGTTGGCTACTCACACAATTAACCGATTCTCAACAGTCGCAAACCAGCCTTGATGGCGAGTCGGTCGAGGATTTTGACTGGCAGTGGCAAAAGCGGCTCGGTGTGCAAAGTGGTTACAGCGATAATCTGAGCCGTGCCCCGACCCAATCGACGGTAGTCTTAAATGTTGCCAATAATCCGGTAACGCTTGATTTAATGCCCGATTTTAAGGTGCACTCAGGTTTCAGCAGTTTAGTCAATGCGGGAGTTAGTGCTTATAAAAGGCTCGCGCCAACGGCCGATTGGCGTCTGCAGGGCGATCTGGTTAGCAGGCTTTCCGGTGACGGCGGCTATGCGGACTATCAGCGCTTATATTTGTTAAGTACCTTTAATTATCAGGCTGATGCCTTAGTAGCGCATGGCATCGCCGTTGGCTTTGATGTGCTGCGTTACCAGAATGATCAGTATTTTGCTGTGGTTGAAGCGCAGTTTGAACAGCGCTGGCGGCTGAATGGTGCTTGTTACCTGATTTCCGGCGAAGATTTCGCCTGGCAGCGGCAACTGGAGTTGTCGGTGATGGACGGTTATTACGCAGCGCTGCGCGGGGGAGTGAGTTGCTTGTCACAAGGCGCCTTATATCAATTGGAAGTGGCAACGGGGGGCGATTGGGGCGAACGTTTACGCCCGGGCGGTACCCGATGGCGGAATTTTGTGCGAGCCAGTGCCCTGTGGTCCTTAGATAACGTGGTTGAGGGCAGTGTTTTGCGAGCGGTTGGGCAGTTCTCGCAAGTAAATGATGCTAAGCAGTACAGTGTTTTACTGGGAGCAGGAAAAAAACGCCAGATTCAACAATTTTTACTCAAAACCAGCTATCAGTGGCCTATTATTCGGGAACAGGGCGGCTTATTAAGCGGTCAAATTGATCTCAGTTGGCAAGAAGAAGCGGCAAATATGGCGCTTTTTGGTGTCGATTATCTCGAATTATGGGGCGGGGTCAATTTCAAATGGTAGGTGAGAGGCTAGCTAGACTCAAATTAGACAGAATTAGGTTGATTCAGTTAAAATAAAAAGGTTTATGGGGCAGCCTTATAGAAGATGATCTTAGTGTTAAAAAATAAGGGTTTAGTGGTTTTTCGTAGAAATATTCTATCTTTCAGCGTGATCAGGTGATTGTGGTCACATCTATTTGCTTGAAGTCATCATAAACTATAGTAGTAGAAGTGCATTGGGATCAGGTTGTTAAGGTTAGTAACCTGATCCGAATGCACAGTTTTATCAAGGTGGGTTCGGTATGCTTTATTTTTTAAATAGAGTCTTAGTCGACTAAAACTTTTTAAATTAATTACCTATTTATTCTTAAAAGGAGAAAACAATGGGACTATCATTATTACCAACAACGGATGTACAGATTATTCGTGTTGTTGAGGCGCTGTACAACCAGCGACCCGGTTATACCATACTCAATAATTTGCAAGCTTATACGACGCAAAATGGTCTAGATGTTTATGCTAACGCAGTAGGTGGTGTTTTTGCAGGTGTCACAGATGCGGCATTGGCAGCAACTGTTTCCACAAACTTCGGATTGACAGGCGCTTTACATGACGTGGCTACATCTTATTTAACAACTCAGTTCGCAGCAAACCAGCAAGCACGTGGCAAAGTGGTTTTAGATACGGCGAATTTGTTATCTACACTGGAAGGTAATGCAACTTGGGGTGCGGCGGCGACGGCTTTCAACGCAGATGTTGCGGCTTCATTAGCATACTCTGCAGTTTCCACTAATACCGCTATTACTGCTACCTCGAGCGCTGCTGCTGATGCTGCTGCTGCTGCTGCTGCTGCCACTGCTGCTGCTGATGCCGCCGCTGCTGCTGCTGCTGCCCCAGCTGCTGCTGATGCTGCTGCTGCTGCTGCTGCTGCTCAAGCTACTGCTGATGCCGCCGCTGCTGCTGCTGCTGCTGCCACTGCTGCTGCTGATGCTGCTGCTGCTGCTGCTGCTGCTACTGCGGCTGCAAACGTTTATACATTGACAGTTGCAGATGCAAGTATCACAGAGGGTGATACAGGTACCAAAACGATGACCTTTAATCTTGCGTTGAATCAAAATACTGATGTTGCGCATGTTGTCAATTACACCATGAGTGCAGGTACAGCAAGTGCCGATGATGTTGTTTTGGGTTCTGGTACTGTTTCATTTGCTAATGGACAAAAGAATGGCTCGGTTTCTGTTACCGTTAATGGCGATACTGACTTTGAGGCTAACGAGACCTTCACTATTGCTTTCACTGGGGCTAATCTGGCTGCTGCAGTGAGTGCAACGGGTACCATTACAGATAACGATAGTGACCCAAGCCTTGTCGCGCAAACAAATGCTCTGACTACTGGCGTGGATGCTTTTACCTCACTAGCGGGTAATGATAGTTTTGACGCCTCAATTGCAGGTTCACTGGATACCTCTGATGTTCTGGACGGTGGCGCTGGCACTGATACGCTGAGTGCTACAATAGGCAACGAGTCGGTTAGACCAACACTCAGTAATATTGAGACTATTGTGCTAACTGGTACAGCTGATACCTTGAATTTTGATGCTCGAGATGTTTCAGGTACAACGACATACAAAAGTGAATCAAGCGCCGGCAATATCTCTATAAATAATATCGGATCAGTTCCAACTACGGTTGAAATTAATAGCTCAACGGCTGATTTAACTGTTAATTTTGCTGATGCCGCGCTTGCCGGTGCGACTGATTCATTAACCCTTAATGTAAATAATGTAACCACAGCAGGGGGTAGTTCAACAATTGCCTTTACTGATGATGGGGGTACCAATACCCTGGAAACAATTACATTAAATTCAACATCTTTAGATTCTATAATTGATGATCTTCAGACGACAGCCGTGGGTACAGCGACTCTGAATATTACGGGTGACACTGATTTAACCATTACCGCAGCGCTTGATGATGAACTGACAACAGTTACTGGCTCAGCGTTTACGGGAGATTTGACTGTTGGTTTAGGTGACAATGGAACTACCATTACAAGTGGTACGGGTATAGCTAACATTACCGCTGGAGGTGGTGCTGATTCTATAACCACCGGAGCTGAAGATGACACGATTAATTTTGCTACCGCCGACTTTACATTATTAGATACGGTTAATGCTGGTGCTGGAACCGATAGTATTTCAATGACCGATGATGCCACAGTCGTAGATGCTGATTTCACATTGGTAACCAATACTGAGACCTTGACCGCTGCTGCTAATATCAATCTTGATGCTACACTTGGAGCATTGGCAATGGCTTCTGGTCTGACAACAGTGACATTAACCGATACTGGAGGAGCTGATTCAATTACAGTTGGTGCTGGTTTCACGAATGCATTGACGATTAATGGTACAACAGGTGCAAATAGTGATGTTATTGATGCTTCCGCATATACAGGTAATATGACAGTAACTGGTACTGGAGCAGGTCTAGCTGCAGCAGCAAACAGCTATACTATGGGGTCAGGAACTAGTGTTTTAAATATCACTGCAACAGGAGCAACAATTGCCGCAGCTGATATGGCTAATTTGGAAGGTTTCGATACAATTTCATATGTTACAGATGTTAGTAATGGTTCACTTGAATTGCATGATGATAACATTGCTGCTGCAGGTTCTTTAACCATTAACGCAACTGCTATTACAACTGCAACAAACACTTTTACTCTTGATGCTTCAGCAGAGGTTGATGGGAGCCTGACCGTTAATGGTTCAGCTGGTATAGATGACATCACAGGAACAGCTTCCACTCTGGGTGATAATATTTCAACTGGAGCAAGTGCGGACACAATTAGATTTGCAACTGCTAATTTTACATCATTAGACACAGTTAATGCTGGAGACGGTACAGATACTATCTCAATGACTAATGATGCTACAGTCGTAGATGCTGATTTTACATTAGTCAGCAATACTGAGGTTTTAACAGCTGCTGCTAATATCAATCTTGATGCAACACTTGGTGCATTGGCAATGGCATCTGGTTTGACAACAGTGACATTAACCGATGCTGGAGCAGCTGATTCAATTACAGTTGGTGCTGGTTTCACAAACGCGTTAACTGTGAACTTAGTTTCAGATGCTGTTGCTGGCAATACTGTTGATGCTACTGCGTATACCGGAGCGTTGACAGTTTCTGCTGCTGATGATGAACTAGATTCTAATGCTAGTACTATTACAGGTGGTACAGGAACATCAGATACGTTGTCGGTTACGTTGACTGCGGGAAATGATACGATCCTTCTGACTAATGTTACAGCGATTGAAAATATTAATACAGCAGGCGCATTAGGTAACGTAACCATGACAACTGTTGATGGTAACGTTGCAGCAGGTGCAACATTGTCAATTGATGCTACTTCAATGGATGATGATGTATTGACTGTTGATGCATCGGCAGAAGCTGATGGTGTTGTAGAAATTACAGCAGATGGTACGGGTGCTCATGACATTATACTAGGGCAAGGAAATGATACTTATACAAGTACTAGTTCTGGTGTTGATACCGTAGTCGCTACGGCGGGTAACAACACTATTTCGACTGGCGCTGGAGCTGATGACATTACCGGTGGTACTGGTAATGACAATATTACTGCTGGAGCCGGTGATGATGTAATTACAATCGCTACTGCTAACTTTACATTGGCAGATACGATTAATGGTGGGGCTGATACAGATAGTATTTTATTGAGCGATGATGCCACAGTCGTGGATGCTGATTTCACATTGGTAACCAATACTGAGACCTTGACCGCTGCTGCTAATATCAATCTTAATGCTACACTTGGAGCATTGGCAATGGCTTCTGGTCTGACAACAGTGACATTAACTGATACTGGAGCAGCTGATTCAATCACAGTGGGTGCAGGTTTCACGAGTGCGCTATCTGTGGGCTTAGTTGGAGATGGTACTGCTGGAAACACCGTTGATGCTGCCGCATATACAGGCGCGTTGACAGTTACTGCTTTAGCTAGTGAACTTAATAGCAATGCCAGTACGATTACCGGTGGTACAGGTACATCCGATACCTTGTCGGTCACTGTGACTGCAGCTGATGAAGCAATTCTCATGACTAATGTCACGGCAATTGAAAACATCACTACAGTGGGTGCATTAGGTGATGTGGATATCACAACTGTTCAAGCAAACATTATTAATGGCGCAACACTGACTATTGATGGAACTTCATTGGATGGTGATGCACTGACCGTTGATGCTTCTGCAGAAACTGATGGTGGTGTCGTAGACATTACAGCTGATGGTACCGGTGCTCATGTGATTACGCTTGGAACGGGTAATGATACTTACACCAGTACCAGTTCTGGGATTGATACCGTAGTCGCTACGGCGGGTAACAACACTATTTCGACTGGCGCTGGAGCTGATCAAATCACTTCTGGATCTGGTGTTGATACTCTTACCAGTGCCGCTGGAGCAAATGTACTGACACTTACATCTGTAGCACTAAATGCAACTGCTGTAGATATCATTACAGACTTTACCACAGCCACATGGGATATTGATATTGACATAAGTGCTGTGGGTGTAGTGCGTGATATTAAGGATGCCAGTGCTGCGGCTGGAGCCGACGACATTGCTTTAGAAGTAATTACCGGGGCGTTTGACTTGGGAACTACAACAGCTAATGATTCCGTTTTAGTTCTCAATCTAGCAGGCAATCTCGCATCAACTGATGCGGTTGAGACAGCATTAGAGTTTAATGGTGATTTACAGTTGCAAACGGCAGGTGCTTATAGTGTAGGCGATAGATTCATAGTTGCTTACGATGATGGTAGCCATTCGTATATTGCTGAGGTGGCTGTTGGTATTGGTGCTGCGGATGACACAGCTTTTGCCTTAGGGTCACTCGTTGCTACTAACCTAGTTCAATTAACGGGTATTACAAGTGTTGCTTCTATAACGGCAGCTAATGATATTGATTTCATTTAGTTAATTTTAACCGAGTAGTAAAAACTAGATATCTATCCTAAGGTATCTCATAGTGAAACCCTCATCACTGGAAGGTGGTGAGGGTTTTTTTAATACAATTTAATAAGAGGAATATGAAAATGGCTGAAGAGATCAAGACATGGACTATTGATGACATAGAGTATAATCTAGATGAGCTTAGTGATCAGGCAAAGAGCCAGATTGTGAATATACGTATAGTAGATCAGGAGATATCTAACCTAAAGCAGAAACTTGCAATTGCAAAAACAGCTCGTAATGCCTATGCGAATGCGCTGAAGGCTGATATTGCTGACAAACATTAAGTATATAAATTTGTACTAATTTTTCAGGATATTGCCGACTGAAGGATTACCCTTAAAAAGATGATTTTAATGGCGTTTCAAAGAATATTAATCATAATAGAATATTTTATTATGATTTACGAAGCGTAATTATTTTATGAATTTTTATAATATCCTTGAGTGAAATTTAATACTTAAAGTTAAATTGTGACCATATGCTCAATTCATGATAGGTTTGTTTGGTAAAAATGTGCAATTATTCAACAGGTTAGACATTCTTATGCAAAGACAATTAATGTAGAAATTACTGGGTGATATTATATGGTTCAATTTGTTCAGCTGTCTAAAGATAAATACTCGGAACATGCTCTGCTAGATCTTAATGATTTAACCGGTTATGCCAACCGAGTAACTTTACCAATCTACGGTGCTGAAATTTCTCGGTTGGCATTGCAATATCCCTTAGCTTTTATCCAGCAGGAGAACGGTTTCGGAATTCATTTGTTGTGTTCTCTTTCCAGTGAATCGCCTAATGCATGGATTACATCGGAAGGAAAGTGGTTAGGAAATTATATTCCGGCTATTATTCGCCAAAGCCCTTTTACAGTACTACCTAACGATGAGGGGGAACGAATTATTTGTGTTGATCAAGATGATCCACGTTTAGGCGATGCGGGTCGTTCTTTATTTAACAATGGAGAGCCTACAGAATTTCTGAACAATATCATTAAGTTGCTTGAACAGTTGTATTTCAATGGTGAAGGGACTCAAAAGGCAATTAATTTGATTTCATCTTATGAGTTAATTATTCCTTGGCCAATAACTGTTTCTCACAGTGAAGAATTTGAAATTCCCGTAAAAGATATTTTTAGAATAGATGAAGCGAAACTTAATCAACTAGAGGATGATCAGTGGCTGGCACTGAAGCACGTAGGGGCAATACCTTTGATATACGGTCAATTGTTGTCCATGGGGCATTTGGGAAAATTGCTACAGATTCTCAAGCATAGGGTTGGAGTAACGTCTAATCGTGCTGTGGCGGCTGAAAATCTTGATGCTTTTTTTGGCGAAGATGACGATAGCGCCTTGAATTTTGATAATATTTAAAACCTTTACAATTACCGGTGGGTTCGCTGATTATCTGAAAAATGGTGTGGCTTATCCGTCTGCTAGTTCCAATCACCCCCAGACTCAGGGCAAGATAGAGCGTTGGCATCGTTTTATGTCCAGTGAATTTTAACGATAGTTACAGTACTTGGGTTATTACAACCGCAAACGTTTTCATCAATCTTTGAAAAAGCTAACGCCCGCAGAGGTATTTTATGGTCGCTATAGACATAGAGGTAATCAGTGAGAAAATTAAAAAACACGTTAGCTATGGCCAAGCAATTACATGACGATAAACAACACAACCCAATGAACTAATCTGTCTCTTAAATCAGGCAGCTAACAGTCCCAACAGCTTTGTCGGCGTACAGAACATTGCCTTTTATGATAGTCATACACCATGGTTTTCAATGTAATTAACTAATTGTATTGTTGAGTCCGCTATGGTTTTTTGATCAGTGGTCTCTATTGTTAGTTCTGCGTTATCAGGTGCTTCGTAAGGTGTTTCTTTAGAAACACCGATCAGGTTCTTGATCGCGCCACTATCCGCTAAAGCATACAACCCTTTGGTGTCTCTTTTCTTTAGATTGTCTAACGTTGTTGTTAAATAGATTAAATGAAAATTCGGCTTAAGTCGTTTTCTAACCTCACTGCGTACTTCCTGATAAGGGCTAATCACAGGAACAAGAATAACGTCACAGGTATTTCGTAATTCGAGGCATTTTTGCGCTATGTTAAGGTTATTGGTTAACACATCTTTTCGACTAAACCCTAGTTGTGTCGTGTAGTTATCACGGATGGTGTCGCCATCAATAATTTGCACGCTATAGCCCTTATCTTGTAATTGCTTTGTTAGTTCAACTGATAACGTCGACTTACCCGACCCAGACATGCCGGTAAACCAGATGATGGGCGTTGTATTTACCGTCACTTTATGTTTTTTTAAGATTTAATAAGATCTTGAAATGAGGTGTCAGGGGTCCACTGTTCAAACTGCTTAATAATGGCCGTAATCATTTCTACAGATTCAACCGGGTACTGACCAATGGCGGTTTCAGCCGCTAATACTAAACCACTGGCCCCCATCAATAAGGTACTGGCAACATCGTTGGCTTCTGCTCGAGTTGGCGTGCCGTGGTTAATCATCGATTCTAATAAATTAGTCGCCACATAAACCGGAGTTTCATACATACGTGCATACGCAATAATACTGCGTTGAATAAAAGGGATCTTTTCAATAGGGATTTCACGGGATAAATCGCCCCGATCGATTAAGATTTGATCGACAAGCGGTAGAATTTCTTTTAAATTCAAAACGCCCTGAATACTTTCAATTTTAGAAATTAACGTCTTCTCCCCAATAATCTCTCTCACCCGCCGAACGTCTTCAGCGCAGTGGGTAAAAGAGAGCGCGAAGTTTTTAATGTCCATCGAAAGGCCGATCTCAAACGCAGCCTTATCTTTGGGGGTAATTGGATCTAATTTCAGGGGTTTGCTAACCACAGCGCCTTTATTACTGCCGACTTCTCCCCCTTGTAAAACAGTGGCAATTAACTGATTGGTTTCTTTTCCAGTAATACGAAAAGCTGCTGAGTCAAAATCTACACGAATTTCATCACCCTCGTTTAATTGAGAGAAGACAGAGTCGGGGGTAAAGGAAATATTTTGCCTGTCACCGACTATGGCCTCGGGGTGAATAAAAACTAAGTCACCGGTTTTATACACAACACTGCCACTTTCCATAAAACCATTTCTTACCTGAGCACCTTCACTGTCTAAGCAAACAGGAACATTGGTCCAAGATTGTATTTTTGAAAGAATATCTTCAACATCCTCTAATGCCGTATGCGAGAGATTAATTCTGAACAGATTAACCCCTTTTTTAGCCAAGGTTTGCACCGTTTCTTTGTTTAACGAACCCGGTCCCAGTGTGCTAAGTATTTTAATCACAACTTATAACTCCTGAATAATAAGTGGTTTAAGCATATGTGGATAATCGTTGAACTCATTCAAAATGGCCCATCGATCATGTAAAGCCGCCCGTAAATAAAGGGCAGAACCTGACCGCGTAATGATTTCCAAATCCTGGTTGAGGTTTTCAGCCAGCTTTTCTTGAAAACCAAAAGGTTCATCTAATAACGGCTTAATAGTCTTAAGGTCTTCTTTAAACTCACGATGATTTTCCTCAACATAACCAAAGCGAACATTAAAAGGATAAAATAAAGTACGCAAAATGAATTGGTCTTGTTCATTAAATATACTGCCTACTTCTCTGGTGATTGCTGAATTATCAAAAGGACTCATTCCTTTTGAACTATAGTCAGGACTGGTGGGGTCTCCCCACCATTTTTTGCCTTGTGCGGTCATCTCATAAAGGGTTGGGGTATCATTAATACCCATCCAGTCACATAAGGCAGCCATCGTCTCTTTAGGATGTTTTTTTAAATCTTCAAGACGAACACCAACCGCTTCTTGTCTTCGAAAAGCGATTTGATCAATATCAAACAACATGCTGACAATTCGGTTATGGAAGTTTTCAGATGACTTCTTGATTTCTTGTTTAATCCAAGACTCACAGCTTTGAACCGGTTCACGTACCATCATCAGTAATCTGGACTCAGGGTTATAGCGTAGAAAATTTAATTTGGCATAAGGACTGGGGTTATGAATGTGATAAAAGATTGTTGGCTCGTTTGATGACTTGTTTAATGCTTTTTCATAAGCACTATGCACTAAGGTAAAAAAGGTCTGTGAGGTTAAAGAGGCAGAATCCGCCATTAATTTACGTAATTCAGCACAAAAACGGTTCTGATCTACGGTTAATATCTCATCCCTATTAACGCCTACATTTACCATGCCTTCTTTTTTGCCTAAATTAGCAATGGGCTTGTCAAGTCCGGGCACGGGTACTGATGAGCGTGCATCAAATAAAACGGCAAATTGTTTGATAAAGTTTTCAGGCAGTCGATCCCAACCGTGAGCAATTAGTTTGCCCCAGACCTCTTCATTATAATACTCACTAAAATAAATGCTGGGGAAGGTGGAGATTTCTGGATGATTGTCAATTAAGCTATGCAGTAATCCTGTTCCACTGCGCCCAAAGTGAATTAGCGCAATCATGTTGTTGGAAATTGATTGTGGCTCTTTGGTTTGATGAGTAGGGGATGGGTTTTGTATTTCCTCGGCAGTTTTAAGGGGCAAGGCATTGATCGCATCATTAAAGCAATCATCAACGGTATGAGGGGTAAACGCATTGAGTCTATATTCCAGAATTTTAAAATGAATGCTATTTAAAATGGCTTCATTCAAGTTTTTCTTATACAACGCTAGCCAGGTATTTTGAGTGGTAGACAGGTCTAAGGCTTTGGCTGAAAAAAACAAATTTCTCCAAGCATTAGGATAATCTGGTTTAAAGGTGAGTGCCTGCTCATAGTGTTTCACTGCTTCATCCAGTTGCCCTAGGTCATGGTATGTTGTGCCAAGGTTACAATGTGCCTCAGTGTAGTTTGGGTTGTTAGCCAATGCCACTTTATAACTATTCACTGCGGCATTAAGTTTGCCAAGGGTTTTAAGCGTAATTCCGAGATTGTAGTGCGCCTCAGCGTAGTCTGGTTTAATAGTCAGAGCCTGCTCATAGTGATTAACCGCTGCATTTAGTTGACCGAGTTCGTTGAGTGTAACACCAAAGTTACTATGCGCCTCAGCGTAGTCTGGTTTAATAGTCAGAGCCTGCTCATAGTGATTAACCGCTGCATTTAGTTGGCCGAGTTCATTGAGCGTAACACCGAGGTTACAATGCGCCTCAGCGTAGTTTGGTTTAATAGTCAGTGCCTGCTCATAGTGATTAATAGCTGCATTTAGTTGACCGAGTTCTTGGAACGTAATGCCGAGGTTATAGTGAGCTGTAGTATAGTCCGGTTGAATTGAAAGTGCTTTCTTATAACTTTTAACGGCTTTATTTAATTGACCGAGTTCCTGAAAAGTGTAACCAAGGTTGCCATGAGCCTTTGCATAGTCTGGATTTATTGCTATCGCCTTTTCATAGTGCTTGACGGCTTGTTTTAGTTGATCTAGTTGTTTGAGGGTATTACCGAGGTTATAATGGGTCTCAGCGTAGTCTGGTTTAATAGCCAGTGCCTTCTTATAATTCTTAACGGCTAGATCCAGTTGGTCAAGCGCCCTATAACAGACGCCACTAATATTGTAGAGTAATGGAGTGTTAGGATAATCGCCAATAAGGATATTTAAAGACTCGAGTGCTTTTTTATACTGATTGTTGGAATAAAGTGTAAGAACTGAGTTAATCTGGGACTGTGTTGGGGCGGGTTGTTTCTTCTTTGAGGAGTTCTGTTTTAAAGCCTTAAGTCCTTTTTTAGCCTGCTTGTTTTGGGGAAATGTTTTTAGGATGCTATGAAATAGTTGCTTCGCTTCTTCAACCTGTCCTTTTTTGGCATGGGAATTTGCGCGCGCTAAAGTAGCGTTTACATTAAGTGCTTTGCGGTGTGTTACCATTGGTTCCGTATTTAAATGTTAAGGGTGTTTGGATGAGACCTGCGCTTAAAAAACCTATCTTATAAGGGAGTGTATAAAAGGTCAATTTGGTTTTATTCCCATCTGATGGACACTCAATTAAGAGTTGTTTGATGAATATTATCATTGTTTAAGAATCGTTATTTTCGCTGATTATAAAATCATTAATGTAATCAAAAATATCAGGTCTGGTTTCAGCGCGAGTTGTATACAGTCGACGAATTACGCGTTCACGTTTGAGTAAACCAAAAAAAATTCTGCAGTGGCATTATCATAGTAATTGTTAACAGCACTCATACTGCTGATAATGTGACGTGTTTTCAAAAAAATATTGATATTCATGACGGGTATATTGAAAACACGGTCTGAATGAAAATAACATTACCGTTTTTTATGCCAAAGTATCATCAGTACGGCTTAAATTACCCGTTCTATTTTCATTCGATGGTTCATCGACTAGCTAGCCACTTGGCCGGATTACAAGTAAATCAGCGCAGCGAGATCTAAGAAACTTTCGCCTGTCCAGCATAAGTAATATCCATTACATCTTTGTACTGGTTATGCTAGCGGCAAAATCTCCTTCAAAATGATTTGTAACGTGGTCAGACCTTCGTATTGATTCTCGCTTACGCCATTGCTTGAATCAATCTACGTTGGGAAATGTTTTACCATTTCAGTTTGAAAAAAAGTTGCATAATCGGCACTCCGTTATAGGGAGTGCCGTCATTTGTTTATATGTCAAAGTTAGATGGCGTATCTTGTTGGTTATTATGTAATATTAGGCAACATTTTTTATAGGATAAACAGAGCAACTGGGTTTTGTGTTATCGAGATGTCCAACATAAACAACGGATTGTTTTTCATATGTATCCTTGTCAATAGTTTGATTCTTTTTAATTAAGGGTTACTTTTATCTACTATTTTTTAACCGACCATGAATACAATAGAAAATAATAAAACAGAATTAGAGCAGGCGCTTTATTATTGTCGTAACGCTTTTTATACGGCTGCTTTTTTTAGTTTGTTTATTAATGTTTTGATGATTACGCCTGCTATTTACATGTTACAGGTTTATGACCGCGTGTTATCGAGTGGTAGTGAATCCACCTTATTAGTGATTACCCTGTTGTTATTGTTTTTATTTCTTTCATTGGGTTTTTTGGAATGGATGCGTTCTTTAATTTTAGTGCGTGTCAGTACTAAACTTGAAACACTGCTTAATAGCCGACTTTTTAATATTTCTTTTAAGCAAGCATTGTACTCCGGCGGGCAAAATAGTCAGGGTCAGCCGCTAGAAGATTTAACGGCGTTGCGTCAGTTTTTAACGGGTAATGGTTTATTTGCTTTTTTTGATTTACCGTGGATGCCTATTTATATAGGCATCTTATTTATGTTCCACACTGCTATTGGGTGGTTGGCGGTGGCGACAGTAATTATTCTTTTGGTGATTGCTATTGGTAATGAGAAATCAACCGGTAAATGGTTAAAGCGAGCCAATATACTGGCGTCACAGAATAAAGCAGCGTTAAGTCAGAATCTAATGAATGCCGAAGTGGTTGAGTCCATGGGTATGCTGGAAAATCTTAAAAGAAAATGGAAAAACGAAGTTAATAAGGTTCTATTTTTACAGGCCAAAGCCAGTACGAATGCTGGTTTTTGGGTGGCAGTATCAAAAGTCTTTAGGATGACTGCGCAGTCCTTAGTTTTAGGTTTAGGGGCTTATTTAGCACTACAACAGGAAGTTACCCCGGGCGTTATGATTGCAGGCTCTATTCTGTTAGGGCGGGCATTGGCGCCCATTGATTTACTCATTGGAACTTGGAAAGGGTTTGTGAGTGCGCGGGGGCAGTACACTCGCCTGAACGATTTATTAAAAAAAATACCTCAGGACAAAGAGCCGATGAAACTACCGGATCCTTTAGGGGCTGTTTCTGTAGAAGGTATTCTGGTCGTACCGCCGGGCGGCAAAGTTCCAGTGGTTAAGAATGTCAGTTTTGCAATAGAAAAAGGACAGTTGATTGGGGTTATTGGGCCGAGTGGCGCTGGAAAATCCACCTTAGCAAGAGCCATATTAGGGATTTGGCCTATTCACAGTGGCTCTGTGCGGTTAGACGGTGCTGATGTTGCGCAATGGGAACGAGAGGCGCTGGGGCCTTTTATTGGTTACTTGCCACAGGATGTTGAATTATTTCAAGGTACCATTAGTGAGAATATCGCACGTTTTGGTGCAGTTGATCCTGAAAAAGTGGTAGCAGCAGCCATGAAAGCAGACGTACATGAATTTATTCTTAGGTTGCCGGAAGGCTACGATACCGTTATTAGTGCGACAGGCGGTGTGTTGTCGGGCGGTCAGCGACAACGTATTGGATTAGCAAGAGCAATTTACGGAGATACTCGTCTAGTTGTGCTTGATGAGCCTAATTCTAATCTTGATGATCAAGGTGAGCAGGCATTGATGCGGGCACTGGCAACCTTAAAATCAGAACAAGTGACGGTGATAATTATTAGTCATCGACCTGCTATTTTGAAAGTGGTTGATCAGATTGTTTTGTTGAAAGAAGGGGTTTTAATTGATTTTGGTGTCACGGCAACGGTGTTATCTCGACTACAAGCGCAAAAGAAAATGACTTAAGTAGATTTAGAAATCTACAGGTCGTCGGCAGGGTTGATAGGAAAAAATAAATGACAGAAATGAAAAATTTAGAGGATGGTGCAGTTTTAAATACCGATGATCAACAAGTTAAATTAATAGGTCTCGGTGTTATTTTTATAACCTTTGTGGTGTTTGGTGGCTGGGCCTATTTAGCGCCATTAAGCAGCGCGGCCTTAGCGCCTGGCGTTATCGTCGTTAAGTCAAATAAGAAAACGGTACAACATTTTGAAGGCGGTATCATCGACAAGGTGCTCGTCAAGGATGGTGACATTGTTAAGAAAGGCGATATTCTTATAACGCTTGATAGCACTCAGGTCAAGGCGAAGATAGCGGGTCTTAAGCATCTTAAAACGAGTAAATTAAGTTTAGCGGCTTCTTTTCAGGAGGAATTGGCGGATTTGAAAGAATTGTTGGCTGAAGGCTATGTTGACAAGAATCGTATTCGTGACCTGGAGCGGCGTTATTTTCAAACGGTGGGTGAAATTGAAGAGATGAAATCGTCGTTAATTTCTTTGGGTGATAGATCTCAGCGGCTGAGTGTTATTGCACCTGTAGGTGGGGTGGTTATGCAGATGCAATTACATACCGAAGGCGGGGTGATTTCTCCCGGTGAACCGGTGTTGGAAATTGTACCGCAAAAAGAAATTCTCATTGTTGAAGCACAGGTGTCTCCTAACGATATCGATCGAGTGTATATCGGGTTACTGGCAGAAGTCCGGCTAAGTGCTTTTAGCCGGGGAAAGATCCCCACATTAGAAGGTAAATTGATCACCTTATCTGCGGATCGATTAATCGATGAAGGTAGTCGAATGCCGTATTATTTAACGCGCGTAGAGTTAACACCCGAGAGTATTAGTAAGTTAGAAGGCGTTGAGTTGCTCCCCGGGATGCCAGCAGAGGTCTTGATTAAGACCGGCAGTCGGACATTAGTTGAATATTTAGCCCAGCCATTGACAAATGTCTTGGCTCGATCATTGATTGAAGATTAACCATGTTTAAAATATTGCTCGCAGTTGTTCTTGGAGTGGGTGGGGTACCATTTGTCTATGGTGCTAATTTGCTGAGTGTTTATCAACAGGTTTTAGAGGCAGATCCCCGAGTACGGTTGGCTGAATTAAATGTGAAAATTGGTGAGGCCAGAGAGCAGCAGGTGATTGCAGACTTGTTGCCTCAACTGAATATAACTTCATCCATTTCAACGATTCGACAGGACCTGGAAGGAAATAATAGCCTTATCAGCAGAAGAGGTGATAGGGATAGTTTTAAGGGGGAAAGATACAGTGCGGTTCTGAGTCAGCCTTTGTTTGATTTACCCAAATATTACAATTGGCAACGTCAACAAGAAGTTACAAAACAGGCGGAACATCAACAATTAGAAACGCAACAACAAATAATGTTAAATGTGGTGCAATATTATTTCGAAGTTTTATTAGCTCAGGATAATCTGTCTGCTGCTGAAAATGAATCTGCGGTCAGCAAGGCTATCTTGTTACAACTTCAAGAGCTTTATAAAAAGCAATTAGTTAAAATCACTAATTTAATGGATGCGCAAGCAAGAAATGATATTGCGAACGCAGAGTTTTTGGCAGCACAGTCAGCATTGGTTATGGCTAAAGAACAGTTAACTGAACTAACAGGACATCCGGTGCAGCAGTTAACCCCCTTGCGTGATGATTTGACTTTTAAGCCGGTTGAAGGGGGTGCTGATAAATGGCTCGAACGACTGGTCGCGAATAATGCGACTTTGTTATCTAAACGGGATGTTATTAAGGCTGATAGTTCCAGCGTTAAACAGCAACGGTCAGGGCATCTTCCCGTGGTTGATTTTCAACTGATGGTACAACGAACTGATTTAGGCTTTAACAATGCAGCAGCAGGGTTGACGAATATTACCTCGGCCAGCGTGAATGTTAATATGCCCCTGTTCACCAGTGGTAAGATAACCGCTTTTCATACTGAAGCAATCCACCGCTTAGAATCATCAAAATTACAGTATGAAACGGAATTTCGTAAATTAAGACGAGAATTAATCAGTAACCTGACTGAAATTAATGCCAGCGTAGAAAAAATTAGAGCTATGAAAGTCGCTTTGGCGTCGGCTAAGAAAAATTATAAGGCGATGGAGAAAGGCTTTAAGTATGGCGTTGTTGATTCCTCAGAGCTTTTTGAAGCACAGCGCATATTGTCACAAGCGAATCGAGATCTTTTTGAGGCAAAATATCAATATATTTTCAGTAGAACTAATCTGATGTATCTGGGTGGAATCATTAGTTCTCACGAAATAGAGCTAATTAACCAATGGTTAACCCCGAGCTAGTTTATCTTTTGTAAATCTTCTTAATAAGGTTTAGAGCTAGAAATTAAGGGATTGGCAGTGTTAGAGATTTTGTGCCAATTATATATTTTCTAGCATGATGTTGTTTTATTCCGATCTGATTGTTACTTAAATCAAGAGTCGTTTAATGAATATTATCACTGCTTAAGAATCGTTATTTTCGTTGATTATAAAATTATTTAATGTAATTAAAAATATTAAGTCTGGTTTCAGCGCGAGTTGCATACTTCCGACGGTTTGTAACTCTCCCAAAAATAGAACACATTCAAATAGAGTAATCTGAAGTTAATTGCTGT
>Ga0209494_1000476_pt1 | contig 17587 bp, 13 predicted proteins | sample EN1Hudseemescosm_FD_184628 | JGI IMG/M metagenome (GOLD analysis project Ga0209494, IMG submission 184628) | Methane-oxidizing microbial communities from mesocosms in the Hudson Canyon - EN1B Hudson Canyon (SPAdes) (version 2) | ecosystem: Environmental > Aquatic > Marine > Cold seeps | place... | reverse complement strand
ATTATCAAGTTTAGTGAGCGGTGAAGCGGCTTTGTTAGGCGATATTCCAGATTTATTAGTCGATGCAGATATTGTTATTTCATCCACTGCTAGCGCGTTGCCAATTTTGGGTAAAGGGGCGGTTGAACGCGCGATTAAACTAAGAAAACACCGCCCATTTTTTATGGTAGATATTGCCGTGCCACGCGATATCGAACCACAAGTGGGTGACTTGGCGGATGTTTTTTTATATACCGTTGATGATTTGAGCGATGTAATCGATGAGAATCGACGGTCGCGTGAACAAGCCGCAAAAGAAGCAGAAGGTATTATTGAACAGGGTATGCAGCGTTTTATTTCAGAGTATCGCGCCTCCAATGCGGGCTCGGCATTAAAGTTATTCCGAGAGAAAGTAGAAACACTTCGAGAGTTGGAGTTACAAAAAGCCTTGCATGCTTTAACGAGTGGCGCAGAACCAGAAACAGTGGTGAAAAACTTAGCGAGAAATCTAAGTAACAAGCTCGCACACGATCCCACCGTCGTGGTGCGCGATGCGGCATCGGAAGGCGACCATGAATTGGCCGAACATATGTTGCGTTTATTTAAAGTTGATTCAGGCCAGCCGAACGCTGGGGATGAACCTTAAAAGGCGATTAATACTGCGTGCTCTTCGCCTAGAAGCGCATGCCAGAACACTTATTTATGCTAGAATCGCGACCATCTAATTTTTAGACAGAAACCTTATCAATGAAAGACTCTCTATTATTTCGTCTTGAAGGCATTAGCGAACGTTATGAAGAACTCGGTGCCTTGCTCAGTAATGCGGAAGTGATCGCTGATCAAAATAAATTTCGTGACTTTTCAAAAGAGTATTCTGAAATAGAACCGGTCGTGAAATGTTTTGCCTCGTATCGCCAAGCGCAAGATGATATCGATGAAGCGAAAGCTTTGCTAAACGATGGCGATGCCGACATGCGTGAAATGGCGCAAGAAGCACTTAAAGAAGCGCAAGGTAATCTCGAAACCCTAGATTTAGAGCTGCAAACCTTGTTGTTGCCGCGAGACCCCAACGACAAAAATAATGTTTTCTTGGAAATTAGGGCCGGTACCGGTGGCGACGAAGCCGCCATCTTCTCAGGTGATTTATTTCGCATGTATTCGCGCTATGCAGAGCAGCGCCGATGGAAAGTTGAAGTAGTGAGTGAGAGTTTAGGCGATCACGGTGGCTATAAAGAAATTATTACCCGTGTCGTGGGTGAGGGCGTTTTCGGTAGTTTGAAATTTGAATCAGGTGCACACCGAGTGCAGCGTGTGCCCGATACGGAATCGCAAGGACGTATTCATACCTCAGCATGCACGGTTGCCGTTATGCCAGAGGCTGAGTCGGTTGATGATATTGAAATTAATAAGGGTGATTTACGCATCGACACCTTTCGCGCCTCGGGTGCGGGCGGCCAGCACGTCAACAAAACGGATTCGGCCATTCGCATAACACACTTACCAACCGGTGTGGTGGTGGAGTGTCAGGATGAGCGTTCCCAGCACAAGAATAAAGCAAAAGCGATGGCTTTGTTGCAGGCAAAATTATTAACAGCCGAGCAAGATGCGGCCGCCGCGGAGCAGTCAAGCCAGCGTAAAAGCTTAGTGGGCAGTGGTGACCGCTCGGAGCGCATTCGCACCTACAATTATCCACAGGGCCGCGTGACGGACCATCGTATAAACCTCACCTTGTACAAACTCGCGGAAGTCACCGAAGGTGATTTAAATTTAGTGTTAGACCCGTTATTGCAAGAACACCAAGCCGAACTGTTGGCATCGATGAGCGAATAACGAGCGATTGGTTTAGCTGAATGACTGCGCCGCTGACGATTAGCCAAGCATTACAACTGAGCGATCGTTTGGCGGACGCGTCGCGTACGTTAGACGCTCAATTACTCTTGGCACATGCGCTAAACTGCTCACCTGCCTATTTACGCACCTGGCCCGAAAAAGCCTTAGCGGCCGCCCAGCAAGACCACTACCTATCGTTACTAGACCAACGTGCGCAGGGCCACCCTGTTGCTCATCTTATTGGTGAGCAGGCTTTTTGGACACTCAATTTGGAAGTCTCGCCAGAAACATTAATTCCGCGTGCAGATACCGAATGTCTGGTTGAACAGGCGCTTTTGCTTGATTTGCCAGAGGACGCACACGTGCTTGACCTGGGCACCGGTACCGGCGCGATTGCGCTGGCGTTAGCCTCAGAACATAAAGAATGGAAAGTCACCGCAAGCGATTTCAGTGCACAAATCATTGCATTAGCCGAACGCAACGCGCAACGCCATGCATTAACGCATGTGCGTTTTTTTTGCAGTGTTTGGTTTGATGCGTTGCCTCTTGAAACGTATGATTTAATCATCAGCAACCCGCCGTATATCGCCCCGAATGACGCACATCTTTCACAGGGGGATTTGCGCTTTGAAGCGCAGACAGCGCTGGTGGCAGACGCGCACGGCTTGGCAGATATTCAAACGATTGTGGCCAATGCGCCAGGTTATTTAAAACCGAATGGCTACCTTATGCTCGAACATGGGTATGACCAAGCCCAAGCGGTGCAAACTATTATGTGTGATGCAGGTTTCACCGCGGTACACTCAGAGAAAGATTACGGTGGTAATGTGCGCCTAACCATGGGGGTGAGGCCTGCTTAATACTTTTTTTAGGCAGGTTTTTGGAGCCAGGAAATAAATGTGACTAATAACCATACAGCGCTAAATTTTTCAGATGACGAGCTGCTTCGTTATAGCCGTCAAATCATGCTGCCTGCATTCGATATTGCCGGGCAACTTGCGCTTAAAAATGCAGCTGTTCTTATCATTGGTTTAGGTGGTTTAGGTTCGCCCGCTTCTATGTACTTGGCTGCAGCGGGCGTGGGTCGGCTCGGCTTGCTTGATTTTGATGAGGTAGATTTAAGTAACCTGCAACGTCAAATTGTGCACGGCAGCGACACGTTAGGGCAGCCGAAGGTAAGCTCCGCTATGCGGCGCTTACAGCAATTAAATGCATTGGTTGAGTATGACGCGATTCATGAAAAGCTAGATGAAAAAGCACTCGCGGCGTTAATTGCAAACTATGATATGGTTTTAGATTGCTCAGATAATTTTGAAACCCGTTTTGCCGTGAATCGCGTGTGCGTTGCGGGCAAAGTGCCCCTTGTTTCAGGCGCAGCCATCCGCATGGAAGGGCAAATTAGTGTTTTTGATGCACGTGACGAAGACTCGCCTTGTTATCAGTGTTTGTATCCTGAGTCGGGTAACGAAGAACTCAATTGCTCTCAATCAGGCGTTATGGCGCCCTTAGTTGGCGTTATTGGGGCCATGCAGGCACTCGAGGCGATTAAACTGTTGGCCGGTATTGGTGAGCGCTCGGTAGGTAAGTTACTCATTTTTGATGCCATGAACATGGAATGGCGCCGCCTGAAGCTTGGCAAAGACGCGAGCTGCCGATGTTGTGCGAGCGCGTGAGCGCATTGCTAAGCAAGGCCTCTGCTTCTTGAGAATTTTTCACCATTGAAAATCGCATTGCGCTACACTACCCGTATGGCACGGTTTGTATCGATATTTTCAATCTACACTTAACAGCAGACAGACCAACTAAAATGAGTTTTTCAAGCAAAGTGATTGCGCCGTTTAATGCGATAGTAGGCTCAGCTGTTGTTCAACACCTGCTGCGTGCTGCGGATCGTTTTGATGATCGCATGGGTAGCCAGTTTGGCGCAGCCATTACCTACTTTTCTTTTCTTTCGTTAATTCCAATATTAATGGTGCTCTTCGCCGCAGCTGGCTTTGTGCTCGCCTCCAATGAAGCCTTATTAACCGATTTAATAAGTAAAATTGTCGAGAGCGTCTCAGACCCAAATTTAGCGAGTACGCTGGAGAAAACCGTGCAAACAGCGGTGAGCCAGCGCACAACCGTCGGCTTAACGGGCCTTGCGATTGCGGCGTATTCGGGAGTCAGTTGGATGGGTAATTTACGCAAAGCCGTACGCGCCTTAACGCGCGATGTGTGGGAGCGCCGTCCAGATGAAAAAGACAACTTTTTCGTACAAGCCCTCAAAGATCTATTAGCACTCGCAGGATTGATAACAGCATTATTATTTACAGTTTTTCTTACCTCTATTGCGGGTGCGGCGCAACAAAGCGTTGTCAGTATTTTGGGCTTATCAGAAGTAGCGTGGCTCGCGCCAGTGATGACTATTACCGCCCTAAGCATTTCTATTTTCGCGAATTATTTAATGTTCTTGTGGATCTACTGGACCTTACCGAAACGAAAATTCCATCGAGGGGCGTTAATTAAAGGCACGCTGCTCGCTGCGATTGGCTTTGAGGCCATTAAATTTGCTATGACCTACCTGCTGCCACAACTTGCAAGCTCCCCTTCCGGTGCAGCTTTTGGCTCCATTATTGGCTTGATGGCCTTCTTCTATTTCTTTGCACGGCTCACATTGTTCTGCGCAGCTTGGATTGCGACCGCCGCAGAAAATGAAACCCTCGGCAGTACCTTGCACAACTGAGAATGATTACATTGGCCTGTGGCTTCAAAGGATCGCTGCAAAACACTCTTAAAACTACTCTGTCGACGTATCATAACTCAGACTTTTCGCGGTCTGGCGTTTGCTTGCTTTGCCATTGAGTCAAGCTCTTCTTGTGTATGCTCGGACAAGTCAGTCTTACTAGAAAAGCACTGTCTGAGAAGTCTGTTTATATTCTCAATGCTTGTTTTTTGCTTCGGACTTTAGCCACAGAAATAGAGATTAATGTCTGTGGCTAAAGTATTGACCTTAATAAAGGTCATTTAAATAAAGGTTTTTTGACAGATTAAATGTTTTTCTAATGAGCATATAAATTTATACAGAACCATCACTACGTGGGCTTTTGGGCACTTGGTATGCCTAACCGTAATCGTCTTAAGGTTTAGATCCATATTCTTGAACTCTTCCCAATGTGCTCTCTGACACACGCAGGCAAGAGCTTTAACGCATAACTTATAGAGTGTGTTGGCCCGAATCGTGCGGTACTTGGCCTTTCCGGTTGCAACAACACACTGTGTGCGCTAGCCGCATTCAGGTTTTTAACAAGCAAGCAGATTTGAAGTGCAAACATCGCTGCCGTTTCGTAACAAACTATCTTCCGATACCTCAATAAAAATGCAAAAAGTGCCATTGTAAAAAATCACAAGACTACCCAAGTGGGTAGGTTATTACTTTGTAAATCTTTGTTAACGTAAATAGGTTACAAGCATTATTGTGCAACTTGACGAATTTCAAAGGCGAGAAGCAAGTGAACAGGGATCTTGATATCAAATAAAAATAGAGGTCAATGTAATGCCGAAATGTATATTCCAAAAAACGACAAGAAGGGAGTATCTACCCCTTACAAAAGAACAAGTGCAAACAAATAGGTCACCAGATAGAAAATGGTCTGTGGTCAAATCGCTTCTCGTGCTCTCAATTATGAGTCAAAGCCAAGCCTATGCACATCATGAGGGTGGTAATGGTGCTGACTCGGCGTTTGAGGAACAGCTTGCTGCGGCGAGAGCTAGAAGTATCGTCTCATGTTACTCGGAAATGTCTCAGGAGGCCTATGATCCTTATGAGGGAGGCGCAACACTCTGCGCCGATACTGGTAGCGGTCTTATTTCTCGCGACACTCGCAACTTCATGGGTACCTGGCATGTGCTGCAAAAGCCGGATAACTACGAAGAATTTTTGCGGTTCTGGCAGCGCACCTCGCCGGACGGTAAACGTCGCGAGCTCGCTATCGCGAACCGGGGATCGGCATCAGGTGGAGATTGGCTGCGCGACTTTCAATCGGGGACTCCAGCAGTACGTCCCAAGAACAATGCAATCAGCGATATGGCAAGCAATCCTCAAATACCCAATATAATGCTTGGTAAATTCGAACCCGGGTTTCACAATCGCACGATGAATATTGCACCATATATCGCACCGTATCTTGAAGAGCTTGAAGATTGGCAGAGTAGGGACTCGGAGCGAAGGATTGGCGTTAAGGTCGTCGGTCATAGCCTAGGTGCCGCGATCTCCACCCAAGTTGGCACCTACGTGGCCAATCGCTACTGGACCCGTGCCGATAGGGATGTAGAGATTATTGCGTACAGCAGCCCGAAGGCGACGTCCAAAACGATGGCAGCAGCCATTCGCAACGCGGCGGCTTCTTGTAACTTTAACGTGCACGTCTTTAACAATTCAAAAGATGCCGTTACCGCTGCTCCGCCTTTAGCGGCTCAGATATACGGCGATACGCACGTTGATATTGATCCGCCAGAGCATTGTAAATATTCGGGTGGCTACACTGCTAGCGTTGGTGCGCAAGGTGGGTATTTCAAAAAAACCACCGGTGTTGTGGGCTATGTTAAGCAGCGTGCTACGGATCTGACCGGTGTGACTTTTGCACTTAACCGTCATGGTCTGCCTCAGTGGACACTGGGTGATCCAGACGAGCACCTAACAATAACGGGTGATGCAATTGCAGCATCATGGTTTCCGCATCATGAGTTGGGAGCCGAGAATCCGACGGCTATTGCGCGGCGTTTAGGTTCCACCGAGGGCACCTTTATTGCCAGTCTTCTCGGCCATCACGGTAAATACGTGAAAGCAAAGAAAAAAGGCGGTAGCGATGTAATGGCGGATACCCTCAAAACTAGAACGAACGCGAGATTTCGATTCGTACCCGATAACCATGACTGCGTGCGCCACGGAACGCCCGTTACAATCAGCACGATCGACTCTACGCGACACTTTCTACGTGCGGTCAATGGCAATGTCGACGCCCGTATTCTGGGTACGATCGACTCCGATGACTCAATGGGCTTCACGGTTATCAACCATACGTCTCGCAACGGTTGTATCAAAGAAAACGATCAGATCTCGTTGCAAGCCTATGACGGTCGCCATGTTGTGGCGGAGCCTGATGGCCGCTTATTAGCGAATCGCGATAATATCGGTGCTTGGGAAAAGTTCCGTATCAAGAAACTGAGGGGTGCGACTGACATGGAAGACTATAACCTAGATCTTGGCGGGGGTGGAGAAGGCCGTGTTGTATCGCTGGAGGCGCAGCATCCAGTACACAACAATGGTGTTTTTTACAATCTTGGCCATGGTGAGGGTGTTCCGGTCTTCGGTTCCAACAACAGCTATAAACACTTTTCACTGCAGGATGGCTGGGTACTCTATTACTACGAGGGTAATAATTATTCCGGAGAGCGTTACTGTTACGATAGCACCAGTGGGACGGTACCATCGTCGATTCGCTATCGCATCAATTCGGCGAGAGTCTACGTGGGAGAAGGGTGTTATGACTGAGTGAGGAGGTAAACATCGTTTTCTTTTGAAAAATCGGCGAGGTTGCCATTGCGCAGGCTCGTCGGTTTTTTGTAGGCGCATGATAAATATGTGAACGATTGTTTTTAAAGGAGATGGCATCATCTCAAATGAAGATAAAGGAAGAGACAAATAACTCTAACATTAAGAAAACTCGCCAAAGATTGGTTTAATCGTCTTTCAAACCTACCGCTTACTTACAGGTAAAAAACCGCTTGCATGTTGGTGATGTTTTAAGGCCTAGTTTCGTGGCTGAGACAATTAAGACTTCAGTTCAAACCTAAGATCCGCCTCGCTTAGAATTCAGGTCACAAAACCGATGAGCAAGGCAACAATTCTGGGCTCAACCCTCTAGTTGCTCTGATCGCGGCGGTAACGCAGAGCGGCCGTATAAGATTGCGGCTACTTCAGGGCGTTGATGCGATTACGCCCCTCATCTTTTGCTTGATAAAGCGCTTTATCTACTAGGTTAAGCATGTCGTCAAATTTTTCATGTTCATTGCGACGTTGCACGACACCAATGCTGAGGGTGATAAAAATATCATCGCCCCAATCACCTGAAATACCATGCGTTAACTGATAAACACGAATCCGCTCGGCAATCACGTTTGCTTCGTTTAAAAAGGTGTTGGGGAGTAGAATAGCGAATTCTTCTCCACCCATTCTGGCGACAATATCGTGGTCTCGCACCATTTTTTTAAAGTTATTCGCGGTTTCGATTAACACACGGTCCCCCACAGGGTGCCCGTAGGAGTCGTTAATTTTCTTAAAGTAATCGATATCAATTGAGATGATCGACAGCGGCGAGTTATAGCGTTTCGCACGGTTAAATTCTTTGTTTGATTGCTCTTCAAATATTCTGCGATTGTTAAGCCCGGTTAAATGGTCTAACACAGCAAGCTTTTCGAAGGATTCCTTCAAGTTGTAGAGTTCTGTTACATCGGTTGAAAAACCAATCAAGGCTTGTTGGCCGCTCTCTAGCTCAAATGGAATTTTTACACTTTGATAGTGTAGTTTTTGGTCATCCTCCTCAATCACTTCATGAACAACAGTCTTCTCATTACGCTCGAACACTTGCTTGTCTGATTGCCAAAAATGATCGGCGGTTTCTTTAGGCAGTACCTTTGAATCTAGCTTGCCTGCAATAAAGTCGGCTTCGTAGCCAAATAAGTCGGCAACCTTGTTGTTCACGTAAAGAAAGTTTCGATCTTTGTCTTTCATATAAACAAAGGCGTCAACGTTGTTGAGTACAATATTTAATAGTTGTTCTTTTTTTTGTAGATCTTTTTGTAGTGTTTTAAGTTCAGTAATGTCTGTTGATATACCATAAAGGCCAATAAGCTCGCCGCTATCATCATAAAGGGGTGATTTCGTGCTTTTATAGCAGCGCGTCGAATTTAGCGCTTTCACGAAGTTTTCTTCTTCCGATTCAATTGTGATTTGTTTTGATAATACGTCTTGATCGTTTTCTTTCAGTGCTTGGTAGTGCGTTAAATCAAAAAACTCGCTGTCATCTTTGCCTAGTATTTCTTCTGGCGGCAGTTCGAAGAGTTCCGCGACTTTTTGGTTGACATAGATATATTTACCTTCGCAGTTTTTGACATAAATATAGGCGTTAACATTGTTGAGGAGCGAGTCGAGCATGAATACCTGCTTGCTGGTGGTTATTGATTGGCGCAGGCGGGAAACAATTTATGTTTGTATAAGCGAGGCCTTATCCTAGTTGACCATAGTATGGACAAAGAATAGAAAACTGGCCAATCTTGAATGTATAAAATTTATTCGCTCGCTGACCGCGTTGATTCATGCATGTCCAAGCCTGCTGATGCATGCTTTTGTGCGGCAGTGCCTAGCGCAGTTGAGGGCTGATTCATTATCTCGATAGGTATGGTGAACGATGTGAATCGCAGACGATAAAAAGGGCGAGTTCTTTTATCTTAAGAAATCGCCCTTTTGATATGGCGTTGTTCAGTTAATACCTTGCGGGGTATTAGTCTGAAAAGTTAGCGGCCACATAATCTGCCAATCTTGAACGCTCCACGCTTTTAAGCGTGATATGGGCGTAATGCTCCCAATTTCGCATACGATCAATGGCAAAGCTGAATCCGCTCGTCGATGCGCTAAGATACGGGGTGTCTATTTGCTTTAGATTACCAATCGCGACAACTTTAGTGCCCGGGCCGGCTCTTGAAATTAGGCCATGCATCTGCGCGGCGGTCAGGTTTTGTGCTTCATCAATGAGGAAGAATTTATCCGAAAAGCTGCGGCCCCTCATAAAACTTGAGCTTTTTATTTTGACCCGATTCTTTAAAAACTCTACGCCTGACTTGCGTTCAAAATCGTTGCCCTCTGAGCTCGCACTCAATGTTTCAAGGGCATCAGTAATGGCGCCCATCCAAGGTTCAATTTTCGCTTCTTCCTCGCCCGGTAGAAAGCCTATGTCTTCACCCATGGGCACGGTAGCCCGAGTGACGATTATTTCGTCATAAAACTTGTCTTCATAGATAAGCTGCAACGCCGCCGCAAGTGTAAGCAGGGTTTTGCCTGTGCCGGCATCGCCTGCGATCGTCACAAAATCAATCTCCGGATCGGTCAGTATAGATAGGGCATAATTCTGTTCTTTGTTGCGTGCTTGAATGCCCCAGCAGTGATATTGATTTTCAAAGTCTGGCAGCATTTCGATCAAGGCGGTATTACCGTCAAGGCTGCGCAATATACCCCGAAAATTCTTGTTCGCGCTCGAATCCGAATAAATATGCGTATTGATCGGCCAGTTTCCAACCCAAGGGGCGGTAATACGGTAGGTGATAATCGTGCCCACATCAGGTGAATCTTCACGATCAATCTTGATATCAACGTCGGGCGTTTCCCACATGCTATCGGTGATTTCGATTTGACCACCGAATAGGGTTTCATCACCAACATTTGCGACCTGATCGTTGCGATAGTCTTCCGATACGATGCCCTGCACGCAGGCTTTAATGCGCATGTTAATGTCTTTGGTAACCAGTACGACGGATAAGTCGTGTGCTTTATTTTCCTCGCACAGGTGTTTGGTGACCTCTATGATTTCGTTGTCGGCGATGGCTTGGCGGTCTTTTTCAAAGGTCTGAAAAATGAGCTGTCCGCCGCTTGAGAGCCGAATACCTTTGCCCAGTTGATCGATATCCGCACCAGAGAGCGCCTCATCTAAATATCGGTGGGCTTGGCGCGCATTGCGGGCCGTATCATTTTGGCCTCGCTTATGGCTGTCTAACTCTTCGAGAACCCTTAGCGGAATAAATATAGCATGTTCTTCGAACTTATAGATCGACTCTGGCTCATGGAGCAGCACGTTGGTGTCGAGCACGTAGATTTTGTTGTCACTTGAGTTTGATGTTTTTACCATAAAATTATCCTAATGCTTATGATTCGGTGACGATAGTTGTGCTTGCAGGGCGTCCTTTTAGCTTGTGGTTAAAAAAATGGGTGTTACGGCAGTTTCTCGACAATAACGGTTAACAGGTCATAAGTAGTTATAATACCGGTCACCGACGTATCGTTTTTAACGAATACTCGGTGCAAGTGCTCTTTCATCATCAGTTGCGATACTTCTTTGATTGGGGTGTCTTCGTCAACTGAGAATAAAATGGGTGTCATAATATCGCGCACTTCAACCGGAAGCTTGGCCAGGCCCTCAAAAATCATCATGCGCAGACGACGCGCCTCTTTTAATTCCTCTTCATTCATCTGGGTTTCATATTCAGAGGAGGCGGCTTCAAAATGAAACTCGGCGATATCTCGTAAGGTAGCGATACCAATAATTTCGCCTGCTTCGTTTGCCACGGGGCTGCCATTTAAGTCATTTTTAGAGAGGAAGTTAGAGAATTTTTGCATCGTCCACGATTGCGGTACCGACTTTATATGCGGTGTCATGATATTTTTAGCGAGTAGAGTGGTGTGGGTCATTCGTTTACCTTGTTATTCGGGTGAGCGCGTCCTGTGCAATACGCTTGAAGCAAGTGTACTGTTTTTTTATGACGTTTATTTGATCTGGTCGGAAATGCCCAATTATTTTAATTTTTATTTGCGCAAACAGGGGGGGTATCGATGCCAATGTTGCAGCGAACCTTTCGTGTGAGGTATGCGCCAAGCCGTGGTGGGTTTGGCGCATGATGTCAGTCTTACGGTGAGACACAGAGCTCCTTTCGGATAATACTCAGGCTCGCGAACGCTTGCTTGCCCGAGGATGTTTACTCGGGCAAGGTCACGTTTAACTCCAGCACTGAGCAATTGTCGTTTTTATCAAGTTGCACTTGCACTTGATCTTGGTTGATCGAGACATACTTGCGGATAACCTCTAATATTTCTTTTTGAAGATTAGGCAAATAGTCGGGTTGATCACGCTTGCCGCGCTCGTGCGCTACAATAATTTGTAGGCGTTCTTTCGCAATAGAGGCGGTATTTTTTTTCGTGCTTTTAAAATAATCTAGAAAACTCATGCGGTTGCCGACCCCTTAAACATGCGTTTGAAAAAGCCTTTCTTTTCAATATTTAAAAAGCGATGAGGCACATCGTTTCCGAGTAGGCGATCTACGGCGTCGTTATACGCCTTGCCTGCATCGCTTTCATGGTTATGAATAACCGGAACACCAGAATTTGACGAGCTCAAGACATCAGGTGATTCGGGGATCACGCCGAGCAATTTGATAGCCAAGATATCTTTCACATCATCGACGCCCAACATCTCACCATTTTCAACACGCACCGGGTTGTAACGCGTGAGTAAAAGATGCTCTTTTACCGGTTCTTCGCCGAGTTCTGCGCGCCGCGATTTACTTTGCAAAATACCTAGAATTCGGTCTGAATCGCGCACGGAGGATACTTCGGGGTTGGTAACGATAATGGCTTCGTCTGCAAAATACAGCGCCATTTGTGCGCCATGCTCGATGCCTGCCGGCGAATCACAGATGATAAAATCAAATCGTTGCGACAATTCATTAAGTACTTGTTCTACACCTTCTTTGCTTAACGCATCTTTATCGCGTGTTTGTGACGCCGGCAGTATGTAGAGATTTTCATTATATTTGTCTTTGATTAAGGCCTGATTAAGGGTTGCTTCGCCGTTGATGACATTCACAAAATCATAAACAACGCGGCGCTCACAGTTCATCACCAAATCGAGATTACGAAGCCCTACGTCGAAATCGATAACAACCGTTTTATTACCTTTGACGGCTAAGCCTGAAGAGATTGAAGCGCTACTGGTTGTTTTACCAACACCGCCTTTACCAGATGTAATTACAATGATTTTTGCCAATGTACTATTCCCATTCCCATGTTGCGATACGCTGTTGCGGCTTTAATTGCGCAGACAGCGGCGGTGCTCTTAATTTGAGCGCGGGCGTTTTACGCCTCTTGTTTATGTCTTGTGTACACGCATCAGCATGTTTTTTTTAAAACGCTAACTTTTTAAAATGCAGTTGATCTTTGTCTAGATAAACTTGTGTGGCCTGACCTAGGATGTGTTTATCAATATCTTCACTAATTTTATATTGTCCAGCAATGGACACGAGTTCAGCCGACATGCGATGACAAAAAATACGCGCCTTGGTGTTGCCCTTTACGCCAGCGAGTGCTCTGCCGCGCAAGGTGCCATACACATGAATATTCCCATCGGCTAAAATCTCAGCACCCGCACTGACAGATGCCATAATGATTAAATCACCGCCTGCCGCGTAGACTTGTTGCCCCGAGCGAACCGGCTGATGAATTAGTTTGCTTGTTTGTGGAACGGTTTCAACCGAATTTGTCAGGGTTGGCGCATTTACTTGCGAGGCCTCATGTGTGTCTGCTAGCTGCGTTGTCGTTTCAGACGAAGTCTGTTTGTTGGTTTTTTCAGGGTTTGTCGTCGCGTCACTTATGGCTTCGGTTGCTGGCTCTGTTGTCGTGTGATTGCTTGTGCTTTTTTGCTTTTGTTTTGCTAGTACGCCGAGGCCCGATGCTTTTGCTTGGGCCTGCAGCCCTTCGTTGCCGCCGCGAATGGCGACCGCTTTTATAGAGAACTGCGCGCAAATAGTGGTTAGCTGATCAAAATTTATTGCACTCTTGTCATTGAATTTTTCGAGACCGATTACAACGGGTAGGTTTTCGAAAAAATCAGGGGCTTGCGCGGTTTTGGCCGCCAGCTCTGCTTTAAATTTTTCGCTCGTAAAATAGTGAAGCTCAAGCACAGTCATCGGGACAAGTGAACCCTTTAGCTGCAGGCAGGGACCCGCATGTTGATCGCTATCTGTACTTTGTTCATAGCTGAAGCTGGCTTGTGTTTCTTTGGGTTGGTCGGCGTTAAGCGTGGTGCTCATTGTCGGGCCTAGCGAGATGATGGTTTATTGTCATTTTTGTCGCGCGGCAAGGCGGAACAAACCGGACGTTCATTTTATCCGCATATTAGCACGAGATAGGAGAGCGTGTGGCTTAAAATAAGCTGATATTTTGGTAATGATAGATAAACCGTTTATTGCAGCGCAGAGGCTTTGATTGCAGGCTGGCCGGGCCTATAATGGTTAACATATAGCCGGCAAAAGACTGGCAGTTGATTTAAGGAAGACGCATCCCAATGAGTACAGACTTGCCCAGCCTTGATGAAGGCGTCGAACGCGTATCCATGCGTGATTATACCGAAAAAGCATACCTCGATTATTCTATGTACGTCATCCTCGATAGGGCATTGCCACATGTTGGCGACGGCTTAAAGCCTGTGCAACGCCGTATCGTCTATGCGATGTCTGAACTGGGCTTAAAAGCGACCGCAAAATACAAAAAATCGGCGAGGACCGTGGGTGATGTGCTTGGTAAATTCCATCCGCATGGTGACAGTGCTTGTTATGAGGCGATGGTGTTGATGGCGCAGCCATTCAGTTACCGTTACCCATTGATTGATGGTCAGGGAAATTGGGGGTCAGCGGATGATCCAAAATCGTTTGCGGCGATGCGCTATACCGAATCTCGCTTAGCTCCCTATGCTGAGGTGCTGTTGCAAGAACTTGGACAAGGGACGGTCGATTGGGCGCCAAACTTTGATGGCACCATGGATGAGCCTAAAACGTTGCCTGCACGATTACCAAATGTACTGCTCAATGGTACAACTGGAATTGCCGTGGGCATGGCAACAGATGTTCCGCCGCATAATCTTCGTGAGGTCGCGAGCGCTTGTATTCATTTGTTAGATGACAAAAAAGCAAGTGTTGATGAGTTGATGGCCCACGTGAAGGCCCCTGATTATCCAACCGCTGCAGAAATTGTAACGCCACAAAAAGATTTGCTGTCGCTGTATGAGACGGGACGTGGCTCGGTAAAAATGCGAGCTATTTATGATAAAGAAAATGGCGACATCGTCGTCACTGAATTACCGCATCAAACGTCAGGTGCAAAAGTGCTAGAGCAAATCGCTGCGCAAATGCAGGCAAAGAAATTGCCAATGGTTGCAGATTTACGTGATGAGTCAGATCATGAAAATCCAACGCGCCTCGTGATTGTTCCGCGTTCTAATCGTGTCGATATCGATACCTTGATGGGGCATCTATATTCAACCACCGATTTAGAAAAAAGCTACCGTGTTAATCTGAATATGATCGGTATTGATGGTCGGCCAGCAGTGAAAAGCCTGAAAGAAATTCTCGTTGAATGGCTGGCATACCGCACTGATACAGTGACGCGTCGCCTGCAGTATCGCCTCGAAAAGGTAGAGAAACGTCTGCACCTTTTGGAAGGCTTGCTTGTCGCGTTTTTAAATATCGACGAGGTGATTCATATTATCCGCACGGAAGATGAACCCAAAGCGGTGTTAATGCAGCGTTTTGATTTATCCGATACCCAAGCCGATTACATTCTTGATACCAAGTTGCGCCAGCTAGCGCGCTTGGAAGAGATGAAAATTAAGTCGGAGCAGGAAGCGTTAGAAAAAGAGCGTCAGTCTTTGATGAAGACCTTAGGCTCCAAAGCCTTGATGAAAAAGCTTATTAAGAAAGAAATACTTGAAGATGTAGAAAAGTATGGGGACGAGCGACGTTCGCCCATCGTTGAACGAGCTGAAGTTAAGGCGTTTTCTGAATCAGATCTCCTAAGCTCGGAGCCGGTGACCGTCGTGTTGTCGGAAAAAGGCTGGGTGAGGGCTGCAAAAGGACACGATATTGATCCCAGTGGTTTGAACTATAAGTCAGGCGATTCATTCAGTTTAGCCGCGCGTGGTAAAAGTAACCAAAGCTCCGTGTTTATTGATTCGACGGGTCGCGCTTATACCTTGGCGACGCATACGCTGCCGTCAGCACGCGGTCAGGGTGAACCGCTCACCGGTAAAATTAACCCACCTTCTGGTGCAACTTTCAAAGCCGTCTTGTTAGGTGAAGCCGAGCAGCGGCTCTTGATGATGTCGGATGCGGGTTACGGTTTCGTGAGCACGCTTAGTGATTTGCAATCAAAGAACAAAGCGGGCAAGGCGGCCTTGAGTGTCCCGAAGGGCGCTGAAGTGATGCACCCGATAGCCATCACGGATGTCGATACGCAATACATTGCTGCTGTCAGTAACGAGGGGCGCATGTTGGTGTTTCCAGTGAAAGACTTACCGGCTTTGGCGAAGGGGAAAGGGAATAAAATTATCAGCATCCCGTCTGCTCGTGTGCAAAGCCGTGAAGAGCTGATGGTAACGGTGGCGCTATTTTCTGAAGATGATTTCTTGATCATTCATTCTGGCAAGCGCCACCTCAAACTGCGCTTTAATGATTTAGAACACTACATTGGTGAGCGTGGACGTCGTGGACACAAGCTGCCACGCGGTTTACAGAAAGTTGATCGTATGGAAATTCAACCTCGCCGTGCGCCGGTTGATGCGCCCATAAACGATGATGATACAAGGCAAAGCTAGGCTGCGATAACGCCATTAAAAGGAAACGAAACGGTTTGAGCGAAATTATTCTTATTAATGTGTCGGGTCGAGATAAGCCGGGGCTGACGTCTGAAATGACCTCGATTATGGCGAGCTATGATATTCGTATTTTGGATATAGGGCAGGCTGTTATCCACGAACAGTTAACATGGGGAATTTTGATAGAGGTGCCCCAAAATAAAGAGGCGTCGAGTGTCTTGAAAGATTTATTGTTCCGCATGCATGAGTTGGAACAAGAAGTGAGTTTTAAACCTGTAAGCCCCGAACAATATCAAATTTGGATGCAGGGCAAAGGTAAAAATCGGTATATCGTCACCTTATTGTCGCGCGCCATTACCGCTGAACAAATATCGCGCGTTTCGGCGATTACAGCCGAGCATGGTTTGAATATTGACAATATTACCCGCTTATCGAGTCGTCCATCGTTAGAAAAAGACGATGAGACCGCGAAGAAAGCGTGTATCGAGTTTTCAGTGCGCGGTACGCCGCCAAACCTTGATAAATTGCGCGCAGATTTTTTGCACATCGCGAGTGAATTAGAGGTAGATATCGCTTTTCAGCAGGATTCGATTTTTCGCCGTAATCGTCGTTTGGTTGTGTTCGATATGGATTCAACTTTAATTGAAGCTGAAGTGATTGATGAGCTCGCCAAAGAGGCAGGTGTAGGGGAGCAGGTGGCTGAAATTACTGAGCAGGCGATGCAAGGTAAAATTGATTTTACGGAGAGTTTCGCGCGGCGCGTTGGGCTGTTAGAGGGGCTAAGTGAGACCGTTTTAGAAGACATCGCAAAGCGTCTGAAAATGACAGAAGGCGCGGAACGCTTAATTGGCACACTGAAAAGTTTAGGCTACAAGACCGCTATTTTATCCGGCGGCTTTAATTATTTTGCACAAGGCTTACAGCGCAAGCTGGGCATTGATTATGTATTCGCCAATGAGCTAGAAATTGAAAATGGCAAAGTCACGGGTCGGGTCACGGGCCGCGTTGTAGACGGGCAGCGTAAGGCAGAATTGCTCGATGAATTAGCAGCGAAAGAACAGATTGGCCGAGAACAAGTGATTGCGATCGGTGATGGTGCGAATGACCTGCCGATGTTAAGCCGAGCGGGTCTCGGCGTCGCATTCCGAGCGAAGCCCTTGGTAAAAGAGAGCGCAAAGCATGCGATCTCTAATTTAGGCTTGGATGCGGTGCTTTATTTAATCGGTTTTCGTGATCGAGAATCGGAATAAAGACTGTATGCCGCGGGCAAATGCTTTTTAGGTATTTGCCGCCTTTTGTTTTTGTTGCTCGAGCACTTTTCGATGCTTGCG
>Ga0209494_1000472_pt1 | contig 17618 bp, 14 predicted proteins | sample EN1Hudseemescosm_FD_184628 | JGI IMG/M metagenome (GOLD analysis project Ga0209494, IMG submission 184628) | Methane-oxidizing microbial communities from mesocosms in the Hudson Canyon - EN1B Hudson Canyon (SPAdes) (version 2) | ecosystem: Environmental > Aquatic > Marine > Cold seeps | place... | reverse complement strand
AGCCAGTCAATGCCGCAATAACTACACCAGCCTGTACTACACGAACACTGTTTTTCTGCAAAGAAAAAGTCAGTGTTCGAGAATTTTTTGAATCGCTGATGAGGCTTTGTTTTGGCATATAATTTTTCAAACAAAAGTTGATACGACTATATTCAGGAGGATGTTTTTAAATATAGCACTGTATCTAACATAATACATCGTTCAAAACAAAATACCTCAGACATCAAACCTAAAAACCACATCTTTCGCCAGATATTACAAAGCCACCTTCCCCGAAGCAGCTTAATTAATAGAACAATCCCTCTAAAACCAGACTATTCAGCTTCTTTTTTTGCATTAAACTTTCTAACCATAGTGGTAAACACTACGAGACCAATAATTGCGAGAATGATTGAAACAATGACGATGAATGAAACACCTTCATCTTCTGGCTCCACACCCACTGAAAAAGGTAAATGCGAATCTAGCTTCTCACCTTGATACATGATGGTGACATGTGCTAAATAATGCCCTGGCCCTGCTGTAACCTTATCAAAATTAACCTTGGCATCTATCGAACCTTTTTTAACTTTTTCGGGCTTCTGATAAAAAATTCTTGTCCCTTCTGGCTCTTTGGTTATTTCAAATTCTACGGTTGTTTTACGCAGTTTATTGCCTTCATAATCAAAAACCAGATGCGTTTCGCCTACGTTTGGAATCGAATGACAAAACCCTTCCCCACCTGAAAAAGTCGGAGTATAGGCTGAAAAGTGAATAACCTCACTCCCTACAGAAAACCGGCAAGTATCAATTTCACTTTTAGCCCCTCTATGAGCATTAGCCGTCATCGGTATAATAAGCGCCAAAAATAAAACAGCTATAATTAGCCGCAGCATTGTAACTGGTGACTTCCTCATACTAATCATTTCTTCTGCTGATTCAGCATAGCTGGCAGTAGCCCGCTCTTGCTGCTTCAAAAAAGTACCTTCTTTCATTAACATCCCCCCATTTAATTTCAGTCATGGTATGGCGGCTTTGCTTACTATTATTAAGCTTACAGCTCTTCTTTTAAACCATTGATTTATAAACCTGATATTTTCAAGTCATCTGAATAATAGGTCAGTTATGGCCTACAAGTCAAATCCAATCAATGCAATAGAAATCACAATATTTCTATTTAAAGGGATTAAAACAAGAGTCTGTCGCCATTGCTATTACACCCATTGCCAACAAGGAAAGGACTAAGAGTCTGCTTATTATGCCTAATCTAAATTTATACTTTAAGGGAGATAGAAAGAAATAATCATCCAATCTTGCTGGTCTTTTTGTGGCGCGCAGATTGAGCTTTTCAAAGCTTAGATCTAGTTCCCACGGTCTCCGTCACTGCCATTAAGTTAAGAGCAATACAAGAATGAGGCGCAGTGCTTTAGAGACTGTGAAAGTATTTCCTTTTTGACCTCCCCCTTTGGAAAAGGGGGATAGAGGGGGATTTTATAAAGCAATAACACACTGATATTAAAGGCTTTATTTTTATAATAAAATCTCCCCCAGCCCCTCTTTTCCAAAGAGGGGAGCTAAAGCCGAATACTTTCACAGTCTCTTTAGCCTGCTTTCATTGCTGAAATTAGCAGGCTAAAGCACTGCGCCCCAATAACTATACCCTTAACTTAATGGCAGTGACGGTCTCCGTGGGAATTCATACTGAGACGCGCCTGCGTCTTGTGACGCGAGGAACATCACAAACTGCAAGCGAGGGGCGAGGGAATTTTTTAGTCAAACCGAAGTTGATAGGCTAGAATCTCTAAAATGGCGGAAATTCATGGATAATCAAGTGATTTTTTATAAACGATTTATTGAGTTAGCCAAATTTGTTACAGTTTAACCCCTACAAAATACCCATTCTTTATCGCTAGATAAGTGGTCATTGAAACTATAGTTTTCCAGATTAAATGCTTTAATCTGTTCTGCTTCAGTCAAACGGTTTTTAATTATATAGCTAGTCATTAAACCTCTGGCTCGTTTGGCATGGATACCAATGGTTTTATAAGTCCCTGCCTTATTTTCCTTAAAAGCCAGAGTTAATATTTTGGCTTTTAATAGTTTAGGTTTAATGACTTTAAAATATTCATTAGAAGCCAGGTTAATAAGAATAGGAGTGGCTTGCTCAATGAAATCTTGATTCAGTCGCTCTGTAACCTGGGCATCCCAAAACTCATATAAATTTTTTCCCTTTTCATTTTGTAACCGTGTGCCCATTTCCAGTCGATAGGGCTGGATTAAATCTAACGGTCTTAAGGCGCCATATAAACCCGATAAGATTCGTAAATGTTGTTGCGAAAAATCAAGGTCTTCATCGTTATAGCTATCAACATCTATGCCTGTATAGACGTCACCTTTAAACGCCAATAGGGCTTGTTTGGCATTGCTTAGAGAAAAAGGTTGAGTGAAATCTTTATAACGCTGCCAGTTAAGCTGACTGAGCTTATCGCTGATTTTCATTAATTTTGATAACTCTTCAGGGCTCAATTTTTTGGCTGTATCAATAAGGGTCTGACTTTGTAGTAATTGTCTGGGGAGGCTATGAGTTTGTATTGAGCTCTGTGATAAGTCTAAAGTTTTTGAGGGTGATATAACGATGATCATTTAAGTACGTTGTCTTAAGGTGTTGTTTTAGCCTGATGGGCCAAATAGTACACTATCTTTAGAGCTGGGTTTATTTTTCTTTAAGGCAATACTTGCCAGCTAGAATGAGTTGACCTATTCTTAGAAGTCATAACAAAACTTTTTTACCCAAGGGTTATATATGATTTCAGACGCGGTTGTTGAGCTATCACGTTGGCAGTTTGCAGTTACTTCTTTGTACCATTTTCTGTTTGTACCATTAACGATAGGTTTATCTGTTCTTTTGGCTATCATGGAGTCAGTTTATGTGATGACAGGTAAAGAAGTATATAAGGATATGACCCAGTTCTGGGGGAAGTTATTTGGAATTAATTTTGCCCTGGGAGTTACGACGGGTTTAACCATGGAATTTCAGTTTGGAATGAACTGGTCTTATTTTTCCCATTATGTAGGTGATGTGTTTGGCGCCCCCTTGGCTATTGAGGGCTTAATGGCTTTTTTTATGGAATCGACTTTTGTTGGTTTGTTTTTCTTTGGCTGGGATAAGCTTAGTAGAGGGCAACATCTAACAATTACCTGGCTAGTGGCCTTAGGCTCAAACCTTTCGGCGTTATGGATTTTGGTGGCGAATGGCTGGATGCAACACCCGATAGGCGCTGAGTTTAATTACGAAACCATGCGGATGGAGGTCAGTAGTTTTGGCGAACTGATTTTTAATCCGGCTGCTCAGGTTAAGTTTGTTCATACCGTTGCCGCTGGATATACCACTGCTTCTGCTTTTGTTTTGGCTATTAGTGCTTTCTATCTGTTAAAAGGCCGTGATGCTGCTTTTTCACAAAGGTCATACACCATTGCTGCGGGTTTTGGTTTGGCAGCTGTTTTGTCAGTTTTGGTATTAGGTGATGAAAGTGGCTATACCGATGGTGAAGTACAAAAAGCCAAGTTAGCGGCGATTGAAGCGGAGTGGCATACTGAAGAGCCCCCGGCGGCATTTACTTTAGTTGGTTTTCCTGATCAGGAGGCCATGGAAACTCATCATGCAATACGAATACCCTGGGTGCTAGGGTTGATTGGTACACGCTCAACCGATACAGCTGTCCTTGGGCTACATGAAATTTTACAAAATAACCGGGTGCATATACATACTGGAATGAAAGCCTATGGTTTATTGCAAAAACTTAGAGACGGTGATCGTGATCCATCCACCATCGCTGAGTTTGAAGAAGTTAAGCAATATCTGGGCTATGGTTTATTGTTAAAACGCTATACAGAAAAGGTGGTGGATGCCACGGATGAACAAATTGAAATGGCAGTTAAAAACTCAATTCCACGGGTTGCTCCTTTGTTCTGGAGTTTTAGAGTGATGGTGGCAAGTGGTTTGATTATGTTAGTTGTTTTTGTGACCGCGGTGATTGCCAGTTCGATAAGAAAGTGTCGAAAGGACTGGGTTTTAAAATTAAGTCTTTATACCTTACCTTTTCCGTGGATAGCTTGTGAAACGGGCTGGTTTGTTGCTGAATTTGGGCGACAACCCTGGGCAATTGCCGAAATTTTGCCTACTTTTTTAAGTGCCTCTACTTTAACTGAGTGGGATTTAATTTTGAGCCTTACTGGTTATATAGTGCTCTATACTATTTTTTTGGTGATAGAAATGTTCTTAATGATGAAATACATTAAATTAGGGCCGAGTAGTTTACATAAGCAGCGTTATCATTTTGAACTTGATGGAAGGAGCTAGAGATGATTTTTGATTATGAAACATTTAGAATTATTTGGTGGGTATTTTTAGGCACTTTATTAATTGGGTTTGCTGTTACTGGTGGTTTTGACCTAGGGGTCGGAGTGTTATTGCCATTTCTGGGTAAAACTGATGAAGAAAGGCGGGTTATTATTAATTCTGTTGGCCCGACATGGGAAGGTAATCAAGTCTGGTTTGTGATGTCGGGGGGCGCATTATTTGCAGCCTGGCCAACAGCTTATGCTGTTTCTTTTTCCAGTATGTATTTTGCTCTGCTATTAACTCTATTTGCCATGTTTTTAAGGCCTTTAGGCTTTGATTATCGAAGTAAATTACCTAGTCAGAAATGGCGAACTAATTGGGATAAGGCGCTGTTTGTCGGTGGCTTTGTTCCTGCATTAATTTTTGGCGTAGCTTTCGGAAACTTATTAAAGGGAATTCCTTTTCATTTTGACGGGGATATGCGTATTGTGTATTTTGGCAGTTTGTTAGGCTTATTAAATCCGTTCTCGCTATTGGTGGGATTAACCAGTTTATCAATGTTTGTTATGCATGGGGCCGTTTTTCTGCAAGTTAAAACAGTAGGTGATATTAATGAAAGAGCTAAAAAAAGTGTATTTATTTTTAGCTGTTTAACATTACTGTTCTTTGCTGTTGCGGGTTGGTGCATCACTTTTATTGATGGCTATCATATTAGCTCTGAAATTTTTCCCAATGGGCCTTCTAATCCAATTGCTAAGGCTGTTAAACGAGGGCCTGGGATATGGTTAGATAATTATGGCCACCTTCCTGGCTTATGGGCGGTACCAGCAATTGCTTTTATTAGTGGGGGAGTAACTATTGTATTGTCAAAAATCAATAGGCCTGGCACTGCTTTTGTATTCAGTGGCATTACTGTTGCAGCAATCGTGCTGACGGGGGGAGGTTCAATGTTTCCCTTTATTATTCCTTCCAGTATTTCTGCAAATAGTTCATTGACTGTTTGGGATTCAAGTTCCAGTTTAACTACATTGAATATGATGTTTTGGGTAACCATTATCTTTTTACCCTTGATTTTGCTGTATACCAGTTGGGTATTTCGAGTGCTTCGAGGGAAGGTAACGGTTGAGCATATTCGTAAAAACGATCATTCAGTTTATTAGGAGGGACGATGTGGTATTTTGCTTGGATCTTAGGTGTTTTGCTGGCTTGTTCGTTGGGGATTATTAATGTGCTTAGACTTGAAGCCCAGGAATCCCTTGATAACGAAAGTCTGGTAATAGACCCGCTAACACAGTTGTTAGCTAAAGAAAGTATATTGGAAAGGTTGTATGAAAAGGTGGAAAATTCGAAACGAAATGAAAAGCCTTTTTCTTTGTTATATCTCAGCTTGACTGATTTTAAAAAGCAGCATCAGTTAATGGAGCATGAAATGGACACGACTTTATTAAAGGTTGTGGCATCAATAAAACATGATATTCGGGCAGAACTGGATATTGCGGCTAGAGTGGGGGATGAGGACTTTTTACTGGCTATTCCAGGTGTTTCATTAGAGACGGCAGAACGCATTGCCATTAGAATTAAACAGCATGTTTTTGAAAAAGTTAAAACACCAACTGGCATTACGGTTGATATTGCTGTTGGTTCTGTAGAATATACCGAGCATATGGTTGCAATAGCCAATGAAGTTGCAATGGGGATGAGTGAGGTTGAAGCCTTGTTGAATATTGCTATAGAAAAATGTTTTGAATCGACTCTGACTTCAGAGTCCGCATAAAAAGCAGCTAACTACTCAGCGAGCGTAGGCCTGAAGGCATAGGGTATTGATTTATTAGGGCGCGTAAATACGTCCCTGTAAGCTCTGCTGCAACGTCCTGTTGCAGAAGCCTGATAAATCAACACCTTATACCCACAGAAAAATATACGCTGAGTAGTTACAAGGAATTTAACAAGACTTCATACTCACACAAAGTCACAGAGAGGCAAAGAAAATAAAATAAATTGCTCTTCTTGGTGGCTCTGTGCCTTTCTGTGAAAACTTTTTTTGTTTTGATATGCCTCTTTTCCTTAACTTAACAACATTGGGGCGCAGTCCTTTAGGCTGCATTTTAAAATTCACCTTAAATAATTATTTAAGTTATTGCCTGTATATTTCTTAGTTACTTTGTCTCTAAATTAAGTTACCATTTTTCTGATAAAAAAATAATAAAAGAGGAAAAAATGCCAGCTGATATTTTACTTACAGTGCTTGCAACGGCTGTCATTCAATCTGTATTCGGGGTGGGGGTATTGCTATTTGGAACGCCCTTGTTATTACTGCTAGGCTATGATTTTATAAATGCCTTAAGTGTCTTGCTACCCATTTCAATCGCTATAAATTGTTTGCAAATTATTAAGCACTATCAATTTATTGATCGCTGTTTTTATAAAAAAGTTCTAATTTATAGTATCCCTTTAGTTATTGGCTTTTTATTCTTTGTTAGTACCGCAAAAGTTAATATTGGTTTATTGGTTGGCGGTTTTTTGATTCTGGTGGCCTTAAAAAGTTTTTTTCCTGCAATAGAGCAACGAATGCAAGAGATGGTTAAATTTGAGAAAACCTATCTTGCCGCTATGGGAATTATTCATGGTTTAACTAATTTGGGCGGTTCTTTATTAACAGCTATTGTGCATGCCAAGGGTTATGACAAGAATACTACGCGAGTAACGGTGGCAATTTGTTACGCTACCTTTGCAGTGTTTCAGTTAATCACTCTTATTTTTATTGGCAGTCAATTTGAATTGTCGTATTCAGATAATATGGGCTTTTTACAGTTAGGTGTGATCGTGTTTTTGCTAACTGAGGAATTGCTTTACAGTGAGATTGATAATAAAAAATATACCCAGTTATTTGCAGCTTTTTTATTGGTTTCTGGTATTTTACTGATTATAAAGTAAGGCGCTTAAACAAAGGAAGAGAAGGAGGACAAGTTTCCTTATTAAGTATAAACTGTTAAAACAGCGTTGTTTGTTGTACCACCCTGATAATTAGAATGATAAAAAAGGTGAAAGCATGAAAAAAATATTTAATTACTTTTTAATCGGTATTTTGGCTTTTCTGCCAGTCTATATCATTGGTCAGATTGTGTTCTTTATGAATGACCGCCTCTCTGATTTAATTCGTTTTGTTTATGGTTATTATGATACCTATTTTATGACAACCCTGATTTTTGCAGGTAGTTTCACCCTGTTTACCTATGTGGGGTATCGTTTAAGTAAGGTGGGGAAATCATGGATTATTTCATTTATTGATTTGATTGTAGATAGAATTCCTCTATTAAATACAATTTATAGGGTTGTTAAGAAAGTGGTGAATATGTTTTCTGGGCATGAGAAAAAACAGCCTAGAGAAGTGGTTTATATTGAATACCCTAAAGAAGATTTGTGGGTGCCAGCCTATGTGACCAATAAAGAAAATGATATGTATATTTTGTTTGTGCCGACATCGCCGAATCCAACATCAGGTTTTACCGTTATTGTTCATGAATCTAAAGTGGTTAAATCTGAAATGAATATTGAGCAGGCCACCAGCTTTATAGTGAGTGTGGGTGTGGACTATGATAGATCTGAAGAAGCAAATAAATTATCGAAATGAAAGTACTTGAAGAGGTATTAAACCAATTAAGTGGTTTAGTGTGGGGGCCAGTTATGCTGGCCTTTTTATTGGGTGTCGGTATCTTTCTTATGTTGGGATTAAGATTCTTTCCCTGGCGATATACGATTAAAGCATTTGTGATGTTGTGGAAAGGCCGTGAGTCTGAGCAAGAAGGTGATATATCGCCTTATCAGGCTCTAATGACATCCTTATCGGCAACGATTGGTACCGGTAATATTGCGGGGGTGGCAACAGCGATAGCTTTAGGTGGGCCAGGGGCTGTTTTCTGGATGTGGATGACTGCATTGTTTGGGATGGCGACAAAATATGCTGAAGCTGTCTTAGCGGTTAAATACAGGGAAGTTGATGAGTTTGGTCAGCATGTGGGTGGTCCAATGTATTATATTAAAAATGGACTGGGTAAAAGATGGAACTGGTTGGCCGTTATTTTTGCTTTACTAGGTTCTTTAGCCGCTTTTGGCATTGGTAATATGGTGCAGGCAAATTCTGTTGCTGATGCAGTGGAATCGCTGTTTCATGTACCCGTATGGCAAACAGGGATGGTCATGACTATTTTGGCAGCGGCTGTTATTTTGGGTGGCTTGGGGCGTATTGCTGCTGTAGCCGCTAAATTAGTACCTACTATGGCGGTATTGTATATAGCCAGTGCTTTGTTTGTTATCGCTACAAATATAGAACAAGTGCCAGACGCTTTGTTATTAATTGTGTCGAGTGCTTTTACCGAGACAGCAGCAGTGGGTGGTTTTGCTGGTGCTGCAGTCTGGGCTGCCATTCGTTTTGGTGTGGCTAGAGGTGTTTTTTCTAATGAAGCGGGGTTGGGGAGTGCGCCGATTGCCCACGCGGCTGCAAAGACGAATAACCCTGTGCAGCAGGGAATGGTAGCCATGCTGGGTACTTTTATTGATACCTTAATGGTGTGTACTATGACCGCTCTGGTTATTGTATTAACAGGTGCCTGGTCTAGTGGTGAGACGGGGGCCGCGTTATCTACTTTGGCTTTTAATACGGCAATGCCTGGGTGGGGTGGTTATATTGTTGTGTTAGGCCTGGTAGTTTTTGCCTTTACGACTCTTTTGGGCTGGAGCTATTATGGTGAGCGTTGTGCTGAATTTTTGTTTGGGGTAAAGGTGATTTGGCCTTATCGTGTGTTATGGCTATGTGCTATACCGGTGGGGGCAATGGGTAAGTTAGGGATTATCTGGTTGATGGCTGATGTAATGAATGGCTTGATGGCCATCCCTAATTTAATTGCATTAGCTTTGTTAAGTCCGGTCATTTTTAAATTAACCAGAGAGTATATTAAATCAATCGCGTAGAGACGTAGCATGCTACGTCTCTACGGTAATATGTAGGGTGGGCAATGCCCACCTTTTTCTATTTAACCAGGCTTAACAAAATACCTGCGGCCACCGCAGAACCAATTACACCCGCAACATTGGGTCCCATAGCATGCATCAGCAAGAAGTTATGAGGGTTGCTTTCTAATCCAACTTTATTTGCTACTCGAGCAGCCATCGGAACAGCAGATACGCCAGCAGCACCAATTAAAGGATTGATAGGGGTGTCACTATATTTGTTCATCACTTTTGCCATCAGTACGCCGCAAGCTGTACCAATACAAAATGCAATCGCTCCTAAGGCTAAAATACCTAAGGTTTCAGCTTTTAGGAACGCTTCTGCACTTAGTTTTGATCCCACAGCAAGACCTAGGAAAATAGTCACAATATTTATTAGTTCATTTTGTGCTGTTTTACTTAATCTTTCCACCACGCCGCAGGCATTCATAAGATTACCTAAGCAAAACATCCCCACCAGAGGAGCTGCTGAAGGCAGGAGTAATGCTGATAATGTTAATAACATTAAAGGAAAAATAACCTTTTCTTTAGCAGAAACATTGCGTAATTGTTGCATTTCAATCTTACGCTCTTCTTCTGTTGTTAGCGCACGCATAATAGGAGGCTGAATTAAAGGAACCAAAGCCATATATGAGTATGCGGCAACAGCAATTGCGCCGAGTAGATCAGGTGCCAATTTAGAGGCTACATAAATAGCAGTAGGGCCATCAGCACCACCAATAATAGCAATGGCGGCAGCATCTTTTAAAGAGAATTCCATGCCTGGAATCATGTTCAGTGCCAAGGCGCCTAATAATGTAGCAAAAATACCAAATTGAGCTGCTGCACCTAGTAATAAGGTCTTAGGGTTTGCCAGCATAGGACCAAAATCAGTCATTGCACCTACCCCCATAAAAATGAGTAAAGGAAAAATACCTGACTTAATGCCGAAATATAAGTAATGTAAAATACCGCCCTCTTCGGCAATACCTGCGATAGGTATATTACTTAAAACTGCCCCAAAGCCAATGGGTAGTAATAGTAGGGGTTCAAAACCTTTCTTGATGGCAAGAAAAAGTAATAAAAAACCCACAAGCATCATAAATACTTGCGGACCAGAGAAGTTATACAGGCCAGTGCTTTCCCACAGGGCAATGAGATTTTCCATAGAGCAATTTATTTTATTTTGTTAGGTTATATGATTGTAACCTGGTTTTTTAAAAAGATTGTCGGGCAGCATATTACGCTAACTTGACAGCAGTAAGTTTGATAAAAGTAAGCTTAATCTTTGCAAGTAAGGCTTTAGCCAGGCTTAAGCAAGGCTAAAGATTTACTTTCGGATAAAACAATTTTTGGGTTTGCTAAAGTCTTCAGTGCTAAAGTGTTATTAAAGTCTCACCAACAGCAACAGCATCACCTTCTTTAACATTAAGTGTACTGACAGTCCCTGAAATTTTAGAGCGGACTTCAGTTTCCATTTTCATAGCTTCCATAATTAAAACGACGTCTCCTTGAGCAACATGTGCGCCAGGAGTCACGTTAACTTTTAAAATATTCCCTGCCATGGGTGATTCAATAACTTCACCATTGCTTGAAACTTCAGTAACGGGTGTGCTGCTAGTGTGTTGTACGCTAATATTTGAGCCGCCAGGGCCTACAGCAACATTGTAGCTTCTGCCATCAACATTAACCGAGTATGTTTCTGTCGGCGTATCTTTAACAGGTGCCTGAGATGCAGCAAATGCTTCAGGGTTTGGTGCTGGTTCAAAAGCGTCTGGATTATTACGATTAGTAATAAATTTCCAGCCTACCTGGGCAAACAGGCCATTAATTAAGGCATCTTCTTCTATATTATCAGCAAGAGTAACACCTTCTGCTTCAGCTTTTTCTTTGACTTCAGCAACCAGTTTATGCATTTCAGCTTCAATCAAATCAGCTGGACGACAAGTAATTGCTTCTTCACCTTCTAAGACTCTTGCTTGTAAATCTTTATTGAGTTCAGCAGGTGCAGCGCCGTATTCACCCTTTAATACACCTGCGGTTTCTTTGGTAATCGTTTTGTAGCGCTCACCAGCAATCACATTTAACACGGCTTGTGTTCCAACGATTTGTGATGTAGGTGTGACTAAGGGGATAAAGCCCAGGTCTTCACGGACTTTGGGTATTTCTTTTAATACCTCATCAAACTTATCAGCAGCGCCTTGCTCTTTTAGCTGGCTTTCCATGTTGGTTAACATGCCGCCAGGGACTTGAGATGTTAATATTCTGCTATCGACACCTTTTAAACTGCCTTCATATTGAGCATATTTTTTTCTGACATCTCTAAAGTAGTGCGCAATATCTTCAAGTTTGAGTAGATCCAGGCCTGTGTCTCTATCTTGACCTTCCAGGCAAGCAGCAATTGTTTCGGTAGGGCTGTGACCATAAGTCATGCTTAATGAAGAGATAGCTGTATCTACATTATCTATACCTGCTTCAGCAGCTTTAATAATAGTCGGTACACTTAAACCTGTGGTTGCATGGCAATGCATATGTACAGGAATGTCAGTCGCCTGTTTTAATTTAGTGACTAATTCAAAGGCATCATAAGGTTTTAACAAGCCAGCCATATCTTTGATACAAATGGAGTGTGCTCCCATATCTTCAATTTGCTTGCCTTGAATCACCCATTTATCAATAGTATGAAAAGGACTTGTGGTATATGAGATAGTTCCTTGAGCATGTGCGTCAGTATTTAGTACTGCTTTAACCGCTTGCTCAATATTGCGCATATCGTTCATGGCATCAAAGATACGGAACACGTCCATACCATTAACAACACAGCGTTCTACAAATTTATCAACTACATCATCAGCATAATGTCTATAGCCTAAAATATTTTGGCCGCGGAATAACATTTGTTGGGGGGTATTGGGCATCGCCGCTTTTAATAGACGCAATCTTTCCCAAGGGTCTTCGCCTAAGTATCTAATGCAGGCATCAAATGTTGCGCCACCCCAGGACTCAATGGACCAATAACCTATTTGATCTAGTTTTTCACAAATAGGGAGCATATCTTCAATACGTAATCGTGTCGCCAAGATTGATTGATGTGCATCTCGTAACACGACTTCTGTGATGCCTAAAGGTTTCTTAACCTCTGTCATGGTTTTTCTCCTGTGACTTTTTTGGGTCAGTTTTAATAAAGCTTACTTTGTGGGTCGCTTTAAGTTTCCTAAAAATTAACTATTTATGCTTGTTGCGGTACTGGTGTACTGCCGCACTTATTGCAGCAATAACACCTGCATCTGTATGGCTAGTTGAAGCCGATGCCGGAGTTATTGCATTGATAGGTTGCTCTGGAAAGAAGCGTTGTATCACTGCAGTCATGATGTTTACCATCACAATTAGTAAGGCTAAAAAGGCGAAGACTATGGTCATACCTATTAGCATTAGCTCTACACCTGAGCTCATCATTTCGGACATGATTGTTCTCTATTAGAAATAATAATTGCAACATTATAGCATAAATTTTTGCAGGCTATTTTTGGGGAATAAAAGTACTGAATTATTAGACCTTATCTTATTAATTGGGGCTTGCAATGTATTAAAATAGACGCTTTGGCATATGATTTAAGCCTTGTTATCACTGATGCCGTGTGTAAAATAAAGATAAGCAATATAGGTATATCATGATGAATGAGCAAGATAAGCAGCAACAATGGCGAGAAAAATTAACACCCGAGCAGTTTGAGGTATGCAGAAATAAAGGCACGGAACGGCCATTTACGGGTAAATATACAGATTGTAAGCAAGAAGGCATTTATCACTGTGCCTGCTGTGGTAGCTTGCTATTTGATTCTGAAGTTAAATATGACTCGGGATCGGGCTGGCCCAGCTTTTGGGATGTGCTAGATCAGGGTAAAATTAACCTAATTGCTGATCAAGGAATGGGGATGACTCGGGTAGAAGTCACGTGTAAGGCCTGTGATGCCCATTTAGGTCACGTATTTGAAGATGGACCGCAACCGACAGGGTTGCGTTATTGTATTAATTCAGTTTCGTTGGAGCTAAAGCATAAATGATGGACGCGCAAAAACAGGTTAAAGATTTATTGGATTTTATTGATGATAGTCCCAGTGCTTATCATGCGGTTAAAACGATTAAAGAGGCTTTAAATTCATTCGGCTTTATCGAATTAAATGAAGCCGAAAAATGGACTTTAAAGCCAGCTGGGCGCTATTGTGTTATTAGAGATGATTCCTCTATTATTTTTTTTGTACTGGGCAAAAAACCATTGCCTGAAACGGGGTATAAAATTTTAGGTGCCCATACAGACTCGCCTGGATTGAAAATAAAGCCTAATGCAGTAAAAAAATCGGATGGATTGCTTAGATTAGGGGTTGAGGTCTATGGTGGCCCTATATTGGCTACTTTTACAGATAGAGATTTAAGTTTGGCGGGTCGGGTTAGTTATAAAACGGCTAAAGGTGAAATCAGCAGTCAGTTGGTACATTTTGAACAAACGCTTATACGCTTGCCTAATCTGGCTATTCATATGAATAGAAAGGTCAATGAAGACGGTTTAAAGTTAAACAAGCAAACTGAACTGTCTTTGATTTTGTCCACATCCATTGAAGAACAGCTTTCTGACAAATATTTACATGAGTTGCTGGCCAAACAGTGTGGAATTGAGGCTGATAATATTTTGTCTTGGGAATTAAGCGTTTATGATACCCAAAAAGGTGTGTTTTGGGGGGCAGAGCAGCAATTCTACGCAAATAGCCAGTTAGATAATTTAGCCTCTTGTCATGCTGGTTTGCAAGCTATTCTGGATGAAAAAAGTCTGGACTCAGATCATACTTTAATGGCTGCCTTTTTTGATCATGAAGAGATAGGCAGTGAAAGTACCAAAGGTGCAGATGGTTGTTTTTTACCTGATATTCTTCAACGTATAGCTTTTGCTATGGATGTTGATAAAGAAGATTATCAGCGTGCATTGGCGCAAAGTTTTATGATCAGTGCCGATATGGCTCATGCTTATCAACCTAATTTTCCTGCAGCCTATGAACCTGAGCATAAAGTTACCGTCAATAAAGGGCCTGTTATAAAGGTGAATGCAAATCATCGCTACAGTTCCGAAAGTATTTCAGAGGCCATGTTTATTCGCTGGTGTGAGTTAAGTGATATACCCTACCAAAAATATTCACATCGAACTGACATCCCTTGTGGAAGTACTATTGGACCAATGACCTCTGCAAAATTAGGCGTTAGAACGGTTGATGTAGGGAACCCTATGTGGGCTATGCACAGTATAAGAGAGAGTGCTGGCGTTAAAGATCACGCCTACATGATTAGGGTTTTAAAAACTTTTTTTGCTGAAGGATAGCTTTATTCAAACTCTTATCTATACTATAAAGCTGGTGCGGCCAATATTATTTTAGAATAATGTGTTGATATGCTTTGGCGATGATTTGTAGTCGTTAGAGTTATGAGTGATTAAGTATGCATCTTCATCTTCATCAGACGATGGAGCGCAGGGCCTGAAGGCAGCCCGCTCTACAAATTACCTTCTATTATATTGTTGTTTCTTTTGGCTATAAGCATGTTGAATAACAGGCTATGTTTGTCTCCTTACGGGGAAGTGTATTTGTGCTTGAAATAAAGGATTCTATTACGCGCTAATTATGTATAAAACTTTTTTTTATAAACAACAAAACTGCGTATTGTTGAGACTTTTGTTTCTTCTATTCTGTGTGCCTTTTTTTAGCCCCTCGATTGCTGAAGAAAACCCTATTGAATATAAAATCAAAGCGGCTTATCTGTACAATTTTACCAAATTCATTAGTTGGCCAGAAAATGAGTTAGAGACCTTTAATATCTGTCTTATTGGTAAAGACCCCTTTGGCCCAATTATTAATCCCATTGAAAAAAGAAAGGTAAAGAATAAATCCATCCGTTTATATCGTATAGAGGTTGGTGAGGCTACCCAGCATTGCCATATTGTTTATCTATCATCTTTTACAAAAAATCTCGATGCTTTGTCTGGTGCTTTAACCATTGCTTCATTAACACCTTCTTTAACCGTTGGAGAGCTAAAGCGTTTTACTCAATCAGGGGGCATGATTGCTTTTTTTCAAAAAGAGGGCAAAGTCAAATTACATATAAATTTAAAGGTTTTACGGGATAGCGGTTTAGATATTAGTGCAAAGCTATTAGAGATTGCTGAAGTTTATTATGGAGAGTCAAATGATTAAGCCTCTTCAAAACCTCTCTATACAAAAGAAATTAATATCAATCTTACTGTTTTCCAGTGTTTCAGGGCTAGTGATCGCTGCTTTTTTTCTACTATTATTGGAAGTTTCTGTATTTAAGCAGAATGCAGAAAATGAATTGTCCACAATGGCAGAATTGATTGGTAACCGAAGTACTGCTGCCTTATCTTTTGATGATGCTACTTTGGCCAAAGAAAATCTATCCTCTTTAGAGCAAGTTACAACGGTTCAATTTGCTTGCCTTTATGATACACAGGGTCGACTATTTACTTCTTTTGAAGTGAAGGGATATCGGGGAGAGTCATGTCCTGATCAATACACTGGTCAAATAACACATTTTAAAAAGACATTACTCAATGTATATAAATCAATAATACTAGATGCTGATACTTTGGGGGCAGTTTATATACATGCAAACCTAGAGAGTGCATTTATACAAAAATTTAAGTATATCATTTTGATTTTTGTTGTGTTGCTAGTGGCGACAGTGGTTACTTTTTTCTTAACAGCGCCTTTACTTAGGGTTATTACCGCCCCGTTGAAGAAATTGTTAACAACGGTGAATAATATTAGTCAGCAACAAGATTTTTCTCAACGAGCTCATCGGCAGAGTAATGATGAAGTAGGTGAGTTGGTTGATGCATTTAATATCATGGTTGCAACGGTGGAGCAGCAAAATAATGCCCTGATAGTTGCTAAAAATCATTATCTTGCTCTTTATGATGATAACCCTACTATGGTGTTTCATCTTAGTGCGAATGGCAATATTGTATCAGTCAACCGATTTGGAGCTAAGCAGCTAGATTTAACGAGTGAGGAATTACGTAATCGTTCAATTTTTGACTTTGTCCATCCTGATGATTTGCTGGCTGCAAAAATGATGTTTGATTTGTGTGTTGCTTCCCCACATAAAGTACATAAGCAAGAGATCAGAAAAGTTTGTCGTGATGGAAGAATTATTTGGGTAAGGGAAACGGCACGACTCATTAACACAGAGCATCAGCAAAATAATTTCTTATTGGTTTGTGAGGATGTAACAGAAACCAAGATGCTATCAGCAAAAGTTGAATATCAGGCCAGTCATGATGCATTAACAGGCTTAGTTAACAGAAGTGAGTTTGATACTATTCTGCAGTTGGTGGTAGAACAAGCAAAACATGATGAAAATGAACATGCCCTTTGTTATTTAGATTTAGATCAATTTAAAGTCGTCAATGATACCAGTGGTCATATGGCAGGGGATGAGCTGTTAAAGCAATTAGGTAATGTTTTAAAAGTTCAAGTCAGAAAGGGTGATTTACTGGCTCGACTGGGGGGGGATGAATTCGGTATTTTGATGCACGATTGCTCCCTAAATCAAGCCGCTCATGTCTGTGAACAGCTTCGAAATGTCATTAGAGATTTTCAATTTGCCTGGGAAGATAGAAGTTTTTCCGTGGGTGTCAGTATTGGTATTTCATCCATTAATAGTGCCACTGGGAATGCTGTTGATATTTTAAAAGAAGCTGATGCAGCTTGTTATGCAGCAAAAGATAAAGGTCGAAACCGAGTCCATGTTTTTAGGCCCGATGATGAAGAGCTGGCTTCAAGACAGGGGGAAATGCAATGGGTAGAAAAAATCCAAAAAGGACTCGATGAAAACTGTTTTGTTTTGTATGGACAGCTGATTGTTCCAATCTCTGACAGCAAGGAAGGATTGCATTTTGAAACTTTGGTCCGTTATATAGATGAAAATGGACAGACTATTCCTCCTGGTGCTTTTTTACCCGCAGCGGAGCGATATAATTTAGCGACGGCTCTAGATAAATGGGTGATTGCCCATTTATTTGAATGGTTAGCAAATCACCCTGATTGCTTAGATGAATTGGCTGTATGCTCGGTTAATTTATCGGGCTTGTCATTATCTGATGAGTCTATGTTGAATTTTATTACTGAAACATTTGACGTTTATTCCATTCCAATGTCGAAAATCTGTTTTGAGATTACTGAAACAGCAGCCATCGGTAATTTAAATAGTGCGACTAAATTTATTCAGCACTTGCGAGAAATGGGTTGTT
>Ga0209494_1000469_pt1 | contig 17654 bp, 13 predicted proteins | sample EN1Hudseemescosm_FD_184628 | JGI IMG/M metagenome (GOLD analysis project Ga0209494, IMG submission 184628) | Methane-oxidizing microbial communities from mesocosms in the Hudson Canyon - EN1B Hudson Canyon (SPAdes) (version 2) | ecosystem: Environmental > Aquatic > Marine > Cold seeps | place... | reverse complement strand
TTAGTAAAAAAAATAATTCCATTTAAGGTTTACTACCCGATTGTTAAAATAATTCGAAAAATATCTTCAAAAAAATATATTGGGAGTGGTTTTTCATGTCCCATTTGTGAAATTGAATTTTCTGAATTCTTTGAGTTTGGTTTCGATAATAAAATAATTAGAAAACATAATATTGTTGGTGCTGGGTTGAGTCCAAATGGTACTTGTCCCAGATGTTTGTCAAATGATAGAGAAAGGCATGTGTTCTTATATCTAAAGCAAGACCATAAGTATTTATTTTCAGATGAAGTCAATTTGTTACATATAGCGCCAGAAAAGAATCTTTGGGAATTATTTAAAAGGCAAAAAAATATAAACTATGTGCCGGCTGGGCTTGATATGCAGTTAGCCTCAGTAAGAATGGATATTACTAAAATACAGTACAACGATAATCATTTTGACATGGTGATTTGTAATCATGTATTAGAGCATATTGTTGATGACAAGCTTGCTATGCAAGAAATTTTTAGGGTGTTAAAAAAAGGTGGGTATGCCATTCTTCAAGTTCCTATTTCTTTTCAAAATGAAAGTACAATCGAAGATAAGTCAATTATTGATCCAGATGATAGGAGAGCGGTGTTTGGTCAGTCGGACCATGTAAGGATTTATGGACGTGATTATATTTCACGCCTTGAATCAGTTGGATTTTCTGTGAATTTGATTAATTTCATTAGTGAACTTACAGATGAACAGGTACAGAACTATAGTCTAATACCCGAAGAAAAAGTTTTTGTATGCTCAAAGTAGACGTGTCAAGATTTCTATCTATTACAATATCAGCCCTAAATCCCCGAAAATTTATTGTAATGGTGAGCAAGGTGTATCGTCGTTTTTTAGATCAATCTGCATTATTAACGCAAAATGATTATATTGAATGGCTAGATTCACATGGGGTTGAATTTGAACAGTGGGCGAGTGAATTGTCTAATGATTTATATCACGAATCTTTAGGTTTTGCTGATCAATTATATTCAAGGGCTAAAATAGAGCTCGCCAATAACCCCCACGATATGGGAGGTGGGGCTCTAGTACATGTGCTTTATTTTTTAACCCGTTACTATCGTCCGAAAACTATAGTAGAAACAGGTGTTGCATCTGGGTATTCTTCAGAATCTTTTTTGCGGGCTATAAAGATCAATGGCAATGGTGCAAAACTTTACAGTAGTGATTTTCCATATTTTCGTATTCCGAATGCAGAAAGTTATATTGGTCAGCTAGTGAGTAAGGAATTGAGCGATGATTGGTATTTATTTATTGATGGAGATGACAGAAATTTAAAACGTATAGTTAATTTAGTATCTAAGATAGATTTCTTCCACTATGACTCAGATAAGAGCTATACAGGCAGGGATAAAGCATTTAATACTGTGCGTAAATATTTAACATCAGGGTCTGTAGTCATGTTTGATGACATTAATGACACGCCCCATTTTTATGATTTCATTCAGCTGAATTCCATTAAAAATTTTGTAGTGATTCGTCATAAGGGTGCTTGTGTTGCAGGCATTGCCTTTTGGCAGTAATTTATTGTGTCAAATAGTCCTCTAATTACATTAGGAATTTCCTGTTTTAATGCTGAAAAAACAATTGCTAGAGCTATAGAATCCGCAATAAATCAAAGTTGGGTCAATAAAGAAATTGTTGTGGTTGATGACGCTTCAGGTGACAATTCTGTTGTAATCATTAAGGGTTTTATTAAGCAATATGGATTTATCAGGTTATATGTTAATGAGGGTAATTCAGGGGTTGCTGCAGTCCGTAACAAAATAATCAGGCACGCCAAGGGTGAATTTATTGCATTTTTCGATGATGATGATAGTAGTGAATATGATCGAGTTGATCGTCAATACAATCGTATTGTCGAATACAAGAATAGATGGCATTGCGATAAGCCCATAATTTGTCATACGGCTAGAACAGTTCTTTATGGTGATGGAGTGTCATTAATTGAAAAAACTATAGGGTGTAATATTAATAACATAGCTCCACATGGTATAGATGTGGCGTCTAGGATTTTATTAGGGTCGCGTCTAGTTGATGGTTATGGGTCAATGGCAACGTGTAGTCAGATGGGGAGTACTAAAGTCTATGCTGATGTGGGTGGGTTTGATGAAAACTTAAGGAGGTCTGAGGATACTGAATTAAATATACGTCTGGCGTTAACAGGGTGCCATTTTCTTGGTATTGAAAGCCCGCTAGTTACTCAACATATAACAAAATCTGAAGATAAAAGTTTTGAGGTTGAATATCAATCAACGCTATATTACATAAAAAAACATAAGAAATTTATAGTGGGTAATTCATCTTATAGATTTGTTGAGTCATGGGTGGATTTGAAATTTATTTTTTATAAGAAAGATTACTTTATATTTTTAGTTAAGTTTATAGTGCTGTTTTTTAAATACCCTTTCCTATCAAGTAGAAGAGTATTTTTATCTATTCCAAATTTTAAAATAAATCAAAAGTTTAGTAAAAATCGCTAATATTTTTATGAATAATACCTTGCCACTTATTACTATAGGTATGCCTTGTTATAATGCCGAAGAGACTATTATTCGGGCTTTAGAAGGGGCTATTTCTCAGCAATGGGATAATTTTGAAATTGTACTTGTAGATGATTTTTCGAGTGATAAGAGTCTAAAGTTAATTAAACATTATCTTAAAAAAGTTAAAGATATATCTATTAAGGTTGTAGCTAATGAGACAAATAGGGGGCCTGGTTATTCTAGACAAATAATTATTGATAATGCCTCTGGCGAGTTTGTTGTTTTTTTTGATGATGATGATGAATCAGCTCCTAATCGAATCCGAAAACAATATGATGCCATTTTGGAGGCCGAGGCGGCCGGTGATGCAAGACTAGTTGCTTGTTATGCTTCTGGTATTAGACTTTATCCATCTGGGTATGTGAAGCAATTACCAGCAATTGGGTCAAGAGGTGTAGCATTGCATGGGAGTTTAGTCGCTGATTATTTACTTTACCACGAAATAAAACCTAAACAATTTTATGGCTCTGGTACACCAACCTGTGCACTTATGGCAAGAAAATCAACATTTGAAGCTTCAGGTGGATTCGACCCCACTTTAAGAAGAGTTGAAGATGTCGATTTTGCAATAAGGCTTTCATTGATAGGTGGTTTTTTTATTGGAACAACAGATCAGTTATTTAAACAATTTTCTACTGATGCACTTGATAAATCGGCAAAAAATAATTTAATTGCAGAGCAAATGTTAGTGAGAAAGTTTAAGAAATATTTAGATAGTAAAGGTTTGTTTGAATATGCTTATAGATGGCCAAAACTAAGATACTTTCATTTTTGCCGTCAATATTTCTTACTTTTAAAAGAACTGATTGGGTTGTTAGTGTTATATCCCAATAGGGCTTTATGCCATTTTTTTAGAACCGGATTGCGTAGGCTAATTCATGAGTTTTTGATTTTTAGAGGTGATAAATAGATGAAGGTTTTATTTGCCGCACGATCTTTTAATGCTATGGCTGGTGGTGTTGAAAGGATGGCAATTGCAATAATGAATGAAATGGTAGAGCGGGGCCATGAAGTATCACTTTTAACCTGGGACTATGAAGGGGCCAAGACTTTTTATCCTTTAAATAATAAAGTTAATTGGTTAAAAATAAATCTGGGTGATCCACATGGTAAGGCAAGCTGGCAGGCTCGTATAAAACGTGCTTATAAAATCAGGAAAATGATGCGTATAGTCTCGCCTGATTTGATTTTGGCTTTTCAGCACGGTATATTTTTTGCCTTGAGAATATATACAGCAGGTATGGCAATACCTTTTATTGCTGCAGTCAGGAATGCTACTTCCATGTTTGAATTTGTTTCGGTTGGAAAATATAAAAACTTAATATTTCAGTCTTATAGATTAGCAGATAGAGTCACCGTTCAACTTCCAGGGTATGTAAAAGATTATCCAAGATACTTACAAAATAAAATAGATGTTATCCCTAACCGAGTTGAACAGGTAAGATCTGACTTACTGTTTATGTCTAGTGCTAATCCCAAGAAAACTTTATTAGCAGTTGGAAGGCTTAGTTTCCAGAAGAATTTTTCACTCCTTATTGACTGCTTTTCAAGTCTGTCTAAAGAATTTCCAGAATGGAATTTAGTGATTGCCGGTAATGGGGAAGAAGTTGATTTACTTAAGGATTTAATAAGTAATTCTGAATTAGAAGATCGAGTAACTCTATTGGGTACAGTCGTTGATATGGAAAGGTTGTATCTTGAGGCTGACCTTTTTTGTATGCCATCATTGTGGGAAGGCTTTCCTAATGCACTTGCTGAAGCCTTATCCTATGGGATCCCTTCGATAGGATTTGAAGAGGCGGCAGGAGTGTCTGATTTAATAATTAATAAATATAATGGGCTTTTAGCTACAGGGAATCAAAATAAAGACTCTTTATGTTCCGCTCTTAGAGAATCGATGGGTGACTTGGCTCTGCGTGAACAAATGTCTAAAAATGCAGTTGAATCGGTTAAAAAATATGAACCAAATATTATTTTTAATCAATGGGAGGCCTTGTTTTATGACATTGCCCAAAAATGAGGCTTTTATTTGGGATAAAATCACTAACTGTGTGCCGAGGTGGGGCTGAACGAGTTTTGACGGATCTTTGTTCTGAGTTAGCTGAAAGGGGGCATGATGTCTTTGTGGTTACTTTTGATAAGTTAGGGGATGATCTTTTGTATCCAATTAATCAAAAAATAACGGTAATTAAGACGGCTGCTGGGGACGCTGAAAAAGAAACAAGTGTATTTGATTTTATTCGGCGTATTTATGTTTTAAGAAGAATTACCCGTGAGGTGAATCCTGATGTTGTTATAGGCTTTATGTCGAGCATTTTTATTTTATTTGCTTTTGCACTCATAGGTACGAAATACCTCTTGGTAGCCAGTGAACATATTGTTCCTATGTATTATAAAAGGAGAAAAGTAGAGTTTTGTTTGTTGGTTTTTGCAGGCATGTTTTCTAGAAGGATGACTGTATTGTCAAATAGAATTAAAGACCTTTACCCTAGAATTATCCGAAATAAAATCGTCGCTATAAATAACCCTGTAACTATAAGGGGTAGTAATCTAAATAGTGAGGGCAATAAAACAACTATCTTAAATGTTGGAAGGCTAAATCCTCAAAAAGATCACGAAACATTAATTAGGGCATTTGCCTTGCTTCATGAAAAACACCCTGAATGGGAGCTAAGAATAGTTGGTGATGGGGATCTTAAAAGTTATTTGCAAAAGTTAACGAGAATATTATCAGTTGAAAATAACGTTATTTTTGTTGGTTCAGTAGAGAATATAGAAAAAGAGTACAAAAAAGCCTCTTTTTTAGCAATGTCGTCACTGTTTGAAAGTTTTGGATTAGTGACTGTTGAGGCTATGGCCTGTCAGCTTCCAGTTATTGGGTTTCAAAATTGTCCTGGAACAAATGAATTGGTTGTTGATAAAGTGAACGGAATTTTAGTTTCAGGAAATGACAGAGTCAATAGTTTTTCTGCAGGTATGGAATTATTAATGACGGATAAGAAGCTTTATCAGTCATTAAGGGAAAATACCAGGAAGACGGCAGAAAGATTTTCTATTAGTGATGTAACGTCAAAATGGGAGAATCTTCTTAAAGAGGTTGTAAACTAAGATATGTGTGGATTTGTAGGGATTTTAAATTATAGTTTTAAATATACTGTAGATGAATGCGCCAACATTACTCAGTTAATGGCAAGACAGATTGAGCATCGTGGTCCAGATGATAGTGGTTTTTGGGCTACTGGAGATGGAAAGATTAATTTTTCTCACCAAAGGTTATCTATTCAAGATTTGTCTCAAGCAGGGCACCAGCCGATGCATTCTAGTAACAATAGATATACAGTTGTATTCAATGGTGAGATATATAACCATCTAGGGTTAAGGGAAATGTTCGATAAATCCCATGCATGGCGCGGTAATTCTGATACTGAAACATTGGTTGCTCTATTTGAAAAATACGGCGTAAGTAAAACTATAAGCTTAGTTGATGGAATGTATTCTATTGCGTTATGGGATCATAGTAGTGAAACATTGTGTTTAATAAGAGATAGATTCGGTGAGAAGCCCTTATATTACGCAAACACAGGGCAATGCTTTATTTTTGCATCGGAAATCAAGGCATTACAAGAGCATCCATCTTGGAATGGTCAGGTTAGTATTGATTCATTAGCGGAATACTTTCAATTTGGTTTTATACCAGGGAGTAGTTCCATATATGAAAATACAGCTAAAGTTAAGCCCGCTGAAATTATAAAAATACAGATCAAAGAGCAAAAAGTAATTTTAAACACAATTAGATATTGGTCTATTGAAGATCAAATAAGGACGTCAAAAAAAAATCAGTTCGTCGGGACATTGGAAGATGCTACTTTCGAGGTAGAGAGAGTATTGACAAGGGTAATTAAGCAACAATTGGTTGCTGATGTACCTGTTGGAGTTTTTTTATCTGGTGGTGTAGATTCAAGATTAATTACACTGCTAGCTCAGCAAGAGGCGACAGATAATATAGCAACATTTAATATTGGATTTAATTTAGAAGCATATGATGAATCCAAGACCGCACGGGCGGTTGCTAACGAAATTGGAACTGAATACAGTAGTATTAATTTTTCTGAAAATGATGCCTTGGACGTAATACAAAAATTACCTTCGATTTATGATGAACCTTTTGCAGATGCAACTCAAATGCCTGCAATATTTTTATCAAGACTAGCAAAAAAATCAGTTTCGGTTGTTTTGACTGGAGAAGGAGGAGACGAATTATTTGGTGGCTATAATAGATACACATCAGGAGTTAGACTATATGAGTTTGTAAAAAAATCGCCAACAATTTTACGAGAGATTCTAGTAAAGGTACTCAGGATTCTCCCACCTTCACAATTAGATTATTTATCGAACTTTTTGTCGAGAGCGTTAAAAGGTCGTATTAACTTGAATCAATTAAGTAGGAAATTGTATAAGTTATCTAATTTGATTGAATCTAGTTCAGAGCTTGAATTCTATAATAATATGAGATTATTCTGGAGTATGGAGTTACCAATTAATTCTCATGGTACTAGTATTTTAAAAAATAGTATGGTTAATGTGCCCGGTTTATCTTTTGCTGAAAAAATGATGGCAACTGATACTCAGATTTATTTACCAGATGACTTGTGTGTCAAGGTTGACCGTGCAGCTATGTCAAGCAGTCTTGAAACCCGACTCCCTTTTTTAGATCGAGAATTATTTGATTTAGCATGGCGGTTGCCTGAGGAATTTAAAATAAATAAAAACCATGGAAAAGTTGTGTTGAGAAATATTTTAGATAAGAGAATGCCTAATTTTCATACATCAGCAAATAAGCAAGGTTTTTCATTACCTCTGGGGGCGTGGTTAAGGGGAAGTTTAAAAGAGTGGGCAGAAGATAGGCTGTCTTATGATGTTTTGAAGGAATACAATATTTTAAATATAGATCTTATTCGTAATATGTGGAAGCAACATTTAGCTGAAAAAAATAATTTTGAATATGATCTTTGGAGTGTATTAATGTTTGTTGAGTGGGCAAAACAGAATGATGTAAGAGTATGAATATTTTATTCTTAGTTTCTGCAAATAAAACAATTATTTTTGAAGAGGTTTCTAAACGGTTAGAAAATGACGGTTACAGTACGTATTGGATAACACCAAGTCAGTACTGGAATGACTGGTTGCAATCTCAAGGTGTATCCCATAATCATATTTTAAATTTACCAGATAAGGTTAAGACATTAAGAAAAGGACCGTTGGATGTTGGAGAGATTAAAAGGATTTCTGATATAGAGGGTACTGCTAATATTGCATTTAGTGATTTGTTTTTTATGGATAGGGTGCTTCGTGAAAAGGATTATCATTATGCCTTTCGTTATATGCTGATGTGTTTTGATGAGATAACAAGTTTTATTGAAGAAAATCAAATAAATAATGTTTTTTCTGAACAAACATGGAATTTTGAAATAATAACTTCAATTGTCTGTGGCATGGTCGGAGTTAACTCATATTATGTTGATGGAGTTAAGGTGCCCGATGGTGAAGGTGTTGGACGTTTTGCTTTTTTTGAAGGCTATTTACTCAACAGACTTCCAAAATACGCTGAACCAAAAAAAAATGATTTTGAATTTGCATCAAAATTACTTGAGGAATATCGTAAAAATAAGGAAGGAACCTCGTATCTTAAAAGTTTTTTTTATGAGCCTTCAATTAAGCTTAATTGGGTAAGCAAATTCATTAAACATGTTAATTACTTATTGTTTGATAAGTTTGATTTCACTCGACGTTCACTATTCTTACTTGTGAATTTTAGATTGATGCAAGTATTTAATCATTTGGTGCTGTCTATAGTAAATCCCTTTATTGGAGCTGGTAGTATTGATTCAACACGCTATATTTTAATTGCTCTTCATAAACAACCAGATTCTGCAGTTGATGTTGCCGCTTCGGCATTCTTGAATCAGTTTGAAGCTATAAATACACTGATTAGAAAAGTCCCCTTGAATTATGACGTTGTTATTAAAGATCATTCACATGCTCTAGGCATTAACTCTTTGACAAAATACAAGTCATTGTTAAAAAATCCACGTGTCATGTTGGCTGATCCGAGGTCAGATACTTTCAAATTGATAGAAAATGCACAATTGGTATATTCACTCGGCGGTACAATTTCACTGGAAGCTGCATTAATGGGGAAGCGGTCATTGACGGCAGTAGAGAAGTTTTTTTCTGATGTTACTATGAGGAAGTCTGTAAATCCATATCAGATTAGCACTTATGAAATTAAACAAATACTAAATGAGGAACCACCGTCTAATGAAAAACTCATCAAATATTTAGCAACAGTACATGCAAATTCTTATCTAGGTATGGTTTTAGATCCGACAGCAAATAAAATATATGCTGCTGAAGATAATATTAATAATATATACCAAGGATTTAAGGATTTTTTGCATGGGGGTATTTGTGAGTGATTCACGAGATAAAATTGCGTATATAGCAAGCTCTTATGCTACCCAGCATGATGGTATATCAGTATATTTAGAGAACATATTATATGAGCTATCTCATTTAGATCGCTTAGTTATTGACGTGTATGTAAAAAAATCAGTTAAAGGAAAATTAATTTCTAGAGTGAGTCAAAATAATAATCTAGAAAATATAAGTTTCATAGCTCTTCCTGATAACTTTATGCTTCTTATTGTTTTATTAAATTTCAATGTTAATGTTAAAAGTTATTCATTAGTTTTTTCACCAAGTTTAACTCCGGTTTTATCAATAAGAAATCGGTCAATGAAAGTGATTCATGATGTAACGTATAAGGTTTTTTCAAAGTCATTAAGTTTTTTAAAGAGAACTTACAAATCATTGTTATTTTGGCTGCTAAATTTTGATGACTATTACGGCTACATCTCTAAGCCAACACTTGAACAAATTAAAACCTTTACTGCATTACATTCCAGCAATAAGCCATTTATTCTGCTTTCAAATGGCATCCCTTTACAGACTAGACTTTTTTTTGATGGGTTGACTTCTTGCCCCTCAAAATTAAAAAAAGATGAAAGAATTAAACTTTTGTTTGTTGGCTCTTTAAATTACCACAAAGGTCTAGATAAAGCGTTAGAGTTTGCTTCGTTAATGAGTCTTAAGGTGTCTAAGCCGATTGTATTGAGGTTGGTGGGAAAAAAAACAGCAGATACTGAGAAGATAATGAAAAAATATTCTAAAGAATCTGGTTTTGAATTAGACATGAAGGGTTATGTTACTGATTCTGAGTTGTACGAATTATATGTAGAATCTCAATATATCTTATTTTTCTCACACTCGGAAGGATTTGGGTTGCCAGTTGTTGAAGCAGGATATTTTAAGACTTTCCCCATTCTGTCAGATTTACCAGTATTTAGAGAATTAACAAATAATAAGTTTTTTTATTATTCATATAAGAGAGATAATATGAATGAAATAGTTGATAAAGTAATTGATCTTGATGAAAACAATAAAAACTTAACTGTGCTTAATTCAATGTGTGAAAAGTATAAATTTAAATATCGTGATAGTGCTATAAAGATTTGTAATGTGTTAGATCTTTAGGGTTGCATGTATTATGGATATGATAAAAGAAATTAAAACACATAGTGTTGTTAACTTATTAATTTCATCAGCCCTAGTAATGAGTACTTTTACCCAGTTGAGATTTCCTGGGTTACCCATTGGAGTCTCTGACCTAATGTTTTTGTCCTATATAGGCTATTCATTATGTATTATCCTGTTTTTTAAAAAAAACTTGCGTTTATACACTATTTATCAAGCTACTCGTATTACATTTTTACCTGTAGTCATTTTTTTCTTGGTTTTTGTGTTTTTAATGTGTGTAGGTACTTTTCTTTCTCTAGTTAACAATCATGACACAGGTTTAGCGCCATACCATAATTTATTAGCATTCTCTTATCTTATGACCCTATTTCTTATATGTTTCATTCGGGGAGATATAGATATCCATTTAACTGCATTTTATACAGTTATTATTTTAGCTGTAGTGGTCTCTATAATGGTGATCAGTTCGTTGTATACTAGAAATTTTTTTGGGGTTGATTTATATTATTTATGGACGGATAGGTTGATGTTGTTTACAAGAAGTCCAAATCACTTAGCAGATTTTATAGCACCTTTACCCTTTCTGCTGCTACACTATTTTTGTAAATGTAAATCTATACCTTTCAAAGGAACATTGGCTATATTGATATTTTTTGTTGTTTTAGCCGGTGTGATGTCCCAAAGTAAGGCTACGTTGTTAGCATGGTTCATTGCAGTATCATTTTTGTCATTTAGGTTGATTTCTTCAAGTGTCTATACACGTTATATAGTATTTTTTCTCATTTGTTTTCTATTGTTTAGTTCTTTAATCTATCATAATGAACTCTATTCCTTTATTCATTCTAGCCTTAAAAACATGATGGGTTCTGGCGATACTCTGCATCTTCCTCATGGTCTTGTGTATGATCTGTATGTAAGGTCATCTCTTTTTTTCAATGCGATTGACTCAGTAAGTTTTTCTCCTTTTTTTGGCAATGGGGCAGGCGCTTCAACTGGTATAACAGGGCCATTTCTTGGAAGAGAATCACATAATCATATTGCAGATGTTTTGATTATGACCGGTTATGTTGGATTGCTAGCGTATTTAGGTCTTATGACCTTTTTAGCTATGCAGGTTGTGAGATCGAGAAATATTATTTTTATGGCTATTTTTATTATTATAAGCGTTGTTTCAATGTTTCATTTTCAGATGAGGCAGCCTTTATTTTGGTTTTATTTGATATTTATTTCATATGAGGCTTCATTAGCGACACATTTAAATCAATTATGGTCTAAGTGACAATTTTTAAAAAGGCTACTCCTAAAATAATCAATCATTAATTTCATACTCCGTATTGATTGGATTTATAATCAAAGTTCAGTTATGGGGAGAGTGGTTGGTTTAATTTGTTTTAGAGGATAACTTCGGATGTTAGTGGGTTTCCTGTTCTATTTAATATAGGTTATAGATTAGTGAAAAAAATTATTGTAAGTGAATTAGATGCACACTGTAAAACTGCTTATAAGATGGATGGGTTAGTCGAAGAACTTGTTGAGGTTACTGACTTGTGCATTCATAGCTTAAAAAATGGTGGAAAGATTCTGCTTTTTGGTAATGGAGGTAGCGCTGCTGATGCGCAGCATATTGCTGCGGAGTTTGTGGGGAGATATAAAAGGGAAAGAAAAGGATTGCCTGCTATAGCCCTTACTACAGATAGTTCTATTCTTACCTGTATAAGTAATGATTATCATTTTGAATACGTCTTTAGTAGACAGGTAGAAACGCTCGCTAATAAAGTGGATGTAGTTATTGGCATTAGTACAAGCGGAAACAGCCTTAATGTTGTTAATGGGCTAAAGTCTGCAAAAGAAATTGGGTGTACTGTCATTGGTTTTACGGGTTGTTTGGGAGGAGAGTTTGATCAGTTTTGTAATGTTAATTTAGTTGTACCATCCAGTGATACAGCAAGGATTCAAGAGATGCATATTTTAATCGGGCATATTATTTGTCGCTTGATTGATGAGGCTTTTACGACTAACTAAAGTGAGCCTCTTGTTCAGCGGGACAGGTATAGAAGAGGAGCGATAACTGTTCTCAAAAAACGATTAGGTAAACGCAAACAACTTACAATAATCGATGACGTGGGTAGAGGGGCAGGTGTGTGGATTAGGTTTGAAGTAACAGAAAAAAGTGACGTTATCTAAATTTTTGGCTTCATATACAATAACCTTTGCGTTATCAATTTTTTATTTAGAATGTAGTATTATATCGACTTTAAGTAAAGTGGGAATGAATTGATAAGATGATAAAAAAATAATTCGTCAAGCGATTAAAGGCATAGCCAAGGCTCATTTTTCTAAACACATTTTTAAATTATTACCTGATAATCAGGTAAATGCATTAACAAATCCAACGAACATGCCAAGTAAAGTTTTTGTTTACTTTTTCCTAATGCTTGCTCGTTATAATAAATTGAATAATTCAATTTATAGAAATACTAAATTTATATTTATTCACGATTTCAGAATGAATTTAGACGTAAGCGAATACACACAATGCAGCTATTATTTAAACTCTTTAGACATTGACTTTATCTCAGAGATAAAACTTGGTGGTGGTGTGTTTTTAGACATTGGGGCAAATGTTGGTATATTTTCACTTATTGCATCTCAAACATTTGATGAAGTTTTTTCTTTTGAGCCAAACCCAGAGACTTATAAAATACTAGAAAATAATATCAAAATTAATTTAAATAAAAATATCACTGCTTACAATATAGGATTGTCTAATCAAAATTCAACTATGGAATTATATGTAAATCCTTTAAATAATGGCGGAGCATCACTGAATAAGTTTAATCAGAAAATTACTCAAGAGGGTGTGGGTTATGATTGGGATAAAGTTGATGTCCAAGTTGGTATATTAGATGATATATTTATTTTAAAAAATAAAAGAATTGACTTGATAAAAATTGATGTCGAAGGTCACGAACTTTTAGTGTTAAAAGGAGCGTTAAATCTAATTTCAACTTATACCCCAATTATATATGCGGAAGTTGCAAAAGATTATTCTAAGGTTATGGATATACTTCCAAAATCATATTTTGCATACTCACTTATAGACAAGGAATATATTAATAAAGATTTAGTTGTTAACATCCCAAATGATATTCTATTTTTGCCGAATCATGATAAATAAAAGGTTTTTAGATTGTGCATGTATGTCATCCGATACAACGATACATTCTTTGGTATACGTAGTCTGTGGCGATTTATGATACGCTACATTTATTGGCAATGTATTGTAAAAAAACCATCATAGTACACTTGGTGTACTTGGTTTGTATCGGTGTATCGTTTTGATTGTAATTAAGCGGTTACAGGTTTCAAGTATTGAAGAAAAGCATCATCAAAATCTTTTCTATTGTGTCCTTTTCTTGGAGAAAGATCGCCTCTACGAGTATGTTTGGATTTAATTTTGTAGTCTTTAAGCAGTCGCGCTAACGAATTAGCCCTTTTAAACGAACACTTCACAGCTTTAGGACTAAATATTTGAAGTACGAAGCTATTTGTTTACTAATATAGTTATTTTTTATGGTTAGTGTTTACAATATTGCTTATTTATCTAGTAAATAGGTTTTTATTTGCATTATGATTTTTTGGCAACATGCTAATAATAAAATATTTAAGAGTAGGCTTAACAAACCTAATGGTTTTTATGTTGAGAACAATAGATGTTAACTTATATTAATTTAGATAAGGTTTATCAATTCCTTTTTATTTCTCTGGTTTTCTTATTCCCTCTGACTGTCAGTGGAGGGACTATTCTTTCCATTACGATATTGGCTCTTTGGCTTTTTTCGGGCAATTACAGGTCTAAGTTTGAACAGATTGTCAGTAATAAATTATCATTAGCTTGTATTGCTTTTTTTACCTTACACCTAGTTGGGTTGCTCTGGACGGAAGACCTTGACTGGGGTCTTCATATGGTCAAAAAAATGTACTGGTTATGTTTAGGCTTGCCGATTCTTTTAACCATTACCCAAGAAGACAACCGCCAAAAATACCTATCGGCCTTTTTATTGGCGATGACGTTTTCTGAAATTTTCTCTTACCTAATTTGGTTTGAAGTAATTCCGCCCTTTAAGCATGCCAGCGTTGGAAACCCAACGCCATTTATAGACCATATTTCCTACAACCCGTTATTGGCCTTTGCAGTTTATTTATTGTTACATGAACTGTTAATCAATAAAGGGTTAAGCACGCTAAGGCGTTATGCCTATGTGATTTTTGCAAGCACCATGAGTGTTAATATGTTTATCACTGGCGGTCGGGCTGGTCACGTGATGTATTTTTCGATGTTGGTAATTGTTATATTTCAATACTTTGAGGTCCGAAGGGTCGCGGCATTCTTTACAGCGCTTATTGTCATCCCGATGGTATTCTTTTCAGCCTATCAACTCAGCCCTTTATTTAAAGTTAGAACCGATTCGGCGATACACACCGTTGTGAACTATTGGGAAAAAAAGACTGCTCAAAGCGCCGAGTCAGAGAACGGTTTATCCACTGAAAATAATTCAATGCAGCAGGTTGAAGCGCGCTTTAAGATATTGGGTACTAGTTTAGGGCAACGAATGACTTTTGTCGTAAATTCGTATGAAATAGTTAAGGACAATTGGCTTTATGGTGTGGGTACCGGCGATTTTCCGAGTGCCTATAAGGCGATCAATAAAATTAACACGCCTGGACAAGTCGATACGGTAAATCCCCACAATATGTATGTTTTAGAAGCCGTTCAGTTTGGTGTGTTGGGCTTGGTTGGCTTGTTGGCCATTTTTTATTATCAGTTTAAAATAGCATTAGTCAGTCAGGACCGCTTTATTAGAGATGTGGGCGTGGCCTTGCCGGCTTTATTTATGATTATTATGCTCGCTGAATCCTATTTGTTAGGGCATAACAGTACTTATTTGTTTGTTCTTTGCAGTGCGTTTTTATATAAGAATAGTTCAACAACTGTGCTAACCTAATCGCCAATCAATTAACCAGTAAATAACGGGCCTATGGTTTTTAAGTGTACGGTTTATGGGCAAAGCCTTGCAGCCTTTGTGACGGCCGCCTGTATAGCCGATAATGGTAATCAAGTCTTACTCATCGGTGACGATTTCGATCATTCGCAGGGCGATCTGCTGAGTCATTATCCTTGGATTGCTGCAGAACCTGGCTTATTAGCCTTAGTACATTTAAATATCAAAGCAGGGCGATTAGTGGTTAGCGGGGATATTGAAAAAGGAGCCTCACAAGGTTACTTCCAATACTTGCAGTTAAGTGCCGATGAACGCCCTTTAGCTGAAAAAATAGCGGGCGTTTTAGGCCGCGTTATGACAGGCGATAAGGTCTTGGTAAATCGCTCACTCTTTCCTATACGGTGTTCAGAACAGTTGCAAGCGCAAGTTCTTAATCAATTAACTAAAAGAAAGACTGCCTATCAGTGTGCTTTAGTGGTGGAGCCTGACTTTCGAGTGGAAGGCCGGCTCGTTGCCGATTTTACCCGACCTGATCGGATTATTTTAGGCAGTACCGATCAACAGGCCATTTCCCAATTGCGAGATTTATACAGCCCTTTTAACCGGCAACGTGATGTGGTAATGGTGATGTCGCCGCGATCGGCTGAACTGACAAAATACAGTGTCAATGCCATGCTGGCCACACGGATTAGTTTTATGAACGAGGTCGCTGAAGTGGCCGAGTATTTTGGCGCTGATGTGGAAGAAGTCCGTTTAGGCTTAGGATCAGATTCTCGTATTGGTTATGAATACCTTTACCCCGGTGCAGGTTTTGGCGGGCCGAATTTTGCCGATGATGTGGCAACTTTTTCTAGAACGATTCAAGAAGCCGGCTGTGAAGGGCGATTGTTAGAAGCAGTACTAGATATTAATAGCAGCCAACGAGAAGTGGTTTTTAGAAAAGCCTGGCGTCATTTTAATATGAACTTAAAAGGACGTACCTTTGCGGTTTGGGGGCTGTCTTATAAACCTAATTCAGAAGGGATTAAAAATAGCCCGGCCATTTTTTTGGTGAGCTTATTGCTTGACCAAGGGTGTACGGTTCGTGTGTATGACCCCGCTGCTATGGCAAAAGCTAAAGCCTACTTTGGCGAGCGTACAAATTTAGTCTTTTGTGAAAATCCAGAAGGTTGTCTTAAAGAAGCCGATGCTTTAGCGGTAATGACCGAATGGAAAACCTTTTGGACCCCGGATTTTGAGGTTATCAAGGCCAAGCTTAAACAACCGGTGATCTTTGACGGTCGAAATTTGTACGACCCAGTATTAATGGAGCGCTTAGGAATTACTTATTATGGCATTGGCCGCGGCGCCAAAGTGCTTTAAATTTTCTATTTTACTTGATGGCGACTAAGCTAAAAGGTCATCGAAACAGTTCAGTTAAGTAAGTTTAAGTTAAGTCAGGAGTGCGTGTGGACAATAAAACGATGGGTATTGCAGCGCTTATGGCGCAAAGCGGCGTTCATTTTGGCACCAGCGGTGTTAGAGGCCGCGTTGTCGATATGACAGATGAAGTGTGCTGGGTTTATGCGGCTGGCTTTATTCAGTATTTACAAGACAATCAACAACTAACCAAAGGCGATACCATCGCCATTGCCGGCGACCTTCGTTCCAGTACTGACCGTATGATGCAGGTATTATCACAAGCTATTGTTGATCAAGGCTATGTGCCGGTTAATTTAGGCACCATTCCCTCGCCTGCGATTGCACTTTATGGCTTAGAGGAAGGTATAGCCACCATGATGGTGACCGGCAGTCATATCCCAGAAGACAGGAACGGTATTAAGTTTAATACTGCCAGCGGCGAGATCCTAAAAGAAGATGAGGCCGGGATTAGAAATCAGGTGGTTACTTACCCAGAAGGCAAATTTACTCCAGCTGGAGTTTTGCCGGTATTAGCTGGTTTACCGGTAGTGAACGGTACAGCTAATCAGCGCTATATTCAGCGTTACATTGATTTTTTCCCACCTAAAGCGCTTACGGGTTTGTCTATTGGTTTGTATGAACACTCCTCGGTGTCGCGAGACTGCTTGTATGAAATTTTAACCGGTCTGGGGGTGAAGGTGATGCCCCTTGGCCGAAGTGATGCCTTTATCTCGGTGGATACCGAAGCGATTCGCCCGGAAGATGTCGCCTTGGCAGCGCAGTGGTCCAAGGAACATGAGTTTGATTGTATTATTTCAACCGACGGCGATGGCGACCGGCCGTTAATCAGCGATGAAAAAGGGCTTTGGCTTAGAGGCGATGTGGCAGGGATTCTTTGCGCTCAGTATCTAGAAGCCGATGCCGTTATCACGCCGGTTAATTGTAATTCGGCGTTAGAGTTATCGAGCTGGTTTAACTACACACAACGCACACAGATAGGTTCGCCCTTTGTTATCGCCGGTATGGTCGAGGCTGAGGCTGAATATCAGAGCGTTATCGGGTATGAAGC
>Ga0209494_1000467_pt1 | contig 17716 bp, 16 predicted proteins | sample EN1Hudseemescosm_FD_184628 | JGI IMG/M metagenome (GOLD analysis project Ga0209494, IMG submission 184628) | Methane-oxidizing microbial communities from mesocosms in the Hudson Canyon - EN1B Hudson Canyon (SPAdes) (version 2) | ecosystem: Environmental > Aquatic > Marine > Cold seeps | place... | reverse complement strand
GTGAGGCTATTCCACAAACTGATATACAGCGCTACCAAAACCTTTATCGCGAGGGAAGGATTAAGCTACGGGAGCTAATCACTGATTACTACTCTCTTGATCAAATTAACGAAGCAATCTCAAGTATGCGGAGCGGTGAGATTGCGGGGCGTTGCTTGATCAGATTTTAATGCGTATGTATTAGTTTATTAGTCGATGAATAATGTCATAGTAGCTTCAAGTTTTGTTAGCTTTAGGGAATTAAATGTCAAAGTCATTAGTAGTTCAAGCTATAATCTATGATCAAGATGGTCGGTTTCTATTGCAGCACCGCGATAATGTGGTGGGCATTAGGGAGACCAATACTTGGGGGTTCTTTGAGTGTGGGGCTGAAGAAAATGAAGCATTGGCGGTCACTCTTGAGCGGGAGTTTCAAGAGCAACTCAGTTGCAAGGTCGGAAAGATAGAAAAGGAATTATTCCGATATGATCGTTGTTCCAATGAGGTTCTTGACGTATTTTTTTCGGTCAGATTTACGGCGTCGAACGATGATTTAATTTTGATGGAAAGGAAGGGTTTTGCCTGGTTCTCTTTGTGGGAACTTGTGGGTTTGCCCTTGAGTTCGTTGGTATACGAGAATATGTCATATCTCTTGCGCATCACGTCAAAAGCAGATTTTTCCGCAGATTTGCGTCTGGAGCAAGCCATATTAAAGCATGGCAAGTTATGCAAGAAAAACGAGCGGGTTTTTTATGCTCAGGAAACGCCGGTCGTGTTGGGGGTGCAACTCATTATGCTAATGAAGGGACTGGCGGAGTTCAAAGGGCAACCAGTATTCCGGGTTTGCATGCATGAAAATACCGATGAAGACATTCACGAAATGCTGATGGTCCATACCCGACCTGTTCATATGGGCCCTTTGAAGCAGGACAAGACATCGTTGTCTTACCACATGCTCGACGGCGTGGCAGACATATCGCTGTACGACGATACGGGAGTCTGTGGCCGGACGATCAGGTTAGATAGCAATGATAATTTCAGTGGACGTTTTGTTCGGTTAAAGGCAAATGTTTTCAGGTCAATTCAAACAATATCTCAATATTCTGTTTTTCTAGAAGTGGCAAGTGGCCCCTTTGCCGATGATGAAACAGTCTGGATGAGTAAATAGAGGATAATCATGTCTTACTCTAAAGTGTTTCGCGTTTTTCCTAATGATCCCGTGCCGCCTTTTGTGGATCGTGCGGACGGAATTTACGTCTATACCAAGGATGGTCGGAAGATTCTTGATGCCACTGGTGGCGGTACCTCTTATGCTATTCTTGGGTCGTGTCACCCTGAAGTCAATGGTGCAATTGAGCACCAAATAAAACGCTTTGGTCATTTAGACTATAAAATATGGGCTGATGAAAATACCGGTGAGTTGGCTGATATTCTTCTTAGTCGCGCGGAACATGGGCTTGATCGCGTATATTTCGCGGGCAATTCAGGGGGTGAAGCTTGTGAGGCTGCGATGAAAATGAGCTATCAAGTTCATTACGATCTGGGGCGCAAAGAGAAGCGCTGGTTTATATCCCGGGAGCAGTCGTATCATGGGTCCAGTTCTGATGCTCTTGCACTCGGAGAACGGCCAAATCTTGAGTTTTATCGTCCGATGCTATCGCCGTATCGGACGCAAATTCCTATGCATCATCCTTTGTATCTTAAGCGTTCGAATGAAACGTTGGATGACTACGCGCAACGTAGTGCCAAACAGTTGGAAGACAAGATATTGGAAGTTGGACCTGAAAAGGTCTGCGGTTTTGTAGGTGAGACTATTATGGGCGGCTTGGTTGGAGATGTTCCTCCAGCCCCCAATTACTGGAAATATATACGATCTGTTTGCAATAAATACGATGTACATTTGATTCTTGATGAGGTTTATTGCGGAACAGGAGCTTCCGGGAAAATTTATTGCTGCGACTACGATCAAGTTACCCCTGACTTCATCTTTCTGGGCAAGACATTGGCAGCTGGTTATGGTGCATTAAGCGCTGTAGTGACAAGCAGTAAGATCGAGGAGGTTATCCGGCGGGGGCAGGGCAGGCTCCAACATACAACAACCCACCAGGCGCATTCACTGTCCGTTGCAGCAGCGCTGGCAGTTCAAAAAATTATTCACAATGATGAATTCCTGTCTCATGTAAATACGCTGGGCAACTATATGCGTCAAGTGCTAACTGACGAGCTCAGTGCGTTGCCAATATACAGGGACGTGCGTGGTCGCGGACTTCGCTTTTCGTTTGAATATCAGACTGAAAAGCCTAATGAATTCGGCATGCAGCTTGCCGAGCGACTTTTGAGAAAATACAATATTTTAATTAATGCCAAGTGGCATCGTGTCTGTTTCACGCCGGCTCTAATCATGACGAGTGAAGAGGCGGATCAGGTCTTGGAAGCTTGCATAGGCGAGATTAACAACATGGTAAGGGAGTAATTATGTCTGAAATAGAATTTCAAAATCACGACAACTCGGTATTGGATACATATTGTGCGAAATTGCGCCAAGAGTTTCCGGCCAATAATAGGGTGTTGTTAATCCAGATTCCCCAAGTAATTCTGGGGTCGTTTAATCGCGAAATTGCGCTCGCACGCGGCTACTACGCTTTCCCGCCCACTGGGCTGCAATACCTGTTTGAGGCCATCAAACACAGGGGGCTTGATGTCAGGATTCTGGACTTGAATTATGAATTATTGAAACGAGTATTTGAGGATCCAGATTTCGAGCCCAATGACTGGCCAAATTTGCTCGAAGAGGAAATGGAGCGTTTTGACCCTGGTGTCGTCGGCGTGTCGTGTCTATTTGATATGGGTATCGGCCCCATGGTCGAGGTGATGGAGAAGGTGCGGAGTCGTGGGCGTTCGGTGGTCATCGCAGGTGGCGTCATTGCGACCTACGAGAGTGATTCTCTTCTGTCTCGTAGCCTAGCGCATTTTGTTATACGTGGCGAGGGAGAAAACAAACTCAACATGATCCTCGATAAACTGGCTGATCCAGAAGCAAAAAGTACAGATCTTCCTGGGGTTTTTTTTAATGATGGGGCAGTGCGTGAGAGTTGTGGCGCACCTGATGTGGTTATGGTGCATGGAAGTCTGATCGACTCTTATGCATTGGTTCCTGTCGAGAACTACAATAAGTATGGGTCTTTAAACCCATATACCCGGCAAACAGATGCTTTAGGACATCCATTTGCCGCAATTCAGTTCAGTCGTGGCTGTCGTGCTGAATGTACGTTTTGTGCAGTTCGAGATTTTATGGGCAAGGGTGTGCGTTGCCGTTCAGTTGATGATGTATTAGCTGAGATGGAGTTTTTATATCATAGGAAAGGTGTTCGGCACTTTGAGTGGCTGGATGACGATCTGCTGTTCTATCGTCGCGAAATTAAGGAGCTGTTTCGTCAAATTATAGTCAAGGGATTAGATATTAGATGGTCGGCAAACAATGGCCTGATTGCTAGTTCTATCGATGAAGAGATGCTAGATCTAATCCAGCGTTCTGGTTGTATTGGCTATAAGATTGGTATAGAAACAGGAAATGAAGAGATGCTCCGTAAGGTAAAAAAACCAGGCAAGCATAGTAAGTTCCTCAAGTTTTCTAGCATGTTAAAAGACTATCCGAAGCCTTTTGTTGGTGGCAATTATATTGTTGGGTTGCCGGATGAAACATTCGGTCAAATGATGGACTCATTCCGCTTTGCCCTTGAGATGAGTTTAGATTGGTCAGCTATCACAGTATGTCAAGTTATTCGTGGCGCTTCTGCATTTTCTGACTCCGGCGAGTATTTTGAACACCAGATGAAAACGGATGGTGCTAATACGACGAATTTTATTCCTACACGCAATTCGTCTAAGGGGTTAGTAAATGCGGATGTACATGTAAAACATAATATGGATGTGTTTTTACTGTCGCCCGACGAAGTGCCATCGGCTGACCAAATTAAGGAGATATGGTTTGCATTTAATATTATCGTGAATTATATCTGTAATAAGAACCTACGTCCTGAAGGCGATCCGCGCAAATTTATTGCTTGGGTTGAAACAGCACGCCGTGCCTACCCAACTAATCCAGTTATGTTGTTGTTCATGGCTGTTGGATATCGGTTATTAGGCGAAGATGATAACATTGTTCAAGATTGGGTTCGTCGCGCAATGCAGTGTGCGGACAATGATTACTGGAATGACCGATTTGTAGCTTTCCAGTTGAATACTTTGGTGAAAGATTTTCCAGAATCTCCAGAGGAAATATACGCATCTTTAGAGGTGCTTGCTTTAGATATATTTGACCAACTGAATGACTGGATGACGCTACCACGCTCGGAATATCCCAGTCGTGTTCGGCCAAATCTAAGGAGCTTAGAGGCGATGTGATGGAAGTTAAGGGAGTTACTTTTGTTTCGGGATGTTTCAACGTCTTACACCCTGGTCATCTGCGTTTGTTGCGCTTTGCAATGGAGTGTGGTCATCGTTTGATTGTTGCAGTTCAATCAGATCGCATTGCTGGCGATATTGCTCATGTGCATGAGCATCTTCGTCTTGAAGGCATGCAAAGCATTGCTTGGGTGGATGAAGCTTTTATTTATGATGAGCCATTGGATGCAATAATTAGACGTTTGCAGCCTGATATTGTGGTTAAAGGAAAAGAGCATGAGCAAAGATTCAATTTAGAGGTGTCAGTGTTGGATGAATATGGAGGGGCATTAGTATTTAGTTCTGGGGAAACCATTTTTTCATCACTTGACTTTATCCGCAAAGAATTTCAAGTGAGTGATTTTCACTCTATCAGCCTGCCGCATGAATACATGCTACGGCATAAGATTAAACCAGCACGACTAATTGAATTATTACAACAATTCTCACGGCTTAAACTGTGCGTAGTAGGTGACCTGATTATTGATGAATACATTACCTGTGATCCCTTGGGTATGTCACATGAAGATCCGACGATTGTCGTTACACCAATAGATTCAACCCGCTTTATTGGCGGTGCTGGTATTGTTGCTGCACATGCGGCTGGGCTTGGAGCATCTGTACAGTTTGTTTCGGTGACGGGTAATGATTCCGTGCGCGATTTTGCGCTTGAGGGTTTGGTGGCCGCAGGGGTTGATGTACAGTTATTCGTGGATGGTAGTCGCCCCACGATATTAAAACAGCGTTATCGCAGTAAAGGCAAAAGTCTTCTGCGGGTTAGTCACCTACGTCAGACAGCCATTTCCCTTGAATTACAGGCACAGTTATTAACGACGTTGGAACTAGCATTAGATAATACCGATTTACTGGTGTTTTCAGACTTTAACTATGGCTGCTTGCCGCAAAAGTTAGTTGACCAGCTTCTGGCGATGGCAAAAAGTCGTGGTGTACTGTTAGCCGCCGACAGTCAGTCATCGTCACAAGTGGGCGATATTAGCCGCTTTAAGGGTATGGATCTTATTACCCCTACTGAGCGTGAAGCCCGTATCAGTACCCGTAACAGTGAAGACGGATTAGTGGTGCTGGCAGAACAACTACGGCAACAAGCGGCCGCTTACAATGTCTTGCTCAAGTTGGGAGACGAAGGGCTATTGATTCATGCCGGCAATGCCAATGATTGGTTTACCGATCGGATAGATGCTTTGAATGGCGCTGCCAAAGATGTGGCTGGTGCAGGTGATTCATTGTTGATTACCAGTGCTATGACACTAGCCTGCGGAGGCACATTATGGGAAGCTGCCTGCTTAGGATCATTGGCTGCGGCCGTGCAAGTGGGCAGGGTGGGTAACACCCCGCTGCGTACCGAAGAATTGTTGCGAGAGTTAAACTAGTGCGTGCACTGCTACTGGCGGCGGGGTTGGGTACGCGTTTACGGCCACTTACTGACACCACGCCCAAATGCTTGGTGCCGATTAAAGGTCAGGCGCTATTGGGTATTTGGCTGGAGCGCTTAACACAGGCGGGTATTGGACCTTTCCTGATCAATACACATTATCTGGCAGATCAGGTTGAGGCTTATATTGAAGCGAGCCCTTATCGTAATCAGGTCAGGTTGGTAAATGAACTTGAATTGCAGGGTACTGCAGGTACATTGATCACCAATCTGGATTTTTTTCAGGGCGAGGATGGCCTGCTGATTCATGCCGACAATTACTGTTTGGCAGATTTTACTGCCTTTCAGCAAGCACACCGCAGTCGTCCGCCAGAATGTATTATGACTATGATGACCTTTCGCACCGCTGACCCCTCATCGTGTGGTATTTTAGACTTGGATGAACGCGGTGTAGTGATAGGTTTTCATGAAAAGGTCGCCAACCCACCGGGTAATCTGGCCAATGGGGCGGTATATATACTCTCTACTGAGCTATTAAAAAAACTGGGCACCGATTTACATACCGTCACAGACTTCAGCACCGAAGTTCTGAATTTTTTTCTTGGCCAGATTTATAGTTATGAAACATCGGAGGTTTTCCTAGATGTTGGAACTCCGGAATCTTATAAACAGGCAAATAACGAAGATTAAAAAATAATGAATAATAACTTCAACCTGTTTGGTACAGTAAAAAAAATAAAGGTTTATGGCTTGCTTTGGTTAATAAAACGCATACAGCAAGAAATAAGAAACCCGAGTTATTCTTTTGGAAAATTCATTGCGATTCGCATTGAGTCTTTTCGTGTTTTATTAAGACGACTGTATAGACCTAGTATTGTAAGTGAGAGTGAGCATCAGCTGATTGTTTGGGACTTTAACAGTAAGCCTTATACATTTGATTTCGCTCATTTTCTTGCCTATGCAGAAACTTTTGCTAGGAATAATGGCAAAGAGACATTGTTTGTTTATTTTGTAATGAAAAAAGACCAAAAACCACTTGGTCAAAATATTTACAATGACATTGTTGATGAGGCTAGTCAAAAGTGGCGATTTAACAATATTATAATTCCTTTAGTTGATTTGTACCCAGCGTGTGCTGGATATTGTGTTCTTTCAAAAGAGGATTCGATAAATCCTTATATCGAAGGAAAATCTGTATTTCCAGAAGGGTATAGCAGCACTTATGATCCACAGATAACATATCGCGAGATATACGATGCCCTCGAGTCAAATATATTCCGTGGTTTTGAAGCCTCAACGATGGGCATGAAATATATCGAAAAATGGCGCCAAAGTAAGGGTATAGAAGCTCCAATTGTATGTATAACTCTCCGTCAATATAGCTACGATACATCTCGTAATTCTGATATTACTTCTTGGGTTCAGTTCGCTTCTTGGGTTTCTAAAAGAGGGTATACGCCAGTTTTCATACCTGACACAGATGCTTGCTGGGAATCACGAGAGCTAAGTGATGAATTTCATGTGTTTAATGAGGGCTGTTGGAATCAAGGCTTGCGACTAGCTTTATATGAGTTGGCTGATATAAATTTTTATTACCTAAATGGATGTGCGTCACCTGCAACACTCAGTAAAACTATTCGTTATATTTTTATGGTTCCAACAATAGAGGATAGTTTAGGGGCTGGCATTGGTTTGAATGAATCCTACGGGTGGTCGGAAGATCAACGGCGTATAAATTATGCAGAGGATTATCAGTTTTTATCATTTAAAACGGATAGTTTTAAAAATATTTGTGCAGAATTTTTGGAATTTATTGAAGTTAATGGTTAAATAATAAATATAATAAAACTTGGAAAAAATATGAAAAGTAAGTGTCCTGTTTGTGATGATTTTAACGCTCAAGAAATATTTAAAAGTATAGGGCAACCCTTAGCTAGGTATGGGTTATGTGAAAGTTCTGAAGAATCACTTTCAGTTACAAGATATCCAATAAGGTTATGTAAATGTAGTGGCTGCGACCTAATGTATAACTCCGATTTTGAATATTCAAGAATTAATTATTCTTCAGGTCTTGTTCAAGAATCGAGAGTTTTTTCACCTAGTATTAAGAGCTTCATGCACGAGAGTGCTGGAAAGTTAAAGAAGTTGATTGGTTTAGCACTCGCCGAGGTTATCGAGATTGGGTGTGGTGATGGATATTATCTAGGACTGTTTTCCGATGAGTCATCGGTCGTTGGATTTGAGCCTAGCTTAGAAGCTGAGGAAGCCGAAAAGAAGAATATTAGAGTTGTGAGGGAATATTACGACCCAAGCATTAATTATGATTTAGAACCCAAATTGATTATTATGCGGCAGGTCCTTGAGCATCTTGATAACCCAGTCAATTACTTGAAGTCATTTGCGGACTTATTATTAAAAGGAAAATCCGAAGGATATGTTTATATCGAGGTTCCGAATGGCGGTAAAACTTATGATTCCAATAGATTTTATGATGTTTATTATGAACATTATTTGTATTTCACAATTCAATCACTAGTAGCTCTACTTGAGAAATGTGGGTTTCAGGTCATTTCATGTAGTGAAGAATTCGATGGTGAAATTATTTCAGCTATAGGGGTTGTTAATTCATCAATGCCCAGTATGCAGTATGATTTTTATTATAAAATGAAGATTCTAGCTTCTAAGATAAAATTACTCAAATCTGAAGGTAAAAGTATTGCTTTGTGGGGTGTCTCTGGTAATGGTTGTGCATTGTTGAATTTTTGTAACTTTAACGCTTCAGTAATTGAGTATGTAATTGATTCTGATAAAAGAAAACAGGGATTTTTTGTTCCAGGAACGGGGCAATTAGTAGTGTCACCAGAGTACTTAAAAAAATCGCCTCCTGATGTTATAGTAATACTTAGCCAATTACACAAGATCGATATAATAGAGCAGATTAGAATAACTTATAATCCAAATATTGTAATAATTATTCCTGATGAATTATAGATTTTTTGAGGCGTACTCCGTTTATGAGGGAACGCCTAATTTATTAATTATTAGCTATCAAGTTTCAATTTAAATGAGTAAAATAAAATTTGTAAAAACAGAGTTTCCAGGTATTTTTTTAGTAGAAACTAAATTATTCATAGATGAGAGGGGGGGGTTAACTAAATATTTTCAATCTGACTTATTTCATAAGTTTCTTTTTTCTATTGATGATGTCTATACTACAATATCATCACGTGATGTTATTCGTGGTATGCATCACCAAATTGATCCATATGGCCAGATGAAGTTAGTTAGCTGTTTATCAGGTGCTTTTTATGATGTAGCAGTTGATTTGAGGTTTGGTAGCCCAACATATAATAAAATATTTACCTATAAGCTAGAGTCCCTTAATAATATATCAATATTAATACCTGCTGGTTTTTCTCATGGAACATACTCAGTGGAGGACAACTCAATAATGCTTTCAATTTGTTCTGGAAAATACATGCCTGAATATGAATCTGGATTTAATATGCATTCATTGGGCTTACCTTTTGTAAGTAAAGAAGCAACGATTTCTGAAAAAGATAAAAGATTTCCAAATTTATTTTAAATGATTATATTGACTAGTGCTTTTTTAATTCTTAATATCCCTTTAAAGTTATGAGAGAAATGCCTACCCCCCTTGTTTCAATAATCATGTCTTCATACAATCATGAATCCTTTATAGAAGATGCATTGAATAGTGTTTTTAATCAATCCTATAAAAATATTGAGATTATTCTTTGTGATAATTGCTCATCAGATAATACATTTCATAAAGCCCTAGAGTTTTGTAACTCACATAGTATAAAAAATATTAGGTGCGTTGTTGAGAGAAATGATAAAAATCTTGGTGTTACCCGATCTCTTAATAGATGTTTAGATTTTGCTCGTGGTGAATATTTTTTTAATCTCTGGACCGATGATTGCATTCAAAATGATTGTATTGAAACTTTTATTTCATATGCGTTGAAGAATACTAGTTTTAATGGAATATATATTTGCGGAACTAACGATATTGACATTGAAGGAAATATTTTACGCAGGCGTGATTTAAGTTTTTTAGGTTCTGGAGGGATTGTAACTAAAAATATATTTTGGGAGTCCTTGTTTGCAACTTCATATAAAGAGTTAATGGTTGTCCCTTATTTCGGGTCTATTGCAGCAATGAATAAATTGGGCAATTTTGATGTTGAATATAACTCTGTTGAGTGGGATTTATATATTCGCTCTAATGGCGGCCCAGGTATTTTTTATGTTCCTCATAATCTTTATTCTTTTAGGAAAGTTCCAAAGTCTGCAGGGTCACGTACTTTAGAATATGCAGATGGGCTTTTGGAAGCAGTTGTTAAATATAAAAGTTGTTTTGGTGAGCTATATAATGAGTATTTTTTTAAAACTAAGATCAGGGTGATAAGGGTTTATTTTAGTAATTATCAGTTTAAACTTGGATTAAATAGGTTTTATAAATATCTTATAAATGGAAAAGATATTCTTAATGACGTACAATTAATAATAGAAATATTTTGTCTTTTTACTAAGTATTTTGTAAGACATTTAATTCCAGTTCCTTTGGTTAATTTCTATACTTATAAAATAAAAAAATATATATAATTTTTTGGCTGTAAATCACATTTATTCTGTTCTTAGGTTTGCGTTAGGATCTATTGCCAATTGTTACAACACTTGGCTACGCTATCAAGTGAATTATGCCTTGGGCTCATAAATCGTGAAAATTCTTTAATGATAATTTACCTTATAAATCTGGAGATTTAGACGGTGATTTTACTTATATTTCTAAGAAATTGTGTATCATGAGAGAACGGTTAAAAGATATTGTCAATATGTCGCCCAAATGGGGTTAGAATTACGATAATAACAGGATGGTTTTAGGGTTTATTTATGATACTTACAGAAGATCATATAAAAAAAATAAGGCTACAAACCTCTAATAAATAAGGCCTCTAAGGTTAAATGCTCAGAACTGTTATCGAGCTGGAGTATGATTGTAGTGTGGGTGCTGTTTTCCCCTATTTGGATATTACAGTTCCAAAGTATTGGTATATGTTACTGGAAGTGCTGGAAATATAATTATTTTTCGTAGAATATTAATAATAACTGGAATAAGAAAATGAAAGCTGTCATTTTAGCAGGAGGGCTTGGCACTCGCCTTAGTGAAGAAACCGTTACTCGGCCTAAACCCATGATTGAAATTGGTGGGTATCCTATACTTTGGCATATCCTCAAAACGTACTCTCACCATGGAATTAATGAATTTATTATCTGCTGTGGTTACAAGGGCTATGTTATCAAAGAGTACTTTGCCAATTACTTTTTGCATATGTCGGATATTACTATCGACATGGCAGATAATCGCATGGTCGTACACCATAAAAAGGCAGAGTCGTGGAAAGTCACTCTAATTGATACGGGTGATGAGACATTGACTGGTGGTCGCTTGAAGCGGGTTGCAGACTACGTCAAGAATGAACAATTGTTCTGTTTAACTTATGGTGACGGTGTGGGCAATGTCAATATCACCCAATTGATTGCCTTTCACAAAACACAAAATGTCAAAGCCACTTTGACGGCCGTTCTGCCGCCTGGACGCTTTGGTGCGCTCGATATAAAAGCCAACAAAGTCGTGAGCTTTTCTGAAAAGCCAGACGGTGATGGCGCCGTGATTAATGGTGGTTTCTTCGTGTTGTCACCCAAGGTCATTGACTATATCACCGGCGATAAAACCATCTGGGAACGCGAGCCACTAGAGCGCCTAGCAGAAGAAGGGGAATTGGCTGTCTTCCAGCACAATGGCTTTTGGCAACCGATGGATACCCTGCGCGATAAGATATACCTTGAAGAGTTGTGGCAAACAAAAAAAGCTCCCTGGAAGGTGTGGGGGTGAGAGTAGATTTTTGGTTTGGAAAGCGCGTATTCTTAACAGGCCATACTGGTTTTAAAGGCGGTTGGTTATCAATTTGGTTACAAAGCATGGGCGCGGAGGTCACCGGTTACGCACTGTCTCCGCACACAACACCTAACTTATTTGAAGTGGCTGACGTGGCACAGGGTATGACATCCATCATTGCTGACATTCGCGACCTGTCTTTGTTGCAGAGTTCCATGAAAGTAGCGCGGCCAGACATTGTCATCCATATGGCTGCGCAACCTTTGGTGCGTTTGTCTTATGCTGAGCCTGTCGAAACCTATGCCACTAATGTGATGGGCACTGTGCACTTGTTGGAATCTGTCCGGCAGACACCCAGCGTTAAAGCTGTGGTGGTTGTCACTACTGATAAATGCTACGAAAACAAAGAATGGCCTTGGGGCTACCGTGAAAACGAATCTATGGGTGGGCATGACCCATACAGTAATAGTAAAGGCTGTGTAGAGCTGGTCACTGCTGCCTACCGCAGCTCGTTTTTTCAAGACCATGCAGTTTCCGTAGCAACAGCTCGAGCTGGAAATGTTATAGGAGGTGGTGACTGGTCTGCAGATCGATTGGTGCCGGATATTCTGCGCGCCTTTGAGCAAAATCAGCCAGTTATTGTTCGTAACCCACAGTCCATTCGTCCATGGCAACACGTACTTGAACCACTTAGCGGCTACCTTAGTTTAGCTGAGTTACTGTACACTGATGGTCAAGACTATGCTGAAGGTTGGAACTTTGGCCCCAAAGACGACGACGTCCATACAGTACAGTGGATTGTTGAAAACTTGGCCAACAGTTGGGGAGGTAACACCAGTTGGCAGCAAGACAACGGAGTGAATCCACACGAGGCCAACTACCTCAAGCTTGATATATCTAAAGCTAAAATCCGAATGAACTGGCAACCACACTGGTCCTTAGATGCTGCGTTAGGATCCATTACCAATTGGCATCACGCTTGGCTGCGGCATGAAAAAATGAACCAGTTATGTTTGACGCAAATACATGAATATACATCAAATTTACGATTAAAATGACCACTCCCACTACCCAGTTTTCTAACAAAACAGCTGACTCCCTTCGCCGTCAAATTACGGAACTAGTCCAACAATACGCTGACGTGGTTTTTTCACCACAGCCCTTTATGCCTGGTACGTCAGCGGTTCCTCCTTCTGGCAAACTTATTGGCTCCCAAGAATTAAGAAATATGGTTGAGGCAAGTTTAGACGGCTGGCTGACGACAGGGCGCTTTAATACCGAGTTTGAGAAAAAACTAGCCACTTTCATCGGTGTCAAGCACCTCATTACTGTCAACTCCGGCTCCTCTGCCAACTTGGTTGCTTTTAATGCGCTTACTTCGCCTCTTTTAGGTAACCGTGCAATACAAAAGAGCGACGAAGTTATTAGTGTGGCCGCTGCTTTCCCTACCACCGTTAATCCCATCATCCAGTTTGGTGCAGTGCCGGTGTTTGTCGATATAGACCCCAAAACCCATAACATTGATGCTGATAAGATCGAGGTGGCCATTGGTCCCAAGACCAAAGCTATCATGCTGGCCCACTCGCTTGGTAATCCCTTTAACCTTGATGTAGTCACAGTCCTATGTAAAAAGTATGACCTTTGGCTAATAGAAGACTGTTGCGATGCGCTAGGCACCACTTATCGTGGCCAGATGGTAGGTACTTTTGGTGATATTGGTACACTGAGCTTTTATCCCGCGCACCATATTACCATGGGTGAAGGCGGCGCAGTATTTACCAACAACAATAAGCTTAAAAAAATTATCGAAAGCTTCCGCGATTGGGGTCGCGACTGCTTCTGCCCACCCGGCAAAGACAACACTTGTGGCAAGCGCTTTCGCTGGAAACTTGGGAATCTACCAGAAGGATATGACCATAAATATACCTATGCTCATTTAGGCTACAATTTAAAAATTACCGATATGCAAGCTGCATGTGGTCTAGCGCAGATGGATAAAGTCGATAGTTTTATCCAGACGCGTAAGGATAACTTTGCCTACTTAAGAAACAGACTGTCTTCCTGTGAGGAATTTTTATTTCTACCTGAAGCGACGCCAAACAGCGACCCTTCATGGTTTGGTTTTTTAATAACTATACGTCCTGAAGCAGATGTTCGCCGTGCTGATTTAATTAACTACTTAGAGCAGAATAAAATTGGCACACGATTATTGTTTGCTGGTAATGTCACAAGACAACCCTACATGTTAGGTCGTGATTTTAGAATCAGCGGCGAGCTGACTAATACCGATTTGGTAATGCACAATAGCTTCTGGATAGGGGTATACCCTGGTCTTAGCGAAGAAATGATGAGTTTTATTGCAGACACGATTGAGGGCTTTCTTGGTGTCACATGATTAATCATGTGACACTAAAACGTACTGTACTACTGACTGGTGCCACAGGCTTTTTGGGTAGTTACTTTCTTAAAGCTTCGCTAAGTTTAGGTTATAAGGTTGCCATTTTGAAGCGTTCGACCTCAAATACCTAGCGTATTATAAATTTACTGAATCAAGTTATAACATTGCCTCTGTGCCAACTTTTTGAAGATCAGTACATTGAAGATGCGATACACACTGTTTTCCTCTATTGCAAAAACACTTAAATACTTGTTTTTTGTCAAAAAAACAGTTTGTTGAATGGCTATATCCGTGTCGTTATTTTATCTACGTAGATGATGGGTATTACCCTATATGGCAATACTATAAAAGTTTGTACAATAGACATTTTCAATCAATGTGATGTCGGCACAGGTTCGGTTACCAGTGTTAGGTCAATGGTGAAAATGATTAAGGAAGAATATGAACAACAGCATACTACGTCTAAAAATAAATTGAACTTTGGTGCATTACTCTGCCGTGATGTTGAAAGGGTTTGTGTTCATTTGGATAATACCGCCTTGTTGGCAATCGGTATTTGAATTCTATGTAGGAATAAAGGAAGTGATAGAAATGGATTTAAAATGAAAATACCAATAATAAACCCCAAAAATAACTTACCGCTTTATTGTGAAGGTAGCAAATTAGCCGACTATGAAGGCAATACCTTCCCAATCATTAATGGGGTTGCGCGAATTTCTGATTTGGATAATTACACCGAAAACTTTGGTGTGCAATGGAATAAGTTTGATAAAACCCAGTTAGATTCAGATACAGATGGTTTAGAACTTAGCAAACAACGTTTTTTTGCGGAGACCCATTGGGATCATGACAATTTGAACGAGCAGAATATCCTTGAGGTGGGTTCGGGTGCAGGAAGGTTCAGCAAGGTGGTCCTTGAACATACAGATGCTACGCTTTATAGTGTTGATTATTCTGATGCAGTCAGTGCCAACTTTAAAAATAATGGGTCAATAGCCCCTGATCGCTTTCATTTATTTCAGGCTAGCATTTATGAAATGCCATTTCCAGATGCGTCCTTTGACAAGGTTTTCTGCATGGGTGTGCTACAGCACACCCCAAATTTTGATGCCTCCGTTAAGGCTCTAATTCAAAAGGCAAAAGTAGGTGGTGAGATCGTGGTGGATTTTTATCCGATCAAAGGCTGGTGGACAAAAGTCAATGCGAAATACTTACTAAGACCTATAACAAAGAAAATGTCTCATAATCGACTTATGAACCTTATTGAAAGTAATGTCGACTGGCTCATCAAGGTGCATTTCACGTTACATAAGGTTGGTTTGGGTGTGCTCACTCGATTTCTTCCTGTTTGTAATATCAAGGATTCCTTCCCTCAGTCGTTGACACCCGCTGAGCTCCGAGAATGGACAATTCTTGATACCTTTGATCAATACTCCCCAGAACACGATCATCCGCAGCGTATTTCAGCAGTGGTAAAAATGTTTGAAAGGCATGGCGCTAAGGTTACATTCTCAGGGTATGAGCCCTATGGTGATGGGGGTTGGGCTTCAGTCGTGAGGGCTGTTAAAAGTAATCACTAATACAGAAGTTATTAGCGATATTGTAAATTTTATTTGGAATAATAGGTACTAATATGACAGTTATATATATAAGTTATGACGGTCTTATGGAGCAACTTGGTCAATCGCAAGTTTTGCCATACCTCAAAGGACTTGCCAATGGTCGTTCGATTACTCTGATAACTTACGAAAAAAATTATGATTTTGATGATGATTCTCGACGGTCAGATTTTGCTGCGGTGACTGAAAATGCAGGTATTAGATGGATACCATTAAGATACCATCAGAAACCAACTATGATTGCTACAGCATACGATATATTTATTGGATTTATTGTTTGTTGCTTTCTGCTTCGTACTAATAGAGTTCAAATTGTTCATGCGCGTGGTTATATTCCCTCGGTAATTGCACTGTGGTTGAAACGGATATTCAAAATGCGTTTTGTTTTTGATATGCGGGGATTTTGGGTCGATCAGCGTGTAGAGTTGGGTATCTGGCGAGAAGGTACGATGATTGTGCGTTTTGCGAGATGGCTCGAGGCTGGATTTATTCAGAGGGCTGACGTGGTTTTTGTACTAAGTCATGCTGCTGTGCTTGCGATGAACAGCTGGCCAGCTGTTATAGGTAGAGATATCCGCTTTGAAGTTGTAACAACATGTACTAATCTGGAGTTATTTAAACCACCTCCTGACGGCTTGCGTATGAGCCATGATAAGCCCTTTACGCTTGGTTATGTAGGAAATGCAGGTCGAGGGTACTGCTTTGATCCTGTGCTTGAAATCTATATCGCTATCCGTGCTCGTATCCCGGATGCCAAATTTAAAATCGTAAACCGCAATGACCACGATTTGATTAAAAGGCGTCTTGCGTCGTATAGGATTGATGTCGCTGACGTAGAGCTGATTTCTTGTGATTATCCGCAGGTACCTTCTGAGATATGGGACATAGATTTAGGAGTGTTTTTTTATGAATGGAAAAAGACCCATGTGTCATCAGTACCGACTAGAATGGGTGAGTTTCTCGCATGTGGAGTACCCTGTATAAGTGATGTAAGCGGCGCAGGAATACTTGAAATTCTTGAGAAAGAGGGGGTGGGTGTTGCGTTGCGGGATCATGGTGTTGCTTCTATTGACGCAGCTGTTGCAAAAGGTATTTCGCTAGCTAGTAATATCGAAATACGAAGAAAATGTGTGGAAGTTGCTCAGAATTTTTTTTCCTTGGAAACAGGCGTGTCGACTTACGAAAGGGTCTATCGCGATTTAGAGGATAACCACACGTGAATTTGATTCTCTCAATTGTTATTCCCTCGAACAACCGTAGTGACCTCTTAGAGGAGGCGATTAATTCCATTATTTCTGATCCAGGATGGGGGCCAGATTGTGAGCTTTGTATTTCGGACAATAGTAAAAGTGATGAGACCGGTATGCTTATTCAAACTAAGTATGCTTCCACCTCTGGAATCAGTTACAGGCGAACGCTCGATGCCCCCTCTCTTGATGAGAATGTTAATATGGCAGTTTCAATGGCCAATGGGGAATACGCGTGGATATTTGGCGATGATGATTTAATATCACCTGGGTTTTTGAGGTATTTCATTGACTATCTGCGTGCACATGCGCCAGACATCGTCGTCTTAAATAGTCGTTCGTTTCAGAGTGGTGGATTCGTAGAAGACTCCAGACTGGCGCTAGATGGGCCCAAAATATATGGCGTTGACGACAATGATCCTTTCCTGGCTGATCTTGGTGGGTATCTCACATATGTAGCCGGAATAGTGATTAGGAAAACATTGTGGCAGCAGTATTTGCATCCGCAAATGTTTGGAACATTTTTTGCCCATATTGATGCCGTTTGCCGTGCTAAGCGGGGGCATGTAGCACACTACCTTTCACGGCCAGGTATTGATATGCGTTTGCATTTTCAAACATGGACGAGTAAGCATTTTGAAATCTGGAATATTTTTTTCCCGCAAGTAATCTGGGGGCTAGATGATTATTCGACACGGGCAAAAAATTGTGTTA